>OIZT01000524.1_pt1 | contig 23126 bp, 17 predicted proteins | sample 1588611 | NCBI WGS metagenome assembly OIZT01 (sample SAMN03283278) | human gut metagenome | biome: human-associated habitat; material: feces | host: Homo sapiens | place: Peru | collected 2012
TTATGAGATAAAAACTTATCTCATTCTCAATCACTTATAAAAAATACGTACTTTCTCTTTATAAAAGGAGTCCTTTTGCAAGCCAAAACGACTCCTTTTGCATTCCGAAAGGAGTCCTTTTGTATTTAGGGGGACAGATTTTGAGGTTTCAAGCCCGTTTTTCCAAAGGAAAACCTTATTTTTGCATAACGTAACATTCAACCTAAATACACATACAAACTGAAATATGATAACAGGCGAAATAAAAAACAAGATCGACCAGATTTGGGACACCTTCTTTGTGGCTGGCATCACCAACCCCATAACCGTACTCGAACAGATGACATATATATTCTTCATGAAGATGCTCGACGACAAGCAGCTGCAGGAAGAAGAGAACGCACGCGACTGGGATAGCGAAGTGCCGAACCCCACATTCATCGACGGCAAACTGTGGGTCAATCCCGAAGCCGTGAGCGATGAGGAGCGTGCCGGAGTGCCTTACGAGAACCTCAGATGGCACGTTTTCAAGAATTTTGGTGCCGACAATATGTATAAGGTTGTGCGACAGAGCGTGTTTGAATTTATCAAGCACATCGGAACGGGCGAAGAGAGTGCCTACAGCCGATATATGAAGTCAGCCATCTTCCTCATACCCAACGCCCGAACGCTTGCCAAGATAGTTGACGGAGTAGACTCGCTCGACATGAACAACCGCGACGCCATGGGCGATGTCTACGAGTATATACTCGGCAAGATGGCGGCTTCGGGCACCAACGGACAGTTCCGCACGCCACGCCACATCATACGCATGATTGTAGAGATGATGCAACCTACTCCACAAGACTACATCTGCGACCCCGCTATGGGTTCGGCAGGATTTCTGGTAGAGGCGGTAAAGTATATCAAGGAGCACTATGAGACAGCCTTGTACGTCGGCGACGAGGCACGCCACATGAAGACTTCGATGATTAACGGATATGATACCGACCAGACCATGCTGCGCATAGGAGCCATGAACCTTCTGCTTCATGACATTACAGCTCCCGAACTGGCGTGGCGCGACTCTCTGTCGGAGCAGAACGACGACCAGGGCTGCTACTCGCTCATTATGGCTAACCCTCCCTTTGCAGGCAGTCTCGACAAGGGCAACGTCAACAAGAACATCCTTGCCTATGCCAATACCAGTAAGACCGAGCTACTGTTTCTTGCCCAGTTCGTACGCTCGCTTGAGATAGGCGGACGTTGTGCCAGCATCGTTCCCGACGGAGTATTGTTCGGAACATCTAAGGCTCACGTTGCCATACGCAAGGAGATAGTGGACAATCAGCAGTTGCGTGCCGTAATATCCATGCCGAGCGGAGTGTTCAAGCCATACGCAGGAGTGTCGACAGCCGTACTCGTATTCAACAAGACCAACTGTGGCGGAACCGACCGCGTATGGTTCTACGACATGAAGGCAGACGGATTCTCGCTCGACGACAAGCGTTCGCCCATCAACGACAACGACATTCCCGACGTAGTAAACCGATTCCTCAATCCCGACAAAGAGCAGGAACGCACCCGCAAGGACCAAAGCTTCTTCGTGCCCGTAGACGAAATACGCCAGAACGACTACGACCTCTCTATCAACAAATATAAAGAGGTGGAGCGCGAGCGTGTGGAGTATGAGCCCGTGAAGGACATACTGGCGCGATTGAAGCAGACCGAAGCAGAATATTCCAAGGGATACGGAGAGCTGAGAGGAATGTTGGAGGAGTAAAGGAATAGCTATAAAAACCTATGGCACAATCACTTTGTAAAATCTATTTGCACATTATATTCCACATCAAGACCACAAGTCCATGTATTCTTGATGATGATCTCAAACGTGTGCACGCCTATATCGGCGAAATAATAAACGACACGAAATGCACAACCATTTGGGTTGGAGGTGTTGGCGACCATGTACATGCCTTGTGTCTATTAGGTCGTGAGGTATCGATAGCGCAACTTGTGGAGGCTATGAAACGCAATAGCAGCCGATGGATAAAATCGCTATCCCCAAAATATTCATGGTTTGCATGGCAAGGCGGTTATGCGGCATTATCAGTAAGCCAGTCGGTTGTGGACAAAACATTGGCGTATATCAAAAACCAAAGGGAGCATCATAAGAAAACGTCATTCCAAGATGAATACCGGCAATTTTTGAAATTGTATAATATTGAATATGATGAGAGGTACGTGTTTACGGATTAGCAAGGACGTGAAACCAATAACGTTTGCAAGGACACGATACCAACAACGTATGTGCAAGGACGTGACCAATAACGTTTGCGCAAGGACGTGACCAATAACGTTTGCGCAAGGACGGGCTGAAAGCCCAATGTTTCCATAGCCCAGGGCATCGCCCTGGGTAAACGAACACAAACGGCAAGCGCCCTGTAAGGGCAACTATAAAAAACAACAAGCAATTAGAGCTGCCCCTACAGGGCGCAGAGCTCATAACATCCTTATACCCAGGGCGATGCCCTGGGCTGTGGAGAAGTTGCCCCGTTGGGGCGCGCAGCTAAAAACAAGGATGAAAATATAAGGGATGACAACATGGATAAAAAGCCAACAATCATCCCGAACGCATCCCGAACAAATGACATAACAAAAATCGGGACGAAAAAACAATTTAATAAGGAGGAAAACGAATGAAACAAGGATGGAAATATAAGAAGTTGGGAGAGGTAGCCACATAGAATTGCAAGGACGTAACCAATAACGTTTGCGCAAAGACGGGCTGAAAGCCCAATGTTTCCATAGCCCAGGGCAACGCCCTGGGTAAACGGATAAACCCGCCAAGCGCCCTGCAAGGGCAACTATAAAAACAACGAGCTATTAAAGCTGCCCTTACTATTATATTTGCATTCGCAAAGAAGAAGGGGAAAATCTCCTTCAATTCATAAAGAGTTGTTAAATTTGCGTGATGTATAACAAAAAGAAGAATACTCCATATTCGGCGTTAACCCTTGCCCTTTCAAGTCTTAAAGACTTAGCCCCGTTTTGGGTACCGAATATCTCTGAGCACAAGCTTGAGAGTAAATTAATACAGTCTTGCAACACTAAGTTCTTAGTATAGTAGTAGCCGCCCAGACAGGAGCACTCTTCATTTAAAAATTAATAATATGCAAATATACGGAATTGATTTGGCAAAAGAGAAGTTTGACGTAAGTTTTTTACGTTTGTCCTCAAAAAGCAACGTTGTGACGCCAGTCCACCATGTCGTCAGGAACACAGAGAATGGCATCAAGGCTTTCCTCAAAGGTCTTCCGTCCGACTCCGTACTCGTCGCTGAGCACACAGGAGTCTATGGAGAAAGACTTCTCAAGATGTGCACAGAAATGAACGTTAAAATTGCATATGTGGGCGGTCATGTAATACACACATACAAGTCTGGTCCAGACCGCGGAAAGACAGACGAGCAGGATTGCAATGTGTTGCGCGAGTTCGGTGAACGCTTCACCGACAAACTCGTATATACGACGTTCCCTGAGGAAGATATATACGAACTTCGCCAACTCTCTCGCCAGCGAACGATGCTTGTGGAAGAGCGCAAGCGCATCATAACAGCCAACAAGACGGAAGATTGTAGGCCTTATCGAAGCGAAGCTGTAAAGCGTAGCATGCAGCACATCGTCGATCTCCTGGATGAGGAGATAAAGAACATGGAAAGGGATATGCTTACCGTGATAAGAAAGCATGACAAGATTTCCAACAGTTATGACATAATAACGAGCGTAAACGGTGTAGGGCTGGTTACAGCCGTAGAGCTTATCGTAAAGACAAGGAACTTCACTACCATCACGACAGCGAAACAATACTCCGCATACGCAGGCACCGCTCCCTACGAGAAATCCTCAGGCAAGATGAACCAAGGGGCACACGTGTCAAAGTGGGGGAATAGAAGGTCGAAAACCTTGCTGTACATCTGCGCCGAATGCGCAAGGATGCACAACAAGGAGATGAAACTCTACTATGAGCGGAGAACTATCATTGACAAGAAAGCCCATCACTATGTCTTGAATGCCATTGCCAACAAACTGTTAAGGCTTATCTTCTCACTTATCAATAAGAACGAAAAGTACAATCCGTGTTACATACAAAGAGATCCAAGATCTCTTAACATAAATTAAAGAAAGAAATCTCGAAAAAGACTTGCTCAATTAGAGTAAAACAGGGCGCTTGGTTCATAACAACATCATACCCAGGGCGCTGCCCTGGGCTGTGGAGAGTTGCCCCGTTGGGGCGCGCAGCTAATAACAATAACGACAAGGAGGAACAATGAAACAAGGATGGGAATATAAGAAATTGGGAGAAATAGGTAATATAGTGACTGGTTCAACTCCATCTACCAAAGATGAATCGAACTATTCACCAAGGGAATATTGTTTTGTTAAGCCAAGTGATTTACCTTCCCAAGGAATTGTCTTAATTGAAGAAACAGAATATTATGTATCACGCAAAGGACTCTCTAAATCAAGAGTTCTCCCTACTGGTAGTGTATTAGTTTCATGTATTGGTAGTATTGGAAAAATTGGTATTTTAACAAAAGAAGCATGTAGTAATCAGCAGATTAATGCTATAATACCTAAAAATGATATTGATTCAAAATTTATAGCATATTCTATTTATGCTTATAGGTTTTTATTGGAATCAATTGCAAATGCTCCTGTTGTTCCTATAATAAACAAAACTGATTTTTCAAAAATACAAATTCCCCTCCCTCCCAAGTCCACCCAACTCTCCATTGTCTCCGAACTTGACAAGATTAACGAATTGATTCGTCTAAAGAAGGAACAACTGAAAGATTATGAAAACCTCGCACAAAGCATCTTCTATGAGATGTTTGGAGACCCCGTGGAGAATGATAAGGGATGGGAGGTGAAGAAGTTGGGAGAAGTATGCGATATATTTGCTGGTGGAGATAAGCCTAAAGATATAAAAACAACCAAAGACAATGAGTATATTTATCCAGTTATAGCAAATGGAGAAGGCAAAAAAGGGATTCTTGGATATTCAAAAAAATGTCGAGTGATAAAAAATGCGGTAACGATAGGAGCTAGAGGTGCTTCTATTGGCAATTGTAGAATTGTAAAGGATGGATTTACTCCAGCAATTCGATTGCTTACGTTAATCCCTTCAGAAAAGCTGGATTGTCCATTTCTTTTCTATATTGTTAAAGGATTAGATTATAAACAAAATGGTGCAGGACAGGCCCAATTAACCGTTCCTAATATAAAGAACGAGAGAATCATCCTTCCCCCTCTCCCACTCCAACACCTCTTCGCCCAGCGCATCGAGCAGATAGAGCATCAGAAGTCTGCGGTACAGAAGTCGATAACCGACCTTGAAACCCTCCTTGCCTCTCGCATGCAATATTGGTTTGAGTAACGGAAACTTAGGAGGGTAGGGCATCCCTGCCCTACCCACTCAGTCTTAAATTACAGTTGATTGAGTGGGTATAACAGGGATGCTATACCCTCCTATAGATAGCCAGCAGCTTGCTCAGGCTAAGGCGAGGACGCCATAGCCTCCTACGCTTTGCATCAACCATCCATATTATGGACGACTCTAAAAAATTGAATATATGAAGAAATTTGAAATACGAAATAGCACAGCCGAATTCCTTATCTTTATGGCGGAGGGTAAGGAGAATGGCGTTCAAGTGGTTTATAAAGACGAAACCATTTGGTGTACGCAGAAAGCTATGGCTACGCTTTTTGACGTAGGGGTTCCTGCTATCAGCAAACATCTTAGTCACATTTTTGCAGATGGCGAACTTGACAAAGAAGTGGTTGTTTCCAAAATGGAAATAACCACTCAACATGGTGCTATTGAAGGAAAGACACAAACAAAAGCAACCGATTTTTATAATCTTGATGCTACTATCGCCGTTGGCTATCGTGTCAATTCTCGTCGCGCCACCCAATTCCGCCAATGGTGCACCTTCGTACTTCGTCAATACGCCATCCGTGGCTACGTGATAGACAAGAAGCGTATGGAGAACGGCTCGTTTATAGGCGTGGACTACTTTGAGCAACTCTTGGAAGAGATACGCGAAATTCGTCTATCCGAACGCAACTTCTATCAAAAGCTAACCGACATCTACGCCACAGCCATCGACTACAACCGCAATGCTCCTACCACAAGAGACTTCTTCAAGAAGGTGCAAAACAAAATGCACTATGCCGTACATGGCCATACTGCTGCCGAACTGATTGTAGAGCGTGCCGATGCCGACAAGGAACACATGGGACTGACCACATGGGCAAAGGCTCCTAACGGAAAGATTATACGGTCGGACGTGAGTGTGGCAAAGAACTATCTGAAACAAAACGAGCTGCAAGCTCTCGGACGGTTGGTCAACGCCTATCTTGATATTGCAAAGGATATGGCAGAACGCCACATCCCCATGACTATGGAAGACTGGGCTAAGCGTATAGACAAGTTCCTTGATGCAACAAACAGAGACATTCTGCAAAGCGCAGGAAGCATAACCGCCGAGTATGCCAAGCAATATGCAGAAAGCGAATTTGAAAAATACAGAGTGATACAAGACCGACTGTTCCGCTCTGACTTTGATCTGCTTAACGAAAACCAAACAACAATACCCTATGAAGAACTTTGACTTTATCTCACGCTTAGCGGAGACAATCCCCGACTTCGCCCAGCTACACGCATACTGCGATAAGGCGGAAATCTTTCAGAAGGCTTTCCCTGAGGAGAGTGCCAGCAACGCCCGAAAGGCTTTGGAGTGGCTGGTAAAGAACCATCTGTATATGGCCAACGTGACGCTCGACAAGCACGAGACGCTCAATCAGATGCTCAAGCGTCCGCAGATAGACGCCTTCATCGACGAAGACTGGGAGTTTGAACAATACATGCGAACGGTAAAGAAGATTGGCAACTATGCCAGCCATACCGGAGCGCAGGAGGTGAAGCCCAACGATGCCTTCATCTGTCTGCGTGCCTTGTATTATGTGGTGAGCGGTTTTCTGTATCGTTGGCGTGCCATACAGAATATTGTGGCATTCGACGCTACTCTTGTGCCCAACGGATTCACGGGCATTCACATAGCTGACAACTCCGAACCTACCGTCTCTGTCGAAGTGGCTGACAGCATTCCGACTGATGCTATCGACAATCCTACAGCTCCTACCTACCGGCCGAAGGAGTCGCTTGAGAGCGAAGCCATCACACGTAAGTGTATTATCGACTACATGCTGAATGAAGCCAAATGGCAGATACTTGCCGCCAAGGGCGACATACAGGGCGGCAAGGCTGCCATAGAGGTGAAGGTAGAGGGTATGAATCGTGCCAACTATCCTTCGGGCGTGGGCTATGCCGACTATGTGCTGTTCAGCAAAGGAGGCAAGCCTCTGGCTGTGATAGAGGCTAAGAGTACCATAGAGAATGCCGGCAAGGGACGCAAGCAGGCGCTGGAATATGCCGACTGTCTGCAACGTAAGTATGGCGTCAGACCCGTGGTGTACTATACCAATGGTTATACGACTAAGGTGATTGACGGACTGGGCTATCCCGACAGAGAGGTAATATCGTTTCACAGCGAGGACGACCTTGAGCGCATGATACAGAAACGAGAACGTGCCGACATTACTGACCTTACAATTGACGATGAGATTACAAACCGTCCGTATCAGAAGACAGCAATAAAGAGTCTGGTGGAATGGCTCAACAAGAAACACAGACGCGGACTGCTGGTGCTGGCTACGGGTACGGGCAAGACCCGTGTGAGCATATCGCTATGCAAACTGCTGTCCAGCAACAACTGGATTAAGAAGGTGCTGTTTCTTGCCGACCGTACCGAACTGGTCAATCAGGCACGTGGAAGGTTTGAGGAGTTTCTGCCAAGCGAGTCGATGAGCTGCCTGTCGGACGATGCCGAGCCTGACACGAATGCACGCTTCATATTCTCTACCTATCAGACCATGATAAACTACATTAATGCCGTGCCCGTGGAATTCTCGGTAGGACACTTCGACCTTATCATTATCGACGAGGCCCACAGAAGTGTGTTTGGTAAGTATGGCGCCATATTCAGATATTTCGACTCGTTGCTGATAGGTCTTACCGCCACGCCACGCGACGAGATTGACCGCAACACGTTCAAGCTTCTGGAACTGGAAGACGAACCGAACTTTGAATATACCTACGACGAAGCCATTAACGACAAGTATCTGCGACCGTACAAGTTGAAGAACTGCACGTCGAAGATAATAAACCGTGGCATCAAGTATGACGAACTGAGTCAGAACGAGCGCGACGAACTGGAGAAGGTGTGGGAATATGAGAAGGCTCTAAACGGCATTCCACAAGACGAAGACTATCATCGTGACATACAGGGCAACGAGATATTCCGCTATCTCATCAACGACGACACTATAGATAATGTTCTGTCCGAACTGATGACTAACGGACTCAAAGTACATAGCGGAGAGGATGTTGGCAAGACCATCATATTTGCCTACAACCACAAGCATGCCGAGCGCATAGTGGAACGCTTTCAGGAGCTTTATCCCGAACGTGGGGCTGACTATTGCCAGCTCATAGACAATCAGGTGAAGCATCATTCGGCTATAATAGCCGACTTCAAGGTGGCTGACAAGATGCCGCAGATAGCCGTGTCGGTAGACATGCTCGATACGGGCATCGACGTGCCCGAGATTCTGAACCTCGTATTCTTTAAGGTGGTGAAGTCAAAGATAAAGTTCGAGCAGATGATAGGTCGTGGCACACGACTATGCAAAGACCTTTTTGGCGAGGGACACGACAAGGAAGAGTTCTACATATTCGACTGGTGTGGCAACTTCGAGTATTTCTCGAAGAATGCCGAAGGCATAGGCTCCACCAACGTGAAGTCGCTAACCGAACGCCTCTTCGGGCTGAGAGTGGACATAGCCAAGGAACTGCAAAGTGCCGACCATCAGGAGAAGGAGTTCGACAAGCAGCTGCACGACGAACTGAAGACTCTGCTGCACAAGCAGGTGGCAGCTATAGGCAAGGAACGCAAGGAGACCCGACCCTACCTAAGCATAATCGAACCTATGCGCGACAAGGACAAGTGGAATTGTCTGACTGAGGTGGACGCAGTAAGGTTGAAGCAGATTGGCAGCCTTATTCCAATAGACAAGGACGACGAGGACGCCAAAAAGTTTGACGTGGTGATGCTGCACATCATGCTGGCACATATCGACAGCAACGTACGGGTGGGACAAATGAAGCAGATAGTGGTGAATGTGGCAGCCTTGCTCGAGAAGAAAGGCACCATCCCTGCCGTAATGGCACGTATCGACACCATACGTAAGGTGCAGACACAAGCGTTCTGGGAAAACGAGAGTCTGGATGCTCTGGAACATGTGCGCAAGCAACTGCGCGACCTGATGCACCTGCTTAAGGAACAACGCAAGGACAAGAAGTTCGTAATCGACATCGACGACGAATACACCACAAGCGACGAGGGGGTTGACGTGGTTATACAGACCACATACAAACAACGCGTCATAGACTATCTGGCTGCCAACAGCAACAACCCTACCCTACGCAAGATACAGCACTTCGAACAACTGTCGGCTGACGACATCGAGGAACTGGAACGCATATTCTTTGAAGAACTCGGGTCAAAGGACGAGTACAACAAACTTACCGACGGCCATCCGTATAAGAAAAATGTGGCGGCATTCATACGTGTAGTCAACGGAATAGACCGCGAAAAGGCTCTGCAGATATACCAGCAGTTTGTAGAAGGCTACAACCTGACATCCGAACAGGAGCGATACCTGAAGAATATTCTCGACTATGTGAGCGTGAATGGCGACATAGAGACACGCAACTTTATGGAGTTTCCGCTCAAAGCCCTCAACTGGCGAGGCACGTTCGGCGAAAGGTTTGTAAGCCTGAAGGAGTTTGTCAAGCAAATACACAAAGTGATCTCGACAACCGCATAGACTACAAACAGAGTGAGTGTAGGGCACTTAGCTTTGGTTAATATTAATTAATAACGACAATAAAGTAAGGGCGAAGTGGCTTTGTTACAATAAAAAAGAGTAACTTTGCACCCGCTATTACGAGATAGTAGCATAAATTCAAACCAACAAAACAATAATTTAAAAAATGGCAACAAAAATCAGATTGCAGCGCGGCGGTCGTAAAGGCTACGCTTTCTATCGTATCGTTATCGCTGATTCAAGAGCACCACGTGATGGTAAGTTTACTGAGAAGATTGGTACATACAACCCTAACACCAATCCTGCTACTGTAGATTTGGATTTTGACCGTGCCCTCTACTGGGTAGAGTGTGGCGCACAGCCCACAGCTACAACTCACAACATCCTTAAGGGTGAAGGCGTTTATCTTATGAAGCACCTCCGTGGTGGCGTTAAGAAGGGCGCTTTTGATGAGGCTACTGCTCAGAAGAAGTTCGACGCATGGAAGGCTGACAAGCAGAAGGGTCTTGATACCGTTCGCGAGAGCGAGGCTAAGGCTAAGGCTGAGGCTGCCGCCAAGGAGCTTGAGGCTGAGAAGAAGGTAAACGAGGCTATTGCCAAGAAGGTAGCTGAGAAGAAGGCTGCTGAGGCTGCCGCTAAGGCAGAGGCTGAGGCTGCTGCTAACGCTGAGGCTACAGAGGAGACTCCGGCAGAGGCTTAATTACCCGTCAAAACGAAAAGCCACGATCCGTAAAAAGGTCGAAAAACATAAATCCCAGGAACAACAGTTCTTGGGATTTATTGTTTTATCAGGCTTTGGCTTTCATCATGCACAACTACACCTTATTATATATAGCACACTTAGCATTTCACAATACATAATTTATGGCAACAACAGAAGCACAACACTCACGCCTACCCTACCGCGCTATAGCTCTCGACCTTGACGGCACTCTGACCAACAACGCCAAGGAAGTGACTCCACTCACACGCAAGACCTTACTGAAGGCACAAGCCGACGGAGCTCATATCATATTGGCTTCGGGCAGACCTACATACGGCATCATTCCCGTAGCCGACTGTCTGGGACTGGAAGATAAGGGCGGATACATACTGGCATACAACGGAGGAAAAATAGTTGACTGCAAGACTATGGAAGAACTCTACTCCAACTTCCTTCCCGCAGAGGTTATACCTATGTTGCACCAATATGCAAGAAGCAAAGGCTACGCTCTGCTGGGCTATGCAGGCAACGAGATCGTAACCGAAATGCCCGACGACCAATACGTAAAGGAGGAGTCGCGCATCAACCGTATGAATATTAGAAAGGTGGAATGCCTGACCGATCATCTTGAAGCACACCCCACAAAGCTTCTCATGACGGGCGACCCAGCTGTAATGGTTGAAGCAGAGAAGGAACTTATAGAACTCGTAGGCAACTATATCGACGTGTTCCGCTCGGCACCTTTCTTTATAGAACTTGTACCGAAGGGTATCGATAAGGCTCAGTCGCTCGTCCGCCTGCTTACACAACTGGAGCTTACCCCGAAAGACATGATCGCTTTCGGCGACGGATATAACGACCTTTCGATGCTGAAGCTGGCAGGTATTGGTGTGGCTATGGCTAATGCCGCACCCGAAGTGAGAGCCGAAGCCGACTATGTGACATTGTCGAACGAGGAGGACGGAGTGGCTGCCGCCATTGAGAAGTTCTGCTATAACAAAGGATAACAAACCGGAAAAGCAAATGAAAGTAGACACAATAACATATAAGGAAATCAATCGCCCGATGTACATCCTGGAAGAGGAGCGCCTGCGACGCAACCTCACCATAATTAGCGATGTGGCAAAACGTGCCGATGTGGAAATCATTCTGGCGTTTAAAGCCTATGCCTTGTGGAAGACATTCCCCATATTCAAGGAATACATCAAGTCAACCACAGCAAGCTCGTTGGGCGAAGCAAGACTCGCCGTGGACAAGTTCGGCAAGAAGGCACACACATTCTCGCCCGCCTATACCGACTACGAGATTGACGAGATAACACGTTGTTCAAGTCATCTGACGTTCAACTCGCTCTCGCAATACGAGCGTCTGCACAATAGAGCCAAGGATGCAAACGAAAAGATAAGCTTCGGATTGCGCATCAATCCAGAATATTCGGAAATAGAAACCGACATATACAATCCCTGTGCCGCTGGCACACGATTCGGCATAAGTGCCGACAAGATGCCCGAGACTCTGCCTTCTGACATAGACGGATTCCATTGCCATTGCCATTGCGAGAACGGATCGGACGTATTCGAACGCACCTTGAAGCATATTGAGGAGAAGTTCTCGGGATGGTTCAAGCAGATAAAATGGATAAACTTTGGCGGCGGACACCTTATGACACGCAAAGACTACGATATAGAACTGCTCGTAAACATACTGAAGGAATTTCACAATCGCTATCCATGGCTCAAGATTATCATGGAACCAGGAAGTGCATTCGGTTGGCAGACCGGCCCGTTGGTTGCACAAGTGATAGATATTGTGGAAGACAAAGGCATAAAAACAGCAATTCTGAACGTAAGTTTCTCATGCCACATGCCCGATTGTCTTGAAATGCCATACCATCCGGCAGTAAGAGGAGCCAGAACAATTGAGGAAAATCCCGACTATAGCAAGCCATATACTTATCGTTTGGGAGCAAACAGTTGTCTGTCGGGCGACTTTATGTCGGCTTGGGAATTTGACCATGAACTCGAAATTGGCGAAAATATCATCTTCGAGGACATGAATCACTACACAACCGTGAAGACAACCATGTTCAACGGCATCTCTCACCCGGCACTCGCATTTGTGCATTCAGGCACGAATGAGCTGGAAATAATGCGAAAATACGGTCCAGAAGACTACATTTCGCGTATGGATTAAAGAAAAATGCACTTTTTCTTGAAATTTCCTTACAAAACCTTTGGCGTTTCAAGAAAAAGTGCTACCTTTGCAACCGCTTTCAAGAACGAAGCAATCTGAAAGAAATAACAGATGCGGCAATAGCTCAGTTGGTAGAGCACAACCTTGCCAAGGTTGGGGTCGCGAGTTCAAGTCTCGTTTGCCGCTCTTCTTTTAAAAGATTTTAAATCAGTATTTTTTGAAGAACAAAACAGAATTCAATGAACTTATACTTAAGATATTTTGACAAGGAGACGTTGGTAACTAACGTTGACGATGCATTGGATTTCTTGCGCTCAATTCAGGAAATAGGAATGAACGCAAACCTTGAAGCTGATGTAAGAGAATACGCCAACAGCGATGTTTACTATCCCAAAAGATACAAGATCAGACCGCGCGTCTACTTTATCATAATAAAGACAACGGCAGCCACTATGCTTGACTTCAAGCAGAAGAAGGCTCTGCATCCCGTACCACAGAATAGTGCGGCAGCCGAAAAGCATGATATGGCTTCGGTTGTGGCTTCACGCCTTAACGAAGAACGTCCGGGATGGTATGAAGGCGAACTGGACTTCAAGCGCGTCGTATTGATTCCTGCTACCGGCAAGCACGAATATCGCGATACACACTTTGTAGTAAGATGCAAAGCCAATTCGGGACAAGACTGCTACAACCGCATCGTAGAACATCTGCGCGACCGTGTGGACAACCGATCACAATTCCCTTCGGCTAAAGGAAAGAACTTCCACTACAAATATCTTGGTATGTGGAAATAAAACATACTGATTACTCATGTCATAGGATGTCGCTTAATACACGGCATCCTATGTTTGGTTTATCCTATAACAACAAAATCTGACTATTATGAACAAAGTAATGCTTATAGGAAACGTCGGTAAAGAGCCCGATGTGAAATATTATGATGCCGACCAGGCTGTAGCTCAATTTCCTTTGGCTACAACCGAAAGAGGCTATATGCTGCCTAACGGCACACGTGTGCCCGACCGTACCGACTGGCATAATATAGTAATGTGGAGAGAGCTGGCAAAGATAGCTGAAAGATATGTTCACAAAGGCGACAAACTGTATATTGAAGGCAGAATACGCTACAGATACTACGACGACAAGAAGGGTCAACGCAGATTCATAGCCGAAATATATGCCGACAATATGGAATTGCTTACGCCTAAGCAAGCTTCGACAACGGTACAGAACAATCAAGCACAAGACAACACACGTACTAAAATAAAAGAGGACGTGGACAACGACACGTTACCATTCTAAATATACATAACAATTGTGGAAACATACTTAAAATTCATTTCCGATTCACTCTCGGACGTTTACCTCGTTGCTCCTACTACGGGCGTAATAATCTGCATTTTACTGACTATGATGCTTATGGCTATGTCGGCATTTGCAAGTGGTTCGGAAATAGCTTTCTTCAGCCTGTCGCCATCTGACCTGGCTGAACTGAACGCACAAAAATCATCGAGCGACAAAAGCATCCTGAAGTTGCGTGAGGATAGCGAGCGCACGCTGGCAACAATCCTTATCACCAACAACTTCGTTAACGTAACGATAATCATGCTGTGCAACTATATATTCGGCAATATCGTTCATTTCGGAGAGAAGGCTTATTGGCTGCAATTCCTGTCGCTTACCGTAATGTTGACCTTCCTGCTTCTGCTCTTCGGCGAGATTATGCCTAAGGTGTACAGTCGTCAGGATCCGCTCAACTTCTGCAGAAAAGCCGTAAAGGGTGTATGCTTATGCAGAAAGGTGTTCTGGCCTATAGAGAACATACTGCTGCGTAGTGGTGTTATTGCAGAGAAGGTTGTGCAGAGGGAGAAGCACGTATTGAGCGTTGACGATCTGGAACATGCCCTTGAACTGACCGACAAGAACGATATCAAGGACGAGCAAAGCATGCTTAAGGGTATCATACGATTTGGCGACGAAACAGCCAAGGAAGTGATGACAAGCCGTCAGGACATCGTGGGACTGGACATAAAGTCGAACTATACAGAAGTATTGAACTGTATTGTCGAGAACAACTACAGCCGCATTCCGGTATATCAGGAGAATGGCGACAACATCCGTGGCATACTGTACATCAAAGACTTGTTGCCTCATCTGTCTAAGCCTGCAACCTTCCGTTGGCAAAGCCTGATGCGCCCACCCTACTTTGTGCCTGAGACAAAGAAGATTGACGACCTGATGCGCGAATTCCAGGAGAATAAGATACATATCGCTATTGTAGTTGATGAGTTTGGCGGCACAAGCGGACTCGTCACATTGGAAGACATTCTCGAAGAGATTGTTGGAGAAATCAACGACGAGTATGACGAGGAAAGCAAGCTGTACAGCAAGCTTAACTACAACACGTATATATTCGAAGGCAAGACTCTGTTGAGCGACTTCTGCAAGACTCTGAACATCAACGACGAGGAGTTTGCTGACGTGGAAGGCGATGCCGACACGCTTGCCGGATTGCTGCTGGAGATTAAGGGCGACTTCCTTAGCATTCACGAGAAGATAGACTTCAAGAACTACACATTCGAAATCGTAGGTATTGAAGAACGCCGTATAAGCAGAATAAAAGTAACTATACACGAGAAGAAGAAGGAAGACCCTCAGGAGAAGTAATCTCCTTGAAAGATACAGGTTTTACAAGCTTTGAAATAATGCTTCCATTATAAATTATGCCTCTATTATATATTGAGAGAATTGACGAATATACGCAGCTGGGAACATGGCAGTTTGACGCTTGTACGCACATAGAGAACGTATGTCCGCCTGATGTGTACAACCAAACAAGGACGATGTGCAACAATCGTCAGAAAGAAACAGCTGCGGTATATGCGTTACTTAACGAAATGCTCGGTAGAGGCGGTTGGATTATCGACCACGAAGACTCGGGCAGACCTATACTCAGACAGTCCGATATGGAGATAGGCATCAGTCACACGAAGAACTACGCAAGTATAATACTATCCAAACGAAACCGTGTAGCTGTCGACATAGAATATATTAGCGACAGAATATGCAAGATTGAGGATAAGTTTATGCGTGCAGACGAACGTGACTACAGCCAAACTCTTTACGGCAAGATTAATGTCTCAAGCGATGCCCGAATTAACAAGGCATGTATCCTGCTATTGTTCTGGTGTGCCAAGGAAACGATGTACAAATACTATTCGGACGAACATCTGGCACTACAAGACATCAAGATTGAGCAGATTACAAGCAACAGCACAGACAACGGCAACATCATTTGCCAGAACACATTGAGTGGAGAAACCAAATCATTAGTATATAAGGTCAACGACAGTACAGTCTTGACATATTTGGTATAATAAAAAACAAGCGGTTCAGAACAGGATGATTATTATCATTCAGATTCCGAACCGCTTGTTTTGTTTATGTACAATCAGTACACATTACTAATAGTACACATTATTATATTCAGTACATATAATAATACCAGTATGTATTGCCATACGTATCGCGTAATGCCGTCTGTCGCTCACGGGCATCAGCTATAGACTTCTCCAACTTCTGCATATCCTCAAAGTCGGCATCCAAGACATTGTCATGATAAACAATACAAGGATTGGAATGAGAATGGGTATACAGTATCAAAGCCTCCTTGTAATGCTTGGGCAACTGTACCGAGTCGTTCACCTCATAATACTTGGTGATGTTACGTGCAAAGGCATCCAGCTTCTTGTCCATAAGATAAGCACACAACTGATAATCGACAGTACGACGATTAAGGCGCATGTGCCTGCGCTGGTAGTCAAGATAATGCATGGTAGACATACGTTGCAGATAGGCGTTGCCAAGATAGGCGTAGAAAGTGGTATCGGCAATCAATCCAAAGCCAACGTTCTTGCCATTTGGCATTAGCGAAGCAGAGCCTCCCTTCAATGGAAACTCGAACAGCCTTTCAGGCAATTGTCCTTTACGTGAAAGAGCATAAGCTGTAAGCATAGTAAGATTTTCGTCAGCATCAGAATGCAGTTGTAAAGTGCGCAAAGCCTCATCAACATCATTGTCCGCCAAGCATTGCTCAACATGCAAACGGTCGTGCAGCACTCTGTCAGAATTGCCCCAACCACAAACGAAGAGCATCAAAAGCAATATGACAGTAAGGTTGACCCATAACTTATGCGTCGGATTCTTGAAGTCAAGGTTGTACTTATCGGTAATACCGGAGGTATTCAAGCCCCAGACAACGACAAAGAACATAATAAGACACAAAGGCAACACATATCCTCCCCAACCAAACTCTATAAAACCATTTGCGGCAGAAGCCGACTGACGCACGTCAGTAATCATGGCAAGCAACAATGCTGAGGGAACGAACGTGAAAGCCCATGACAACCGCATGCGCTGAAACAAACGGACAACACCCACTTGTATGAGGAGCAGTACTATTGTTATTAGTACCGCTCCTACAAAGTGATTGTAATGGGTTTGTCCTTCAGACAACACGTGCTGCATAATCGTCATCAAATCTGCCTGATAGTAGTACAGGTAGAAAAACGAGAACAATGCGAAGACAAATGTACACAACACGTGTGTCAACGTATCCTGACTATACTTTACCCTATTCATTAATTTCTTTTTAATACTACAGCCGAACGAGCGGGAACATAAAGCTTAAGCCATTCCTTACGGTCGTTCATATACAACGGATCATAATTGGTGAGATGCGTAATCGTATCATCAGCAAGACCATTGCCTCCGAAGTCCTTCGAATCGGTATTCAATACTACGTCGTACGATCCGGTAGGAACAAGGAATCCATAGTCGACAAACGACTGTGTAGGGCTGAAGTTGAATACGAATACCAAATCGCCACGCATATAAGCAAGAATCTGATCGGAATCGTTGTGCCATATCTCCACTACCGGCTTGTTCTGTATGTTCTTCTCAAGCTTAAGTGTAGCGAGCATGGCCTTGTCGAAATCGCCAAGATAGTGATAGTCGAGTTCGGGGTTGTCTACAAGATTCCACTGGCGACGTGCATACTTATAGCTCCATCCGTTGCCCTCACGCGGGAAGTCAATCCATTCGGGATGGCCGAACTCATTGCCCATAAAGTTGAGATAGCCACCATTGATGGTAGATGCCGTAACGAGACGTATCATCTTATGCAGGGCAATACCTCTATTGGCGCGGTCGTTCTCGTCGCCTTTACGGAAGTGCCAGTACATATCGGCATCAATAAGGCGGAAGATTATGGTCTTGTCACCCACAAGAGCCTGGTCGTGACTTTCGCAATAGCTTATGGTACGCTCGTCTGAACGACGGTTGGTCACCTCCCAGAATATAGAACTTGGCTTCCATGCCTCATCAGGGAGTTCCTTGATTGTCTTGATCCAATAATCAGGGATGTTCATAGCCATACGATAGTCGAAGCCATAGCCGCCATCAGCAAACTTGGCTGCAAGACCCGGCATACCGCTTACCTCCTCAGCAATGGTTATAGCATTAGGATTAACCTCGTGTATAAGAAGGTTGGCAAGTGTCAGATAGCAGATGGCATTGTCGTCCTGATGTCCGTTGAAATAATCGCCATAGTTGCAGAACGCCTCACCAAGGCCATGGCTATAATAAAGCATAGATGTAACGCCATCGAAGCGGAATCCGTCGAAATGGAATTCCTCAAGCCAATACTTGCAGTTAGAGAGCAGGAAGTGTATCACCTCATCCTTGCCATAATCAAAGCACAATGAGTCCCAAGCCGGATGCTCATGCTTTTCGCCCGGATAGAAATACTGGTTAGGATCGCCGGCAAGATTGCCGAGTCCCTCTATTTCGTTCTTCACAGCATGTGAATGTACAATATCCATGATAACGGCAATGCCGTCCTTATGAGCCTGGTCGATAAGAGCCTTCAGCTCCTCGGGAGTACCGAAACGTGAAGAAGCGGCAAAGAAGCTGCTCACATGATATCCGAACGAACCGTAATACGGATGTTCCTGAATTGCCATAATCTGAATACAGTTGTATCCGTCCTTCTTGATTCGTGGCAACACATTCTCACGGAACTCATTGTATGTACCAACCTTTTCGGCATCCTGAGCCATTCCGATATGGCACTCGTAGATAAGCAGCGGTGACTTGTTGGGCTTGAACTTTGTCTTCTTCCATTCATAAGGTTCGGGATTCCAAACCTGTGCAGAGAATATCTTTGTCGCCTCGTCCTGAACCACACGAGTAGCCCAAGCCGGAATACGTTCGCCCATTCCGCCGTCCCAATATACATGCATCTTGAACAGATCGCCATGCTTGACAGCCTTCTCAGAGAGTTTCAGTTCCCAATTGCCAGCCTCGTCAATACGCTTAGCGCTATAACGCTCGCTCTCGGTCCAGCCATTGAAGTCGCCTACCAGATAAATTGCAGTAGCGTTAGGAGCCCATTCACGGAACACCCATCCACGCTTTGCCTTGTGCAGACCATAGTATTTATGTCCGTTAGCAAAATCCGTAAGTTTTGTCTTTCCATTATTAGTCAGAGAGTTGAGTTTCCACAGAGCATGGTCGTGACGTCCCTTGATAGCCTCTTCGTAAGGCTCAAGATAAGCATCATTCTTAACCAATCCAATATGTTTAACTTTGGACTCGGAGTTTTTAGTCTGTGTCTTTTTTGATTTTAATGCCATAGCTATAAAATTAGTACGTTAGTTAATCTTCAAATCGTTTGCCATTTTCATAATGGCCTCGTTTAAGTATCTGTCCATTTCGGTCTTTCTCTACAAAATTTCCGTCTCTTCGGCCGTTGACATATGAGCCTTCAAAACGTTTACCGTCTTTATCTTCTTCAATGGCAGCACCATTGCGACGTCCGTCCTTATACATACCCTTGAACTTAGAACCGTCAGAGAAGTGTATTATGACCTGACCGTTCACCTTGCCGTCCTTGAATTCGCCTTCAAAGACATCACCGTTCTTCTTGACAAGTTTGCCATGTCCATTCTGGTGGTCGTTCTTCCACATTCCTACATACATGTCGCCATTCTTCCAAAGGAAGGTGCCCATACCATCCTTGCCACCTTCGTTGAAATGGCCAGTATATTTGTCACCGTTCTTATACTTGAATATGCCTTCGCCAGTACGCTCGCCCTGAACATAATCGCCCTCATAAACGTCTCCGTTCTGGAAGCGGTATACGCCTTTGCCGTTCTGTATGTCGTTGAGCCAATCGCCTGTATACACGTCGCCATCGGCATACTTGTTAGTACCCTTGCCCGAGCGCTGGTTGTTGAGCCACATGCCATCGTAAGTAGTACCGTCATTCCATGCAAAGAATCCTTTGCCCGACTTCTGGTCGTTATTCCAGTTGCCATCATAATATGCACCACTTGCAAATGTATATTTTCCCTTTCCCTGGCGTTTGTCCTTCTGCCAGTTGCCATCGTAAATGTCACCATTATAATAGTACATCACCCCATGACCATGCTGATAGTCACGATACCACATACCCTTATAGCGGTTGTTGTTCATAAACCAGAAAGTGCCAAAGCCATGCTGCTGGTCTTGAAACCACTCTCCTTCGTATTTCTCACCATCTGAAAAAGTATAGATGCCTTGTCCCTGGCGTTTGCCCTTGACATATTCGCCTTCAAATATGTCACCATTCTTAAAGACAGTACTGCCCTTGCCTTGCGGTTTTCCAGCCTGCATTTGTCCCTTATACTGTCCACCATCATGAGTAATGCACGAGCCTAAGGTAATTTTTTGCGCAAAAGATCCTACTGAAAAGACAGACAATAGCACAAATAAGTATATAGATTTTTTCACTTTAATTCAATTTACTGTTATTCTATGCCAAAATTATCAATTAATTACGAGACAACAAAATGTATTTAGGATTTTTAGCGGAAATATTGCGAAATAAACATTAAATTTGCAGACCAATTCATACTAAAACAGCAACCGATATGCTTACAACAGATAAAATAAAGAAGATACAAAGGTTTATAAGCATTGACATCTGGGGCATTAATCGTGAAAGTGTATCACCATACAAATATTTTATGCTCTCAATTGTCAAGAGGCTTATTCTTGCAATTGAGTTCACAACGGCAAAACGCATAACGAGTGCTGCAGCTGCACTCACCTACTCCACCCTGCTGGCTATTGTGCCAATATTGGCCGTAGTGTTTGCCATAGCCCGTGGATTCGGATATAACAAGTATATAGAAGAGTGGTTTCGCGACTCCTTCTCGAGTCAGCCGCAAGCTGCCGAGACAATAATAGGATTCGTTAACTCTTACCTTATCCATACGAAGAGCGGACTGTTCTTGGGTATAGGTCTTATATTCATGTTCTTCACGGTGCTGATGCTTATCAGCAATATAGAGCAGACGTTCAACAACATCTGGCAGATAAAGAAGCAACGCAGCGTATTCCGTACCATTACCGACTACACGTCGATGTTTCTATTGGTGCCTATAATCATCGTGATAACGTCGGGTGTGAGCATCTTCTTTGCCACGATATTCAAGCAGATAGAGAACACTATGCTCATAGGTCCACTCACACAGTTCATCCTGCAGCTCATGCCATATGTGCTTATGTCGAGCGTCTTCATAGCACTATACGTTTTCATGCCCAATACCAAGGTGAAGCTGACATGCGCCATTGCACCAGGCGTACTTGCCGGTGTGGCAATGCAGGGATTGCAGATATTCTACATCCACTCTCAGATATGGGTAAGTTCGTACAACGCCATTTACGGATCGTTCGCAGCCTTGCCTTTATTTATGCTTTGGGTGCAGATTTCATGGCTTATATGCCTGTTCGGTGCCGAGCTGTGCTATGCAAGCCAGAACATGGAAGACTTCGCTTTCCGCACAAAGGCGGAGGACTTGAGCTATCGCTACAAGACCTTGCTGTGCCTGATACTGACCAATCAGATATGCAAGCAATTTGCCGAGGGAGGCAAACCCTACTCGGCACTCGACCTGAAGCTACGTACCGGCATACCTATCCGCATAGTGAACGAACTGCTGTACGAACTGACACAAATAAACATCATTACCGAAATATCAAGTGGCGACAAGGGTGAGACTACATATTACCAACCGGCAATATGCCTTACCCGCCTTACAGTCGGCACTCTTATCGACCGACTTGAAGCCAACGGAAAGTGGGCCTTGAGCATCGATATGCGCAAGTTGGCTTCGCCAGTATGGAAGAAAACTTATGCCAACCGTTCGAATTATCTTAACAAACAGAGAGAGATTCTCGTAAAGGATCTGTAACAATAAAACTACATATAATATGCAAATAAAGACTTCACTTTATATCCTATTAACGTCAGCCATAACGTTCTCGGCCTGTACACACAACAAAAAGACCGAGAACACACAGATACAGACTGTATCAAAAACTGACAATTCAGCCAAAACATCTGCCGAAGGCAACGTGACCTATCTTTCAACATCCGACTTCCGCCTGAAGATTATGGACTACACAATCCATCAGACAGAATGGGTATTTGAGGGAGAGCGCCCTGCCGTTATCGACTTCTACACCACATGGTGCGGGCCATGCAAGATGATGGCACCTATTGTGGAGGAGACGGCTAAGGCGTATGCCGGCAAGGTAGACTTCTACAAGGTGGACATAGAAAAGGAGCAGGAACTGGCTCAGACGTTTGGCATCCAGAGCATTCCTACATTCCTGTTCATACCCGCCAAAGGCAAGCCGACAATGCAGATGGGGGCTATGCCAAAGGAAACATTTGAGAAGATGGTGGACGACATCAGAAAATAGCCCGCATACAATCAGAAGCTGACACTCATACGGGCACAGAGCACCGCAAAGTCGCCATTGTCATTATTGACATACTGGAATGATGGCTGCAAGGCTATTGTCTTGTTAATCTGTCGTCGCCATGTCAATTCAACAGAACGTTCTGTGCCCTGATTGAAACGGGCGTATTGTGCAGACAGTCCGCATTCATTAGAACTGTCGGTGTAGGCGCATCCCACCTCGGCGTATCTGCAGCAACCATTGTCGTGAGAAGTATTCTCGGAATACTGTGCCATGCAGGCTATGCTTCGGTCGGCTGCAGTCCATACTGTCTGCTCGCCATATATCCACCATGCACAAGTGGTATGGCGACGTGAATCCTCCGCAGAAGCCATTTCGCCCTCCTCGTCAATAAGAAACTGACGGTTGTGAAAGGCTGCCCCAGCAAAGTAACGACCGCCACCATG
>OIZT01000532.1_pt1 | contig 22674 bp, 24 predicted proteins | sample 1588611 | NCBI WGS metagenome assembly OIZT01 (sample SAMN03283278) | human gut metagenome | biome: human-associated habitat; material: feces | host: Homo sapiens | place: Peru | collected 2012
TTGGATTTTGCTAAAAACTACCGATAATACTCCTTATGAGAAAATCGGCGATGAAGTGCGGTCGTTGGCGGATGAAGTACCGTTTGACATCCCCGATTCGTGGGAGTGGGTAAGAATTTCTTCGATTTCTGTACTGGTAACTAAGGGAACAACGCCGCGAGGAGGCAATGTCGCATATTCAGACAATGGTATTGGATTTCTGCGCGCAGAAAATGTTGCTGGACTCGACCGGCTGGATCTGTCAAAATTAAACTATATTGATGAGTCAACACATACAGGCTATCTCAAAAGATCAATCCTGGAAGCAGACGATGTGTTGATAACAATAGCTGGTACACTTGGCCGTACCGCCATTGTCAAGGAGGAGCATCTGCCTCTCAACGCTAATCAAGCAGTTGCAATTATCCGATTGGTTGACAGTAATAGTGTTGATTTAAGGTACCTCGTGTATGCGCTGAACGCTCCTGCAATACAGGAACGGCTAACAGCTCAAAAGAAAATCACCGCCATTCCGAATTTGACCCTTGAGATAATATCGGATTGTCTTGTGCCCGTCCCTCCATTAAACGAGCAACGGCGAATCGTGGAACAATTTGCATTGTTTGCCCCACAAATTGCAGAATACAATGACAAGCAAATAGAACTTGATACACTTAACAGCAGTTTCCCGGAAGCCCTCAAGAAATCGATACTGCAAGAGGCAGTCCAGGGCAAGCTGGTACCGCAAGACCCGTCTGACGAGTCTGCAGAGGCTCTGCTGGGGCGTATCCGGGCGGAAAAGCAGCGGCTCATCAAGGAAGGTAAAATCAAAAAGGACAAGCACGAATCCATCATTTTCAGACGGGATAATTCTCATTATGAAAAGCGGGGTTCCGAAGATGTCTGTATCGACGAGGAGGTACCGTTTGAGATACCAGAGAACTGGGCCTGGGCGCGCCTTTCGTCGTTCGGCGTTTTCAGTAGTGGCAAAACGCCCTCGATGTCAAACCCGCAGTTCTGGAACGGTAATGTACCATGGGTAACTTCAAAGGATATGAAGCGTCCGGTGATTACAGATTCTGAGATGCATATCTCTGAGTTGGCAGCGTCAACTATGCAATTGTATCCTGCCGGTACGCTCCTTCTGGTTGCCCGAAGCGGCATTCTGAAAAGATTGCTCCCCCTTTGCAAACTTGGCATTGACAGCACCATAAACCAGGACATAAAAGCCTTTTCGCTTTATGATATTGAGTTGTCTGAGTGGCTGTTCTACGGGATTAAAGCTTTTGAACCGTACATCCTCAAAGAGCTCGTGAAATCAGTCACAACGGTAGAGAGCCTCAAATTTGATGAGTTTGCAGCTATGATGATTCCTGTACCGCCACTGTCAGAACAGAGAAGAATAATAGCTGCGATTAAAGCGGCGATGAAACTACTGACGCCGATGTCCAGCAACCCGTTATTCTCATTATGAGAAGTTGGACGGTGTGGAGCGGTGTATCGATGAGGAATTACCCTTTGAGATACCTAATTCATGGATTTGGGTACGGTTGATAAATGTCTGTGAGTACATCCAGCGAGGAAAATCTCCAAAATACTCTCCAATCAAAAAATACCCAGTAGTTGCTCAAAAATGCAATCAATGGAGTGGTTTCTCTATCGAAAAGGCTCAATTTATTGATCCAGAGAGTATTGGCTCATATGGGCAAGAACGCATTTTGCAGAATAACGACCTCATGTGGAATTCGACTGGGCTGGGAACGCTTGGAAGAATAGCTGTATATAAGAGTGAATTAAATCCTTATGAACTGGCTGTTGCCGATAGTCATGTCACTGTTATTCGCCATCTCAAAGGCTTTATTTCACCCCAGTTTCTCTACTACTATTTTTCCAATCCTACTGTCCAGAGCGTCATTGAGGAACAGGCGGATGGAACCACCAAACAAAAAGAGCTCTCTACTGCAACCGTTAAATCCTACCTTGTGCCATTACCGCCTTATACAGAACAGCTTAGAATAGTCCAAAAAATCGAACAGCTATTACCATTTATTGCGAAAGCATAAAGCAAACCCAGGTGTACGCCCTTTGTTATGCGTACACCTGGGTCTTTTTACCAATCTATGACTTTGTCAACGATCTCTCGTTGTTCGGTTGATGTTTTTCGGAGATAAATACGGGTAGTTTCGATGCTTTCATGCCCCATGAGATCAGCAAGAAATGCTATATCATTGCAGCGCTCCAAAAAACTCTTTGCAAAGCGATGACGGAAAGAATGCGGATACACTACTACTGGATCTATGCCATACCGGATTGCCAACTTCTTTAACTGGCCGGAGATGCCTCTGGTGGTGATTCTGTCTCCGTATTTGTTCAAAAAAATGAAGCCGCTTTCTTGGTGCTTATCGTTCAGCCAAGAAAGGGCTTCATTTTGCAGAGCTTTGGGTATGTATATTCGTCGGAGCTTACCGCCCTTCGAGTACAAATCCAAATGCCCCAGCTTGATGTGTTCCACCTTGATCTGTATGAGTTCGCTGACCCGTGCGCCGGTTGCGGCCAGAAAGCGTATAACAAAATACCAGAACAGCTCGTCATCCCGTTTGAGGCAGGTTTTGAAATACTCATAGTCGGCCTCGCTGATGACGTTTTCCAGAAAGGCTTTCTGCTGCACTCGCACAAACGGCATTTTCCAGCTCTCTTTGCCAATGCTCTCCAAGTAGCAGTTGATTGCCCTCAGACGCAAATTTACTGTCTTGGGTTTATAGTTTTCAATCAACCACACCTTATACGCCCGCAGGTTCTTTTTGGTAATAGCATCGTATTGCGAACTGTATTGCCGGAGGGCAAAAAGGTACGATGTTATAGTGTTTTCTGAGAGGTTGGTGCCTCTCAAATGTCTTTCGAATTCGTTTATCATAGTGAAAGACCTCCTTTCACCATGATTATACCGTGTTTATTTTACAGCCCTTTGAGCAGCGGAAGTGATTCCTCAATCCGCTGGACGATGCGGTGCTGCTCGGCGAGTGGCGGTAACGGGATGTACACCTCATTAATATTTGCAACCGCCAAGCCTGGCTGCGCTGTTGCAGTGGCATATTGGTTGAGGTTCAGTGCGGTGAGAAACAGGCAAGCCCAGGCAACGCTTATTTGCGAATATGTTTCGACACACACGGCGTGTTCTGTAGCATAGAATACTCCGGTCGCTCTGTTGATATTTCCACACAGAGCACCTTGTCTACCGATTATCGGATAATCACCGGTGCGATTTGGGGTGACTACATACCCCCGAATGCCATTTCCTCCGTAGCACGGATAGGAGTCGGTAAATGGATTCTCGTGGATTTCTGCGGCTTGAATGTTCTTACCGGCTTGAAGAGTAAAAATTGTGCCAATTTTGCACCAGCACCAGTTTTCAGGTATTTCAAAGGGCAGTTCATCGTCAATGCAGTGCTCCACACCGTCCAACTTCTCATAATGAGAATTATCCCGTCTGAAAATGACGGATTCGTGCTTGTCCTTTTTGATTTTTCCCTCTTTGATGAGCCGCTGCTTTTCCGCCCGGATACGCTCCAGCAAAGCCTCTGCAGGCTCGTCAGACGGGTCTTGGGGTACCAGCTTGCCCTGGACTGCCTCTTGTAAAATTGATTTTTTGAGGCGCTCCGGGAATGCATCCTGCATGGCTACAGTTTCATCGTACACAGCTCCATAGCTTTTTACCACCGGCAGAACTTCCGACAGTTTCGTTAAAATACGACGTTGCTCATCAAGCGGTGGAATTGGTGTGAGATACGCTTTGATGGTCGCTGTGGCAAGCTCCTTCTGCTTCGTAGTACCGTCTGCCTGATCTTCTATAACGCTTTGTACGCTTGGATTGGCAAAGTAGTAATACAAGTATTCCGGCAGAACAAACTGTTCCAGAGGGCGTATAACGGTGACGTGGCTATCAGCAACAGCCAGCTCATATGGGTTAGCTGCGGTTTTGTAAATAGCCATTCGCCCCAGTGTGCCAAGGCCGGTAGAGTTCCACATTAGGTCATTATCCTGCAAGAGGCGCTCCGGCCCATAGGAGACCAGAGAATCCGGCTCAATAAACTGCGCCTTTTCAATCGAAAAACCGCTCCATTGATTGCACTTCTGGGCGACAACAGGGTACTTTTTGATTGGAGAATATTTCGGTGACTTTCCACGCTGGATGTACTCGCAGACATCAATGAGCCGCACCCATTCCCACGAATCGGGAATGTCAAACGGTACTTCATCTGCCAGCGACCATACCTCATCGCCGATTTTCTCATAAGGAGTATTATCGGCACCTCTGAAAATGACGGACGGGTTCTTTTCCTTCTTGATTTTTTTCTCTTTGATAAGTTTTTCTTTCTCTGCACGGATGCGCTCCAGTAGGACACTGGCGGGTTCATCATTCGGGTCCTGGGGTACAAGTTTGCCCTGCACAGCCATTTGCAGAATAGAGTTTTTCAGCTGCTGTGCGGTCATTCTTTCTCCTCCTCTGCTGTAATATCGATGCCGAGAATTTCAGTAATCTGAGCCAGGATGCGATCGATGTCAGCATTCAGGCTTGCCCGCTTTTCCTGGTACTGCTGGATGAGTTCCTTGGGAGGCAGAATTTCCTCCTCTTCATGGGGATAGCCACAAAGGTCAATGTTATAGCTACGAGCAGCGATTTCCTCAACTGTGTATTTTTTTGCCTTATCGAAACCGTCCACGGTGATTTCCTGCCGATTATCCCACCACTCCACAGCGGGGGCAAAATGCTCCAGCTTCATGGGCTTGGTCTTGGCGAAGTTTTTATAACCCTCCGGCATATCCAAACGGTAGAACCAGGTTTCCTTTGTCGGCCCAGTATGGTCGAAGAAGAGAATGTTGGTCGTAATTGATGTGTAAGGCGCAAAAACGCTGTGCGGCATACGGATTACGGTATGCAGATTGAACTCGGACATCAATTTCTGCTTGATTGCCATTTTGGCATTATCGGTGCCGAACAGGAAACCATCCGGGAGGATAATAGCACACCGCCCGCCCTTTTTCAGACGGTACATAATGACATCCATGAAAAGGTCAGCGGTTTCACTGCTGCGGAGATCTGCCGGGAAATTCTGCTTTACGCCTTCCTTCTCGTTGCCGCCATAAGGAGGATTCATCAGAATGACATCAAAACGGTCGGACTCCTTGTAGTCACGGACATTTTTCTCCAGGGAGTTGCCGTGAATAATCTGGGGGTTGTCGATATCGTGTAGGAGCATATTGGTGGCACAGAGCAAAAATGGAAGTGCCTTCTTTTCAATGCCATAAATGGAGTTGCTGTAAACTGTTCTGTCTTCAACGCTCTGCACCTGGGTGTCCAGCACCTTCAGCGCAGAGGTAAGAAAGCCGCCGGTACCGCAGGCAAAGTCCGCAATGGACTCGCCCAGCTTCGGCTTAATCATCTGCACCATAAAGTCGGTAACAGCACGGGGCGTATAGAATTCGCCAGAGTTACCAGCACTTTGCAGGCTGCGGAGAATTGTTTCATAGATCTCACCGAAGGCATGGCGGTCCTCATACTCCTCAAAATCGATCTCGTCAATGACATTGATGACCTGACGGAGCAGGATACCATCCTTCATGTAGTTGTTATTATCCTCAAAAGCCGTTCTGACAATAATCTGGCTCATGGGAGTATTTTCATCAATTTCGATGCTCTTTAGGGTTGGGAACAGTTTCAGGTTTACAAACTCCAGCAGGGCATCACCAGTCAGCGCCTTGCCATCTTTGTTGTCCACCGCCCAGTTACGCCAGCGCAGTTCCTCCGGGATTATAGACTTGTAGTCATCATTGTAAAATTCCCAGATTTCCTCCTTGGCATCATACACCTTGAGAAACAGAATCCAGACCATCTGCTCGATACGCTGAGCATCGCCGTTGATACCGGCATCATTTCGCATGATGTCCTGCAACCGTTTGACCAAGTTATTTAGACTCATATTGTTTTTTCTCCTTCAAATTATGCGACATAGATTTCGTCTTGCAGTTCCTTGACTGCTTTTTTGTACCCAGCTTTGCCGCCGAATAGTTTTGCTATCCTCATGGGGGTGCCGAACTGACGGAACGGATCATTCGACAGGATTTCGATATTCTCAATATCCTGGATTCCCTCATTCATGTACTTGTCCAGCAAGGCACTCAGGACATCCTGGGCAAGCCCAGAATACTTATACAGGTAGCCACGTTTACGAACATTGTTGGCCCGTTCAGCCTTTGTCAGAGGTGCTTTGTCATAGGCAATGTGGCAAATAAGGTCAAAGTCATCTATGTCCTTATTGCCCGATGCCTCACGCAGTGCTTCCAGCAGAACCCCACGTTCCTGGAGTTCATCAATAATGGCTTGTTTCTTTTCCTCGGAATTCCATGCTCGGAGGAACGAATCCAGCGTAGCGTACTCGCCCAGGATGTTTTTCTTTGAATAGTCCGTAACACTTTCTGTGATGAGTTTTCCGTCCTTGTCATAATACTGGACGCGCTCATTCAAAATGGTCACTTCGACCCCCCGGACACGGAATTTGTGGTGAGGCTCAGAAGGTTCGTCACCGCCTCCATTTCCGTTATACGGGGGATCATCTGTTCCTGGGGGATCGTCATTAGGAACATCCGGGTTATCTCCGCCATCATCAATAACAACAATCGGGTCACCATCGAATTCCGGGTCGGCAAACAGGCGGCAGGCATTTCGGAAATCCATGATGGTAAAATACTCTTTACCGTAGTCAGGTTTCAAACGAGTGCCTCGACCGATGATCTGCTTAAACTCGGTCATGGAATTGATGTTGTTGTCCAGCACAATCAGCTTGCACGTTTTGCAGTCAACGCCGGTTGTCATCAGTTTGGAGGTAGTAACAATTACGGGGTAGGGGCTATCCTCGGCAATAAAATAATCCAGTTGCGCCTTGCCCTCTGCGTTATCGCCTGTTATACGCATAACATACTTGGAGTTTTCAGCAACCAAGTCTGCGTTTTCATTTACCAGCGCCTGCCGCATTCGCTCTGCATGGTCAATATCCACGCAGAATACGATGGTTTTGGCAAACCTGTCGGTGTCCTTCAAAAACTTGGTGATACGCTTTGCTACAGCGATGGTGCGCTCATCAATAATCAGGTTCTTATCAAAATCCTTGATGTTGTACTCCCGGTCATCGATTTCAAAGCCATAAATATCATGCTGGCCTGCTGTCGGCCGCCATCCTTCCAGATCGCGGTCCAGGCCCACACGCAGCACCTTATACGGAGCAAGGAAGCCATCATCAATGCCTTGTTTGAGGCTATATGTATAAATAGGCTCTCCGAAATAGGAGATGTTCGACACCTCCTTGGTTTCCTTCGGGGTGGCGGTCATACCGATCTGGGTAGCAGAAGAGAAGTATTCCAGAATCCGTCTCCACCGAGAATCCTCCTTTGCGCTGCCACGGTGACACTCGTCAATGACAATCAGGTCAAAGAAATCAGGCTTAAACGCACGGAACGGTTCTTCATTTTCATCCCCGGCCAACTGTTGGTATAGGGACAGGTATAGTTCATAGGAACTATCCAGCTTTTTCCCTTCAATTTTGGTCATGACCTTGGAAAACGGTTTGAAGTCTTGCTGCATCGTTTGGTCGACCAGAATATTGCGGTCAGCCAAGAATAGTATTTTTTTCTTACGGCCGGATTTCCAAAGGCGATGGATGATCTGGAATGCCGTGTAGGTTTTGCCCGTACCCGTTGCCATAACAAGTAAAATGCGATTTTGTCCACGGGCAATTGCGTCAATGGTACGGTTGATGGCGATACGCTGATAGTAGCGAGGTGTTTTATCACCCGGCTGGAAATAGTATGGCTCGGTAATCAGCGTTTCCTGGTCCGGTGTCATTGAGGTATCACCCTTGTAACGCCGCCACAATTCTTCCGGACTTGGGAACTCTTCCAGTTTGATTTCACGTTCTTTGCCGCAGAGCATATCATGCTCCAAGAACCCATCGCCGTTTGAACTGTACACAAATGGAACATCCAGGCACTCTGCGTATTCGATACCTTGTTGCATACCAGCCCCAATGCTGTGGCGGTTATCCTTTGCCTCAACAATCGCAAGCGGGAGATTGGGTTTATAATACAGCAGATAGTCCGTCCGTTTGCGCTTTCCACGGGCAGTGATATTCCCGCGGACAATGACTCGCCCATCGGTGAAGTTATACTCCATCTTGATTTGCTTGAGTTTGTCCCAGCCAGCAGCCTCGATGGCCGGGGTAATGAATTGCAGTTTAATGTCCTCTTCGGTCATTTCATGCTTTTTCATAAGGTCGCTCATTAACAGCCCTCCCCGGTTCCGATAACAAAAAATTATCGGAAGTTCATAGTCGAAAAACAATTAGCATACGCCAATAGCCAGAGGGACTTACTCCGCTCTGGCTTGTTCACATAGAAGTGTAATCATCCGGCTGATTATCCTATCAACCAGCCCGGATTGAACCCGCTCTTCAAAAGAACCATTAGAAAAATGATCTTCCCGGAGCAGCATAGTCAGTAAAACACAGCACATTTCGTAATCTGCATCGGGTAATCGCAATAGTTCTTTGTCGCAGTCAATTGGCTCAGATAAATACACATAGTAATTATACTTTATACCGCCGATATTTTCCAGTACCCTGTAACAATTTTCAGCAGTAGTCGGCATTCTATTTTGCAATTCTTGGAGTTCAGACACAATTCTCAGGTTTTCCATATTGCCTCCTGCTCTTAGCGCACAGAGTAGTGCCGTTTCACATCTTTGTATTTGCCCCGCAGTTCATTTGCTTCCACATCATGGGGCAGTATCCGTGCAACCACATCCCACAAGCCGTTTTCTTCATAGGGGAAGCAATCCATGTAAAGCTGAAATGGCATCCGTAAAATACGTTCTGTTGTTTCGTCCAGTCCTTGACCAGATCGGACTCCATAATCTAAATCTGGTGGGGTTCCCATTACGGCATTTTTGCCGAATACAATCGGGTACGAAACGGGCAGCCCCATGCCCGCCAAGGTCATATAACAGGCAAGGTCTATTATTTTTCCATCAACCAAAAGCCAGGAGTGGTCAAATGCCATTTGCTCAGTCAGGACTTCTCCTATACACAATTGCGGATGCAAACCGAGTTCTGATAGGGCAACATACAATGCGGAAGCAGTCGCGTGACAAGCACCGATAAGTTGCTTTTCAATCATGTATCTCATCATGCCTGCAAGGCAATCCGCTACCTCCTGACTGTAGCCGCTTTGAAGCGTAGTTTTTTTAATGCAGTTCAGAATATCCATAATGTCCTCCGTTACGGGTTGCAGCGTTTGCACGGGTCATAACCCATCCCAATCACATCGGATCGACTACCTGTGTAGTCCTGGCGATTTTGCGGCTTGATATCTTTGACACTGGAGCAGCTTGGATTATGGAACTTATGGGTATTGGTGTTCAGCACATAGGTCTGCCCCTGCGGCTCAGTTTCAGTAGGTGCTTGTGTTTCGGGTTGGGTTACAGGTGTTGTCTCAGCTGGTTTGGTTGTCGGGGTTTCTGCCACTGTTCCATCCAGCTGACTATCACCCGTAGCATAGTCGATGCTCACGCCGGGCTGGACATTGTAGCAGAACACGCAGAACAGGATGCCATCGCCTTTGTCCTCCACGGACTCCGCCTCCATAACCACGCCGGATGCTACGAGGTTGTTCCCGTCAAATACCGGGGTTACCCGATACAGTACATGGTTGCCAGTTTCTTTTATGTAGTCGGCCACCATGTTTTCAAAGGGGAGCATCCCTTGGACATTGAGGTACCGGGTGCCGGTAATCAGATTTCTCGTATTGGCGTTTTCTGCGGTCAGCTGATAACCAATGAGGTGGCAGCGGTTGTAGAGATACTTGCCATCCACGCAGTCATACTTGACCGTATGCCAGCCAGAGGGCTTCACCTGGCCGATAGAGCCACGTTCCTCCGTAGGCATCGTGTCAGTGCAGACATTGGCATAGGCCACACCGCAGCGACCCAGAGAGTCAAGGGTACTGTAGGTTTCAAAGGAAGCGGTGGTAAACTCGCTATCCGTGAAATACGGGACATTGTCGTTCAGTGCCACATAGGGGCTACCAGAATAGGCGGGTATATCAGAAAGAGAGTAGCTGACTGCGACAGGCTCGGTCGGAACGGTCGGTTCGCTCGATGTAGGCGGAGTAGTTGTTTCCGGGTCAGAAGATGGTTCTGTGGTCGGCTCGGCTGTTGGCTCGTTTGTTTCAATGAGCGGTGTATCGGAAGCCGGAGGTTCTGCGCTTTCACTGACACTGGGGGAATCAGCAGAAGGTGTGCTTGGGGTTTCTGTGGTTGCCATTGCGAGAGAAAACGAGATACAGAAAGCAACGGCAATAATCAGGGGTTTCAGAGCTTTGCGCTGTTTTTGGTTTTCACGCTCAGTCCTTTGCTTTTTCTGGGCGGATTTCTTTTTCAGTTCATACCATTGGGCATTTTCTTCTGGTGGTATGGCTGGAATATCACGGATACCGAGCAGCTTGTCCCATACGTCCCGGATGGGCTTGATGGGTAGCGCAAGGGTAGCAGTTATGGCCAGGAGCAGGCTACCCACGCAGGCACCCGCGCCTAAGGCCATCAGCAGACAGAACGCCACGAAGACCCAACTGCCAGCGGTTTTCAAAATTTGAAGCAATCTTTCCTTGCTCATTTCATGTAGACCTCCTCGGTAATTTTTTCATGCGAGTTGCCAACAAAATCTTCAGTGGAAACCAGACGCCACCCATGCTCTGCAAGGGGTATATCAAAATGGAGGTCTGCCGGGTAGGTTCGGTTCCACTTATACAGAATGATTTTATCGATCCACTGCTCGTAATGGGCAACGGAGCAGTCCTCGGCAAAGCAGACATCCTCCGTGGCAGCCTCGTTCATAAAGGACTCGTCCGTGTTGATGAGAGCGTCCGGTTCAAACTGCTTTGCGGAGTAGTGGTTCATCCAGAGGTGTTTTCCCTCTGCCTGTTTTAGAATGTGTTCCCGCACAACTCTGTCCTTGCTCTGACGTCTGCGGTTGAAGAGCATCCCCATATTGTCATCGACACACACAATTAAGGTCATTTTCTTTCCTCCTTATCCGAGCCGTGACTGAGTCAAGTCTCGTGCATCGCTGATAGTATCACAGGTCAGCAGTGTATCCAGCATTGCCCAGACTCGACCATTTCTATATATTTTCCCTGTTTTTACTACTTTGTTGGGTCTAATAGCGGGTCCCAGCTGATAAACATAGTGGTTAGTATCCCATATCTCATCAGGCATCTCTGGGATTTCATCATGGAGATTGCGAGTAACCGTGTATCCATCGATATGGTGGATTGCTTGCAGTTGACCATAGTACCGAAATGCAATATAGTTCGGCGGCTCTTTAGGCCAACCATTTCCACCGACAGGGCAGAAATATTTCCCATATCTCTGTACTATATCAATCCACGTTAAGCTACAACGCTCTGGCGTTTGAGCGCCGAGAGCGACAACATAGACCATATTGGAATCAAGTTTTTGCATGGTCATCAGCCCTTTCAAATATTCACAAAACTCGTCCAGCAAGTGTTTCTGTTCATTGTTAGACACTGGCCTGACGGTTTTTGCCAGTTGGTATACCTCTCTATAAGACAGATGCTTGACCAGGATTTTGTTTATTTCACGAAATGGTAAATGCGCAGCTGCATAGGATTGCGTACACTCAGACATTGTAACGATGTACTTGTTCCCGTAGGGCGCATTTTGAAAATCAGATCGAAGAGAGTATTTTGTAAGTTGGTCAGCACTTGGGAGTATCCATCCACGTTTGGCTTCGATAATTATATGAAAAGTCTGGAAATCCGTAATTTCAATGTCGGTAATTCCAGCATTGGCATCGTACCGCTGATTCAGAATGGATATATCATCATTGGACGGTGCTATGCCTGTAATAGAAATAATCAAGGCTTTGAGAAATTCACTGCATTTTGCCAAGGCCCAGGACATACTGAGTGTAATATCATTTTCCTTGTCTCCAAGAAGCTGAAAAATGCTATGTATCTCTTTGCCGTAGGATTCAAGGGTTGCCATATCATTTCACCTCAATCCAAGCACAGCGATAAGCCGACTTTTTTCAGTTCGGCGGATAGAAAGGCTTCGTCCACAAGGGTATCCGGCCCATCTTTCTCCGCCATACGATTCACGCGGTAAATCAGCATGACGGGTTTGCCACGAATTATACCATGCTCATCTGCCCAGGTTTTGAAAAACAAATCATTCAGTTCACGATAGGTCATGATAGTTTCCTCACAGCTGAATGTTGGCTTCGGTAAAATAAGGCCGAAACACATTTTTTAGTTCTTTCCACAACGGCGGAAACGCATTGCTGCCACAGTATGTACGCTTACGCCCACCTGTGAGTTGGACTTCAAGTTCCCACTGCTCCCCATCGAAGATATCAGAATCGACAAAGCGCTTTTTCCATTCATGGACATATAAATGTTCGTACAGTTTGGAGATGACTTTGCGCCATTCGTCCTCCGGCATTTCACGGTGGAGCATACCTTCCCTGGAAAAACCGGGGCGCACATCCACCAGGATCGTATCCTTGAACTTTTTCATCACCACCTCCGGGTAGCCGTCAAAATAGCCGCCGTCCGAAAAGCGGATAGAAGTGACGATGTCCTCGTACTGTTCAAGCCCACGCTTGGAAAGCAGGATCGGGGGTGTCCCAAAATCCTTATTGCAACCGAAGCAGTGGTATTTCGGGCTTGCCTCGCTTACACAGCAACCGCCCAGTACGATTTTACGGTTTTGAATTGCCTGTTCCAGTTCATCACTAAATGCAGGCATACCATACATAATAGGAGCTGTTTCCGTTCCACCGCAGCGGGGACATTTTATATTCATGCCGTCCTCCTCTCCACGAACCAGCGACCAATATTGTTCCCGGTCAGAGAGGCATTCCGTTCAAAGAACAGATAGCTTTGCTTTCCGTTTATCCACACCGTGTACCGATCTCCCTGACCGCCAGCCTTCATGGCAGCGGCTTGCCGGACATCAGTGACTCGATCGATTTCATATTTATGTCCATTCTCCCAGGTCACCACCCTGGGGATAATACGGCCGGACGCATCAAAGGACGCATCTACAGCCACATACACTTTAATATTCGGATTCTCCATAGCCGGTCACCTGCACATCCTTGAGAAAATTGGAGTTCGCCATCAGCGGCGGGTCGATCATTTTGTAGCCTTTCCGTTTCATGATGCGGAACTTGAAATCCAGCAGTTCAGCCGGAACCTTCAGCTGCGCTGCCGCACCAAAAAAGGAAATATCATCGTTCAATTCTGCCATCACATCTTCATCGCTCATCAGGAACTCGGCAGCAAACAGGTTTGCTTCGTATTCCTTGATGGATGCGGTGTCAAATAGGGAAAAATCATGGAAGGCATTTACCCCAGCCCGCTGAGCATGGAGAACTGCGTGTCCCAGTTCATGGGCGCAGATAACGCCTTGCAGGGCATCCGGAAGGTCAGCGTTTATGGTAATCATTCGGATGCGGCTTTGGGCGATAAAAAAGCCCTTACACGCACCATCATAATTTCCCATCCGCTCCAAGTTTACCAAGATGCCTAAATCACGGCAGATTTTGAACGGGTCAGTCTCGTCACACTCGTCCTTCAGCCGCTGTACCTCGCCGCTGATCCAGGAAATTGACATGAGCCATCACCCCTCATTACAGTAATTCAATTATACTCTATCACAAGCGCTGTCCCATAAATGGGACATTTACTTCTTGCGACCGAATTTTTTGCTGGCTTCTTCCTTGCACTGAAGATATGCTTTGGTCAGAGCCAGATAAAAGGCGTCTTTTGCCTCCTCGCTGAGTTCACCGCCAGCAAATAGCGCAGCGTTCTGCTCCAGCAACTTGTCCACTTCTTTGGCGGCTTTGTTACCCAGCGCCCCACGGACTTCTTCTACATAGGGAGCCTTTTCCAAACCGTACTCCGGATCGGTAATTTCATCGTTGGCGAGATAGTCGTAGGACACGCCCAATGCCGTAGCCAGTTTCCGCATAGTAGAGGCCCGCGCAATAGCCCCGTTGCACTCATAGGAAACAATAGTACGCCGTGAAATTCCGGTCAGGTCTGCCAACTGCTGCTGGGTCAGCTTGGCACGTTCCCTCATTAAAATAATCTTCTCGGAAAATGTCATGGTGAAATACCTCTTTTCAAAAAATTTGCGCCGTAACTTCTCAAACTTCTCGCAAACTATTGACAATACTTCACATCAAGGTTATTATGTGTGTGAAGTTTGAGAAGTTTATGTAGCTAATATACTTCACAAACTTCGCTTTGTCAATAGCTGATGAGAAGTTTTTTGTGAAGGGATGTGAAGTTATGGGCAACCGAGTCATTCTCCATAGTGACATGAACTGCTTTTATGCTTCTGTAGAGATGATGTTGAACCCTCGCCTGCGTGGAAAGCCCGTTGCCGTGTGTGGCAGTACCGAAGATCGGCACGGCATTGTTCTGGCAAAATCGCAGCAGGCGAAGCAGGCCGGAGTTAAAACCGGGATGGTGAATTGGGAGGCGAAGAGATGCTGTCCGGGTCTGATTGTCGTACCGCCCCAGTATGACCAGTACCTGAAATACAGCAAACTCGCCCGTGCCATCTACGGACGATTCACCGACCAGGTCGAGCCTTATGGCATGGATGAGTGTTGGCTGGATGTTACCGGGAGCAGTTATGCAGGCGGTAACGGCATGGAGATTGCCGAAAAAATCCGCCGCACAGTAAAAGAGGAACTTGGGCTGACCGTATCCATTGGCGTATCCTTCAACAAAATCTTCGCCAAGCTGGGAAGTGATCTGAAAAAGCCGGATGCCATCACGGAGATCTCCGAGGAGAATTTTCGGGAGAAAATATGGTCACTGCCTGCCTCAGACCTCCTTTATGTAGGTCCGAGAACCAATGAGAAGCTGGCAAAGTACGGCATCCATACCATCGGGCAACTGGCCGGTACCGATCCAGACTTTCTCCGCCGACTCCTCGGTGTCCGTGGGCTTGACCTTTGGAAATACGCCGCTGGGCGAGATGAATCCAGGGTTATGCTTCAGGACTTCGTGTCCCCGGTAAAATCCATCGGTCATGGCATCACCTGCACGGCTGACCTCAATAATAACGAGGAGGTCTGGAAGGTCATGCTGGAGTTGTCACAGGATGTTGGGCACCGGCTCCGAGTACACGGTCTGGATGCCACCGGCGTTCAGATCGCAATCCGAAGCAACGAACTGTGGGGAAAGCAATACCAGGCACACTTCCAAGCCGCCACCCGTAGCCCCAGGGATTTGGCTGACCTTGGTCGAAAGCTGTTTGAGCAGGAGTATCAGTGGAGTACTCCCGTCCGTGCCGTTTGCATCCGAGCCATTGACCTTGTTCCCCACGGTCAGCCCACGCAGATGAACTTGTTTGTCGACCAAAAGCGTCTGGACAGGCGTGACCAGTTGGATGATGCCATTGAGGCAATCCGCAGAAGGTTTGGAAAACGGTCTATCATCCAGGCGGCGGTCATGGGTGACTTGAAGATGCCCAATGACGGTCGGTGCGAGGTCACAATGCCCGGAATGATGTACACATGACCCGTGCCACAGCAGCACACCCAAGGGGGATAACAATTGAAACGAGTAAAAATCCGCAATAATCATAGTGCCAATCCCAATAAACCCAGGGTTTTCGATGCCATCATAGACGGAAATACCGTGTATTTGGAGGTGAAGGACAAAAAAGCCTTTGAACTAATACCGCTGGATGATGTTCTTCAGCAAATCCACGATGCCACCGACCAAGTGAATATCACAGGAACTACCGAGCCCTGATCCGTTTATCGAGATACTAACTGCCGGAGTTATCCATGAAGCCATTTTGCTTCTGCGATAACTCCGGCCTTTTTTCGTTTTTGGCTTGGGAAAAAATCTGAAATTTATTTTTTTGAATGGTTCATTAGGTGACCCATTCGTTTTTTACCATTGTCCCAACGAAAGCGAAAGGGGGTGCAGGACAGGATGCAGAGCGCATTGGATAGACGCCAGCAAATCATGGAAGTCTTGTCGGACAGACGGCATGACACCGTAGATAATCTGGCGGCGGAATTCGGCGTCAGCCGCAGTACCATCAAACGTGATCTGGAAGTCATCGGCTGCTCTGCACCCATCTACACGGTGAAGGGCGGAGCCGGAGGAGTCCGAGCCATGGACGGATGGTATGTCGGCCGCCGCTATCTTCACCAGGAGCAAGAAGCGTTGCTGACCAATTTGATGCCCGGACTGCAGCCGGAACAGCAGAAAATCATGCAGAGCATTCTTGACGCTTTCGCCATGCCGCACGTTAAGCGGCAATAACCACGGGTCACACCCCCGAATGTTTGAAAGGCATAGGTGAATTGATTTGAAAGCGTTTGACACGAGAAAGGATGAATCGAGCATGCCATTCGGGATGCGGTGTCCGCCGTGCTGAGTACCATCCGTAGCGTAGTAGCCTCGGCATGGAACAGCATCAAGAATGTGGTTACTACCGTGATGAACACCATCAGCAGCACAGTCAAGTCCATCTGGAACAATGTGAAAACCGCCATCGGCAGCATCATCGGTCAGATCTACAATGTCATTCATTCCGGATTTGAGAAAGCGGTCGGCTATGTGAAGGGTCTTGCATCTCAGGCGTTCAGCTGGGGACGTGACCTCATCATGGGTATTGTCAACGGCATCAAAAGCTGTATCAGCGCAGTTACCAATGCGGTTACAGGTGTGGCAAACAAAATTCGTTCCGTCCTGCACTTTTCCGTCCCGGATGAAGGCCCTCTGACTGACTACGAAAGCTGGATGCCGGACTTTATGGCTGGGCTTGCAAAGGGCATCGAACAGAGCCGTGGCATGATCCAAAAGGCGGTCAGCGGTGTGGCGGCGGACATGGTCATCAATCCCAAGGTGAGTGGTGCGGAGTTCGCCTACGCCGGAGGTGGGCGTGAAGCAGAAAGTACCACATCTATCGTTTCTGCCATCCGAGAGGCATTGGGCAATCAGCCCACCAACGCCGGAGACATCGTTATCCCGGTGTATATCGGCGGGACAGCACTGGATGAGGTAATTGTCACGGCGCAGCAGAGAATGAACCTTAGAAGCGGAGGGAGATAACATGGCATTTATTCAATATTTGAAGTTCAATGGCGTGGCGCTCCCTCTGCCCACCTCGTATGAGGTATCTCTCCGTGCCGTGGAGGCTGATTCCAGCGGTGAAACCGAAGCTGGCACCACCCAGCGTGATGTGGTGCGGGAGGGCGTGGTCAAAATCTCGGTGGCTTTCGCCGTTTCGCCTACATGGCTGAAAAGGCTGACTGCGTTCTCCAAAGAGCGCAGTCTGGATGTATCCTACTTTGACACGGAAACCTTGGAGTCGGTGGACACGCAGATGTATGTGGATGACTACAAGGTCAGTCTGGTCAAAGATACTTCATATAAAGGGCTTTGGAAGGTGTCCTTCACACTGAATGAGTTTTAGGAGGTGCGATTTTGTATCCTGTTTCAGATGAATACAAGCGGCTGATTGCCGAGCCAACCCGCCAGTATTTCTGGACAGGGAAAATCGTGACTCAGGCAGGAAAAGAATATCCCATTACAAACCGGGACATCGTCAAGGGTTCCGGGTACATCACACGGCAATGCTCCGGTTCCTCTGAAATAGAACTGGGAACCGTGTACGCCGCGGAACTGGGTATTTCTCTGTTTTCGGATATTGACCGCTATACGCTGGATGGTGCCAGCATTTCTATGGATTTTCACCTCCAGCTTTCAGATGGCAGCCTGGAGACCGTGCCGATGGGCGTTTTCTATGTGGCAGAGGCCAACCGCTATGTGAAAACCCTGGAACTGAAAGCCTACGATGCCATGCTGAATCTGGACAAGAATTTCGGCAAGGATCTGTCCAGTGCTTATCCCTATGAGTACCTCACCATTCTGGCTAAAGCCTGCCATGTGGAACTGGCGCAGAGCCGGGAGGAAATCGAAGCCCTGACCAACGGTACCGAGCTGCTGGGTGTCTACCAGGACAACGACATCGAATCCTGGCGGGATTTTCTGTATTATCTCGCTCAGACCTTGGGTTGCTTTGCCACCATAGACCGCTTTGGCAAGTTGCTCCTTGTGCCGTATCGGAATCTGGCGGATAAGGCAGTGGATAGTCGGCATCGGTTCAGCAGCAGTTTTTCAGATTTCGTGACCCGCTACACCGCCCTCAGTTCAACCAATAAGAAAACGGAAACAGCAGAGTATTATGCTAAAGACCCGGACGATGGGCTGACCATGAACCTGGGCATCAATCCGCTGTTGCAGTTTGGCTTGGAGGAGACCCGAAAGCGGATCATCAACGCAATTCTGGATGCCATCTGCGTGGTGGAGTATGTTCCATTTGATTCTGAAACAATCGGTGATCCGGCTCTGGACTTGGGGGATATCCTCAAATTCACGGGTGGTCATGCGGATGAGACGAAAATCTCCGCCATCACCTACATCAACACCAGAATTTACGGGAAGCAGTCACTCCGCTGCGTGGGCAAGAATCCCCGCTTGTCAGAAGCCAAAAGCAAAAATGATAAGAATATCAGCGGACTCATCAACTCGATCAATGCCGGGAAGATGAGCATTTACACCTTCACCAACGCCTTTGATCTGGAAATTGGTGAGGAGAAATTTCCTATTATAAATATGGAATTTGCGTCCGGCGATGAAACGGATGCTGAGTTCCATGCAGAAGCCATTCTCCGTATCAGCGCAACCCCTGTTGAACGGAGCGTTGCCGCTGAAACCACGGTAGACCTCGGCTCCACCACCGATGATGAGGGTAACGAGGTTGAAAACAAAAAGGTCATTTCGCTCCCAGTTTCTTGGACGGAGGACGGAAAGGCCGGGTTGACGGTCACCTATATGCTGGACGGTCACGAGGTGGAAGAATTTCACCCCTTGGAAACCTGGCACAGCGGCGAACACCTACTGAACCTGTATTATCCCATCGTTGATTTGGCATCTAATCAGCTGCACACCTTTGACGTGTACCTTTCCGTGACAAATGGCAAGGCAGATATCGGGGTACAGAACATTCTGGCTACCATTACGGGTCAGGGGCTTGGCGTCCAAGACCGCTGGGATGGCCGCATTACGGCGGATGATACGATGCCCCGTTTCCTTATGACCTCTATGGCAACCCACACCCTGCATGATACGCTTTCGCTGCAATTCCTTACACCTGGGCGGACTGGCTTATCGGACGGTATGGCATCCATCTCCCTCACGGGTATGCCAATGCGCACCCTCAAAGACCACCTTCGGCTTTTTGCTCCCATTGTCCGAGATGTGGTGGAAACCGCAGATGCCCGGAAAATGGATTATGCGAAGAAGTATGTGTTGGATACGGATGCGTTCTCGCTCCGAAAGGACTACGAGGCAGTTGGCCTTATTGAAACCCGGTTGAACCGTGGTCGGATGATCCAGCTGACGATTCCGTCTGCCCCCTATGATGCCATCACATCCATTATGGTCTTGCCGTTTGATACGGAGCCTTTCGTCAATGCGTACTGCCTGTATGCGAAAAACATCGCTGAAACGGTCTACACCGAAGTGGAGGGTGAGCGCATGGTGTTACGGCAAAAATACGATATGCGTGTCACAGGGCAGGATGTGAAGATCGACCGTGGGCGGTTGGCTGCGTTCTCCTTTGGTTTTGCCAACATGGACACGGTTGAAAATTTGGAGGTAACCAATGGTTGATTACGGAACAGTAGATGAAATCCTTGAAACCACAGACAATATGACCTTTATCCGCAACAACTCCATCAATGATGATGGAACCGATGTGGTCGATGGTGTGGACTGGTTTCAGTACAACGGGAAAGCTGCCAGTAAGCTGTATGTCAGCGGTAACTCTTGGATCGGCTTTGGCGAGAACTCCGAACAGCTGAAAATTGTCCGCAGGGATGCCGACCTTGCCGTTTCCTTTGATGATGGTGTGTCTTGGTGGAGTTGTGTGGACTCTGTCTGGGCGCAGCTTTCGGAGGAAAAGTCCGGGATGTCCAAGGCGGCGCTGGAGGCTATCAGCGTGGACTCTTGGGCTGAGAAAGCTATCACCGGACAGATCAAGTACCGCTTTATCATCAGCGGCGCAGATGGTTTTCTCAAATCCCTCACTACCGATTATCTGAATACGGAGGAATGATGATGCTCAAAGGAAAAAGCGTAATTGAACTAACCGACATCCACACCGGGCGGGTTGAGGTTTACGAGGACACCAACCTGGTCACAGAAGCCGTGATGGATGTCCTCAACACCAACATTATGGGCATCCTGTTTGATAACACCAGCTTCAACAGTGCCAACGGTGAAAACTGGATGCTCCCCATCAAGAAAAATATCATGGGTGGTATTCTGCTCTATCAGAATCCTCTTGAGGAGCAGGCGGACAACATCTACGCACCGCTCGACAACCCCCTCATTGGGTATGCCTCTGATGATGCCAACAATACCGAGGATGTCCGGCGCGGCAGCCGAAACCTGACAGAGAGCAAGGTTGTGGACGGAGGGTACCGCTTTGTCTGGGACTTTGCCACCTCCCAGGCAAACGGCACAATTTCTGCCATCTGCCTTTCCAACACCCTCGCAGGTAAGGGTACGCAGTACGCCAATAACTACATGGTTCGGCTTGGCGTCTACAACTGCGAAAAAAATGTGTACACAATGGAGGCATATCGGGACAACAAGCGCCTTTATATCAGTGAGGGTTATCGGTTGGAAATGACCACCTACAACAATTCCACGCAGGCCATCCTGCGAAAATACCGGGATGATTATCTTCATGCCAGTTTGGTGGATCGTCCGTTGTCCAGAGTGGTTCTGGAGCCAGAAGAGGAAATTACCATTGAACTGGGGCACTACCCACTGCATTACCACTATACCGGGGGTAGTTTGGATGGCACCGAGGCCCCGTATAGTAATAGCCACGATGTAAGGAACTATCTGTATCATGGTGCAGATGGAAAGTGGTATGGCCTTGTGCGCCGGGAGAACCAGACACTCAGTTCTACAAGCGGAAGCCGGGAGTATTACAGTCGCACTGGCTATGAATGGTTCATGGATACCGTTGATGCAAACGGCTGCAAAACCCAGAAAATCGTTGCCCCCAGCGGCATCAGCGAGTTTTTCAGCATCGGTATGAGTGGTAAATGGCTTATGTGCTACACGGGTACACAGGTCTATCGAATCGACACCACCAATGTAGCAAATATTGAACTGGTGTCGGGCATCACCTACAACTCATCTAACCTTGCGACCTACATCGTGGATGACGATGTTGTCATTAACGGCTGGTACTTCCTTGACGGGGTGCCGAAGCTGTATCTGCGAGAAACCCCGGATGCCAGCTATGTCGGTTGGGGACGAAGCCAGTTTGCCCGTTATAAGACCTATGCTATTCGGGAGTGGATGTACCGCTACGGTGACTATACCGTGTATAAGGAACTCTATTTGTACACCCCATACCTGGCAACCATCAATAACCTTGCCGAGCCGGTTATTAAAACGGCGGACAAGACCATGAAAATCACCTACACCATCACCGAGGAGTGATGGCGGGTGCATTAGAGGAATCAGGACATCTCTTCGGAGGTGTCTTTTTTCATACTCAAAATTCAAAGGAGGATTTCAAAATGAAGGAATTCTGGAACACCATCCAGCTGATTTTTGCCGCTATCGGCGGTTGGCTGGGCTACTTCCTGGGCGGTTGTGATGGCCTGCTGTACGCCCTGATTGCCTTTGTGGTCATTGACTACCTCACGGGCATCATGTGCGCCATCTCCGACCACACGCTTTCCAGTGAGGTCGGCTTTCGTGGCATCTGCCGCAAGGTGCTGATTTTCCTGCTGGTAGGCATCGCAAATATCCTGGATATCCATGTCCTCGGAAACGGCAGTGTTCTGCGTACTGCGGTCATTTTCTTCTACATCTCCAATGAGGGCGTGTCCCTGCTGGAGAATGCCGCACACCTGGGCTTGCCCGTTCCCGAAAAGGTCAAGGACGTGCTGGAGCAGCTCCACGGTCGTTCGGAAGGAGATGAGCAGTGATGGGTTACACGAACAGCCCTCTGGTGGTCTACACCAAACTCAGCCCCAACCACTCCGGGCAGCGCACCCACAGTATTGACCGCATCACGCCCCATTGCGTGGTGGGTCAGCTGAGTGCCGAAAGCATCTGCGGATGCTTTACCAGCCCGGACAGGCAGGCAAGCTGCAACTATGGCATTGGCCCGGATGGTCGAGTGGCATTGTGCGTGGAGGAGCGCAACCGTTCTTGGTGTTCCTCCAGTGCCGCCAACGATCAGCGGGCCATTACTATTGAGTGCGCCAGCGATACCAAGGAGCCCTATGCTATGACCACCGCTGTCTATGCTTCGCTCATCAAGCTGTGCGTGGACATCTGCAAGCGTTATGGAAAAACCAAGTTGCTGTGGTTCGGGGACAAGGACAAGACTCTGGCTTATGCTCCGAAGGCAGATGAGATGGTGCTGACCGTGCATAGATGTTTCGCTGAACACGGTGGAGGCGAAAAACGAGTTCACACTGGGTGTTATGA
>OIZT01000533.1_pt1 | contig 22663 bp, 25 predicted proteins | sample 1588611 | NCBI WGS metagenome assembly OIZT01 (sample SAMN03283278) | human gut metagenome | biome: human-associated habitat; material: feces | host: Homo sapiens | place: Peru | collected 2012
AAGACTTACTAAAAAGAAATAACTAGATATTCCTAGTTATTTTATTTTTCTTTAAAATTATTTTTCTTATTATGTCAAATGGAATTATTGAAAACGCTAAAATAATCATTATTTCAAATTCATATATAGTTAAGCCTGTTGTCCTAAATACCTCTCCTCCGTAATATATGAGTATAACCTGGACTACAGCTATAAGAGTAATTATAGCTATAAAAACTTTGTTTTTAAGTATATTTGATAATATGTTTAATCTATATGTTCTTGCATTAAATGCATTAAAGATCGCAATAAATATAAATAATCCAAAAAATGCAGTTAACAAATATTTATTTGATGGGTCTACTCTATAAATTGAACTTATAAATTTTGATTTTAAGAACCATATACATAGTAGTGCGGCATATAAGCCATTAAACAATATTTGATTTGTCATATATTTGTTTATTATTTTTTCATTTCTTTTTTTAGGTGGTTCTTCCATATATTCATCTAGCGCTGGTTCATATGAGAAAGCAAGTCCAGCAAGTGTGTCCATTACCATGTTTATCCATAACATTTGGATTATTGTTATTGGAGATAATATTCCTATAAATGGACCTACTATGCTTAAGAGAACTGCACATATATTAACACTTAGTTGAAATATTATAAATTTTCTTATGCTTTTAAATATTGTTCTTCCATATAAAATTGCTACTGATATAGAGAGTATATTGTTGTCAATTATCACTATGTCACTTGTTTCTTTAGCTATTTCAGTGCCACTTCCCATACTAAATCCTACATTTGCTCTTTTAAGTGCGGGAGCATCATTTATTCCATCTCCTGTCATACCAACTATTAAGTCTAATTCTTGAGCTAATTTTACTAATCTGTTTTTATCTTGTGGAAGACTTCTACTTAATACTCTAAGGTTAGGAAGAACTTTTTTTACTTCTTCATCAGTCATATTATTAAATTCATCGCTTGTTAATATTTTGTCAGTGAGTTTTGTTATAATTTTTAATTCTTTAGCTATTGAAACAGCAGTATTTTTTGCATCTCCAGTTACCATGACAACTTGAACCCCTGCATTCTTTATCTTTCTAATGCCTTCATATGCTTCTTTTCTTATATTATCTTTTAGGAAAACAAAACCAAGTAATATATATGAGTCAGAATTGCTTTCTTTATAAGCTAGAGCAAGTGCTCTAATGCCTTCGTTTGTTTTAGCATTTACATAGTTAGTTAACTTTTCTTTGTTAATAAGCACTCTTACTGAGCCATCACTTTTTTGATATTTAGTACACTTTTCTAATATCTTTTCGTATGCTCCTTTTATAAATACTGTGCTTCCTTTGTAGTTAGTTTCCACTGTTGAATATTTTAGTTTTGAATTAAATTCTTCTTTGTTAATAATTTTGTATTTTGTTTTATCATCTCTTCCAATATAAGAAAGAAGTGCTCTATCTGTTGTATTTCCTCCTTCTGGAATTCCGTTATTTAGAAATGAACTATTGTTATAAACGAGTGATTGATATAATAACTCATATTTATTTGTTGATAACTTGTTTATATTTTTATATTCAGTGAGTTCTGCATCTGTGAATAATTCTACACTTAGTTTTCCTTCTGTTAATGTGCCTGTTTTATCTGTGAATAAAATGTTTAGAGAACCTGCTGTTTCTATGCCAACTAATTTTCTTACTAGTACGTTTCTTTTTAGAAGTCTTTTCATGTTTGAAGAAAGTACTAAAGTTATCATCATTGGAAGACCTTCTGGTACTGCCATTACTACCACCGCAACACTAAGTGTTAAAGCGTAAAGTAAATGAGATGAAAAGTCTTTAAACTCAAGTATTTTTTCTATATTAAAATTATTTGCTACTATCACTGCATTAAACATATATGAAATTAGTATTAATAAAGCGGCAGTGTATCCGAGCTTACTTATTTGTCCAGCTAGAACTCTAAGTCTTGACTTTAATGGACTTTCTACTGGCTTTTCTTGAATATCATTTGCTATTTTACCATAAAAAGTTTTATCACCTACATTAGTTACTTCAATAGTTGCACTTTTATCAGTTACAATAGAACCCATATATATGTCATCATTAATAATCGCATGTCTTTCTTTGGTTTCTCCTGTAAGAATACTTTCATCAATATATAATTCACCTTTAATGATAATTGAATCTGCTGGTACTTTATCTCCGCTTTCAAGATAAACTATATCCCCTACTACTAACTCATCAATATTAATAGTCTCTTTCTTTGAATTTCTTAAGACTTTTACTTTTATAATTGAATTTTCTTCGTTAAGTTTTTCAAATGCTTTTTCACTACCATACTCTGATAATGTTGAAATAATGGTTGCTAAAAATATAGCTATGAATATACCTACTGTTTCATATATATCTGAATCTTTAAACAAAAATATTACTTTTATAGCTAATGCAATTAATAATATCTTAATAATTGGATCACTTAAAGATTCAAAAACTAGTTTTATAAATGAATTTTTGTTTTTAGAAGTTAATTTATTACTTCCATATTTATTTCTTCTATTTATTACTTCTTTACTACTAAGTCCTGTTTTATTATTTGTTCTCATAGTTCCTCTAGTAAAGTTTATTAACTCATAAACAAAAAAATACCAATTAAGGTATTTATTTGTTATTGCCAAATATCGTTAATATTCATAATATTCTTTGATAAAGCACATATAAACTCGTAATTAGCATTTTTTAACATATATAAATAAGCATAAACAACTTTTAAAAAATCATTCTCATTGGAAATTTTTGGATTAAAAGCATTTATTTCTTTAGATTCTATAACATTCATTTTTTTATTATTTAATTCACATAATTTTGTTTGATAATTTATTAAGAATTTTAAATCTTCTATAATTTTCTCTTTCTTTGTATCTGTGTTCAATTTTTGAAATTCATTTATAATCTTATCAAAATTTTCTTTATTAAATTCATATTCTGTCATAATCTTTGGACTCCACTTGTCATTTCTTCTCTTCTTCTAGCACTTTCTACAATGGCATGTTTTAATTCTTCTGTTACTTCATTTAATTTATTTATTACCTTTTGATTTTCTTCATCAAAATGTTTTGAATTTTCTGGTATTTCTACTTTTTGCTCATCAGCAACTATTTTTTCTAAAAATTTTTCTTTTACTAACCATTCTGCTACTTTGTCGATATCATCCAATCCAGATTTTTTTCTATAAAATTCTAAAGCTCCGTCAGTCTCTTTTAGCCATGTTTTTGTTGGATACACATACAAGTCTGTAGATAGGTCCATACTTCCTTTTTTTGCTGCATCTATTGCTTTTTCTCTATCTTTTACTTTCTTTTCAAAATGTCTTTTAGTTTCTTCTTTTGATAAATTTCCTGTAATTCTATCTTCAAGGGTTTCCATAATAACATCTGCATTTTGCATACATTCTTCACTATTCATTCTAGAAATTATGTTATCATTTTTGCCTCTTTTAACTATTATAAATTCTCCGTCTATTAGTCCACTTTCAGCAACTCTTTTCATTGAAGAGGGTATTTGTCTACATATACTTTCACTAAATGTTCTTGGCACATTTCCCCTACCTACTGGTTTTTCTTCAATATTCATAGCATTTAGGTCTTCAACAAAAAACTTTGTGAGTCTATTCATCATTTGACCTCTTGAGATTGTTCCATCAATCGATACTTCTTGAGAAACTGCCATACATGCCATTGTCGCTTTCATTTCTGGTGTTTGTGCTTTTAAAGCTTCTATCATTCCACAAAGGCTTTTTGAATTTTTACCAGTGGTTTCTTTGATTACACTATAACCATGTGAGATCATATATCCAGTAATAGATAACTCTAACATATCTGCAAATAAAGATGTCATTGCTACAAAGTCTTTTCCTTGTTTCTCTCTATCTTCTGGATATCTTTTTGCTATCATTTCTTTAATTTTAGATATTCTTGGATGTTTAGTTCTATAAACATCCATCTCTGATATATATGGTTTACCATTAGCTGATTCTTCTATTGCTGTAATAGCTGCAGATTTTCCACAACCAGGTTGTCCTGCAACTTGATAAAATGTTGGAACATCCACCTTTTCAATTGGTTTCGTTTTTTCTTTAGCAGATGGAAATTTTGCAACGTCGACTAATATTTTTGTTGCTTGTGCTATTTCAAGAGGTGTAATATCTGTTACTATTGTTATTTCTTCTTCAGTATATCCAGATTTTCGCATGTTTTCTTTTAATTGTTCTATGTCTTCTTTTAATTTATCTCCTGGAGATTTTTTAGATTCATCTGAATTTGAATAGTCAAATAACTTTTGATATTGTTCATAGTAATTAAATGGCATTTCTTCCATATTACTCACCTTATTAAAGCTTCATAGAGCCACTACCCATGTTTTGTTCTTGAGAAACTCTGGCAACCAATTCTTTAGTTCTTTCGTATAATTTTTTTAATTGTTCGTTTAGTTCTGTTTTTTTAGTGTCTTCATTTGTATCTTTATCATTGTATGATGATAATAAAGAATTCGCTGAAGAAGCTATACTAAGATACTCACTATAAATTGAACCTTTTTCTGATGAAAACATAAGATTTTTCTCATATATATAAGGTAAGACATATTCGTCTAGTTGAGTAATAATAAATGTTCTTGCAGCATCTATTTCTCCTTCATCCATATTAATGAAATTAATATTTTTTTCTTCCATAGTTAATCCTCCAATTTTGTAATTAGTGAAATATCACTTGTATCTATTCTTATATTTTCACCGCTATTAAATATTACTCCTATTTTAACATCAGGTTTTACATGTTCACCATGATAGTCTGAACCACCACTTGTGATTAAGTTATGACTTTTAGCATAATTTAGGTATTTTATACTTTCATCATATGTATGAAGTGAGTTGAATGGTTCTATTCCATCAAGGCCTAGTTCTAATAACCTTGGCATTAATTCTTCAAAGCTTATATTATATTTTTTTTCTACTTTTTTTGGATGTGCCCATATTACTATTCCACCTGCATCATGAATTGCATCAATTACTATTTTAGCGTCCATTCTATTTGATGTTTTTGTTTTGGCATCTTCTAAATATTTTTCAAATGCTTCTTTTACACTAGAAACATAACCATATTTCATCATTATTTCTGCTAAGTGAGGTTTTCCAGGTATATTAACAATTTCGACAACTTGGTCGATATCTTCTTTATTTATTTTAAGCCCAAAATTTTCTTCAACATAACTTGCTAACTCTGAAAATCTTTTCTTTCTCGCTTCTTTTAATTTCAAAATAACATCATTTAATTTTTTATTGTTCTCATCTATGTTATATCCCAAAATATGCATTTTATATTTTCCATCTAGGATTGAACTAACTTCTATACCTTTTATATATTTAGCATTTTCTAAATCATATTTTTTAATCTCTCTTATTGAATCTACACTATCATGATCAGTGATAGAAAAAACTTTTAAATCATTTTCTTTTATTTTGTTTAATACTATATTTAATGGATGTTCACCATCTGAATAAGATGTGTGAATATGTAAGTCAAATTCTTGTTTCATTTTATATCCTCTCTATCTATTTTTATAATAGTTAAAAATAGATAATAAGTCAATTTAATGATAAATTTAGACGTCTTTTTGACATAAAAAAAATACCTTTTTAGGTATTTAACTTATTTCTTTATATAGTTCATTTGTCTTTGTTAGTTCTTCATGAGTACCTGTTGCTTGTAATATACCATTGTCAATAAGAACTATACTATCTACAGTTTTTAATATTTTCTTATCTCTAGATATTATCATAATTGTATGATTTTTTTTCTTTTCTTTTAGTATTTTCATTATATTATTTCTGTTTTCTTTATCTAATGTTTCAATTATTTCATCAAATAAATATATTTTTGTATCTTTAAGCAATACTCTAGCAATTGCAAGAAGTCTTTTTTGAGAAGATGATAAAAGTTTTGTATCATTTTTAATAATGGTATCGTATCCTTTTTCAAGATTCATTATTGCATCATGTATACCTACTGCCTTACAAACAGATTCTATTTCTTCTTCAGTCTTACCCAGCATTGCTAAATTATCTTTGATACTACAATTAAAGAAAAATGGACTTTTTCTCGCTATTGAAACAAGATTATAATAATTAGAATCATTTATAGAGGCTATGTCTATTCCATCTATCATTATACTTCCTTGTATTTGTCTATTCATTTTCATCAGTAAATCAAATACGCCTGTTTTACCACTTCCGGTTTTACCTGTAACTGCAGTAATTGAATTTGGTTTAACTTGAATACTAAAATCATTAAGCATTGGATCATGTCTATATCCATAAAGAACATGATTAAATTCGATAAGTCCTTTTGGATCTTCTATAGTTACATCGTTTTCTTTGTTTTCTTTAGCATATTCAAATAATTTATTCATTCTTTGAAGAGATATTTTAAAGTTTTTATATTCTAAATTCATGGTTGATACTAGTGAAAAATTATCTATTATTTTTTGATAATAACTATATATTACAAGAAGAATTCCTAGCTCCATTCTACCTTTTGCTATTTCATATACTCCATAAATGAATACAGCTAGCCTTAATACTTCGAACACATAAACAGACACAATGTTTATTGCATAATATATAACTGTATACTTTTTGTTAGATTGAACATACTTATTAGTTTCACTGTTAACTTTACTATTTATATTTTTTCCAAGATTAAATCCTTTAATTTCTTTTATTCCTGAAAAAACATCATTAACAGCGCTTGTTTTTTTATCATAGTTTTCTTTTCTTTCTTTGTTATATGCTTGTATCTTATTGCCTGAAATAATTATAAAAATCAATACTATAATTGAAAAGGCAACTGTTATTAAAAATAAAGTAATATTTACACTAAAGAAATAATAATAAATAACTGAGAACTCTAATATTTGAATTATTCTATAAATACCATTTGTTATAAAACTACAAATAATGTCTATGTCTGTACTCATTATATTTAAGTATTCTCCAGCGCTAAACCTTGATAAACTAAATATTGAGTTATCATTAGTATATTGAAGTCCTATATTAGTGCTTTCTTTATATATTTTGTTATAAACATTATAGAAAGTGTATTGTCTAATATATTCAAATAGTTTATAAATACTTATTGATATTATATAAATTATTAGTATGTTAATTGCCCTTTGATAAGAGGTTGCTGATATGGCATTAACAGTTTCACTATATAATATTGGATTTAATAGAAGAATTGCTCTTAAAACAATACACACTAACGCTTCTATAATAATTTCCTTTTTAGATTTTTTAAGTACTCTTTTTATATAATTTTTCATATTAGATCCCTACTTTACTATAATAATTATATCATTCAGTAAATAAATTACAAGTTTGATTTAAAATATATTTTTTTGTGAAATTTTATGGTAAAATGTTTGTAGAGGTTTTAGTATGGAAAGAATAGATAAAAATAATTATTATTTAGATATTGCAGAAGCAACTTTAGAAAGAGCTACTTGCCTTAGAAAAAAATGGGGGGCTGTAATAGTTAAGAATGATGAAATTATATCTACAGGCTATAATGGTGCTCCTCGTGGTAGAAAAAATTGTGATGAATTAGGTTATTGTGTTCGTGAAAAACTCAATATTCCTCGTGGAGAAAGATATGAATTATGTAGAAGTGTTCATGCAGAACAAAATGCTATAATATCTGCTCCTAGAAAAGACATGATTGGTGCAACATTATATATGGTTGGAAAAGATTCTAAAACTGGTGAGTATGTAGAAAATTCTTCAAGTTGTTCTATGTGCAAAAGAGTTGTTATTAATAGTGGTATAGCAAAAGTAATCGTTAGAGATAATAAAAATAAATATAGAGAAATAGATGTTCAAGACTGGATAAATAACGATGAAAGTCTTGATGGAAAATTAGGATATTAGGAGTAAGATTAAATGAAATTAGATATTATTGTACCTGCATATAATGAAGAAGAAAATATTTTTAACTTTTATGATGCAGTTAATGAAGCATTAAAAGGAATTAAACACAACTTTATTTTTGTAGATGATGGTTCAAAGGATAAAACACTACAAAAATTAAAAGAATTACATAAAAAGGATGATGAATGTGTAAAAATTGTTAGTTTTTCAAAGAATTTTGGAAAAGAAGCTGCGATGTATGCGGGGTTTTTACACTCTAAAGCAGAGTTTACTTGTATAATAGATTGTGATTTACAACAAGATCCATCTTATCTTGTAAAAATGTATAAGTTTTTAAGAGAAAATGATCAATATGATGCTGTTTGTATGTGTCAAAAACAAAAAGAAAAAAGAGGACTTCAAAGAATGTTCTATAAATTAATGGGTAAACTTTCAAATATGGAAATAGTTGATGGTGCTTCAGATTTTAGAATGTTTAGAAGAAATGTTGTAGATGCTATACTTGAAATGAGTGAAAGAAATAGATTTTCTAAAGGTATATTTAGTTATGTAGGTTTTAGAACTTATTATGATTCATATAAAGTTAAAGAAAGAAAAGCTGGAGTTTCTAAATGGAATAAACTTAAACTTCTTAATTATGCTTTTGATGGTATAGTTAGTTTTAGTACTAAACCACTTAGATTTGCGACATATACTGGTGTTCTTACTAGTTTTATAGCATTTATATACTTAATAGTTATACTTGTTAAAACATTTACTACTGGAGTAGATACTCCTGGATATGCATCTTTAATGTGCGTAATGTTATTCTTGGGAGGTATTCAATTAATATTCTTAGGAATTATTGGTGAGTACTTAGGAAAAACATATAACGAAACTAAGAGAAGACCAATATTTATTGCTCGTGAACGTATAGGTTTTGATGAGGATTTCTTATAATATGAAAAAGTTATTAAAAAAAGTTTGGAATTTATATAAAAAGTATGAAGAAATAATAAATTATTTAATAGTTGGTGGATTAACTACAGTTGTAAGTCTTGGAACTTATTATTTCTGTGTATATACATTCTTAGATCCAGAAAATGCTTTTCAATTACAACTTGCTAATATTATTTCTTGGATATGTTGTGTTACATTTGCATATTTTGCTAATAGAATATTTGTATTTAAGAGTAAAAGAAAAGATAAATTAAAAGAAGCTGCTAGTTTCTATGGTTCTAGAATAGCGACACTTCTTATGGATATGGGTATTATGTTTGTATTTGTAACACTGCTTCATTTTAATGATAAAATTATGAAGTTAGTAGTTCAAGTTGTTGTTACAATATTAAACTATGTACTTAGTAAATTATTAGTATTTAAGAAAAAATAAAAACTCTTTAAAAAAGAGTTTTTATTTTATACTAGTAAGTTTTACATTGCTTTGAGCATTAGTACTTAATGGAGCAAATTTATTATTCTTATATAGAATGTATGCTGCTGCTCCTATCATTGCTGCATTATCTGTGCAGTATTTTTTTTCTGGCATATGCATAGTAACTCCAATACTTTCGCACATTTCTTTTAGAGACTCTCTAATATGTGAATTACTTGCTACCCCTCCACTAATTAATAAAGTTTTTAAATTATATTTAAGTAGTGCTTTTTTAGTTTTATCTACTAAGTGTGCTGTTACGCAATCTTGGAATGATCTAGCTAAGTCTTTTTTATTTATTTCATTACCTCTTTGATGTTCATTATGAACTATGTTATTACAGTGACTTTTGATGCCACTAAAACTAAAATTGAATGAGTCATCATTAAGTATATTTGGCATTTTATATGTAGGGTTTCCATCTAGTGCATATTTTTCTACATTTGGTCCTCCTGGATATGGAAGATCTAGTATTCTTGCAACTTTGTCATATGCTTCACCTATTGCATCATCAAGTGTTTGGCCTAAATAATTGAATGAATCTTCTGTTTCCATTAGTATTAAGTCAGTATGTCCACCTGACACTATAAGAGATAAAAGAGGGTATTCTAGAGTGTTTCCTATCATGTTAGCATATATGTGTCCCATCATATGATTTACTGCTATAAAGGGCTTATTATATATGAATGATAAGGCTTTAGTTGCTTCTACTCCTACTAAAAGACTACCAAGTAAGCCTGGAGCATATGTACAAGCAAATGCATCCATATCTTCTAACTTCATATTAGCTTTTTCTAAACATTGATCTATTACCATGGTAATATTTTCTAAATGTAGACGACTTGCAACTTCTGGAACTACTCCTCCGTATTTAGTATGTACATCTATTTGTGAATTTATTATTGTAGCTATGTCTTCTTTTCCATTTTTAATTATGCTTACGCTTGTTTCATCACAAGAAGATTCTACTGCTAAAATATATACATCTTTCATTATTTCACCTTTTCCATTATTATAGCTGTATCTTCTCCATAGTATCTATCTCTTAAACTTATTTCTTTAAATCCAAGTTTATTATATAGTCTTATTGCTTCGTCATTGTGCTCATTTACTTCAAGCATTATTCTACTATAGTCTTCTTTATTAAACATTTCTTCCATTAGAGAAGTAGCTATTCCTTGTTTTCTATTTTCTTCATTTACAAATATATTCATTATATCTATAACACCATCTACTAGTCTTATTTCTAAATATCCAAGTACTTTATCGTTATCCATGTAATTATAAACTGAATCTGTATCGCTTAGTATTTCTTTTTCTATCATTATTTTTCTACCTCTATTTTCTTTATATAATTTGCTTTTATATGATGTGGATTTTCACTATCGAATTTATCTACGTATTCTATTATTTTATTAATGTCTAGTTTATGTTCTACTTCAGTGTATTTATATGGATTTTCATCTTTGTATGTTTCTTCTACAATTGTGTTATTATCTTTATCAAATGCACATATATAGTATCCTTTGTTATCTTCTATAACAGCCATTTTATCTTCTTTGACATTACTACTTATTAAGTATGCTTTTAAGCTTGATATTGTATGTATTTTTAAATTTAATGCATATGCGATAGTTTTAGCTACTGAAAGGCCTATTCTTATACCGGTGAAACTACCTGGGCCATTTACTACTACTATTTCATCTAAGTCTTTAACATTTAAGTTATTCTCTTTAAATATTTCTTCAATCATAGGCATTGTGTATATTGAATGACTATATTCACTTTCTTTTGTTTTTATAAATAGATTATCTTTTGTTTTAAGTGCAATTGTTATCAGTTCTGTATGTGTATCAATAAATAAAATCATAGTACTCCTCTTTTCTTGTTATATTATAACACTTTCAATATATTTTTTTTAGTGTTTTTAGTTCATTTGACTTCTTGCTTGATTTGATATTATATCAAAACAAAAAGAGTATTTCTACTCTTCGGTTTCTTTTTTAGAAGTTTTTGCTTTTTTTGATTTAGTTTCATCATTTTTTTCTTTAGCTTCTTCTTTTTCTTCTTTGATATCTTCTTCAATTAGATCTGACATTTTTTCTTCTCTTTTGATTTTGATATCACTGTTAGCTTCTACTAAATCTTCTATTTCTTCTTTAGTTAGTGTTTCTTTAGTCATTAGAGTTTCAGCTAAAACGTCTACTAGTTTTTTATGAGTTCTTAGTATTTCTTTAGCTTTTTCATAACATTCATCTATAATCTTTCTAACTTCTTGATCTATTTCGTGTGCTACTTGATCTGAGAAGTTTTTGGTTTGATTATAATCTCTTCCTAAGAAAACACTTTCGCTTCTATGTTCTAATTGAACTGGTCCTAATGAAGACATACCATATTCAGTTACCATACTTCTTGCTATTTTAGTAGCTCTCTTGAAGTCATCACTTGCTCCTGTTGATTGTTCATGACAATACATTTCTTCACTAACACGACCTGAAAGTAATGTTATGATTTGTTCTTCTAATTCGTCTTTAGTGTATACAAGTGTTCTTTCTTCTTTTGGTAACATTTGTGTATATCCACCAGCCATACCACGAGGTATGATTGTTATCTTATGTACTTCTTCTCCATTTGGAAGTACGATACCACTTACTGCATGTCCTGCTTCATGATATGAAACTATTTTCTTTTCGTAGTCTGTTACTTTTCTACTTGTTTTAGCTGGTCCCATTAATACTCTATCGCTAGCTTCATCTATTTCATCCATAGTGATTGCTTCTTTATTTCTTCTTACTGCTAGAAGTGCTGCTTCGTTTAGTAAGTTTTCTAAATCAGCACCTGAGTAACCTGGTGTTCTTTCAGCTATATGCTTTAACTTAACTTCTTTTGCAAGTATTTTGTTTTTAGCATGTACTTTTAATATTTCCTCTCTTTCTTTTACATCTGGTCTTCCAACTGTTACTTGTCTATCGAATCTTCCTGGACGAAGTAATGCTGGGTCTAATACATCTGGTCTATTTGTTGCAGCTATGATTATAATTCCTTCGTTTTCACTGAAACCATCCATTTCTGAAAGTAATTGGTTAAGTGTTTGTTCTCTTTCGTCATGTCCTCCACCTAAACCTGTTCCTCTTTCACGTCCTACTGCATCTATTTCATCTATAAATATTAAACATGGTGCTGTTTGTTTAGCTTGTTTGAACATATCTCTTACACGAGATGCTCCTACACCTACGAATAATTCTACAAAGTCTGAACCGCTTATGTAGAAGAATGGTACTTTTGCTTCTCCAGCTACTGCTTTTGCTAGTAATGTTTTACCTGTTCCTGGAGGACCTACTAATAATACACCTTTTGGAATTCTTGCTCCCATTTTAGTAAATTTTTTAGGATTTTTTAAGAAATCTATTAACTCTTGTACTTCTTCTTTTTCTTCTTTAAGTCCAGCTACATCTTTAAATGTTTTAGTTCCACCATCTTCTGATAATTTAGCTCTACTCTTAGAGAAATCAAATGTTCCTTTACCATTATTACCCATTTTGATAAGCATCATATAGATGAATACTCCAAATATAATGATTGGTACAATATTGAATAATACTGATAGCCATACACTATTTTCTGGATTTGTATTTGTTTCAACTTTCAAGTTATATTTTTCAGCATTTTCATATATTGTAGAAATTACTGTATCTGTATATGGTACTTGAACAGTGAATGTTTCTCCTTTTTTGTATCCTTCTAACTTACCTGTTAGTATATATACTCCTGAACTACTTTTTGGTGTTACATTTAATTCTGTAACTTTTCCACTACTTAGTTCTGTTGTAAACTGATTATAATCTAATTTGTTTATTTTAGTTCCTGCTGTATTTATGAATAAATATGTACCAAATACTACAATCATAAGTATTAAGTAAGGCATAAAATTCATAGTTTTTTTGCTCTTTTTTATGTTCATTTTTCTCTTCCTTTCTTCTAATAATATCTTAGTATTATATCATACTCTTCTGTATTTTTTTTGTCAAATTTTGACTTTTTGATTCCTGGTAACCATACTATATTATCTTCTGAATCTAGTACTACTGGCCATGTATTTCTATCACTTATTTTAATTTTTTCATTGATGAATATATCACTTATTTTTTTTCTACCATTCATACCTTTTACTTCCATTTTATCTCCATCTCTTCTATTTCTTACGTATAATGGAAGTTTAACCTCACTACTATTTATTCTTATTGTATAATTTGATGTATCGTTACTGTCTTCAACTCTTTCTATTATTTTGCCATTTGGTAGATTTACTATTCTTTCTATTTCTATTTCATAAGTATCATATTCGTCTTCATCAAAACTAAATGTAAGTTCATTGTATGACTTTATAACTATTACATTGTTTGGTAAGTGAACTACACTATTTGATTTACTTGATTTAATTAGATCAAATATTAGTTCTACATGAGCATCTCCTATAATTAGAAGATCATCACCATATATTCTTTCAAGTATGTTATAAATTATCTTTGTTTGTATTACATGCTCTAGTTGTATAAATTTATCTACTTCTAGTGCTCCATTTTGGAATACTTTATTAAATACTTTTCTTGCTTCTGTATCGATGTAATTACTATTTTCTAGTAGAGTCTCACTAAACTTTAAGAATTTCTTATGTACATTAGGTTCTTCATTCTTTAAGAATGGAAGTACTGTGTGTCTATATCTATTTCTTGTATAGTGGTCTTCATTATTTGATTCATCTATTGCATATTTAATATTATGTTCTTCATCAAATCTATTTATTTCGTCTTTAGTAACAGTTATTAATGGTCTTACTATTTTGTAATTACCTTTATCAACTATTCTACTAAATCCACTATATCCTTTTAAAGTTGAACCTCTTACGATACGCATTAAGATTGTTTCCATTAAGTCATCACCTTGGTGAGCTGTCATTAAGTATTTGGCTCCATAATTTTCTACTAGTTCTTCAAAGAAGTTATATCTAACGCTTCTTGCTTCATTATGAAAATTATCATCTCCCCATTTAGTAATCTTAATGTATTCAAATATAATATCATTTTCTTTACAATAGTTTTCTAAATCTATTTTTTCTTGCTCACTTTCTACTCTTTTGTTGTGATTTACATGAGCACATACAATTTTAAAACCAATTTTATTTTTAAATTCATTCATTATATATAAAAGAGCCATTGAGTCTGGACCTCCAGAAACACCAATGACAATTATATCGTCTGGTTTTAATTCTATATCTTTTTTTATAAAATTATAAACTTCTTCCATTTGGGCCTTTTCCTATTCCTCTATCTTAATTATTATTTCATTATTTTTAGAATATAAGTATTTTTCACGAGCATATCTAGCCATATATTCAGGATCTTGTAGTTTATTTATTTCATCTTTTAGTTCTTCTTCTTCAGCTAGTTTGTCTTGATACTCTTGTTCTAACTTTTGCATTTCTTTTTTATTATCGACTATTTGACGTCCATTTGTTAAAAAAGAAGTTGTGCAAAGTACAATAGATATTATAAGGCCTATTGTATAAAAAGTCACTCTAAATTTTGTTTTTTGACTCATCTTTTTCATATTAACCCCATTTTCATCTATAATTATAATATTCTATAGATATAAATACAATTAATTACACATATTTTTACATTTTTTTTGTAAATTTTTATTATTAAAATATAAGAATGTTAAGATAGTTATTATAATAAAGATTGTATTTATCATTCCATCATTTATTAAATAAAATATCTTAAAATATATTAGAGTTATATTTATCATAAATAATAAACTATTTAAGAAACAATAGATTTGTTTTTTAGTATGAATATAGTTATATGATAATTGATAAAGTTTTTCTACTATTATTCCATATAAAAAAGAAAATATAAATGAGATTATTTGTTCATTTAGAGTCATTATTTGAATAACCTTGCCATTATATTTTCAGTTTTTATTTTTTTATTGTCATCTAGGTAGTTTACTGAATTTATTTTACCTTTAATAGATAATGTTCCTTGAAAAGTATCAAGTTTTAATAATTCTAGATTATCTCCTTTAATGAGGATTGCACCCATAATACTGTCAACGAAGAATTCTGAATCATCAAAACTATTTAGTTTTTTTATACCTGAAAGTACAATATTTTTTCTTTCATTTAATGTAATCATATGATTAAATGTTTCATTTATATCTTTTTTATCCATATATTTCCCCCAATACTTAATTTTATGTATAAAATTTAGATATATGAAAAAAAGCTACTTAATGTAGCTTTAAGATTACAAATTATTCGTTATCTTCTGTTGTTTCTTCATCTTCTGCATTTTCATATGCATCAAGAATAGCTTTTTCAAACATTGTTCTTACTTCTTGGTTGATTGGATGAGCTATATCTTTATATTCACCAACTGGAGTCTTACGACTTGGCATAGCAATAAATAGTCCATTATCACCTTCTATAATTCTAATATCGTGAATAGCGATAGCATTGTCTACTACTACTGATGCGATTCCTTTCATACGAGAATTTTCTCTTTCAACCTTACGAATTCTAACTGATGTAATTTCCATAAGTACCTCCTTAACATTTTGTTAATTTAATTATATTACAAATATTTTTGAATATCAATCTTTTTAAGTAAATTTGCTTAGTATTACTTGCTTTATAGCCACATCGGTATATGTATAAGACTTTAATCCTTTATTAGTTTTTATGGTGAATAAATTATTATATATTTTATCTATTGTTCCTTCATAATATTCATACTTGTTTCTTCCAATATTTACTTTTATTTTTAACTTAGTATCTTTTAAAGCAATAACATCATTCTTAATTTTATTTATATTCAATTTTTATCCTTTCTTGGATATCCAGTGTGCATCATTCCATTAATTATGATTCCACCTATTCCATCACTTCCATATTTGGTTTTTGATAGTAGTTTTTCTATATCTATCTTTTCTGTTTTATCTGTTAAAGCGATAGTTGATGCGATTATTGCTGGATCTAGTGCATGTATATTTATTGATTTTGGACTTGATGCGAATGTTGATTTAGCCTTTATTATATTTTCGTAGTCACTTTGACAGGCTCCTGCGATGATTACTAAGTCTTCATGACTTTTTTTTATTTTTCTTGCTTCTAGTACAGTGTCTATGAAATATTTACTATTTTTATATGTTTCATTATTTTTTCGTTTTTGATAGTGTGCGTCGTGGCCAGTTATTACTAAAATATCTGGATTATGTGTTATTAGAAGTTTTTTTATATTATCTTTAAATTCACTTTCTTTATATGTATAGCCATAGCATTTTATTTTTTGATCTTTATAAAAACTCATACATTTTTCTAAGTATTCATTATCTCCATCAAGATGTAATATAGTTCCTGGTATATAAAAATAGTCATCTGTTTTAAGTGTTCTTACAGGGTTAATTATTTCTTTTTTTTTAGGAATTGTTGCGAGTACTAGATCATCTTCTTTGGTATCAGCATAAAGTCTTATATCTAAACCTTTTAAGTAAATAACATTATTTTCTATTTTATCAATCTTAAATATGATATCATTACCATATTTTTTTCTTGTAACTAAATCACCTATTTTAAACATAATTCCTCCATTAAATCTTATGGACAAGTTTTAAAAATATGCATTAGTTTAGTAATTTAGCATGCATTACTACTCTTTTATTATCTTTGTAACATGTACTTAATGTTAAAATGGAGATAGTTTTTTCTAGATTAACTTTAAACTCATAAATGCTTCTTTCTTTTAAAATATTTAAGAAAATCATATATTCTTTTTCTGTTGTAAAGTCTGTTTGTAAGTAATAATTTTCTTTTTCAATAGTATAAATTGAAAATATCTTATATGAATATTCTTTTGTTTTAGTTGTTATCTTTATTATGTGATTATCTTTATTCTCATACCACTTTGATTTTATTGTATCTTTTAAAGTACCAAACATTGATTTATCTTTTCTAGAGTGACCATAAATTATATTATTTTTATCATTTAGATTGTTATTATTTCTTTTATCTAAGAATATCCATCCGGCTGAAGTTTTCTTTTTATTAAAGTTGTGTGTTAAGTAGTAATTGTTGTCTTTTGATTGTACGAATGGATAATCTATATTAGTGTTATTGACTTTTATCCATCCGATAGTATCTTTATTTTTATTTTTTAATTCTTTTATACTTGGTGTAACATTTTGTCGATCTTTTAATGTGTTTAGTTCTTTTGTTATTTCTTGTGTTTCAGTATTTTCTTCATTCCAAGTTATAATTTTTGTTGTACTAAAAGAAAGTAGTAGTACTAAGACTATTACTTCTAATATATTTATTATTCTTAAAGTTTTAATTAACATTTTCTACTTATATGTTATTTGATATATCTATAAATTCTTCTATAGATAATTGTTCTGCTCTTGATGTTAAGTCTTTATTGTATTTTTGTAATATTGCTTCTATTTTATTTAGATCGTATCCTTTAAGATTATTTCTTAAATTTTTTCTTTTTTGAGTAAATGAATCTTTTATAAGTTTATAGAATTGTTCTTCATTATTAGCAATTAGTTTCTTATTTCTTTTAAATTTAATTACTGAACTATCTACTTTTGGTACTGGCTCAAAGCAAGTTTTACTTACATTACATACTCTTTCAATGTCAAAATTATATTGTAAGAATACACTTATGGAACCGTAGTCTTTAGTTCCTGGTTTAGCACTGAATCTATCAGCAACTTCTTTTTGAACCATTATTATTATTTCGTATGGATTAGATTCTTTTACTATTTTGTTTATAATCGCAGTTGTTATATAATAAGGCAAATTTCCTACAAAGTAAAGATTTTTATATTTATTTTGATCAATATAGTCGTTTATATTAATAGATAAGAAGTCTTTAAATACTATTGTTAGTTTTTTATTATCTATTTGTTCTAGTATTTCTTTTAGTCTTGTATCTATTTCAAAACAAATAACGTCTGAATCTTTTTTTACTAGTTCTCTAGTAAGTGCTCCTGCACCTGGACCTATTTCTATTATTAAGTCATCTTTCGTAGGATTTATAGAATTAGCTATTTTGTTAATAATTTTTTTATCTTTTAAGAAGTTTTGCCCTAAAGATTTTTTATAATCAAATTTCATATTATTTCCATCCTTCTCTTAGAACTTCAAATTCTAGATTTCTAACTCTACCTACTTTTTTAACTGCATAATCTTGGCTATCTGTTAACAAGTCTATTACGTTACCACTTACGCCTCTATCTAGTACTATTGCTATCATTGGTTCGTCTGATAGTTTTCCTACATTAAATTTTAATATTGTTCCACATTGATAGTTTTTACTACTGGCAACTATTCTAACTTTACCATATTTTGAATCATTAAAATAAATTCCTTCTTTTATTACATTTGTTCTTGGAGGACAAGCTAAATAACCTGTACATAATGGACAATCGCCTGTGTAACCTGTTAGTTCTCCTATAAATGTATAAAGTGGATTTTGTATTCCTTCTTGATAAAGTGTATTTTGTGTTTGTTGGATGACATCTTTATCAATAGATTTATCTATAGTATCATTTAAAGCAATAGAAAGAGAACTCTTTTCATAAGAGCCCTTATTTAATAATAGTAATAAAGAACATATTATTATTGCTTCAAAAGTCATTAATATTCTACTTTTAATATACTCTTTCATTAATTACCTCTTCGTAATTAAATTATATAATATGTATATTTAAATGTCAAAAATGTCTTTTACATTATTAGTAGTTATTTCCATTACTTCTTTTAATGGTATTTTTTTTAGTTCGGCTATTCTTTTAGCTACATAAAGAACATTAGATGGTTTATTCTTTCTTCCTCTATATGGTTCAGGAGATAAGAATGGACTATCTGTTTCTAGAAGTATATCTTTCATATCTAGTTGTTCTACTACTTGATAAAGCTTTGCATTTTTAAATGTTAACACTCCACCTATTCCCAGTTTGTATCCTAATTTTATGAATTCTCTCGCCATTTCGATGCTTCCACTATAGCAATGAATTACACCTTTTAGTTTTCTTTTCTTTAATATATCAAAACAATCTTGAATAGAATCTCTAGTATGAACTATTACAGGTAAGTTATATTTTTCAGCTAGATCTAGTTGTTTATTAAATAGTTCTTTTTGTTCTTCTTTATTTTCATCATTAAAGTTATAGTCTAGTCCTATTTCACCAATTGCAACTACTTTATTTTCTTTTAATAATTCTTCAAGTGCTTCAATGGTATTTTCTTTCAAATCTACATTTTCTGGATGTATACCTATAGCTGGTATTAAGTAACCATCATATTTTCTATATAAATCCAATACTTCTTTTGATGTAGATATTGAATCAGCACAATTTATTACTTTTAATATATCTTTATCTTTTAAATTTTCTATAAATGAACCTATATCAGCATAATATTCACTTAATATATGAGCATGTGAGTCTATCATTTTTTTATCACCAAACATTCTATAATTTTTTAACTATACATATTTATATTATCACTTTTATTTTTTTATTTTCAACTAGTTAGACATAATTATAGAATATTTGACATTTATTCAAATTTAGATTTTATAAGTTTTAATAGTAACTTTGATGTTTTTTCTATGTTAATGATGTTATCTTTACTGACTACTATTAGTGACCCTAGTAAATCACTATTTACCACTATCGGAAGTATAATGTATCTTCCTTCTATAATTAAATTATCATTTAAATGTAATTCTTCTATATTTTTGCATTCAAAAATTTTTCTTTCTTGAATTAATCTATCTAGTTTTGGATCTATTACTTCATTATTTTTATTAATTATTTTACTATTGATTACTAAGCTAATATCATATGATGTTTCACTTATAAAGCAATTTATAATACTTATTATTTCTTGTTCATAATTTTTTAAGTAAGAGTACTTTTCTAGTATTATTTTTTCGTCTTCAAGTCTAATTTGAAAATCATCTCCGGTATTAATGTTTAGGCATTTTCTTAGTTCTTTAGGAAGTACTATTCTTCCTAGTTCATCTATTTTTCTTACTATACCAGTTGGTTTCATGTAATCACCCTAGTAATAGTTTGATTATAATCAGTTATTTTATACTTGAAATTTTAAGTTATATATTACTTCTAAAAGTTCTTCTAAATAATAGATATAATCTTTTTCTAAAGTTGCTTTTAGAAGTGTTACTAGTATTGAACCAGCTTTGTATGAAAAGTTAAATTTTGTAGTTATTTTAGTTGATTCAATAAATAGTTTTTCTACACTAATTGATTCATAAATTTCTTTTTTAAGTTTTAGAACTACTTTTAAGTTATCATTTTCTAGTATTTTTACTCCTGTAATCATAAGTAGTTTTTCTAAATACTTTTCATGAGCGTAAAGTTCTAGTTCATGATTAGTCATACCAAATCTATCTCTTATTTCTGATAAGACTTCTTTTAATTCTTTTTTATTTGTTATTCCGTTTATCTTTTTATGTAGTTCTATTACTATTTCGCTTTCATCTGTGTATTCTTTTCCAATGTGAGTTGCGACATCTATCATAGTAGGTTCTTTTTCTTCATCTTCATCTACTTTGATACCATTAACTTCTTCGTTGATTAAGTCTAAGTACATATTAACACCAACTGAATCTATGAATCCAGCTTGTTCTTTACCTAGTATGTCGCCTGCTCCTCTTATAGCTAGGTCTCTCATTGATATTTTATATCCACTACCAAGTTCAGTAAATTCTTTTATTGCTTCTAGACGTTTTAATGCAGTTGGATTTAATACTTTTTCTTTTTTATACATTAAGTATGCGTATGCGATTTTGTCTCCTCTACCAACTCTTCCTCTTATTTGATATAGTTGACTAAGTCCAAATCTATCACTATCAATAACAATTATTGTATTAGCATTTGGTATATCTATTCCATTTTCTATAATAGTTGTACTTACTAAAACATCATATTCTTTGTTAGTAAAGTCATAAATTATATCTTGCATTTCATTCTTAGTCATTTTTCCATGTGCATAACAAATTCTAGCTTCAGGAATAAGTCTTTTATATTTTGAAACTAGTGTTTCCATGTTAGTAATATTGTTATATAGAATAAATGCTTGTCCTTTTCTAGACATCTCTTTTAGAATAGCTTCTCTTATAAGCATTTCATTGTATTCAATTACATATGTTTGAACAGGATATCTATTTTTAGGTGCACTTTCTATTAAACTTAAGTCCCTAATACCAACAAGTGACATTTGAAGTGATCTTGGGATTGGTGTTGCTGATACTGAAAGAACATGTACATTTGACTTTAATTTCTTAATCTTTTCTTTCTGTTCTACCCCAAATCTATGTTCTTCATCTATTACTAAAAGACCTAAATCTTTGTATTCAACATCTGAACTAAGAAGTCTATGGGTACCAAATATAATATCTGTTTTTCCTTCTTTTAATCTTTTTAACTTTTCTTGAACTTGTTTGTTAGTAAAATGTCTATTAATTAGGTCGATATTAATTCCATGATTCTTGAATCTTTCTATAGCAGAATCATATTGTTGATGAGAAAGTAATGTTGTTGGACATAGGTATGCTACTTGTTTACCATTTTCTACTGTTTTGAACATTGCTCTAAAGATTACTTCTGTTTTTCCATAACCTACATCTCCACAAAGAAGCCTCTCCATTGGACGTGGCTTTTCTAGATCTCTTTTTATATCATTTGCTGCTTTTAATTGATCAACTGTTTCTTCGTATTCAAATTCTGACTCAAATATTTCTTGTTCTTCATCATCTTTTTTAAATGGTTCAATTGTTGCTTTATTTCTTTCTTGATATATTTTAAGAAGTTCTCCGGTAATACTTTTAATTCTTTCCTTTATTCTAAGTTTTGTTTTTGTCCATTCAACACTATTTAATTTGTTAATAGTAGGTTTAGCACCTTCTTTAGCAGAGTATTTATATAGTTTTGATATGTCTTCTACTGGCATATATAGTTTATCATTGCCTTTGTATTGAATAAGTAAATAATCTTTTTTTAGTCCTTTCTTTTCAATAGTAGTAATACCCATATAAATACCTATTCCTGATTTTCTATGAACTACATAGTCTCCTGGTTTTATAGCGTCAATTGACATTATTTTTGTTCCAAGTGACTTATCGCGTGTCAATTCCTGTTTATTTTTACGTCCATATAAATCAAATTCTGAAAAATAATAAATATTTTTAT
>OIZT01000536.1_pt1 | contig 22502 bp, 13 predicted proteins | sample 1588611 | NCBI WGS metagenome assembly OIZT01 (sample SAMN03283278) | human gut metagenome | biome: human-associated habitat; material: feces | host: Homo sapiens | place: Peru | collected 2012
GTAACGTATGGCGCTTCCCTTATATGGCTGGTCAGGAAGGTGGCGCAGCCTTTATCCTGGTTTACATAGGAAGTGTTCTTCTGTTGGGCATCCCATGTATGGTTTCAGAGTTTATTATCGGTCGTCATGGTGCCTCCAATACGGCACGTGCCTATACCAAGCTCGCCAACGGAACGGCTTGGAAGTGGGTGGGCTACCTGGAGGTGCTCACGGGCTTCCTGATTACCGGTTACTATGCAGTGGTTTCGGGTTGGTGCCTGCAGTATGTTTATGCCAGCATCATGGGCGAACTGCATGGCGATCCAACCTTCGTGGCAAATTACTTCAAGGAGTTTTCTGCCGATCCAATCCGTCCGGTGATGTGGACGGTGGCAATCTTCCTGATTTGTCACTTTGTGATTATCCATGGTGTCCGTGGAGGTATCGAGAAGGCATCCAAGGTGATGATGCCGCTTCTGTTTATCCTGCTTCTTATTATCGTGGTGGCTTCCTGCCTGTTGCCGGATGCAGGAAAGGGAATAGAATTCCTGTTGAAGCCTGATTTCGGAAAAGTGGATAGAAATGTATTCCTGAATGCCTTGGGACAGTCGTTCTATTCCATGAGCATCGGTATGGGTTGCATCTGTACCTATGCATCTTATTTCAGTCGTCAGACCAATCTCCTGAAATCTGCGATTCAGATTTCTGCCATCGACTTGATGGTGGCAGTTCTGGCAGGCTTGATGATTTTCCCTGCGGCATTCTCGGTAGGAATATCACCGGATAGTGGTCCTTCGCTTATCTTCATCACCCTGCCAAATGTCTTTAACGAGGCATTTGCATCAATGCCGGTATTGGGATGGATTATCTCCTTGATGTTCTATGTACTTCTTTCTGTGGCTGCATTGACATCCCTGATGTCGCTTCACGAGGTGAATACTTCTTTCTTCTATGAGGAGTTGAAGATTGACAGAAAGAAGGGTGCCATGATTGTTACGGTATCTTGTGCCGTCATTGGTGCATTCTGTTCGCTCTCTTTGGGGGCTACAGATAAGTTGTCGTTCTATGGCAAGACCTTGTTCGACTGGTTTGACTTCGTAACGGGTCAGTTGTTCCTGCCTACAGCAGGTCTCCTTACCTGTCTGTTCCTGGGATGGTATGTGCCGAAGAAGGTGGTGCAGGATGAATTCACCAACTGGGGAACCCTGAAGGGAAAGGTTTTCAATGTCTACCTTTTCCTGATTAAGTTCGTGTGTCCAGTCCTTATCTTCCTGGTATTCCTGAATCAGTTCGGAGTATTGGGATAAGCTATATATATAATAAGGTGTAGTATGTCGTGTTTTATCTGTAAGCATTGAATACTAACCATTAAACATTAAAAACAATGGAGAGTAGAGGAAATTTCGGAAGTAAATTGGGCGTCATTCTCGCTACAGCCGGCTCAGCTGTCGGTTTGGGTAATGTATGGCGCTTTCCTTATATGGCAGGTCAGAATGGAGGTGCTGCCTTCATCCTTATCTATCTGGTTTGTATCATCCTGTTGGGTTTGCCTGGCATGATGAGCGAGTTTATTATTGGTCGCCATTCGGCTTCCAATGCAGCGCGGGCTTATAGTAATTTGGGTAAGAACAAGGCTTGGGGAACCGTTGGCTTGGTGGGTGTCATCACTTCCATGATTATCCTTGGCTTCTATGCCGTGGTGGCAGGCTGGTGTCTGCAATATCTCTATGCCAGCATCATGGGTGGTGTGCATGGCAATCCGGAGTATGTGAAAACCTATTTCCAGACCTTTGCTTCCGATCCTATTCGTCCTACCTTATGGGCTGTAGGTTTCATCCTGCTTACTCATGCTGTGGTGGTAAGAGGTGTTCGCAATGGTATCGAGAAGGCTTCCAAGATATTGATGCCGCTGCTTTTCGTGCTGCTGGTTGTCATCGTTGTTGCTTCCTGTTCTTTGCCGGGAGCAATGAAGGGCGTGCAGTTCCTGTTTCATCCTGATTTCTCAAAGGTTGATGAGAACGTGTTGCTCGAAGCCTTGGGGCAGGCTTTCTTCTCTTTGAGTTTGGGTACGGCTTGTCTGTGTACATACGCATCCTACTTCAGCCGCCAGACCAATCTCTTGAAATCGGCAAGTCAGATTGTTGTTATCGACACGCTTATTGCAGTATTGGCAGGCTTGATGATATTCCCGGCAGCCTTCTCGGTAGGTGTGCAGCCTGATAGCGGTCCGTCACTCATCTTCATCACCTTGCCTAATGTGTTCCAGCAGGCATTTGGCGATATGCCGGTGGTGAGCTACATCATTTCAGTATTGTTCTATGCCTTGTTGGTATTGGCAGCATTGACTTCTACGATTTCCATGCACGAGATTGGTACGGCGATGATTTATGAGGAGCGCAAGATTACCCGTGCCAAGGGTGCGTGGATAGAGACCATTACTTGCAGCATCATTGCCGTATTCTGTTCTCTTTCTCAGGGAGCAGTTCCCGGATTGGGATTCTTCGGGAAGGATTTCCTTACGAATTGTGACAATTTCACGGCGCAGCTGTTGATGCCACTTGCTTCGATTGTCACCTGTCTGTTCCTGGGCTGGTATGTACCGAAGAAGATAGTGCGTGATGAGTTTACGAATTGGGGCACGGTGAGCGGTAAGTTGTTCCCCGTCTTTCTCTTCATGATTCGTTTCGTCAGTCCAATCTGCATTCTGCTCATCTTCTTGCATCAGTTTGGTGTTATCTGATACCTATTTATATATATATAAAGCCAAATGCGCTATCAGTCATAGAGCATTTGGCTTTTTGTTTTTGGGAAAGAGACATACAGTTTTAAGGTGAGATGTTCCGTTAGAAAGAGATATAAGGCGTAAGTCTTTCTATTTCGTCTGGTGGAAAATCCTTCAATAGTTTCAGCTCTTCCAGACTTTTTATCGGACCTCTCTGTCGGCGGTAGTCACAGATTTCCTTGGCTTGATAGAAGTTGAGATATGGATGTTTGCGTAGCTGGTTGAGGTTGAGCTTGTTGATGTCAAGCTTATGGATATGGTTGGCATCTATGTGGATAAACGCCAAGGCAGATTCTGGAATGCCATCTATTTCGTTCAACTGTTCGGCAGCAGCGAATCCACCTAGACGGTCTCTGTATCTTATAATCATTTTGGCATAATAACTGCCAATTCCCGGTATCTTCTGTAGTTCGGTAGTATCGGCTGTATTTATATGAATGTGTTGGCCTGGGTTCAGCTTGTGTGGATAACTGTATACTTTTTCGTTTTCCGGTGTTGTAGAACGGGTGGTCGTAGTTATATCAGGTCTGTTGTATCGTTTCTGCTGACGGTATGGCTCGTTTCCGTAAAAATCGGAAGCTGGCTTGTAGTCATCTGCTATTCTTATGAATGGTACCAAAGCCTCGTATTGTCTTTTCGTCATACCATAGACACGTGCAAAATCGGAAGGTCTACTATATACACCTCCTTTGGCACGATAATGAAGAATGCTTCTTATCTGCCAAGCTTGCAGACCAAGACGTTTGAATTGGACAGAATCTGCCGTGTTCGGATCGAATGGAAAAGCCTCTTTGATTTGATTTCCTTCTTTATAATAAACGGGTTTTTGACTAGTGGCATGTTCTATTCTGGAAGTTTGAATAGAGTCATTTTCTTGCCGGGCTGTTTCTGATGGTTCCCTATTGAAAAGAAAAATGAGTCCCATTAAAACAGTCATTGCTATTATAATCGCCAGTAAAGCATCGCGATCATTCCGTTGCAGATAAAAAATATCTCTTAATTTCATACGCCATTCTGCTTATATCTATAGGTCGGGATTACTGGACTCGAACCAGCGACCTCATCGTCCCGAACGACGTGCGCTACCAACTGCGCTAAATCCCGATTTTACTGTTTTTACCGAATGACGATGCAAAGATACATGAAAAATGGGATACAGCCAAACAAAAATGCATTTTTTTGCTCTTTTCTGAAAGATTTTCTTGAAAAAATTTGTTGGAACCAAAAAAAATGTGTACCTTTGCACCCGCAAATGAGAAATCGTTTGTTATTCATAGTTGGTGCCATAGCTCAGTTGGTAGAGCAAAGGACTGAAAATCCTTGTGTCCCCGGTTCGATTCCTGGTGGTACCACTTCTATTGAAGCTGAATCTTCGTAACAAGATTCAGCTTTTTTTTTTTTGTTAATTTCCTAATCTATGATAACGTTTTCGTATAAAAGTTGTCATGATTGTTTTGTATGTCAGCGATAATTCTTTATCTTTGCATTAAATCTATAAAACAAAGTAAATACTATAATTATTTTATTGAAATGAAAAAAGCTTACTTGTTATTATTGGCTGGTATGTTATCTACCGTAACGTATGCAGACAACAATCAGACTGTTAAGATTGAGGGAAGCATCATTGATAAGGTTGTAACGGAAATAACCTTTGACGGGGATGATGTCGTACTTCATTATTCCGACAATTCTTCGGATACGAAGGATATGTCGCTTGTTGCCTTTTCGTTTACTTATGGGGAGACAGCGGGACTTCATCATGTTGAAAATGCTAAAAAGACATGGAATGGAAAAATATACAATCTTAATGGGCAATTGGTTGGTACATCTGTAGAGGGATTATCTAAGGGTGTTTATGTAATCAATGGTCAAAAAGTAATCATTAAATAATGTAAGGAGGAATATTCTATGAAGAAAATGATATTTTGGGGAGCGCTCTTTCTGGGGAGTATGACAGGAATGGTGGCTCAGTCTGCTACTGATAAGGTGAATCATGCTGTTGCTCGTAACAGCAAGGTGAATCAGATGTGTATTACGACAAATGCAGGTGATGTGAAGTATTACAATACTGCAGAGTTGGCAAGTGTAAAGTTTGAGGGGAATAAGACCGTCATCGCTCCCAATGATGGTAGCGATAACGATGAGTATGATGCTTCTGTCAGAGAAATCAACTTTGCCAAGAAAGTGGAGTCGGGTGAAAATGGAAGCATAGAGAATCCTGCCGGTGTCGTTCAGATTACTGAAGCGAAGGCATGGCTGGAGTCTGCTTATCTGAAGTGGGCGCCTTTCGAGGGAGCTTCCTCTTACAATGTATATATTGATGACAAGAAGATTGATACGCAGCTCATCCGTCAGTATGCTTCTTATTTCCGTGCCGATGTGCTAGGTTTGAAGGCGGGTTCCTATTCTGTAAAGGTGGTTCCTGTTGATGCTGCCGGTAAGGAGATGGCAGGTGCCAATACAGCAACCAATCTTGTTGTGAAGAGTCATAACCGTGAGGGTTTTGCGCATTTCAACTTCGAGGGAATTGGTGCTTACAATAATGATGGTACATTGAAGTCGGATGCCAAGGTACTTTATATCACGGCAAGTACAGCCAAGACTGTCTCTACCGATGTCATTGTCGGAAGCAAGAATAAGAAAGTTAATGCGAAGGGTTTTCAGGCTATCATCAATGCCTATCAGAAGGGATATGATACCACTCCTATTGCTTTCCGTATCATCGGTAAGGTGAGTCTGGCAGACCTGGATGGCATTTCAAGCTCTTCTGAAGGAATACAGATAAAGGGAAAGAGTGGATATTCCACCATGAATATGACCTTTGAGGGTGTGGGTGATGATGCTGCCGTTTATGGTTTTGGCTTCTTGGTGAGAAATTCCAAGAGTGTGGAGTTCCGTAATTTTGCCATCATGCGTTGTCTCGACGATGCGATGTCACTTGATACGCAGAATTCCAATATATGGATTCACCACATGGACTTGTTCTATGGCAAGAAAGGTAGTGCTGCCGACCAGGCTAAGGGAGATGGTACTGTTGACATCAAGGGAAACTCAAAGTATGTGACCGTTGCTTACAACCATTTCTGGGATAACGGTAAGTCTTCTATGTGCGGCATGAAGAGTGAGACGGGTGAAAACTGGATAACCTATCATCACAACTGGTTCGATCATTCCGATTCCCGTCATGCTCGTGTACGTACCATGACGGTCCACATGTACAACAATTACTATCAGCATTGTGATGTTTATGGTGTCGGTGCCACATCGGGTTCAAACATTTTCATGGAGTCTAACTACTTCGAGGCAGTGAAGCGCCCAATCATGAGTTCTCTGCAGGGAACAGACATCAAAGGCTCGAAGGGAACTTTCTCTGGTGAAAATGGAGGTATGATCAAGTCGTATGGCAATGTCTTTGTCAATAAGCCAAGTGGTTTCAGTTATATTACCTACGCTGACAATCCTGCAAGCTACGATGCTTATGAGGTAGCCAAGCCTTCTGATCAGCTTCCTGCAAGCGTTAAGACTTTGGTGGGAGGAACCAGTTATAATAACTTTGATACCAACCCAGATGTGATGTATTCCCATACGGCCGATAACGCAGTTGACGTTCCTTCCATTATAGAAGGCTTTTATGGGGCTGGCCGCTTGAATCATGGCGACATTCATTTCGACATTCCTGATGAAACGGTTGTTACCAATGGACATCAGCAGCCATTGCCTGCCTTGGCAAATATCCTAGATTCATACGAGTCGGGTGTTGTGAAAGTAATGGGTGTGGAATGAATTATGGATTGATATATATTACAAAACGGACAAAACCGGACATATTCTGGTTTCTTGTCCGTTTTTTGTTTTCTTTTGGCTATTTTCTGTCTTGTACTTTTGATTGTATTTGATACTTTTGCAACCACAACAAAATGTTAGATCAAATAATAACCTGATTAAACAACTTAGCAAATGAATGCAATCTTAAGTAAAGTAAGAAAGAGAGGTATCCTTCTCGCAGCTTTGTTACTCATGGGATGTTTGCAGCTTTTGGCGCAGACTCGCACCGTCAAAGGTGAGGTGACAGATGCTCAAAATGGTGAGGCTCTTATCGGCGCCACTGTTACGGTGGAAGGCGAAAAGGGTGGTACAGTTACTGATTTCGACGGTAACTTTAGTCTTCAAGTATCTTCTTCAGCCAAGAAGATCAAGGTATCTTATATAGGTTATATAGATAAGGTACTGGCTATTTCTGAAAACATGAATGTGAAACTCGAATCGGATAGCAAGGCGCTTGCCGATGTCGTGGTCATCGGTTATGGTACTGCGCGCAAGAGCGACCTGACGGGTTCCGTGGCTACGGTGAAGGCAAAGGACTTCAACAAGGGTCTTGTTTCTTCTCCTGAGCAGTTGATCAATGGTAAGGTTTCGGGTGTGCAGATTATGTCCAACAGTGGTTCTGCCTCAGCAGGTAGTACCATCCGTGTGCGTGGTGGTGCTTCTCTGAATGCCAGCAACGACCCGCTTATCGTGCTCGATGGCGTGCCATTGGAGCAGGGCGGTATCTCTGGTAACAGCAGCAACTTCCTCAGTATGATCAACCCATCTGATATCGAGAGCATGACTGTATTGAAGGATGCTTCTTCTACAGCCATCTACGGTTCACGTGCCTCTAATGGTGTCATCATCATCACCACCAAGAAGGGACAGCAGGGCGGTTTGAAGGTAAACTTCAATACCACCAACAGTATGCAGACCCGTGCACAGATGGTGGATATGCTGAGCCATGATGATTTCGTGAATGTCATCAATCAGTATGGTACAGATAACCAGAAGTCGTTGCTCGGCAATGCCAATACCGATTGGAACGACGAGGTTTATCGCACAGCTTTCGGTACTGATAACAACCTCAGCTTGAGCGGAAGCATCGGTAAGTATTTGCCTTTCCGTGTTTCTGCCGGATATTACAACCAGAGTGGTCTGGTGCGCAAGGACAATGTGGAGCGCTGGACTGGTAACGTGGTCTTGACTCCTAGCTTCTTCCAGGATCACCTGAAGTTGACCATCAATGCCAAGGGTACACTCAATAACAACTCTTTCAACAATGGTGGTGCAGTATGGGCTGCCGCAACATTCAACCCAACCATTCCTGTATATTCAGGTAATAACAGCTATGGTGGCTTCAATGAGGCACTCGATGCAGATGGCTATCCTGTGAATGCAGGTGTAAGAAACCCTCGCGGTCTGGTTGATCTTTATGATTCAAAGAGTAAGGTGAGCCGTTTCATCGGTTCGATGGATGTAGATTACAAGGTTCATTTCCTGCCAGACCTCAAGCTCCATGCTACCATTGGTGCAGATTATGCCAAGGGTGATGGTACCATCTATGTTCCTGGCTATGCAGCACAGTCTTTCAACAAGGATGAGTCCTTGAGCGGTAGCGATTACAAGTATGGTCCTCAGAAGAACGAGAACCGTCTGCTTACCCTCTATGCCAACTATGCGAAGTATTTCGAGAATATCAAGAGCAATGTGGATCTTACTGCCGGTTACGACTATCAGTTCTGGAAGAGCACTACACCTCTTTATTATACCAAGAGTGCGGCAGGTACAACCCTTTCTACCGTGAAGGCTTCTGATTACCGCCACGTGATGTTGTCATACTACGGTCGTGTCAATTATTCCTTCGATGGAAAATATCTCCTGACAGCTACCGTTCGTCGCGATGCATCTTCCCGCTTCTCTAAGGATACCCGCTGGGGTACCTTCCCATCTGTAGCTTTGGGATGGACCTTGACAGAGGAGCCTTGGTTGAAGGACAACAAGGTAGTCTCTAACCTGAAACTCCGTGCCAGCTATGGTGTAACCGGTCAGCAGGAAGGTATCGGCAACTACAACTATCTGCCGGTTTATACATCCAGTGTAACAGGTGCCGAGGCACTCATCAACGGACAGTATATTACAACTTATCGTCCTGAGGCATACGTTTCAGACCTGAAGTGGGAGACAACTACCTCCTGGAACTTCGGTCTCGACTTTGGATTCCTAAATGGTCGTATCGGTGGTGCCATCGATTTCTATACCCGCAAGACCAAGGATTTGCTGGCTTCTGTTCCTACAGCAGCAGGTACCAACTTCTCAAAGACTATCCTTACCAATGTAGGTAATGTAGATAGCAAGGGTATCGAGGTTTCCCTGAATGCAACTCCTGTCCAGACCAAGGACTGGGAGTGGAATCTGAGCTACAACTTCACCTGGCAGAACATGAAGGTGAAGAACCTTTCTCTTACCCAGGGTGGAAGTCAGACCAATGTGAAGGTAGGTCCATCTATCGATGCTTACCAGTTCCAGGTACTCTCCGAGGGATATGAGCCATATATGTTCTACGTATATCATCAGCTCTATGATTCAGAGACAGGCAAGCCTATCGAGGGCGCTTATGCCGACCTCAACAACGATGGCGAAATCAATGATGCCGATCTCTACCGCTATCACTCTCCAGCCCCTAAGTACATCATGGGCTTGAGCACATCCCTGAGATACAAGCAGCTGACTCTCGGTATGAGTTTCCGTGCCAACATCGACAACTACGTATATAATGGCATGGGTATGAGTACTGGTGCATGGGAGACCGTGAGCTATAACAACTCACAGCTCAACAACCTCAACGCCAGCTTCCTGAAGACCGGTTTCAAGACCCGTCAGTATCTTTCAGATTACTACGTAGAGAATGCTTCGTTCCTGAAGCTCGACAACCTGAGCTTGAGCTACAACGTAGGTAAAATCAACAAGTGGGCTTCACTCACCGTATCAGCAATGGTACAGAATGTATTCACCATTACCGGTTACTCAGGCACAGACCCTGAGGTACCAAACGGAATGGACAACTCGTTCTATCCACGTCCTCGCACTTACTCAATAAGCCTCGGACTGCAGTTTTAAATGAAGAGTGAAGAACGAAGAGTGAAGAAACAACGTTCGGCGACCGAAGGGAAAGCCAATTCAATACTCTTTACTAATCATAAAGTTCAAAGCTCAAAGTTCAACGTTCAAAGTAGAAATAACAATGAAACTTAAGAATATATTATATAGTATGATGTTGGGAACAGCAGTGCTGACCAGCGCTACCAGCTGTGTATCCGACCTCGACCAATATCCTCAGACGGAGACAACCTCTAAGGATGTTTATACCTCGCTTGCCAATTATGAGGCTGTGCTGGGTAAGATTTATGCTGCCATGGTGACCAGTGGTCAGGGTAAGGGCGGCGACAACAAGGATATGGAATCCGTATTGAACGGCGGCAGTGGTTTCGACTACATGCGTATGTTCTTCAACCTCCAGGAGTGCGGTACTGATGAGCTTGCCTCTACCTGGTTGACAGGTGAGCAGACCACAGGTTTGACCTATCTTTCTTGGGATGCCAACGATGCGTGGGTATCAGATATGTATTATCGCATCTATTACAACATCGCCCTCTGCAACGAGTTCCTCCGCAATGCCAATGGTGCTAGCTTCTCGGGCGAGGACGAGGTGAAGATGAAGGAGTATAAGGCAGAAGTCCGCTTCATGCGCGCCTTGTTCTACTTCCATGCCCTCGATCTCTATCGCAACATTCCGATGGTGACAGAGAACGACCCTGTGGGCAGCTACATTCCTCCTCGTTATACTCCACAGCAGACTTTCGATTACATCGAGAGTGAGTTGAAGGATTGTGTAGGTGATATGCTTCCTGCTTCTACCTGTCCTTACGGTCAGGCTTCTCAGGGCGCTGCCTACACCCTGCTTGCCAAGCTTTATCTGAACAGCGAGGTTTATACCGGCGTTGCCAAGTATGCCGAGTGCAAGGAGGCTTGCGAGAAGGTGATGAACATGGGTTACTCTCTGGAATCTGATTACAGCAAGCTCTTCAATGCCGATAACGACAAGCGTACCAACGAGATTATCTTCGCCCTCCCGGTAAGCGCCGAGCATACAGTAAGCTGGGGTTCTTCTACCTATCTGGTTTGCGGACAGTTGAGTATGTCGAATGCCAACCAGAATGTTGCCGACTTCGGCGTTACCAATGGCTGGAGCGAGTTCCGTCTCCGTCCGGAGTTTGTGGATAAGTTTACCCAGACCGATATCGATGGCAAGGGCGACAAGCGCTGCAAGTTCTTCACCAATGGTCAGAGCAAGGATGTTACCAGCATGACCGATGAAACCACCGGTTATCTCTCAGAGAAGTGGAGCAATCTGAAGGATGATGGAACCACAGCATCCAATACAGCCAATGATGGTGTAGATACAGATTATCCTCTCTTCCGTCTTGCTGATGTCTATCTGATGTATGCCGAGTGCGTGGCTCGTACCCAGGGTGCAAGTTGGGACCCATGGCCAGAAGGAAAGTCGGATGCCAGCGATCCTGAGGTCATCGCTTCCCGCAAGCAGGGAGCCATCTATTGGATCAACCTCCTCCGCGAGCGTGCAGGTAATACCGATGTATGGGCTAACAACTTTGCCAACGATGATGAGTTCCTCCAGTTTATCCTCGATGAGCGTGCCCGTGAGCTTTATCATGAGGGCTATCGCCGAACTGACCTGATTCGCTTCGGCGAGTTCACTACCGGCAAGTATATCTGGCAGTGGAAGGGTGGCACCCATGATGGTCAGGCTGTTGACAGCAAGTACAACATCTATCCAATCCCTAACACCGAGCTTACCGCCAATCCAAATCTTCATAACGACAACTATTAACTCAATGTTGAATGTTGAGTGTTGAATGTTAAATTATAATGCAAACAACAATGAAAAAGATATTTAGAAACCTGATGATGCTTCTCTGCGCACTCACCGCTCTGGTGAGTTGCGACGAGAGTGGCGACAAGATATATCTGGATGGCTTCAAGGCATCCGATCTGATGGCATCTGCCAGCGATGTGGTCCTGTCTATTGACAATACGAAGGACATCGTACTCTCGATGGCTTGGCAGAATCCTAGCTTGCTTTCGAGCGATGAGACCAAGCCTGCGGGCAATGGTGTGTTGAAAACCTATCTGCAGGCATCTCTTTCAGAGAGCTTTGCTTCTGTAAAGGAGTATTCTGTAACTGATCTCTCCAAGGCTTTCACCGGTGCAGACCTCAACACCCTTGCCAAGGATCTGGGAACTACTCCGGGTCAGAGTTCACCTCTCTATTTCCGCATCAAGAGTCAGATGGGCAACAATCTCGATGCTGCATACAGCAATGTGTGCCAGGTGAACGTTACACCTTATATTATACACATGAACAAGATGACTATCTGGAATGCGGATAAGAACAAGGAACTGACTTATCTCTATTCTCCAAACGAGGATGGTATCTATGCAGGATATATGAATGCTTCTTCCTGGCTCAACTTCTGGGGTAAGGAGAATGATGGAACCATTTGGGGTAACGTTGGTCAGGATGGCCACGTGTACGAAATGGATAATACAGAGTCTGCATGGAACTTCTGGTTCCCTGGTCAGACAGGTATTTATTATACTGTAGTAGATACAAAGGCTAAGGAGTTCAAGCCAACCTACATCAAGGCGATGCAGTTGAATGGTGAGGACATGACCTATGATGCTCCTAACTATTCCTGGGTCAAGGTAATCACAACCACAGCTGATAATACACCTATCAGTATAGTTGCTACAGGTGCAGAGTACAGCAAGGCAACAGCTACAGATGATGCTGCAGCCGTAGTCAAGACCATGAACTATACGCTTGCTGATGGCAAGATGACTGATGCCGCAGCTGCTGGCAGCGTGAATATCGCCAAGGCGGGTACTTATACCATCACCGTCAAGGTAGGAGAGAACAGCAACCTGACTTACTCTATCGAGTCTGGCAACCAGACTGCTCCAGAACCAGAGGCTAGCAATACCCTCTGTATGTTCAGCAAGGATGGTAACACCCTTCTTGCCGTGATGAACAAGGTGAGCGATGGCGTTTATACCTGCAAGTACAAGCCAACATCCTGGGAGAACTTCCGCTTCATCTTCGTAGGTGAAAACAAGGACGACAAGCAGACCTGGTATGGTGCTGATGGCGAGCAGTTCAAGTTAACTTCTGGCGATGGCGCCTGGGATATCTGGTTTGGTGATGAGAATGGCGAAACTGAGTTTACGGTTACTGCCGACCTCAACACCATGACCTGGAAGTATGAATAGCTTAGTGAATATTCTGCGCAACCGATTGCGCAGAATATTCATCATGAGTATGTTTCCTTATTGTAAACGAATCATTTATTTGATTATCTTTGCAGTATAATAATAACTTAAAGACAGAATAACAATGAAGAATATTTTAGGAAAAGCCATATTGCTGGCTTCAGCACTCTTGTTCTCTATCACAGGAACAAGTTGCAGCAGTGATGATGCTCCAGTTCCTGAGCAGAAAAAGGAATACGATATGAGTGGCTTCGCCAAGGGAGCCGATGTAAGTTGGATCACAGAGATGGAGCAGAACGGAAAGAAGTTCTATAATGCCGATGGAAAGGCTACTGAGTGCATGTCGCTCCTCCGCGACCTCGGCATGAACTCCATCCGCCTTCGTGTATGGGTGAACCCTGAGGATGGATGGAACGGAAAGAATGATGTGGTGGCAAAGGCATGGAGAGCTCAGCAGCTCGGTATGCGACTGATGATTGACTTCCACTATTCTGATACATGGGCAGATCCTTCTAAGCAGGGTGTTCCTGCTGCCTGGAAAAACTATGATTTCGAGCAGATGAAGCAGGCGGTTGCCGATCATACCAAGGATGTATTGAATGCCTTGAAGGCAAGAGGCGTCAACGTAGAGTGGGTACAGGTGGGTAATGAGACTACCGACGGAATGCTCTGGAATGATGAGGATGGCGATGCAGCCCTGAAGGTGACAGGTCGTGCCTCTAAGAACATGGCGAACTTTGCCGCTTATATCAATGCCGGTTATGATGCCGTCAAGGCGGTTTATCCGGAGGCTAAGGTGATTGTGCATCTCGATAAGGGAAACAATCTCGGTCAATATACCTGGATGTTTGATGGCTTGAAGCAGAATGGAGCCAAGTGGGATGTCATCGGTATGTCGCTCTATCCTGATTGGATTACCGACCAGACCTGGGAGCAGGTTTCTGATGACTGCCTCAGCAACATCAAGACCCTTTCCGGCAAATACAACTGCGATGTCATCATCTCAGAGATCGGTATGGTGTGGAATTCTGAGAATGCCGCTCCATTCCTCAAGAAGATGGTGGATGGCTGCAAGGCAATCTCTACCTGCGAGGGCGTGTTCTACTGGGAGCCTGAGTGCAACAGTGGCTGGAACGGCTACGACAAGGGAGCCTTCGACAACAGCGGCAAGCCAACCGCTGCACTCGATGCCTTCAAGTAATCAGGTAAGTTAGCTTTCTTCGCTTCCTTTGGGAGCGATAGAAGCGAATCTGAAGATAGAATATAGAACAAACTATAGAAAATAATATATATGATCAAGAGAAGCATAGCTTTCATGACTCTCGCCCTGGCACTCTCCACCATGTGCCAGGCGCAGAGCCGAAAAATAATAAATTTGCCATCGTGGGATTTCTCCCGTGATGGCAAAGTGTGGTCTCAGGTAGCGGTGCCTCACGACTGGGCTATCTCGGGTCCTTTCGATAAGAAATGGGACCTGCAGATGGTGGCTATCGAGCAGAATGGTGAAAAGGAGAAGACCGAGAAGTCGGGACGCTCTGGCGCTCTCCCTTGGATAGGAGAGGGTATGTATAAGATGAATCTTCAGTTGCCGAAGGGCTACAAGCGTGCCGTACTCGTCTTTGACGGTGCGATGAGTCAGCCAGTGGTAAGCGTGAATGGCAAGGAGGCTGGCAAGTGGGCTTACGGCTACAATGCCTTCCGCATCGACATCACCCCTTACGTGCAGTTTGGTGGCAAGAAGAATCTCGTAGAGGTTCATCTCAACAATGTAGAGGAAAGCAGCCGATGGTATCCAGGCGGCGGTCTTTACCGTCCGGTTTCCGTGGAACTTTACGGCAACGAGAACTTCTCTACCTGGGATACTTTTGTGCGTACCCTGAAGGCTGACAGGCAGGAGGCAGAAGTAGAAGTGAATGCGCTCTTGGAAGGAAAGATCGGAAAGTCGGGCAAGACGGTCATCGCCTTGCTTGATGAGGATGGTACCAAGGTAGCCGAGCAGACCGTTAAGGGTGCAACCCCTGAAATCAAGACTACCCTGAAGGTAGCTAATCCTCAGCTCTGGTCACCGGAATCTCCTTATCTCTATCAGGTGAAGTTAACCCGATATGAAGGAAAGAAGGTGGTTGATGTCCAGACGCTGAAGACCGGTATTCGTACCATCTCGGTATCCAAGAATAATGGCTTCCAACTCAATGGCATTACCCGCAAGATCAAGGGCGTCTGCCTGCACCACGACCTCGGTCCGTTGGGAGCTGCTGAAAACAAGGCGGCACTTATCCGCCAGATCAAGACGATGAAGGAGATGGGTTGCGACGCCATCCGTACAGCCCACAACATGCCTTCTACCATGCAGATGGAAATCTGCGACTCTCTCGGTATGATGGTAATGGCTGAGAGCTTCGATATGTGGATTTATCCTAAGTGCAAGAATGGCTACGCCAAGTTCTTCAAGGAGTGGAGCGACAGGGATATGACCAATCTGGTGAAGCATCACCGCAACCATCCTAGCATCATCATGTGGAGCATCGGCAACGAGATTCCTGAACAGTGGAGCAAGGAGGGTGTGGAGATTTCGAAGCATCTGCAGGATATCTGTCATCAGTACGACCCTTCCCGCCCTGTTACCCAGGGTATGGATAGAGCAGAGGAGGCGTTGAAGAGTGGCTTTGCCCAGGTGATGGACGTGCCGGGCTTCAACTATCGCGTACATAAATATTATAAGAATATCGAGCAGTTGCCTCAGGGATTCCTCCTGGGTTCAGAGACTGCATCTACCGTCAGCTCCCGTGGCGTATATAAGTTCCCGGTTGTTGTGAGCGACAAGGCTACTTACGCCGATGGTCAGTGCTCCAGCTATGATACGGAGTATTGCTCCTGGAGTAATCTTCCTGATGATGACTGGAAGATGCAGGATGACTACAGTTGGGTAATCGGAGAGTTCGTGTGGACGGGTTATGACTATCTGGGCGAGCCGACTCCTTACGATACCTATTGGCCAAGCCGCAGCAGCTACTTCGGTATCTGCGACCTCGCCGGACTTCCAAAGGATAGATACTATATGTATCGTGCCCGCTGGAACGAGCATCAGCACACCACCCATCTTCTTCCTCACTGGAACTGGCAGGGCAGGGAAGGACAGGTTACCCCTGTATATTGCTACACCGATGGTGTGGAAGGCGAGCTTTTCGTAAACGGCAAGAGCCAGGGCAGGGTTCGCAAGGACAAGTCAAGCCGTCTGGACCGCTATCGTCTCCGCTGGAATAATGTGAAGTATGAGCCAGGCGAAATTCGCGTGGTTACCTACAATCAGTATGGCGACAAGGTGGGCGAGGACGTGAAGCGTACTGCCGGCGAACCAGCGCAGATGAAGTTCAGCGTGGAGACTCCAGACCATGAGCCTATCGCCTGCATGGTAGAAGGCTGCACCGATGAGCACAACGTGCTGCTGAATGCTGATGGCAAAGACCTCGCCTTCATCACCGTGAGTCTCCTGGATAAGGATGGCAACGAGTGTCCGCTCGCAGATGATGAGCTGACCTTCGAGGTAACGGGTGCCGGAACCTTCAAGGCTGCCTGCAATGGTGATGCTACATCGCTCGAACCTTTCACCCATCCACATATGAAACTCTTCTCTGGCAAACTCGTTGTCATCGTGCAGAGTAGCAAGCAGAAGGGCAATATCACCTTGAAGGTGAAGGATGGCAAGAGAAATATCGAAAAGACCATTCAGTTAGAGGCTATCTAGAGAAAAATAGGTCCTTCGTTTTCGTAGGATTCCTTTTTTGTCACAAATCCCAAGGAATAGAGACTGTTCTTTATTCCTTGGGATTTTTTCTTTCTTTTTTTTGGTAAAATGACAATAATTGATTAATTTTGCAGCCAACAATAACTAATTAAGCAAATATTTTCAAGATGAAGCAGTCTTTTCAAAGAATATATGTCGTATGTTTGTTGGCGATGCTGGTCATTCAGGCTTTGGCGCAGCGATTCGTTAACGTATCGTTCGAAGGTGCGCAGACCGTGTGCTCCATCACGCAGGATGCACAGGGGATGATGTGGATCGGTACTGATAACGGACTTTATAGTTATGACGGTTATCATGGCTATCTCCACTATCAGGATCATGCCTATAGCAATACGCGCGTCAATGCTCTCGCCTTCGATAATAACCTGTTGTATTTGGCTACTGGCAATGGCGTCTTGAAATTTGATACCCATGCCAATGCTTATGTGCAGACTCCAGCTGTTGCTGACTTTCAGGATGAAGCGAAGCGAAAAGCTGTCAAGGAGCTGCGTGTGCTGGACCTGAAAGACAAGAATGCCAACTATGGAGGGGATGTCTATGCCTTGCTGCATATCTCCAGAGGTCTGTTGCAGGGTAAGATCAATGGTCTGTATTTGAATAACCGTCTGTTGCCTCTTACGGCAGGTGCCCAGCCATTGGTAAATGCCCTGGCATACGATGCCAAGCGCCATTGCTACTGGATTGGTACAGAAGGTGCGCTCTATTGCGCTGATCTCAATCTTCAGACATTCTCCCGGATTGCAGCTTTGGATGGCAACTCGGTGAAATGTCTGGCAGAAGAGGCAAATGGCAATCTTTACATCGGAACCGATAACGGACTCTATGTGATGGCGATGAACAATGCCATCTCCCATTATTCGCACGATTCTCGCAATGAAGCTACCATTCCGAACAACATCGTATGGGCCTGCTTCGTGGATAAATGGCAGAATGTATGGATAGGAACCGATAATGGACTCTCTCGTCTCACCACCCATACCTATTATAATTATGTGTCGCTCGACAAGGTAACCTTTTCGGGCGAAGGCAACTGTCTTCATGCCATGCTTCAGACCCGTAATGGTGAATGGTGGATGGGTGGAACCAATGGCTTGATTCATTATTCTCAGGCGAAATCTTCTACAGGCGATGCTGCTTATCAGAATGTGGCTTGGTATAAGCAGAACAATCAGGCTTATCCGCTTAGCCACAACCGTGTGCGTAAGATTTATGAAGACAATGATGGGGATGTCTGGATTTGTACCGACCATGGTATCAACCTTTATGATCGCAGCTCCAGACAGATGCGTAATTTCATCGTCTATGACAGAACGGGCAAGTATTCTACTGCCTGGGCTTATGATATTCTTCAGGATAGAAAGGGCAGATTGTGGATGGCATCCTATCAGGGTGGTGTCTTTGTGATGGATAAGGCTTCCTTGCTTGCCGGTAAGACCGTAGCCGACTATCATTTCTCTGACCAGGGTAAGAATGCCCTTTCCGGATTGCATGTCGGACAGATGACCATGGACGGAAAGGGGAGAATATGGGTTTCCACTTTCAACCGTCTCGATTGTATCAATCCGTATGATATGAAGGTGGCTCATGTGGCTAATTCTGATGTGGTTAACTATATGATGACCGACAGCCAGGGCAATATATGGGTTGGTGATAACAGTTCGGTGAAGTGTTACTATGCTGCAGGCGAGATTCAGGGTTCCAATTTCGGCTCAAAGGAGTGGAAGATTGGGGGCAAGGTTAGTACCATGTGTGATGTGGATGGCAAGATATGGGCAGTAACCGGCAATGAGTGTTGCGTCATCAGCCGTGAAGGAGAGAGCATGCGCTTTGTCATCCCTTCCATTACTCCATTTACCATTCATTACAGCAAGTCTACCCATAAAGTGGTGATGGGTGGTAATGATGGCTTTGTTGAGATCCGCTCTGATGCGGTTCTTTCTCCTAAGAAGCTCAACCGCTTGATTTTGGCGGGTATTGTCGTGAATGGCAAACCATGGGATGAGCGTAGCGAGAAACTGGTGCTCAAGAGCGATGAGAACAGTTTTATCCTCCAGCTTACAGACCTTCCGTTTGCTGATCATCCTTCTGCTGTCTATGCATACAAGCTGGAGGGCAGTGATCATGACTGGAATTATCTGAAGTCGGGAAATATTGATATTGTCTACAACGGTTTGTCGTATGGCAACTATCATCTCACGGTTTGTGTCGTGAATGGTGAAGGAAAGATTGGCGCAGAAGTCTATTCGCAGGACATCTCGGTGTTGCCACCTTGGTATCTTACCATCTGGGCAAAACTGTTCTACATCACGGCTTTGATAGTTCTTATCTCCTGGGTGGTAAGCTACTATTTCCTGCATAAGAAATTGGCAGAGGAACAGAAGCAGAAGGCTGAAATCCTGGAACAGGTGCAGATGCGTATGACCTTCTTTACCCGTTTGACCGAAGGATTGAAGATGGCTGTGGCTCATCAGTCGTTTGATGAAGTGAATGAATTAATGTATCGCTTCCTGGATGTCAAACTGCCTCAGAATCATGCTTCTTCAACGGCAGAAGTTCAAATGGAGAAATCTTCATCATCGACCGCAGATGAAGATGCTGATGAGAAAAAGTCAGAGATAGCAGCTGCAGAACCAGAATTGAGTGAGGCAGACCAGCATTTGCTGGATGAAATCAACCATGCCATCGAGGAGCATATGATAGATTCCGATTTCAATGTCACGATGCTCCAGGAGGTGATGTGTATGGGCAATAAGCAGCTTTATCGTAAGGTGAAGGCATTGACTGGCATGACTCCGGTAGAATATATTCGAGACCTGAGAATGCAAAAGGCAGCCAAACTCCTGAGCGCTGGAAAGTTTAGTGTTTCTGAGGTGATGTATACTGTTGGCTTCTCCAATAGCAGTTATTTCTCGAAATGCTTCTCTAAGGTCTTCGGAATGACACCTACGGAATATATGAAACAGAAGTAAAGGTAATCAGTAACAGCATCGGCTTCCAAGTTCAAAGCTTAAAGTTCAATGTTCCAAGTTCAAAGTATATGATATTAACGATTACAGGTTCAGACAGCACCGGCGGCTCTGGTGTGCAGGCGGATATCAAGACAATATTCGAATTGGGAGGTTATGCCGTTTCGGCGATAACCAGCATCACCGTGCAGAATACGCTGGGTATTCAGGAGTTCTTTGATATTCCTGCCGAGATTGTTTCGGGGCAGATAGAGGCTATCATGAACGATATGCAGCCCGATATTGTGAAAATTGGTATGATCCGCAAGGTGGAAACGCTGAATGTGGTTATCGATGCTCTGACCAAGTATCGTCCTGCCCATATTATCTATGCTCCTGCCATCTGGTCTAGCCAGGGCGATGCGCTGATGACGGAGGATGTGGTGAGCCAGATCAAATACCGTCTGCTGCCTCTCTGTTCGGTAGTTGTGGCGAGAAAGAAGGAGAGTGACATCATTCTTCAGAATTCCAGGCTGCTGAGCCTTGCCGAGAAGCAGGGGCTCCGGATTTATCGCCTCGACAATGCCAATTCGCATGGTCTCATCAACCGCTTCTCTTCTGCCCTTGCCGTCTATCTGAATCAGGGCAAGAAGATGGAGGAGGCGTTGGCGATGGCGCAGGATTTCATCAATGTAGAACTCGTGCGCCAGAGCAATCTGCAGGGCAGGAGTTCCGAGCTTTACAACCAGTTTATCTCGCAGGTGAATAACTTCTGCCGCACCTATAGCGATGTGCATTTCTATGCCGACCAGCTGAATGTGAGCAGCCGCTATCTGGCGCAGGTTACCCGCCGCATCTCCGGCAAGACGCCGAAGGCAATCATCGATGAATACATCGTGAAGGAGATAGAACGCGAGCTTTCTACCACCACGCATACGGTGCAGGAGATAGCCAATACATTCGGCTTCTCATCCCAGGCACATCTTACTAAGTTCTTCAAGAAGATGAGAGGGGTAACGCCTTCTGCTTTCAGGCAGAAAGGCTGAAAATAAACACTCTTCACCTCGCTTGGAAGACGACGTTACCTCTGTCTTTGGGTTCCCGATGGGATTGAGCCGTCATTAAACTAGTCATCCATCCACATCTTGAATCCTTCGCCGCGAAGAGTCTCCAGGTGGATGGAGGCATCCTTGGCGAAATATCGGCGCAAGTTGTACATCACATTATTGAGACTTTCTTCGCTACAGTGTGCACTTCTCCAAACTGTATCCTTGAGGTCTTGGCGTGGCACGATTTCGCCCTTATTGATCCGTAATAGCTTGAGTGTGGCAAACTCGGTATTGCCCAGTGTCTTCTCGCTGCAGCCACGGAAACTGAGCACATGAGTCTCTGTATCTATGGTGTAGGCACCCATGTTTATCATACGGGAATTGCTGAAGTCTTTGCGCTTGGCATAGCGGTTTACCCATCCCAGGAACTCACGGCTGTCGAAAGGCTTCTCGATGTAAATCATAGCACCATTATTGGCAGCCTCGGTTTTGAGTTCTGGATCATGTAACGAAGATACACACATGATAGGGATGTCTTCTGCGGCAAGGCGGATGTCGTTGATTCTTTCCAGACTGTTCTCTTCTCCTATCATCACATCGAGGATGATGAGGTTGGGAGACAACTTCATGATAAGGCTTTCTACTCCAAACAGCGTGTTTTGAAAGTACACTTCATAGCCTGCTTTTTTAAGTAGCAAGACTGCTGTGTTGCCGAAATCCAGGTCATCATCGACCAATAGTACTTTTATCTTTTCCATATTTCTTATTTTATAATGTTTTATCTTGTTCCTTGCCCATTACGATTTGTTGCTTTTAGTTGAGCGGCAATGTGAATGTAAAGGTGCTGCCCTTGCCTGGTTCGCTCACTACCTTGATGGTTCCACCATGTGCCTTGACGGCATATTTTACCATGGCAAGGCCTATGCCATATCCGCTCTTATGGTGTGTGGCTGGTATGCGATAGAACTGCTCGAATATCTTCTTCTGATATTTCTTGTCGATGCCTACGCCATGGTCAGACACGCTGATGATGGTGAAATGTTCATCCTGTTTGATATTGACTTCAACGTTTGCCTCCTTGTCTGAGTATTTAACGGCATTCTCCATCAGATTGTGCATCACATTTTCTATCAGGTACTTATCTGCATACACCAGAGCATTCTCTTCACGATGGTCGTGGATGCCGATAGCATGTGGCTTGCTGGCATAGTTGATATCTATTTGTTCTTGCGCTTGTTGCGTCAGTTCGATGATGTCAACTTGCTCTTTGTTGATAACCAACTTGCTTTCACTGGCCTTAGAGGTAATCAGTATCGTCTTGATGGTATTGGCAAGATTCTTGATTTGTCTTTCAGAAGAAGTAATCATCTCCTGCAAGTCAGCATCCTTGATACAGTCTTTGATGAATCCCAACTTTAGCAAGATGCTTGCCAATGGTGCCTTCAAGTCGTGTACAGTTCCATGAAGGCTTACCTCACGATTCCTCAGGAGGTCTTCCTTGTATCTGATGGCAGTCATCTGGTATCCTACGCAAAATACGATGATGAGGGCTAGCAGTATGGTAGAGATTAGAGTCTCTATAGAATTTATGATGAAAGAAGATGGAGTTATATCTACCTTTGCCTGTACGAAACGGATAGGTTTGAGCCCGATGCCGATAGGCTTGCTAGCCTGCCAAGTCTCAATGTCCTTTGTTTGTCCATAACTCTTGATGACCTTTTTATTTTCGTCTAATATCAATAAGGTATAAGAGAAATCCTCATTTAGATTCTTCTTGAATATTT
>OIZT01000545.1_pt1 | contig 22226 bp, 26 predicted proteins | sample 1588611 | NCBI WGS metagenome assembly OIZT01 (sample SAMN03283278) | human gut metagenome | biome: human-associated habitat; material: feces | host: Homo sapiens | place: Peru | collected 2012
CATAAGAAACAGTTCCTTTTTTCACTGTCTCTTATGGGGGTAGCATATCAAATAGGGCCAGCCGGGTTTTTGCAATTTATTCAGAAAGGGGCGGCGGGTCTTCGGGAACTTGGCGTAGGTCCCGGCGGTCAATCTATAGTAAACTCCAAAATATAGTGCTGCCTGTCATGGAATTTTCGAACCATGGGTGTCAGCATATCTTTGGGGTAGTCGTCTTGCAGGACAACGCCCAGGTAGTAATGTCCGGCGGGAAGGGGTTCTTGTTTCTCGGACCAATCCAGGCGGAAGGTGGTCGTGCCGTCCATATTCAGCGGAATAGGGGAAATGGACATATCATCATAATAGAAGTTACGGTCATTTTGGCAAGTAAGGTAATACCACGCTACGCTCAGGGTTCCCAGCTGCTGACCGCCTGATTGCTCCGATTTGATTTCGACACCCTTGGGGGAGCAGTCTGTCACTTCCAGCTGGATGCCCCAGTCCTCCCGGTCGATATCACCATTTCCTTCATAAAAGAAGCCGTAGCTTTCATTTTCCACAACGGTAGAGGCCATCACCGCAAAGGTCTTGATCCGGTGGCTTTGTCCGTCCGGTGTTTCATATACATCATCAATGGTGTTGATCCTGTAATCTCCGTAATCATAGGTAAATTGGCTCAATCCATTTTCCGTATGTTCTTTTTCCGTGCAGAATCCGTTCCTTGCGTCCACCCGGGCGTAGGCCACAATTTCCTCTACGGAAATATCCCCCTCCCGGATGGCGGTTTCCAGGAGGTAATCCGTGCCATCCAGGCGAATCGTCACATTTTGCAGGCCGACAAAGAACAGGTTGCCTTCATAGTGGCCGCTCAGGGTATCGCTTTTAACGGTGAGGGAAGGGGACGAGCTGCCGGGTTCGTATTGGAGGTGGAGTCTTTGGGTTGGAGGCGTTTCATCTGTAGATTCAATGGTAGGGATGGCTCTACAGGATGCCAGCAAAAGAGCAGAGAGAAACGAGAATATTAAAAAGGCTTTTTTTAACATGGTATACCTCTATCAACCAAATACGGATATAAAAATGTGGAAATATAACCACAGGTACCTCTGAGTTTTGCACAAAATGCAAAACTCAGAGGTTAATTAAATAAGTTTAATTAGTCGTAACAGGTATGATCAACATTAATCGCATCTCCTCCAACGGAAACGGACAAATCAACGGCTTTTATATAACCCGGTCTAGGGTCAATTCTGAAGACAAGATGGTAACAAACGTAAGCAAACTTTGACGCGGTTTCAACAAGCCGTTTACCTGTTAAAGATGGTGCTAAGCAGTCACCTTTTTTCGAAATTGTCCCGATGTTTGTTATGCGATCGTATCCGTCTGCAATGGTAATGTGAATATCAGACCAATTATAAACTGAAGTAGTATTGGCCATGCCAGCTTCAATAGAAAGAGTATAGTGCCAACCTGTTGTCGATGTACTTGTTGGTGTATCGTCTCCTGATACATCAATCAGCGCCTGGCATGTATGTTGTACAGAAGTTAGAAGAATAGAACCATCACCATATTCGTCATAATAAAGTGTTTCAGAGTCAGATATATCCCGAGAATCGCTTAACACGACATCGTTAGCGGCGCAAGTTTGAACAGATTGAGGATTAATGGACTGACTGCGGATCTTATTTGCATATTCCGGGAAAGCAGCACATGCTTTAGCAATCAACTCGTTCATCGATGAGTTTGTTTCAACATCCGCGCTTGAGGAAAGCGGTAATGATAACAGTAAAGCAAGGCATAACAACAGGCTAATGATTTTTTTCATGACAGATTCTCCTTTTCCTTTGTAGCGGCGAAACTTGATTGAAAACTGTTAACTATTCATTGGACTCCCCTCCAGCCCCGTTTCTTATCCATCCCCATCCTACCACACCAAAACCTTTTTGTCAACAATATTTTTCTAAAAAAGGTATTTATTTATAAAATACCTTGCTGCATTATAGTATCGAACACAAAGGGGCCAGGCTCGTCGCCTGACCCCAACATGTATTATAGAGCCTTTCTTTAGCTCAGAGAACCGCTGGCGCTGCAAGAAAGGGACAGACTGACAGGGACGGTCCTTACCGTTGAGTTGTTGCTGCTTTGCTTCATGGTAGCAGACCCTATCGCCTTGCTGCCGCTTTTGCTGGCCGATTTAGAACCAGTGGACCAAGAACTGTCGTAAATTGTGGTGCTGATGCTGGATGCGGTGCAGGTGGCGCTGGAACCGGTGAAAGAGAAGGTGCCATATAGAGTTACTTTCCATAGAGCTGTACCAGCGTCATCATAACAGGTGTAGGGCTTGCTTCCGGAAACTGATTTGGATGCACGCGCACCGCTTTGGAATGTTTCGGCAATCAGGTAATACCCGTCCCCCAATTCAATGCGCTCCTCAGAAACAGCCTCCGCCGCTCCCGCCATGGGAAGAACGCTGAAAAGGAAAAATACCAGCATCAAAACACTTACAACACGTTTCATTTGTCATTCTCCTCTGTTTTTATCGATTCAATAACTATTGTTTCACCATTGTCCCCGATTTCAGTTCGTTCAATGACTGTAGGTGCTCCCTCCACTATGTATATTGGGGCTTCGCTCATCAGACTCCTATAAGTGATAACCCACCATCCCAGGCGGAGCAAGAGTGCAATCACAACAGCGGACAACAAAATCGCTAGCACTCTGTTCCCGATCCTCAGTTCTCGAATGAGTTCCCCCGTACTTTTCTCCGAAAAGTACGATGAGGCGATTTCGTCCGGGGAGCCGTACCGACTGACAAGGGCCTCATAGGTGTCCGGCCCATCGGGGGCTTCTTTGTTTTCCATCGACTGCCGGATACCCTCCAGGACTCGCTTTCGTTCCTTCCTGCCGCAGGGCAGGCTTTTGCGAAGCTCCCGAAGGTACCTTTTCGCAGCCGAATTACACATTCTCATAGCTACCATCCCCTTTGATGATCTGTCTGATTCCCGCGCTGACGTTCTCATACTCCCGGACCATCTCCTCCAGCCGCTCAGCGCCCTTCGGCTCCAGATGATAGTATACCCGGGTCATACGCTTGCCCACAAGCTCCTTCCGGTCGGAAATATATCCGCCATCCACCAGCTTGTAAAGCACCGGATACAGCGACCCTTCCTGAGTGCTGATCCGCCCTCCGCTGGACCGCTCCGTCTCCTGCACCAGCTGATAGCCGTACATATCCTCCCGGCTCAGAAGAGACAGGATAATCATCGACATTGCGCCCCGAAGGAAATTCAGTTGTCCATTGTCTGTTGCCATAGATACCCTCCGTATTCGATACTAGAATACAACAAGGTATTTTATAAGTCAATACCTTTTTTAGAACAGTATTATTGACAAAAAGGGTTTGGCGTGATAGGATGGGGATGGATAAAAAAGGGCGGGAGGGGAGTCCGATGCAGAATAAATAGTCAGGATATTCGCTGGCGGTAAGCACTCTTTTAAGCATCTGGAGGTATTTTTTTGAAACGCTTCATCTTTCTTTTTTCTTTACTGTTGGTTTTTCTTACCGGTTGCTCAACTCGTTCTACTTCGGAAATTTTTTACACAATTTCCTCTACATTGCCAAGTGACATCACTCTTCGAGAAGACTCCGAAACAGAATATGCAATGCTCAATCAGAGCCAAACAGCCTTTGGGGGCATTTCTCTGACTGATTTAAGCCCTTCCGACATCAATAAAGGAAGCTCAAAGATGACGCTGTACTATGATACTGTGCTTCCCGGATGTCAAATTGGCGGATGGCGAGGCGGACGATTCTTGCACCGTATTTGGTACAATACTTTATCTGTTACCGATTCGGAGTCGAGTTCTGAAAAAGAATATTATAGCGTCTTATTCATCCACAATTCGCATGTCTACGATATGTGGTTTGATCTATCCAAAATTGAATTTGATCAAGCTAAAAGCATTTGCTCCATCATTAAAAATCTATAAAATAGTAACAAAGACACTTCCTTTAGAAGAAGCCTTGCAAGGGGGATACGCAGTATTACAGTATAGACTTTTTCCTGTCATAACAACGGAAGCAAAATCCGCCCCAGAAATCCCGTTTTTCAGGATCTCTGGGGCGGACACATATTTACTGCGCGCTGGGCTTCACTTCCGGGCCAATGGGGCAATCGTACCCCGCCGCGGCGTTCTCGTTGAACTCCTCCCGTGCGGCTTTCAGGATCTCCGGCTTCTCCATCAGGTCGGCGGCAGCACCCGCCAGAACCTTGGCAGCGTATTTCAGAGCCTTGTGGGCCTGTCCGGATTTGCCGATGGAGACCACCTGCCAGCTGTGACCGGGAACCTGGGAGGGCCAGGCAGCGGCATTGAACTGAGCCGTAGGGGTAAGCCAGCTCACATCGCCTACATCGGTAGAGCCGGGGCTGTAGAAGCTGGAAGGATAGTAAGGCACCACAAAGTCATTGATGGCTTTCTGGCCCTGATCAGAGAGCTTGGACACTTCCTTTTTCAACGCAGGATTGCTGTCCACACCGTTCCCGGGCAGGCCCTCGTGGGGATAGGTCTTCCGCAGGGCATCGGCAAAATCCCACTCCTGCTGGGTGTACTCCGGCAAGGGGGCCTCCTGGAGATTATCGTACAGCAGCTCTTCCAGGACGGTATTGGAGATGGTGTCGGCGGTGCCGTCCAGCTGGTGCCAGGTGACGGTGGTGCCGGACATCAGGGCCGCGCCCTTGGCGATGTCGTTGACCCGGGCCAGGAGGGCCTTGGCCTTCCGAACGGTTTCTGCCCGGACCATGTAGATGAGCTTGGCCTTGGGCTGGACCACATTGGGGGAGATGCCGCCGGCATCGGCAATGGAGTAGTGAATGGAGCACTTGGGCTCCATGTGCTCCCGAAGGAACTGAACGCCCATGTTCATCATTTCTGCCCCATCCAGAGCAGACCGGCCCTCCCAGGGATTCCCGGCGGCATGGGCCGCCACGCCCTGGAACTCATAGACGAACTGCATACAGGCGGCGTTGGAGCCGGTGGTGACCTCGTTGGTGTCACCGGGATGCCAGGTGATGGCGGCATCCAGGTCCTTGAAGAGACCATCCCGGGCCATGAAGGTCTTTCCGGCGCATCCTTCCTCTCCGGGGCAGCCATAGAAGATCACGGTGCCATGGAGCTTCCCGGCTTTTATCGCATCCTTGATGGCGATGGCGGCACTCAGGCTGGCGGCGCCCAGCAGATTGTGTCCGCAGCCCTGGCCGCAGCCGTCTTCCACCAGGGGCTTCTTTTCGGCCGCACCGCTTTCCTGGGACAGGCCGGACAGGGCATCATACTCGCCCAGAATGCCGATGCGGGGGCTTCCCTCTCCGTAGGAGCCGGAGAAAGCGGTGGGAATGCCGCAGAGATTTTCCGTGACCTGGAAGCCCTCTTTTTTCATCAGCTCCACATAGGCCGCGGTAGACTTGTATTCCAGCATAGAGAGCTCGGCGTAGCCCCAGATCTTGTCGCTGAGGTCCAGGACCTCCGCCTGCTTATGCTCGATGATCTCATAGAGTTCCTGCTTATCCATCATTTACAGCACCTTCTTTAAGAATTCCTGGAGACGGGGATGGGTGGGATTGTTGAAGATCTGCTCCGGCTTGCCCTGCTCCAGAATGTTGCCCTCAGCCATAAACAGCACCCGGTCGGATACTTCCCGGGCAAAGCGCATCTCGTGGGTAACAATGACGCTGGTCATACCGGTTTCCACCAGGCCCTTGATAACGTCCAGCACTTCACCCACCATTTCGGGGTCCAGGGCGGAGGTAGGCTCATCAAAGAGCATCACGTCCGGCTCCATAGCCAGAGCCCGGACAATGGCCAGGCGCTGCTTCTGCCCGCCGGAAAGGTTGCCGGGCATCTCGTCATATTTATCCAGCAGGCCTACCCGGTTCAGCAGGTCCTTGGCCATCTGGTTGGCCTCGGCCTCGCTCTTGCCCTTGAGCATCATGGGAGCCAGGGTGATGTTCTTGGCCACAGTCAGGTGCGGGAAGACATTGAAGTGCTGGAAAACCATGCCCATCTTCTGCCGGTGGACATCAATGTTCACCTTGGGAGGCTTGGGCATCTTGCCCTCCTTGATCATGTGCTTCTCTTCCTGGGTCAGGTTGCCGGTGATCTCATCGCCCTCGAAGTAGATCTTGCCGCTTTCCGGCTTTTCCAGCAGGTTCAGGCACCGCAGGAAGGTGCTCTTACCGCCGCCGGAGGGGCCGATGATGGAGACGACCTCGCTCTTTTCAATGGTCTGACTGACGCCTTTCAGAACGTGCAGCTCGCCGTAACTCTTATGTAAATCAACTGTTTTGATCATTTCCATATCAGATATTCCCTTTCGTGTGCAGGTTGTTTCTCTTCCGGGCGCCGTAGCTGTTGGGGTTGGCCATCTTCTTGCCGAACTTCTCCACAACCTTGCTCAACGGATAGGTGACGCACAGGTAGATAATGGCGACGATGGTCAGAGGCTCCAGTGTCAGATAGGACACGCCCTTGACCACCAGGTAGGAGGTCATAATGTCACCCAGGAAGAAGGTGGAGGCCAGGGAGGTCTCCTTCAGCATCATGATAAACTCATTGCCGAGAGCCGGAAGAATGTTCCGCACAGCCTGGGGCAGGACGATCTTCACCATAGTCTGGCCCTCGCTGAGGCCCAGAGACCGGGCGGCCTCGGTCTGTCCCTTGTCCACAGCCTGGATGCCGGAACGGATGACCTCAGACACATAGGCGGAGGAGTTGATACACAGGGAGATGGACACCCACATGAACTGGCTCAGCTTCAGGAAGGTGAAGATATTGGGCAGTACGAAGTAGAATACATACAGCTGCAGCAGAATAGGTGTGCCGCGGATGACCTCGATATACACGGAGGCAATGAACCGGACAATTCTCAGCTTGGACATCTTCATCATGGCGATCAGTGTGCCAAGGACCGTGCCGAGAGATACGGAGATGGTGGTCAGGATCAGGGTGTTTTTCAGGCCGGTAAACAGGAAGAGCTGCCAATATTTGCTCCAGATGTTTGCCAGATTGGGGAGAAATAGGCTAAAATCCATGTTCTTCAAATTCCTTTCGCTTATCTTGATCATTTCTTCTGTTCTTCTTTTCAAAGCAGCCGTCTTTTCCCGCTGCGCTGAAAAGGGGAGCAGTCTGGAAAGCGCTGCCATTGCGAACCAGTCCGTGGACTGGTTCGCAATGACACATTTCATTTCGATTAGCCGGCTGCGTTGCCGTTGTCATCGAAGGACTGCTCCACACCGTTGACAGCCAGGGCCTTGGCATCGGTGTACCAGCCGTCCCACTTGTCCTTGGAGGATGCCAGGGCGGCGTTGACGGCCTCGGTCAGAGCATCGGCGCCCTTTTGCAGCAGGATGACATTGCCGGTGTACTTCTCGTCCACCACAAACTTGAAGCCGGACATGGCGATCTCAGGGTTGTTGGCAATGATGGAGTCGCCATTGCCCTTGGCAACCGCGATGCAGTCGAAGTCGCCGTTCTTCAGCTGCAGAACGCCGGTGCCCAGGTCGGTGAAGAGGACCAGTTCGGAGTCGGTCAGCTGCTCGGTGGTCAGGGACTGCTGCAGGGAGGCGTTCTGTGCGCCGATCTTGGCACCCTTGAGCCCATCGGCAGTGGCATACTTGTCACCGTTGGAGGCCAGGGTGATCAGCAGCTGCTCGTCCTCGTTGTCGCCGGGATGATAGTAGTCGGAAACGTTGTAATTCTGAGCCCGCTCTTCGGTCCAGCTAAAGCCGGAGATCGCCATGTCTGCGGTACCGGCGTAGACGGCGGTCTGGCAGGCGTCGAAGCTCATGGGCATGATCTGGAGCTCCAGGCCCAGGGAGTCGGCAATGTACTTGGCCAGGGTGATGTCAAAGCCAATATAGGCATCCTGGCCTTCCTTGCTGGGGTCCATGAACTCCATAGGAGCGAAGTCAGGAGAGGTAGCCACGGTGAGCTTACCGGCGGTAACAACCTTCAGGCTGCCGGTGGTGGCTTCGGGATTTGCTCCGGTGGAGGTGTTTGCAGAGCTGCTGCCGCAGCCGGCCAGAACGGAGGCCAGCATCAAAGCGGCCAGAACCAAACTAACGATCTTTTTCATTTTCATTGTCTCCTTTGCTGTGGGGTTGATTGATGGCTGTATTATAGCGCGAATATTATACAAATGCAATTGATAAAATATCCAAATATAGCGGGGCTTTTTCTGCCCCGCTATGGTGATTACGTATATCGCATTCGTTTATCAGTTGTATATTCGAGTATTCTGTTGGATTATTCAGTGAATATGTGGATATTCTTTACTCGTCAATATGAATATTATTCATCGATTTTCGTATAAGTGAATAGCATTTTTTCAGGTGCCCCTTCGGCATCTCCATAAGGCTCTCCCAAGCGGTACGGAAACCCGCCCCAGCATGCGGAATCACAACTGCAAATGATTTACCGCAACGGTTCTTACTTTTCGTCCAGCAGCCAATCCAGCAGATTCAAAGATTTGATCCCATTGTAGGATCGGATGAAGTCCCGATCCATGGACAAAACGATTTTTTCGTAATTATCCGGAATCATTTGCAGGGGCCGCAGTTCCCGCTCCCGGGTTTCCGGGGAAAGCATACTTTCCGTTACCTGAATGTAAACCTTGTCCTCTGGCTTTTCCGCTACGAAGTCCACTTCGGTATCGCCTACTTTTCCGATATATACCCGGTAGTCCCGGCGAAGCAGTTCCAGATAGACGATGTTTTCCAGAATATGCCCCCGATCTGCATCCCGGTAGCCCAGCAGCATATTCCGGAAGCCCATGTCGATGATATAGTTCTTGCCTAGGGTTTTCAGCAGTTGCTTTCCCTTCACATCATAGCGGCCAACAGAAAAGAAAATATAGGCACTGTGGAGCATAGAGATATACTTCTCAACGGTTTTCCCCGCAACATTCCGTCCTTTAATATCGCCCTCGTTGTACAGTACATTTCCAATGCTGCTGGGAGAATTGATACTGCCAATATTAGAGCAGAGAAACAGCATGATTTTCTGAAGCATGGCCTGATCGGCACCCTCATTGCGCTGCAAAATATCACGCAGGACGACCGTGGAATAGATGCCCTCCAATGCCTGATTGCTTCGGGCTTCATTGAACTGGTACTCCCGTAGAATGGGCATACCGCCAAACTGCAAATATTTCTGGAATTTTTCTTCCAGGGTGGCAGACTGGTCAAAGCTGTAGAATGTCAGGAACTCCTTGAAGGACAGGGGCAGCATCCGGATTTCCACATAACGTCCGGAAAGCAGGGTGGAAAACTCCGTGGACAGCAGATAGGCGTTGGAGCCGGTGATGTAAATATCCACATCATAATCCAGCCGGAAGGATTCAATAGCCTTTTCCCAGTGGCTTACCGCTTGCAGTTCGTCGAAAATCAGATAGGTTTTTCCGCTATCCGGAATCTTTTGGCTGACATAGTCGTAGAAGGCAAGATAATCGGAAAGCGTCCGGTAGCGCAGAGACTCCAGATTCATATGAATAATGTGCGTTTCCGCGACGCCCTGCTCCAGAAGATACTGATGGTACAGTTCCAGCAGGGACGATTTGCCACACCTACGGATGCCGGTGACAATTTTTACCAAATCTACATCTCGATTTTGAATGAGTTGCCTCAGATATTCCGGGCGATCAATGAGTTCCGCCATTGCTGCATACCTCCATGGCTTTTCTTTTATTATACCCCGGAGCAATGCAATGTCAATAGTTTTTAACTTACAAGTCGAAAACTATTATAAAAATGACAGTTTTCGACCTGATTGTAGTTTTATAATTCCCGATGCCACCAAGACCGCCATTTTTTCAAGTAAATAAAGGCACTGTATTGACACTTTTTCTGAACGTCTTGGATTCCTTTGAGCCGGACATAAGCGGAATGGATTGATGATCGAGGGAGGAAGTCCGGGCAGAACACTGTTCGGACTTTTCTTATATATTCCAAAGCTGCGGTAGAGTTGTTCACAAGTTTTATGGTATAATTGGAATACGAAAAGTGAGCAACAAATCGGTGTTTGGAGGTAAATATGGAAACAAAAATGGCGTATCGTAGCCCAAAATTAAACAGAGATGTTATTAAATATATAGCCATGCTGACTATGTTATTGAATCATATTTCACAAATCTTTATGAAATCAAGATACTTTCTGTCGGAGCTATTTTTGAACATAGGGTATTTTACAGCAATTACAATGTGTTACTTTCTTGTAGAGGGATTTCAATATACGCATTCAAAAAAGAATTATGCGATTAGACTGCTAATATTTGCCTTGCTTTCTGAAATCCCATATTGCATGGCTTTTACAACAAATGGTGTGTTAGAGTTTCAAGGTTTGAATATGTTATGTACATTGCTGTTATGTTTTATAATTCTGATTGTGAATGATAAAGTATCAAATAAATTTTTAAAAGGTATATGTATATTGGGATTGATAGTACTTTCTTTATTCTGCGACTGGGCATTATTGGCACCAATATTTACACTGTTGTTTATATGGAGTAGAGGATCAAGAAATAAGATAAAATATGCATTCATCATTTCGATGTTGTTATTTGGACTTTTTAATTTTGCAGGTGGTAGTGGAAGATTTTCGCTTGGTACAAATATTGCTTATGCGTTAGGAAGTATGTCAGGAATTGCTCTTGCAGGAATTGTAATTTTATATTTCTATAATGGCAATCGAATGGAAAAAGGGAAAGTATTCTCCAAGTGGTTTTTCTATTTATTCTATCCTGTGCATCTTCTAATATTAGGTTTGATTAGAATTTATTGTTTATAAAATAACTTCCAGTTTGTCGAACTGATAAAAACCCTTTACTATAAACGCAAACCTGATAACTAAGAAAATTGAAATGAGCAACAAAGCAAAGCTATTGTACCCTGATGATGTAATTGAGCAGTTCAAGGGGTACATGGATAAAATTCGGGAGATGTACTGAACAAATCTTTCCTTGATGTTCATATATTATTCTTGAATTGCGCTCAATAATAGGGTAAAATGGTGATGGATTGATGCACAATAACAACAAAAGAAAGGAAGTACCAATATTTTGAAAATGACTTCGCTGATTCCGAACGCTATCTCTAATGGTGTTTCAATGCTTAAAAAAACTGTTGTAAAACCCGATTGTTTAACAACGGTTGCTCGCATCAACTATTCCAATGGCCTTCAATTAATCAGAGGTGCAAATATCCCGAAATGTGCAACAAAAGCTCAGTACCGTGAATTCCTTGCGATTCTTATCCAGAATGGCTACACAGTTCAAGATGCTGCTGAAGCCTGCAAAATGTCCGCTTCGTATGCTTACAAACTTTTGAGATATAAGTAAAGTCAATTTCTCGTTCCCTTCATTCATTTTCTGTTGTTTTCCATAGCTTCAGCTCCTTTCACTGACTATGATTTTTCAGGCATCAATCCACTAGGCCGCTATGTTTTTTTACATGGCGGTCTTTCCGAGTTCCAAAAAAGATGTTAAAAAGGAGTAAGAAACTTGAATACTTCTTACTCATTTTATGTTTTCTTCTGGCTTATTTCCGAATACGCTGCTTCTCCTTTGTGAGCTGCGCCAATGGGGAAAGGTTGTCGTAGCTATCTGTCGAATCCGTATCGTAGATAGCACAATAATGTTTCGTCATGGCAAGGGTGCTGTGCCCAAGCAGCTTTTGGAGCATAAAGGCATCCCCGCCACAATCGACAAGGTATTTACGAGCGAAGGTGTGGCGGAACGCATGAATCGAAGTCCGTTCCACGCCTCTGGTGGAAAATGTGTTCACAACTGTGAATTGCTCATTTGCGTCATTGGGACAATGATTCTTTTAACGATAGATGACAGCGTTCATACTTCATCATCTTTGTCGCTTTCCAGAGCGAGTTCTGTCAATTCTCGCAGTTTGTTTTGCAGAAGTGTCTTGTCAGGGAGACAAAGCCTATAGTCTGCAACAAGTGTGGGAGACATACTGCGGCTTAAAGCATATTCGACCACCGCATCATCCTTACTGACGCAAAGAATAACGCCTACACTTGGGTTTTCGTTTGGCCTTTTCACATCACGGTCAAGCGCTTCAAGATAAAAGAAGTGTCGATCTGCCGCTCTAACTCGCGCTTGGAATAATGCTCCTTTGCGCACAGCGCCATGTAAAAATGCCGTTCCTCTGCTGTCTTGGAGCCGGACATAATCAGCAGATGGTTGGTCCAACTGATTTGTGTCACCAGTGGTGTCACAAATTCATCATCCTTGTAAGTTTCGTAGAATTGCCTCATACGATAGAGACCGCGACGATTAAAGCCTTTGACGCCAGGGCTCTTTTGTGCAATGTATGCGGCAACTTCGTCAATAACCTTATCGCCAAAGCTTGACGCAGCACAAAGCTCAGACAAATACGCACCGACGTTCCAATACATCTGGATAAGCTCCGCATTGACCGCATTCATAGCACGGCTGCGGGCGTTGTCAATAATATGGATAACCTCGTCAAACTGTCCCGGCTTAAGGGGTAATTCACTGCTCATGTCTTCGCCTCCCCAAGCATTTTCAGCATTGCTTCTCTCAGCTTTTCGTTCATCGGTGGTTTCGAATTGAAACACATTTCAACAAACCTCCGCAGTTCGGGATTATGTGTATCCTCCCATTCAGATAGACCCTAAATAGAGGGCAATCAAAATCCGCGTAGATGTCAACCCGGGTTTTGGAGACTTATGTGTGTTTTATTGTGTAATATAAGTTTAGTCTTCTGAATTAGGATTGCTTTCCGAATCTACTGTTTCTGCCTGAAAGCAGAGTCCAAAATTGGTGTGACGCTCCAGTGAATGCAGTCCTTCTCGGATATATCGCCATGGTGGTGTGTTACTATTCAACGAAGCTCAAGGTAATCCATTGAAAAAAAGCGGATTGTCGAGTATAATGCTTTTATAACACAAAAGCTGAGAGGGTAAAATATGGCTTCTGAACTCAAGATATTCTCCGGAATATGCATGTACAAAGGTATTGACTTCACGTTCATATTTGATCTCGACGAACTGAGGTTGATTCCGCCCGAAGACAAAAGTAACACCATCCGGATGGAATGGATAATGACACGCGTAGCAAAAGGCGTTTACACCATGGGTAATCCGCTGACTATGGATGATCCATATCTTATCGGACATTGCAACGAGACCAATACTGATTTTATTTTCATCACAAGACAAGGTGATTATATTAGTAGCCAGAATTCTGTACTATTTGTACCAATTGTGGCGTATATAAACTGCAAATATACGCGTGACAGTATCGCTCGAATATCTTTTTCCAGCCCTATTATTAACCGTATCCACCCTATTTCACAGGGAATCGGAATCTCAATGGATGTAGAAGGTTTCGTTTCCACGGGTGTTTGCTCCGTTACTACCCAAAGCTATGATAAAACCACAACACTCCCTCAGAATTTCACAGTCGATGATAGACAGGTTTCTGTAGAATTCAGTATCTCCAGAAATCTTAGTACAAAAATCGACGGACCTCCAATCACGCTGGAATCTGCCATGTTGTTTGAATTTGAGCCGACAAATGATTATCATTTCATCTACAGGCTTTGGTACATTGCAAAACAATTTCTTCGGTATCTATGCTATCGCAAGAATGTGTTTCTGCCCGAAGCAGTATTGTCAGCTCCTGCAGATGATGGAAAATTTGAGACATTTGCAACTTTACATGTACTTAATGAATCCGGCAATGAGGAAATTGAAATGCTAAAATCCGGTCATTATATTAAGCAAAAAAATTTGGCAGGTGCCGAGGGAAAGATCCTAACCGATATTGCAAACGAAACTCTTTACCTTCGGCATCTTCCACAAAGCTATCGAAGTGGAAGGTCAATTGATGCATCCCGATTTATTATGATTATGGCTGCATTTGAGTGGGAATTCAGGCGCTGTTTTCCTGACGGAATCACCAAGAGTTCGGCAACAATAAGTGCAGAAGATGCTGTCTATACAGAGATTCAAAAGTTATTGGATTGCGCAGGCAACAGGAAAGAACGCAGATTATATCAGTTCTTACAGCGGTTGGTAAAATCAGACAGCCTTGAGTCGGAAATTATTCACACGGGAAAAGAACTTGATGCCATTGTTGGCGTATTCGGCCAGAATCTGTACCGCTGGAATGATCAGGAACTGAAATATTCTGAGATGGGGCAGCGATTATCATCGCAACGGAATAACTATGCTCACGGTAATTTGGATAAAGAATTTATCGGCCTCTCCCTTTTGGATTTGATGTACATGGAGTACATACTTTACGCAATGCAACTGAATCATTATGGCGTGAGTACCTCCAATATTCGCCATGCAATTAACGACTTGTTCCATCTAAATTGCGCAATAGACCCATAAAAGTTTAAAATGGATGCTTTCGGTAGACTAATCCAGTGTAACCAACAAGAGATAGCTCACATAAAACATTAGCGCAAAAAGATGTAGGGAGAACAAAACGTGGAAAATAATTACTATATTTCGTCTGTTACGGATTATATTAGACAACTTCAAGATATTCAGCACAACCGGCAAGAAGCATATGCGGATAACAATGAATATATGAACTATTTGATTCGCGCGATTAGAAATTCAGCAGCACATCAAGCTGGCGTAAACGATGACTCCAATTTAAAAATGGTAAACGAACTTATTGAGATAGAAAGAGCCAATAAACGATATACACCAGCAAAATTCTTTTATCGTGGTCATTATAAATCCAGCTATAAACTTATTCCTAGCGTAATGCGTGGAGATGAATTAAAAAAAGAACGATTTTACTACCATGAAATTGCGGTACGGAGTCCATCTTATTTTGAAGGTAAAAGCCATTTGGATAGACTTGTAACCATGCAGCATTATGATTGCCCAACAAGATTGTTGGATGTCACATCAAATCCGTTAGTAGCATTGTACTTTGCTTGTAAAAACTTTGGTTGCTCTGAGTGCAATAGGTCAAATGAGGGGGTAGTATATGTATTTACGGAATCTCCGGATAATGTTGTCTATTCAGACAGCAATTGAGCGGTCATGTTGTCTTGTTTAGCAAGGTTTGAATATCGTGACCAACAGCGGCTTTTGCATTTGGCATCGTCCGCACTGGAGTCAAATTCTTTCAAAAGAAAGAGTAATTCAGAGTACTCTAATGCTGTCGTTGAAAAACTATTTCAAGAGATCAAAAAAGAGGCACCTGGGTTTACTAGGAATATTAGGCCTATAGATTTATTGAAGCCTATTTTTGTTCAACCCGATAAAACAAATGAAAGAATTATAAAACAAGATGGTGCGTTTATCATCTTTGGGCTATGTGAGAATGAAGATGATGCAGCTGCGAAGATTTTGCCTTCAATATCTTCAGAGATTCATATTCATAATCAAGAAAATATATTAAAAGAACTTGATTTGCTAGGAATAAATGAAGCAACACTATTTCCTGAGATTGATAAAATTGCACACTACTTAAAAGGAACAGGTGTGAGATAAGGTGGGAGGAGGCTTATGTGTGTCCTCGAAATTAATGCAGATGCCATCAGTAGCATTCGACATTCGGGTTGTTGATAACCATGTTACATATTCAGTTGTTGTTGGTGGAGATAGTTCAATATCCGTTGCCCGAATTGATAATTTGAATCAAACCAGAACATATTAGACCGACTGCGAAGAACACATTTTTTATAGTCTCTATACTTGTTATCTAAACAACGGAGGAACAGACATTCCGGAAATTGAAACATATTTATTGGAGAATTAAGTTCGCGAAAGGGGCGTGTTGAAGTAGAGAGATAGTTATCCAGTAAAAATGATTCATCATTTTCTACACAACAGGAACTGATGGACATTTACATTTCAAATAAAATTATCGATTTCTTGTTGGCCTTGGCAGTCTCTACTAGGATGTAGATTGTTGCACTGGCTTCAGCGCCGTGGACGGTTTCAATGATGTGCCAGTTGGCTCTGCCAATGGTAAAGGGACGGATGGCGTTTTCTGCCAGGTTGTTGGGAATCGGCACCTTGCCATTACATAGGAATGCCATGAGCGGATGCTTTGGGTTCAGGGAATATCACGCGGCATTCATCGTAACGGGACTGGTACAGTTTTTCTTTCAGCCATCGTTTTTCCTCCGGAGAAATAGGGGTCGTCCTGGGCTTGCCGCAGCCGCAGTATGCTGTGGATTTTGTGTTCAAATGGGCATCACCTCCTTGCAATTTGGATATAAAAAAGCACCACCCTCTCGGGCGGTGCGGCGGCAGTCACTGGAAATGGTATTACCAGAAATTACTTATATATTTTCGGATGCATTGATTAATTTTCTGCAATGGATATTATTTGACTTAGAATAAATTTTTGCAACCAGACACACTTTTCTGTTCTTCGCGTCGCACACGACAAAAAGTAGCTGTTTCCTGTTGTGTTGGAAAATGAAATTACATGGCATATTTTCTTCTATAATTGCGCATTCTGCGTATTCTATGAAAAATGGGATTGTCTTATATTTCAGAAAAACTTGATTTTCTGAAATATCTATGTTATTATAAACCGTGTAATTTCATTTTCAGAAAGGAGCCGCCATGAATAACAGAGCAGGTTGCTTTATAACCAATCTATCCGGGGAGATGGCTTATCAGTCCTTTCGCCCCAATCCGCTTCCCCCAGAGCCGCCAATAGAGATGAGCAACGAAATGATTGCCAAGTTGGTGGATGCAAATAGAAAGCTGGCCACGTTGGATGGCCTGTCCTCCCGTATCCCAAATATGGACTTGTTTGTTTCCATGTATGTACGGAAGGAAGCATTGCTATCTTCTCAGATTGAAGGAACACAGTGTACACTGGATGATATTCTGAATCCCTTTGCGGAGGAAAATACCAATCTGAATGTATCAGATGTTGTGAACTATATCCGGGCGGAGGAATTTGCAATCAATCGCCTTCAGACACTCCCCTTGTGTAACCGTTTGATTAAGGAGACTCACGCTGTTCTGATGGAAGGTGTCCGAGGTCAAGAAAAGAATCCCGGTGAATTTCGCTATTCTCAGAACTGGATCGGCGGTCAGGGAAGCACATTAAGAAATGCACGGTATATCCCGCCGAACCCGGAAGATATGATAAATGCCATGTCCGATCTGGAGAAATACATGAATGGGGAGGATTCCCTTGACCCACTGATCCAGGCAGCATTGATCCATTATCAGTTCGAAACGACCCATCCTTTTTTAGACGGAAATGGCCGGGTTGGGCGGCTCCTGATTACGCTGTTCCTGATGGAGAAGAAAATACTTTCCACCCCGTCCCTCTATATTTCCTATTTTCTGAAAATGAATCGAATCGAATACTACGACCGGATGACACAGGTGCGAAAAACTGGGGATTATGAGCAGTGGGTTCTCTTTTTCCTGCAAGCACTATCCGATTCCGCCGAGGATGCAATTCAAACAATTGACCGTCTTACGGAAATTCACAACCGGAATGTACAAAAATTTAATAGCATGACAAAGCGACAGCAAACCAGCGCAATAAACTTTCTTATTTATTTGGAAAAGAACCCCATTATCGATATTCAAAAGACTGCGGCAGCCCTGAATCTATCCTATAATACAGTCGCAAAAAGCGTTGCCCTTTTTGTGGATAATGGGATTTTACAGCAAACAGAAAAGTCAGGAAGATCAAAAATATATTCCTACATAGAGTATCTTGCGGTGCTGAGGAAGGACACTTAACGCTCCCGGTTTTGAGGCTTATAAGGCACAGATTCAATAAAAAAGCCCTGAAACCTTACGATTTCAGGGCTTGGTGGAGATAAGCGGGATCGAACCGCTGACCTCTTGAATGCCATTCAAGCGCTCTCCCGGTTAGTGCGGTTACATACCCCCCTAAACCGGGTCAAATAAGCGCTTCAATACGCGGGCAACCCCAAAACACACCCTGAATGTTTTTCATTATAGTCAAAGAAAGCCCGTATATCAAGGAAAATAATTTTTCTGCTTTGCGTCCCTCCACGGCATGATATAATTTTTGTGTCCATGTTGGAAAGGAGGTGCAGGCATGGAAAAAGAATATATTGCCGGAGAGCCCCAACGATACGAAATTGGCGGTCGAGTTTTTATCGTTGAGCCACGGTACAGGAAAGACGGTGAAAGCATGGCAGACATCTTGCTAAAGCTGATGTTTGCCGACTTGGACGAAAAGATGCGAGCAGCAAATAAAACTACAACAGACTAAAATTGAAAGTATCAATCTGGCTATCTGCAAGAGGTTATTTATTCTAACAAAAGCCCCCGTTGCCTAAATCTTTATAGGCAGCGGGAGCTTGCTATTCAAGAATACAGGTTATTGGAGAAAATCAAAGTTAAATTCAAAAGTCAGATAATTCATCTTCATCTCTTTCATATTCGTGAATTAGTTTTTTATCTTTTAATGTTACTTCGATTTTTGCCAAGACTTGAGCTGGATCTAAATCTTTATGGTCACTTGTAAGCTGGCATTTCTCAGGCTTGATAAAAAACTGAGCTTTCTCTTTGCTTTCAGTATGACCGACATATAACACTACAATAGTGTCGCCGTCCTTATCTGTTTTTACATCCGCTTCTACCCAGTATTTAGGCGGAGCCTTTACTTTCTTCTTTACTTCTGGTACATACCAATCATCTAAACGGATTAGTTTCGCTCCTTTGAACTCCTCAATATTCAGCATCCTCAGGCATTTCCTGATAACTTCATTGAAATTGTCAATTTCAATATCCGTTTGACATTTTGGACATCGCAAAGTTGTAGTTCCATAAGTGTTGGAAACATCAAATTCAATTTCCGGGTGTTTTGTGCAGTGAAGATGTATTCCGTTTTGATTGCAGACAAAGTACCTTTTCCAATTTTCTTCACGCTCATCAAAATTGGTACAGTTACCATGTGCCGAGCCTCTTCCATGAAATAGTGAGCATTGACGAAAAGAGATTTGATCGTCTAACCTATATATCTTTTTAGGATTATCCTCCATGTTTAACTCACTCCCCGATTAAAGAATAAATATAATTATAGCACAATTTTGTGAACTTCGCTACCCCAACAGGACAACGGGCGGCGTTTTCATATATAAAGCCATGAAGGGAGGTCACTTCCACCCGGCCAGTCTGCGGACTGGCTTTTTTCATGCCACGAAAAGGAGGTTTGCAAATGGCAGATGATAAGAAAAACATTCCCGAGGCAGCCCCGCCCGCCGAGGCTCCCGCTCCTACGGTAGAAAATGCCGCCTTGCCGGAGCAGCCCGCTCCCGAGCCTGAGCTGACCGACGCAGAGAAGGTCATGCTGGAGCATGAGGGGCAGGCGGCGCTCTTTGAAATGGGCGAGGCCGTACCTGATCCCGCTGATGCTGTTACTCACGCCGAGGCGGAGGAGCCTGCCGCTCCCGAAGTCCCCAAGGCTGAAAAGGAACAGGAGCAGCCGCCCACTCCCGGCAAGGACGATCCCGCCCCGGCACATTCCGGCAAGGTGGTGGATTTTACCGCTGCCCGTGACGAGGCGGCCAAGGAGGAGAAAAAGGCGGTCAAGCAGAAGCCGCCCACCGAAAAGAACAAGGCTGCCAAGCCCGGCAGAGGCCGTCCGTCCAAGGATGGCAAGGCCTCTCCCGATAAGGCAAAGCCGCCCAAACCTCGGGACAAAAAGTCCCAAAGCAAGCCCATCCCGGAGAAGCCTGCCGTGGATAAGGGCGGCGCTCCCGCTGGCACGGAGGTCACGCCGGAGCCGTCTGCGCCCCGTGACGCCACCCGTGCCGAAAAAGAGGAGATCGTCTATCTCAACCTGTCTGACCTGCATCCGTTCAAAAATCATCCCTTTGGCGTCCGGGACGATGCGGAGATGCAGGGACTTGTGGAGTCGGTCAAGGCGGCGGGTGTCAATCAGCCCGCGCTGGTGCGTCCCCGTGAGGATGGCGGCTATGAGATCATCGCAGGCCACCGCCGCCAGCGGGCAAGCGAGCTTGCCGGATTTGCGAATATGCCGTGTATCGTCCGCAACATGACGGACGATGAAGCCATCCTCGCCATGACGGATGACAACCTCCGCCACCGTGAGCGCATTTTGCCCACGGAAAAGGCGCAGTCACTCAAAATGCAGGTGGAGGCCATCAAGCACCAAGGCTCCCGCCCCGGCGAGGAGGACAAGGACGCCGGAAAACGCTCCACGCAGGTCGTGGGAGATCGCAACGGCATGAACTACAAGCAGGTGCAGCGGTATATCCGCCTGACCGAGCTTGTGCCGGATTTGCAGAAAATGGTGGACGAGAAAAAGCTGGCGTTCACCCCAGCGGTGGAGATCTCATTCATCCGTCCCAAAAATCAGAGATATATCGCCGTGTCCATCGAGGGGCAGCAGTCCTCGCCCTCGCTGTCGCAGGCACAGAAAATGCGGGAGCTGGACAAGGACGGCAAGCTCAACGGCGATGTGATCGACGGTATTCTGTCGCAGGAGAAAAAGGAGGTAGACAAGGTGATCATCAATAGTGCGGAACTGGAAAAGTATTTCGGCAAGGACAAGTCCCCGAGGGAAATGAAAGACAAGATCATTTCTCTGCTGGATGACTGGAAGGCCAAGCAGCCGCCCGAGTTGGGCAAGCCCGAAAAGAAAACGGATCTGGAAAAGTGACCTTGGGACTTTTTGTCCCGAGGTCTTTCGTTTCCCCGAATGGCTCTTGTGGTTATATCCCCCGTCGCCGCCCGTATTCCAGCATGGCCGGGAGCGGGCTGTCAAGGGTGCATCGCACCGCTGTTTTCAGCGGCCAGCCCTTGACCGCCTGTCCAGGCTATGCTTTTTCTCCGGCAAGCGGCGGGGGTATATCCTCCAGAGCCGCCCCCTTTCCCAAGAATGGGAAAGGGCGTGGGGTTTGGGTTGAACTACTACATTACAAAACGGAGGTATTTTACAATGAAACGACCCCTTGCGTATATTACCGCCGCGTGGTGCGGCAGCGATCACGAAAACACGAAGCTGGCGGCGCAGTATTGCCGCACGGTGTATGAGGCGGGCTTTTCGCCTATCTGCCCGACGCTCTATCAGCCGCTTTTCCTCAATGACGCCGTTCCCGAGGAGCATAAGAGCGGCATTGACATGGGGCGCGACCTGCTCCGCCGTTCTCATGTGCTGGTGGTGTGCGGTCATACCGTCACCGAGGCCATGAAGAACGACATCGCCGTTGCCCAGCGGCTGGGGATCACCGCCACCACCCTTGAGGGCATATTGACCGTCAAGGGACAGGGACGCAGATAAGATGACAGCGCTCCGGCTGGGGAGCCTGTTTGACGGGATCGGCGTGTTTCCGCTGGCGGCGGTGCGCTGTGGCATTGAGCCAGTATGGGCAAGCGAGATTGAAAAAGCCCCTATTTCCATCACCACGCGCCACTTTCCCGATATGGAACACTTGGGGGATGTGACAAAGCTGGACGGGCGGGAGATCCCGCCCGTCCATATCATCACCTTTGGCTCACCGTGTCAAAATCTCTCGCAGATCGGCAACCGCAAGGGGCTTGCGGGAGAAAAGTCCAGCCTGTTCTTTCAAGCTATCCGCATTATCCGCGAAATGAGGGAGGCGACAAATGGTCTATTTCCAGCAATCGCTGTTTGGGAAAACGTCATGGGAGCGTTTTCATCAAATGACCGGATGGATTTTGGAGCCGTCCTATCCGCTTTCACAGACACTGATGTTTCAATGCCTGCTTCTGGAAGATGGGCAGGAGCCGGAATGGTGCGAGGGCGAACGCCTGACCTCTCTTGGCGGCTCATGGACGCCCAGTATTGGGCAAGCCCCCGATTGGCACGACGGCAGCGTATCTTTCTTGTGGCAGACTTTGGAGGACGGCGTTCCCACGAAATACTTTTTAAGCCCCGCACAATGCAGTCACTTCCTGCGTTTGGCGGAGATTGCGGGCTGCCCGCCGCCTGCGGAGATCGAGGCTCTTTTATTGAAGCAGGGCGGCGCGTACCAGTTACCCGACCCTTTCAATGCTTCCGTATGCGGGCGTCCGCCAAGGAGCGGACGGAAACAGCGTTCCGAAACAGCTTCGGACTGCCAACTGACCCTTTTCCCACTCTGTTAGCGGGCGGCATTTCGCCCTTTGCCTTTTGGTATGAGGACGATCCAGCCGAGGGCTGCGTCCGCTTTCCCACGGAAACGGAATGTGAGCGGCTTATGGGGCTGCCG
>OIZT01000550.1_pt1 | contig 22129 bp, 20 predicted proteins | sample 1588611 | NCBI WGS metagenome assembly OIZT01 (sample SAMN03283278) | human gut metagenome | biome: human-associated habitat; material: feces | host: Homo sapiens | place: Peru | collected 2012
ATGCTCTGTGCGGCTTAGGACGCCCGTTTGAGACAACAAGCTCGAAGAGGAAATTTTAATATCTGTCTGACCCTCCGCTCGAACACAGCGGCGCGTGCGGCGTGTCCCAACACAGGCGACTCACCCAACGCACGAACAAAGATAGTGGGTGGTCTTGCAATTTTTAGAGGAAATATAGCACAATTTTCACTAAATTTGCTTCAAAAATACACACATACCATGGAAGAAAAGAAAGAAATCAGTCTGGAGATCCGTCCGGAAGTCGCAAAGGGCACATATTCAAACCTTGCCATCATCACCCACTCGCACAGCGAATTCATCATCGACTTCGCCACAATCCTTCCAGGGCTGCCGAAACCCGACATCAGCAATCGCATCGTGATGACTCCGGAGCATGCCAAAAGGCTTCTCAACGCGTTGATGGACAATGTGACGAAATATGAATCGCAGTTCGGGCTCATCAACCTTGGCGGAGGACAGGCCCAGCAAGGCGGCACGTTCAACCTCGGCGACCTTCCTCAGTTCGGCCCTAACGGAGCCAAATCATAATGACTGATCTCAAAGACATCAAGGCATTCACGTTCGACATTGACGGCGTGATGACTGACGGCGGCATCCTGGCGGATCTTGAAGGTCAGCTTTACAGGACTTTCGACGCGAAGGACGGATTCGCTGTCAGGATGGCCTGTCTGAACGGCTTTCCGGTCGGTGTGATCACCGGCGGACGTTCCCAAAGCATCAGGGCCAGGTTCAGCAGCAACGGAATCAATCCCGAGGACATCTATCTCGGATCCAGAAACAAGATAGAAGACTTCGATGACTTCTGCAGGAGACATCGCCTAAAGCCCGGAGAGGTAATGTATTTCGGAGATGATATCCCGGACATTGAGGTGATAAGGGCAGCTGGTATCGGTGTCTGCCCAAGCGACGCTGTAGAGGAGGTAAAGGAAGCCGCGGACATCATTTCAGACCGCCCGGGCGGAAAGGCCTGCGTGCGCGAGTACATGGAGAAAGCTATGAAAGCCCAGGGACGCTGGGTCTTTGACGCGCTGGCCTACAAGAAAAAATTCTAAAGGTTTTCTGAATATGGACACTCACGGAAAGAGAATCATCCTGGCTTCAAACTCACCTCGCCGACGTGAGTTGCTTTCGGGTCTTGACATCGACTTCACCGTGGACACAGGCACATCGTTCGTGGAGAGGTATTCCTCTGACACACCGCATGTTAAAGTCCCGGAATTGATGTCGGAGGGGAAGTCGTTGGGATTCCACAGGGAACTTGATGAGGACGAGATCCTTGTCACATCCGACACGATGGTGCTCTGTGGGACCGAGATCCTCGGCAAGCCCCACGACAGGGCGGATGCGGTCAGGATGCTAAGACTGCTTTCCGGCCGTGAGCATCAGGTCATAACAGCCGTGACCATCCGCGACCGCCACAGGAGAAAGACCTTCTCCGTCACATCGGATGTCTATTTCAAAAATCTGTCTGACGGCGAGATAGACTATTACATCGACAACTTCAAGCCTTTCGACAAGGCCGGGGCCTATGGCATTCAGGAATGGATCGGCTATGTCGGCATCACAAGGCTGGACGGATCGTTCTACAATGTCATGGGCTTCCCGACGCAACGGTTTTACGAGGAACTTCAGGTTTTCATGAATAGATGATGAAGACTATTCTCCAACGGATCGCGCTGACTGCATCAGTCGCCAATCTTGCCTTGCTTGTGTGCGGATGCAATCCGGACGCCTTTGTCGCTCAGATCAGGCCATCGGTCAGGAATATCACTGTCGCGGAGGACGGAGACTCTGCCAAAGTGCGTTTCAAGACTGACGATTGGCGCGTCTATTCGGTATGTGTCAACGACAAAACCTATTGGTCCCCGGACTTCAGTTCGAAGCATCAGGAAACCGTTGACGGCAAAACGAAGCTAACGGCGACAGGATTCACGATGTACTACAAAAAGTCCTCGGAACGGGAACTGACAATGTTCTTCCAGCCAAACTTTTCTGATTCAGACCTAAAGGTGGAAGTTGTCATCGCCTCTCCGTTCGAATATGACACCTTGACGGTCACGCAGCCTCGCAGTTCCGGCTATGAACTGGAAAGGATCGAGTGGAATGAGCCGGTGGCAAGGACTTTCCCTGAGTTTGAAAAAGGTTGGGGACCCATGTCTTACAAAAATGAAGGTGCCGACACATTGCGCGTCAAAATGAAAGCGTTTGCCGGAGCCTCCAGACAGGTGACTTTCTCGGACGATTCCGGATTCGGGCTTTACTGCGGAGACTTCAGAGTACCTATACCTGACGGAGCGCTGAACGATGAAGCACTCTATTTCAGCAAGCAAGACACAGCCATCTATAGTTACGACACAAATGAATACCCGTTGGAGGATGACAGAGAAATTACAATGAAATTTCCTCCAACAGGGAAATTTTCTCTGTACTATAGCGTGCTTTGGAACATTGACACCTACTCTACCTGTTACAACATGTTCCTAAGAAACAAGGCCACGGGCAAGATTGTGGAGATCAAAGGAAAATTTTCCAGCAAGTCCCCAAACGGAGTGTACACCTTATATGTTGAGAAGCGATGAACGCAAGGATATTCATAAAACCCATTCTTACAGTTGTGGCACTCGCCGTCGCGCTGACGGCGGCCGGGCATCCGGCGGACAGTTCTAAGGTGATCCACAGGATCGGTGTGAATGTCCGCCCGGCTTACATCCTCCCTTCGCACAGGTTTTTCAGAGGTGAGAACGAGCTTGGCAAGAGATTGGACAAGAGCGGTTCGGCCCACCTGCAATATTCATTCGCATTCCCTTCCGACAGCCGCCACGGCAGGATGTTTCCGACTGCCTACCAAGGAATCGGACTTGCATGGAACACCTTCTGCGACAAAAAGGAGATCGGCGACCCGGTAGCGGTCTATGTCTTTCAGGGAGCCACACTCGCACGATTGTCTCCAAAACTCTCGTTGGACTACGAATGGAATTTCGGTCTGTCCTTCGGCTGGCATCCCTACGACCCTTACGGCGACTTTGACCCCGAGTTCCCCAACGAGCGCAATCTTGTGGTCGGCTCAAGGGTGAACGCCTACATCAATGTCGGTTTCCTTCTCACATGGAACCCGTCGCAGTATTGGTCGGTTTCGGGAGGACTCGATCTGACACATTTCTCGAACGGGAACACCAGCTATCCCAACGCCGGTGTCAACACGGTCGGGATCAGACTTGGGGCAGCTAGATATTTCGGTCCGGAACGGCAGCTCTACAGAACAGAAGCCGGACGCGTGAATGAATATGACAACGGACATTCCGCCAGAATGACCTACGATGTCATCCTCTATGGAGCCGGCAGGGCAAAAGGCCTGTTCTGGAACGACACGCCATACATCGCCAAGGGAAAATTTGGAATCATTGGCTTGAACATCAATCCTTTGTACAGGGTCAACAAGTTTTTCAGAGCCGGACTGTCGCTCGATGTCCAGTACGATGAGAGCGCCAATGTCGGCGAGCATGTAGCAGGAATAGGTGATGACGGAAACATCAAGTTCTTCCGCCCGCCTCTTGGTGAGCAGCTTGGTGTAGGACTGTCTGCAAGGGCTGAGTTTGTCATGCCGATCTTTTCGGTCAACATCGGTTTCGGACGCAACTTCATCTACAAGGGCAACGAACTGAAAGGGTTCTACCAGACCCTGGCTCTGAAAACCGACCTGTACCGGAATCTTTTCCTGCACATAGGCTACAAACTGCACGACTTCCACGATCCCAACAACCTGATGCTGGGACTCGGATGGCGTTTCTGAGACCACAGATAACACAAATAACACTAAAACCATCGGATATGATACCAGACTGGGCAAAAGAGTTGAATTGTTCGATAACCGTCTGCGACAAGGACGGAGTCATCGTCTATCAGAATGACCGTGCGGTCGAACAGTATAGGAAACGCGGCGATCTCATCGGCAGGAATCTGTTCGACTGCCACAATGAAAAATCCGCCGCCATCATCCGTAATCTCCTGGCGACAGGTGGAACGAACTCGTACACAATCGAAAAGAACGGGGTGCACAAGATGATATTCCAAAGCGCGTGGAAAGAGAACGGATTTGTCGCCGGACTATGTGAGATCTCGATGATCATCCCTGCCGAACTTCCGCATCATGTAAGATAAAACCAGCATGAAAGGACACGTGATTATAAAAGTCCTTGCCGCGTTCTGGTCGGTCGCGGCCATGGGGCTCATACAGCAAAGTTGCGCCAAGACAGAAGGCGGAGACAACAAAAGGATGCTTGAAGCCCTTGACAGAACAATAGCCGAAAGGGACATCTATGAAAGGATCAAACGGGAACGTATAGATTCGATAAAAGCGGGAATCCGGTCGGACACCACAGACAGTCTGAAATATGAAATCTATGACAGATTGTTCGATGAATATTACCAATATGACATCGATTCGGCCATATTCTACGCCCGAAAGAAACTCTCCGTGGCTCAAAGGGCAGGAGCGGAGCGGACCCGCAACGAAAGGATAATCGATGCGGAGATGGACATCGCGGACAGGTACGCTCTTTCCGGAATGTATCTTGAGGCTTCGGAGATTATGAATGAAATGAATCCGGAATCCATGCCGAGGCAGCTGATGTTGAGATATTTACAAATCAGCAACAATTTGTATGGAAACATGGCGAGAATGTCCGATGACCCTCTCGTCAAGGCGGACTACATCCGGAAGCGGGACTCTTTCAGGAATGAGCTGTACAGGAACCTGAGCGATGACGACCTTTTCAAACTCTACGTCTGGTCCGACATTGAGATCGACAACGGCAACGCGACGATGATCCTGGACTCGCTGCTCGCGGTCCGGTCTTCCGGCAGGCTTGATGTACACGAAAGAGCGATAGTCAGTTACATCGCATCCATCGCATCACGAATGTGCGGAAGAAACTCCAAGGCCATCGCTCTCCTCGCTGAAAGTGCCGCCAATGACCTCCAGACTCCGGTCAACGAGTACAAGTCACTCTACGAGCTTGCTGAGCTTCTGTACCGCGAAGGTGACATCAACAGAGCCTACCGTTATGTGAACCAGTCGATAAAGGACGCCGTGGCCGCTAACGCCAGCATAAACGCCCAGGCCATAAACTCGATGCTGCCTCTGATCACCGAGACCTACGACATAAGGATGCACAGCAGGCGCACACAACTCTACATCATACTGTTTGTCATAAGCGCCCTGCTCCTCTCTCTCGTCGTCGCGGTGCAATACATGATCAGAAGCCACCGGAAAGTGGCGGTCGCCAATGCGAGGCTCAAGGAGTATGTGAGCCTTCTCCAGGAATCCAATGACATCAAAGAGCAATATTTGGGAATATATCTGGACATGTGCTCGGACTACATAGCCGGTCTGGAGAGATACCGTTCCAAACTACGCAGGGCAGCGAAGGAAGGCGGCTTCGGTGAAGTGATGGAGAACCTGAAGTCCACCGAGTTCATCGACAAGGAACTGGAGGGCTTCTATGTACGCTTCGATGAATCTTTTCTGGCACTGTTTCCCGACTTCGTGGAACGGCTGAACGCCCTTCTTCAGGAAGACAAGAGATTTGATGCGAGAGGTAAGAACGGAATCCTCACAACAGAGCTCCGGGTGGCCGCGCTGATACGTCTTGGTGTCACCGATTCCACGAGAATCGCACACTTCCTAAGAAGGTCCGTCTCCACGATCTACAACTACCGTGTCAAGATGAGAAACTCCGCTGTTTCCGGCCGCGAGGACTTCGAAAAACAAATCATGAGCATCGGAAGGCTGTCTTGACACGGCTACTATTTTCGGCTGAATCATATAGTTCAATTGACGATGTGTCAATAAATTATAATTTTATCCAACTACTAAAACAGTACCATCGCTTTGTCTTGATGATGTTATTGGTTTTCTTTGCCGAAGAATAACCAATGCAATGTTCTCGTTTATTTATTAAAACTTTTTAAGGATATGAGCAAATCACACTTCCTTTTGTGTTCGATTGCCGTTTTGCTGTTTCTGACAGGACTCAGCGCATCAGCGCAGGTACTGTCGTTCAACGGAAAGGTGATCGACAAGACAGGGCAGCCGGTAATAGGAGCCGCTGTCGTGAACACAAGCGATCGTTCGGTCGGGACAATAACCGATGTGGACGGAACGTTCACTTTGGCAGCCGCCAAAGGTGACATACTGGAGATTTCGTCACTGGGTTACACGACAACCAAGGTGACCGTGGGTGAAAGTGGCGACATCACTGTCATACTTCAGGAAGACTCTGAATTTCTGAGCGAAGCAGTTGTCGTGGGCTACGGAACAATCAAAAAGAAAGATCTGACAGGAGCGGTCGCGTCCGTTTCGGACAAGGATCTCAAGGACACCCCTGTCGCCAATGTCGGACAGGCACTTCAAGGCAAGGTCTCCGGTGTGTATATTCTTGACTCCGGAAAACCTGGGGACAATGTCACGATGAAGATCAGAGGTCTGGGCACAATCAATGACAGTGATCCGCTTGTGGTCATCGACGGAGTCCCGACAGATTTGGGACTGACTTCGCTCAACACAGCGGACATCGACAGGATCGATGTCCTGAAAGATGCGTCCGCCACGGCCATCTACGGATCACGCGGTGCCAACGGTGTCGTGATGGTGACCACCAAAAGAGGCTCCAACGGTGACGGCAAAGTCAGCGTCAACGCCAACTGGGCGATCCAGAATGTAACATATATTCCTGAAATGCTTGACGCCGCAGGCTTCGCAGCCTATTCCAACGACATGTTGAGCAACGCGGGACTGGCCACAAATCCGGCATGGAGCAATCCTGAGACTCTCGGCAAGGGTACGGACTGGATCAACGAGATCCTTCACACGGGCAAGATGCAAAACTACACTGTAAGTTATTCCGGTGGTAACGAGAAAGCCCGCTACTACATCTCAGGAGGATTCCTTGACCAGAAAGGAATCGTCAAGACAGTCGGCTACAGAAGGTTCACATTCCAGAACAACAACGACGCTCAAGTCCTGAAATGGCTGAAGTTCTCCAACAACATCACATTCTCGGCAGACGTTAAGGAGAGCGGTTCATATTCAATATCCAGTGCGATGAACGCCCTGCCTACCCAGGAAGTCAAGAATGCCGACGGCAGCTGGAGCGGTCCGGAGGGGACATCCTACTGGTATGGTGATGTCAGGAATCCTGTCGGTCCCCTCTACACCAACTCGAACAAGACCAACGGCTACAACTTCCTTGGAAACATCTCAGCGGAGATAACATTCGCGAAGTGGTTGAGATTCAAAAGCACTTTCGGCTACGACGCCAAGATGTGGTTCAACGACAACATCTCGTACGCCTATGACTACAAGCCTTCCGCCGTGGAGGAGACAACACGTTACCAGGACTCGAACAAAGCCTTCACATACTTGTGGGACAATTACTTCACCTTCGACCACACGTTCAAAGGAAAGCACAGTCTCAATGTGATGGCCGGTACTTCCGCACAATGGAACGACGCTTCGGGGATCAACGCCACCAAGGCCGGATTCCTTTTCTCCAATGTCCACGAGTTCGACAACGGAACCGTCAACAAATCAATCGGCGGAGCGTCAAGCGACTGGGCGATGATGTCCTTTATGGCCAGACTCAATTACTCTTACGACGACAGATACCTTCTCACAGCCACGATGCGCCGCGACGGTTCCTCAAGATTCGGTCCAAGCCACAGATGGGGTAACTTTCCGTCAGCCTCGGCGGCCTGGAGACTGTCCAAGGAGAATTGGTTCCCTAAGAATATTCTTGTCAACGACATAAAACTGCGCGCCGGCTACGGCGTGACCGGAAACGACAAGATCGGCTCATACGCCTACATCCAGACCTACAACACAGGCACTTACATTTTCGGCGACGACATCGTCACCACCCTCATGGCCAAGTCCATGGCTAATCCGTCAATCCACTGGGAGGAAGTGCGTCAGGCCAATATCGGTCTCGACCTGTCCATGTGGCAGTCACGTGTCAACCTGTCGGTCGATGCATATCTGAAGAACACCGCCGACATGCTTGTCAAGGCGGCGATTCCTATCACTTCCGGCTACGAGGACACAACCACGACCTACACGAACGCGGGCAAAGTCCGCAACAGCGGCTTCGAGTTCACCCTCAACACGATCAACTTCGACAGCACAGGAGACGGGTTCAGATGGGAGACATCACTGACAGCCACATGGAACAGAAACAAGATCGTAAGCCTCAACAGTGACACACCGCTTTACCAGAACGAGACTGGCGGTGCCTACATCACGATGCAGAAGAACGGCAAACCGATCAATGTGTTTTATGGCTATGTGGCCGACGGGATATTCCAGACACAGGAAGAAGTTGACAATCATGCTTTTCAGGAGAACTCCACAGCACCTGGCGACATCCGCTTCAAAGATCTCAACAACGATGGCGTGATCAACGAGGAAGACAGGACAATCATCGGCAACCCTAATCCCGATTGGCTGTTCTCAATGACGAACAATTTCTATTTCAAGGGATTCGACCTTACTGTTTTCCTTCAGGGCGTAACCGGCAACGAGATATTCAACGCTGTGGGCATCGGCAACGAAGGAATGGCCAGCGCGCACAATCAGACGGCATCCGTAAAGTACCGCTGGACCGGCTACGGGACCAGCACCAGCATGCCGCGGGCTGTCTATGGCGACCCGAACCACAACGCCAGAATCTCCGACAGATTCGTGGAAAACGGCTCTTACCTCAGGGTAAAGAACATCACTTTAGGCTACACATTCCCTAAGACTCTTCTGAAAAAAGCGAACATTGACAGTGCGAGGATATTCCTCTCCTGCGAGAACGCTCTGACCCTGACGAATTATTCCGGCTTCGATCCGGAGGTCGGCATCAACGGGATTGATTGGAACATCTACCCGCTGTCACGTACTTTCAGCCTCGGTCTCAACTTTAATTTCTAATGAATATGAACAACTTAAAGATCACAATACTTGGTTTGGCAGGCTTGGCGATGACTTCCTGCTCCGGATTTCTTGACAGTTTTCCGTCATACGCCGTGGACCCATCCGTCTCAGTCACTGACTCCGTCGCCATCGCCTTGACAAACGGATGCTACGTGCCGCTGCAATCCTCAAACCTTTACAATCAAAGAATATGGTCACTCGACATCATCGCCGGAAACTCCGAGGTTGGAGCCGGTGGGGGTGACGATGGAATCGAGACCGTCCAATGCGCTAATTTCGCAGCTGACGCGTCCAACGGATTCGCGCTTTACATCTGGAGATCTCCTTGGGTAGGAATAGGACAGTGCAACACCGCGATAGAATCCATTCTTGGAGAAGGAAACCAGACCAGCGATGCCATCAAGAACCGTTCGCTCGGCGAGGCTTATTTCCTCAGGGCACACTATTACTACATCCTCACACGCCTGTTCGGAGGTGTTCCTCTTGTGCTCACTCCTCATAAGGCCAACGAGTCCACGGATGTGGCAAGGGCCTCTCTTGACGAATGTTATACACAGATCATCAGCGACTGCAAGGCCGCCATTGATCTCCTTCCCGAAAAGAGGACATATTCAGGAGCGGACTACAACCGGGCCAGCAAGGACGCGGCGCTGGCCATGCTTGCCGACATCTATCTGACATACAATCCGTCCGAGCACTACGCCGAGGTTCAGAATCTCTGCTCACGGGTGGAGGCTTTGGGCTATGACCTGAGCAAGTATGATTTCGCGGACAATTTCGGTGCGAAGGCCGAGACCAGCCAAGAGGCTTTGTTCACGGTAGGATATTCAGGAAGCACCCAGTATGACTTTTGGGGTGGCAGCAACCAAAGTTCATGGCTATCCACCTTCATGGGTCCGAGAAACTCGGGAATGGTTGCAGGATCATACGGATGGAACCAACCTACCGCGGAGTTTATGAGCCAATGGGAAGATGGCGACCTCAGAAAAGATGTGACTGTCTTCTACAACGGATGCCCGACCTTCGACGGAATCGAGTACAAGTCCTCTTGGTCCAACACAGGCTACAATGTGCGCAAGTTCCTGGTCACCAAGTCCTACTCACCTGAATACAACACGAACGCCGCGGACTTTGTCGTGTACCGTTTCGCGGATGTCCTCCTTATGAAAGCTGAGGCTCTGAACGAGCAGGGTAAGACGGATCAGGCTGCGGAACCTTTGAACATCGTAAGAAAACGTGCCGGGCTCAATCCGATTCCTTCTGGAAAAACACAGGAGGAAATGAGGGAGATAATCATCCACGAGCGCAGGATGGAGCTTGCTTTCGAGGGACACAGATGGTTTGACATCATCCGACTGAACAAGGGGCAGTACGCCCTTGATTTTCTTGGCGGAATCGGTAAGAAAGCCACCAAGGACAGGCTGCTTCTGCCAATCCCTCTGACCGAGATGGACTCCAACAACCTGATGGAACAAAACCCTGGATATTAATAAATAATACTGGATTTCACAATGAAAGGATCTATAATGACAGCCGCGGCCGCGGCACTCTGCCTGAGCATGGCATGTTCCTGCTCTGAAGAGGATTACAAGACTGTCGATCCGTCAGCCGGGAATACTCTTGAAATGTCCGCTTCCGGAGCGGAGATCGAGCTTGACGAGAAAAAAGCCGACAGTGAAGCTTTGGCGTTGAATTGGACGACAGGCACCAACAAAGGCACAGGCAACGCCATCACGTACACTTTTGAGATGGCTCTGAAAGACGCCGACTACGCCTCAGGCTACAAGGAAGAACTCGGCAGGAAGGCATATTCAAAGACTTGGACGACGAAGGAGTTAAATGACTTCCTCAAGTCGAACTTCGGTGCCCAAAGTGGTGTCAAGGCATCTTACAAGGCCAGAGTGACCGCTTCCGTGGCTGAATATGACGATTTGGAGCAAGAGTCGTCAGTGGAGTTCACAGTGACTCCTTACGAACCCGTCAGCACGACGCTTTACATGATCGGCGGAGCCGCTCCCAACGGTTGGTCCGCAGACAACGCCACCGAGTTGACACGCACGTCCACAGGTGTGTTCACTTGGACAGGAACACTGAACGAGGGAGAAATCAAGTTCATCACCACTTCGGGGCAATTCTGGCCGGCATACGTCAGGGATGGTTCGGACGGTTCAGGAAAGTCTCTTCGATATTTTGCCGAGCAGCCAGCCGATGACCTTGACCTCAAGTTCAATATTCCGGAAGCGAGAGGCTACAAGATCACCGCAGACATACTCAACCTGACATTCTCTCTTGAAGAGGCGGATGTCAACAAACCGCCATACGACGCCATCTACTTTGTAGGCGATCCGACCGGATGGTCATTCGTCAGGATGGCACAGGATCCTGTCAATCCTTTCGTGTTCCGTTACGGTACAGAGTTCACCAGTGGCGGAGAGTTCAAGTTTGGCACATCCGACGGTTCTTGGGAAAACATGTACAAAGCCGCTGAGGAGAACGCTTCCATAGGCAACACAGGCGTGCAGTTCGTGAAAGGCTTTGATCCGGATCCTAAATGGAGAATAAAAGATGAGGAGACAGGCAAGGCCTACAAGATCGCCTTCGACATCACACCGGGAAATGAAAGCATGAATTGTGTTGAGTTCGTCCCTTACGAATCGCTCTGGCTCATCGGTTCCGCCGCTCCTCACGGATGGTCGCTGGACGACGCGGCATCCGATGACAAATGCAGGCTCAAGGCTGGTGATGACAAATATATTCTTACATGGACCGGAGTTCTCTCCGCAGGCGAGATGAAAATCAGCTGCGAGCTCAAGAAGGAGTGGGACGGATGCTGGTTCATGCCAACGTCAGCCAACAAGCCATTTAACACTGTCTCCAATGAGGTCATCTCGTTCGTGGACAGCAAGAAGGATTCCGGAGTAGATCGTAAATGGATTGTTGAGAACGCTGGCAACTACACAATCACTGTGAACCAGCTGGCGGAGACCATCACAATCGTGAAAAACTAATGTAAGAAACCATGCGTTACAGAATGTTTACAGAATTGATCTTGACAGGCACCATGCTTCTTACGGGTGCCTGTCAGAAAGAGAAAGGCTACACTGGATTCGTGAAGCCGTCTGACGAGGAGGAGACCGTGATTTCAGTCAGCACAGACAAAGCTGCTTACAAGCCAGGCGAGACTATCAGATTCACCGCCTCAGCAAATCCTGGAGCTGACGTGTCTGTCAGATACATGCATCTTGGCAAGGTCGTTAGTGAACAACCACTCAATTCATCGGAATGGCGCTGGACCGCACCGTCCGTGGACTACAAAGGGTACATGGCCGAAGTTTATAAAACCACATCGGCCGGTGAGAAAATCCTTGGGACTGTAGGAATCGATGTGTCAAGCGACTGGACCAGATTTCCTCGTTACGGATTCCTTTCCAGTTTCGATGTCATGAGTGAAACCGCCGTCAACAACATCATCGGGAATCTTAACCGCTACCACATCAACGGAGTACAATTTCAGGACTGGCATTGGAAGCACCATTGGCCGCTGGGCGGGACACGTGACAACCCTCTTGAGACCTACAAGGACATCGCAAGCAGGAACACATCCCTGACAACCCTCAAGAACTACATCGCAGCCATCCACAGCCACGGCATGAAAGCCATCTTCTACAACCTTTGCTTCGGTGCTCTTGATGACGCTGCGCAGGATGGAGTCAAAGAAAGCTGGTACATATTCAGCGACAATGGCAGAAGCGACAAGGACATGCACGCCCTGTCCGCTCCTTTCAAAAGTTCGATCTTCCTTGTAAACCCTGGCAATCCACAGTGGCAGGAATATATAGGCGAAAAGACCGACGATGTCTATTCCGTGCTTGATTTCGACGGCTATCAGATCGACCAGCTGGGGTATAGAGGCACAAGGTACGACTACGACGGCAACACCGTTGACCTTCCGGCCGGCTATGCTTCCTTCATCAATGCGATGAAGTCAAGGCAACCAGTCAAGGATCTTATAATGAACGCTGTTTCTGGCTATGGGGCCGAACGGATCATAGGAACAGGCAAAATGGCCTTCGCCTACGATGAGATGTGGGGAAACGAAGCTGACTTCACTGATCTCAAAACCCACATCGAAGACAACAACCGATTCAGTGAGAATGGCATAAGCACAGTTTTCGCCGCCTATATGAACTACGGCAAGGCTGGCAGCCTCGGATCGTTCAACACCCCAGGTGTCATCCTCACAGACGCGGTGATGTTCGCCCTTGGAGGCTCACATCTGGAGTTAGGCGAACACATGCTCTGCAATGAATATTTCCCCAACAGCAGCCTGGGCATGACAACTGACCTTCAGAATGCCATGGTAGCCTACTATGATTTTATGACGGCCTACGAAAACCTGCTCCGTGACGGAGGTGAGTTCAATGACGTGGATGTCGCCTCGGCTGACGGCAAGATCGACATCAAACCTTGGGCCCCGGAACGAGGAAAAGCGATAACTCTATGCAGAAAAGTCGGTAATCGCCAAGTAATCCACATCTTAAATTTCATGCAAGCCAACTCTTTGAGCTGGAGGGACATGGATGGCACGATGCCAGAACCGACGCGGATCAGCGAAGCATCGGTTGACATCAATGTAACCGACAAGATCTCCTCAGTCTGGATGGCGTCGCCTGACATTGATGGAGGCGCATGCAAGAAGTTGGACTTCAAGCAGAACAGCGGAAATGTCCACATCACGATGCCTTCTTTGAAATACTGGAATATGATTGTTTTGGAATATGAATAGAAAGACTTTTTTCCGCGCTATCGCAGTGGTTTTCGCGACAGCGCTGACATTTGGAGGCACGGCATATGCCGGAAACTCCAATGATGGTCGTCCGACCGTGGAGAAATCCGAATCCCTGATCTCTCCGAACGGCAACCTCAAACTTGAGTTCAGACTTCAAGACGGAGACAAGCCACGTTACAAACTGTCCTACAAAGACAAGGTTGTGGTTGATTGGAGTCGCATGGGATTCCAGCTGAATGACAGCGGTCTCTTCGACTGGTTTGAACTTGCGGATGTCTCCAAAAGCTCCACAGATGAGACATGGAATCCTGTCTGGGGTGAGGAAAGCACGATAAGAGACCATCATAATGAGCTGGCCGTCACATTGAGGCAGACTTCAAGTGACAGGCTCATGGTGGTCAGATTCAGATTGTTTGATGATGGCCTCGGATTTAGGTACGAGTTTCCGGACCAAAACAATCTGGTATATTTCGTGATAAGTGATGAACTAACCGAATTCGCCATGACAGGCGACCACACGGCATGGTGGATTCCCGGAGACTACGACACTCAGGAATATGACTATAGCAGATCCCGTCTGTCAGAAATCCGTGGGTTGATGGAAGCCTCCATCACCGACAACCTCTCACAGACCTCTTTCTCCCCTACAGGAGTGCAGACCTCGCTTCAACTCAAGACCGATGATGGGCTCTACATGAATATTCATGAGGCAGCCCTCGTGAACTATCCGGCCATGCATCTGGATCTGGATGACAGGGACATGGTGTTCCACGCGCATCTGACCCCATCCCCCACCGGAGAGAAAGCCTACATGCAGACTCCATGCACGACACCGTGGAGAACAGTCATTGTCTCGAACGACGCCCGTGACATCCTTGCGTCACGCATCACTTTGAATCTCAACGAGCCTTGCAAGATCGAGGACACCTCGTGGATCCATCCATGCAAGTATGTCGGTATCTGGTGGGAGATGATCACAGGCAAGAGTTCGTGGGCGTACACGGATGACCTCCGCAGCGTACACCTTACGACCGATGACCTGACAAAGGTGAAACCTAACGGAAAGCATGGAGCTAACACGGCCAATGTCAAGAGATACATTGACTTTGCGGCGGAGAACGGATTCGATGGCGTGCTTGTGGAAGGCTGGAACATCGGATGGGAAGACTGGTACGGCCACATGAAGGAAGATGTGTTCGATTTCGTGACCCCGTACCCTGATTTCGATGTGGAAGGGATCGAAAGGTACGCCAAGGAGAAAGGCGTGAAGATGATCATGCACCATGAGACCTCAGCCTCACCCCGCAACTACGAGCGTCAGCTTGACACCGCCTACAAGTTCATGAGGGAGCATGGCTATGACGCCGTCAAATCAGGTTACGTCGGAGACATGATCCAAAAAGGGAACAACCACTACAACCAGTGGATGGTCAACCATTACCTGTATGCCGTGCGGAAGGCCGCTGACTATCACATCATGGTCAACGCCCACGAGGCTGTCCGTCCTACCGGTCTTTGCCGCACGTACCCGAACCTTATCGGCAACGAATCAGCAAGAGGCACAGAGTACCAAGCATTCGGTGGCTCCAAACCGTTCCACGTCTCAGTCCTTCCTTTCACCAGACTCATTGGCGGCCCTATGGACTATACACCTGGAATCTTCGAGATGAACATCTCAAAGATCAATCCGGAAAACAACTCGCACGCTAACTGCACGATAGCCAATCAACTCGGCATCTATGTGGTGATGAGTTCCCCGCTCCAGATGGCCGCTGACCTTCCCGAGAACTACGAGCGATTCCCCGACGCGTTCCAATTCATCAAGGATGTGGCCATCGACTGGTCTGAAAGTCGCTATCTGGAGGCAGAGCCAGGGGAATATATCACAGTGGCCCGCAAGGCCAAGGACTCTGGCAAATGGTTTGTCGGCAACGTGACCGGCGAGAAGGCACACGAGTCCGTCATCAAGTTCGATTTTCTGGATCCGGCCAAGACCTACATCGCCACAATCTACGCTGACGCACCGGACGCGGACTACAAGACTAATCCACAAGCCTATACCATCCGCACAATAAAATGCAAGAGCAAGACAATCCTCAAGCAGAAAGCTGTTGAAGGCGGCGGATTCGCGATCTCTTTCGAAGAAGTCAGTGGGAAATAATCAGCTGACCGTCAAGTAGAAAAGCAACCGTCTTTGGTTCATCCAGACCAAAGACGGTTGTTCATTTCTCTGACATTAAGCTTATTACCAATCACGACGCATGCCAAAAGCAGACGGCCTCCGCGAGTTCTCAATGACCATCACTGCCGAACTGCCACATCACGTCAGGGGCTAATCCTGAGCGGACGTCTTACCGAAATCATTGACGATCATCGAGTTTCTGTAGGCTTTGGGAGTCTGTCCGTATTTTGCCGCGAACAATCTGAAGAATGTTCCCCTGTTCTGGAATCCTGTACGGAAGATCACTTCATCGATTGTCAGTTTAGTGGTTGCCAGTAAATTCGCAGCAGCGGACAATCTGTATTCCTTGATCATGTTTGACGGAGTTGTGCCGACACCATCAAGGCGGCGGTACAGATTCCGGACGCTGACACACATTCCCCTGGCCAAAAACTCCGTGGACAAGTCACTGTTGGACAAATTGTTGTCAATCAACAAGCGAATCTTGTTGACAAACGCCATGTCGTCGTCATGAATATATTGTCCGTTCTGAAGCTCAAAACTTGAAAGGGAGGAATGATAGTAGTCCTTCAGGACAGTGTTCCTGCGAGCCAACTGAGTGACGGAAGTCTTCAGATAATGGATGTCAAAAGGGATAGTCACAAGGAGGTCTATCATTGTCCTCACATTTCCCGGAATCTCCTGAATCCTGTTAGGCTGTACGAATGACACAATCGGGATATGTACTGTCTCCTTCGCACTCTTTATGGATTCGATCATCTCAAAGACATCCTTCGAGCCGTTGAGCTCGCATAGTATCAAAGACGGATACTCCTTGCGCAGACGGAAGATAATCTCAGTGGTTCCGGTGAAGGAAATCACATTGAAATCGTTCATCAGCGCATCCGAAACAAAGGACTGCTCATCACAATCATTCAGAATGAAAAGATTATCCCTGTCAGGATCACATCTGGTCTCTCCAGTGGAATTGTTCCATACGTACGATGTCTCGGGTACTATGTCCATTTTGACATGACTGTTCTCCTTCTTGTCTGCGGTTCCGGCATCCATGCTAACATAAGGAAACAGCAACATCAGCCGGCTTTCATCCAGATCATACTCGATTTGGCATCCCATCTATTTATCAGAATCATACAAAACGTGGGCTTACCGCGTTGGTCCGCTCCTTGAGGTCTTCGACTACCTGTAGCACATTCCAACGAATAAGCCCACGAGTTCCTTGAACTGCATGGGCGTTAATTCCGTTGTGCTACTGTTGAAAGTGTCGAAGTTTCAAGGAAGCACGGACATTAACGCCTGTTAATAAAAATTATGTCTTTTCAAAAAGTCTTACTTTTCCACTTGCAAATTTATCTTTTTTTGTTTTGAATACAAATCTTTTTAGAGAAAAAATTGTCCTGATGTTTCGAGGATTCGGTAAGCCGATGCCACAGCCACCGAAGAAACCAGGTTGGGCTGAATACTTACGGAATGATCGTTTCTGTTTCATTGACAAAAACGTGTGTCCAGGTGACATATTCATTGATTCCATGGTCGATTGTTCTCACAACGGCTTCCGGAGTGATTTTCTTGATGAATTTGGCGGGGACACCTCCCCAAAGTTCATACGGACCGATCTCGGTCTTGCCGAGTACGAGCGCGCCGGCGGCGACAATGGAGCCAGAACCCACATGGGCTTTGTCAAGGACGGTCGCTCCCATGCCGATCAGGCAATGGCTGTCAATCCGCGCCGAATGGATGGTTGCGTTATGGCCGACAACGACGTCGTCCGCGATGACCGTTTCCAGACCTTCTCCTGTTGAGCAGTGAATCACAGTTCCATCCTGAATGCTGACTCTCGAACCGATGTCAATGTGATTCACATCCCCTCTGATCACGGCGCTGTACCAGACCGAACTGTCGTCACCGATCCTCACATCGCCGATGACCGCCGCCGTCCCGGCTACAAACACTCGCTCCCCGATCTGTGGGGCAATGCCTTTGAGTTTAACTATCATTGTCTTAATTTTTCACACAAAGGTAACTTTATTATTGAATATGCTTGCTCTATTCAAAGAGTTTTTCATAACTATATCGGACGATCTTCGGTATCAAAGTGATGTCTGCCGGAAGCCATGCGACGGAATATAGTTGATCGGCGGTGAGCCAACGGGCGGCCTCATGCTCGATGAGGTGAAGATTGCCTGAGATGATTTCGCAGACATAGCACCTCATCGAAAGATGAAAATCAGGGTAGTCATATTCAATGGTATCAATCAGTTCGCCGACATGGATCTCGGTCTCCAGCTCCTCGCGGATTTCCCTGCGGAGCGCTTCCTCAGGACTCTCACCTGCCTCGACCTTGCCACCGGGAAATTCCCAGCCATCCTTAAAAGCTCCGTAGCCACGCTGCGTGGCAAACACCTTCCCGTCTTTGAACATCACCGCTGCGACAACGTTTATTGTCTTCATTTCATTGCTCCTAAAAGTATAGCATGGAAGCCACCTCCTCAAGGTACTTCCTGTCAATTTCATCAAAATTGTTCAGTTCCTTGCTGTCGATGTCAAGGACGGCAGCTATCCGGCCTCGTTTCCGGCAAGGCACAACAATCTCGCTGCGGCTCTCGCCTGAGCAGGCTATGTGGCCGGGAAAACGCTCGACATCAGGAACGATGACTGTCCGTTCCTCATTCCAGGATGTGCCACACACTCCCCTGCCTTTTGCGATGCGCATGCAGGCCACCGGCCCTTGGAACGGGCCGAGCACCAGTTCCTCCGATGAAGCCACACGGTAAAAGCCTGTCCACCAGAAGCCAAACTCGCCATGAAGCGCCGCAGCTATATTCGACATCCTCGCTATCTCGTCAGTTTCACCGACAAGAAGAGCCTGAATCCGAGGCAGAATCGCAAGATATTTCTCTTCCTTTGTCATATTCATTCACTTTTGAGGTAAAGATAATGCTTTTGTTCGATAATAATGAATATCTTTGTCGCAGGTATAACGAATTGGTCACAACATGTTTTTGGCGAACTACATCATGGTCGGAATTGTGATCCTTGTGCTCGTCACATTCTCCATCCTTATCCTCTGTGGCAAGGGTGACAGCCTCATTGCCGGCTACAACACCGCAGACGAGGAGGATAAGGCTGGATATGACATAGGGCGACTGAGAAAGGTCACAGGCTACGGACAACTGGCCATTTGTTTGCCTACTGGTTTGATGCCGATGGCGGAGGCATGGTCAACTTTGTTTTGGATCCCTTTGGCATTATTGATCATAATCACCATCGTGATTGTCATCCTGTCGAATACCTACGCCAAGAAAGTGCGCAACAACAGCAAGTAGTCGGAAAAAATGTAATTTGAAAACAAAATGATGAATATGAGAACACAACGGAATATTCTTGCCGCAGCCTTGATGGTGGCGGCGGTGGCGTGCCAGTATGGCGGAAACTGGTCAAAGGCCGAGAAGGATCTTATCTGCGGAAAGGGAGAGACTATGCGGGTGCTGACGATTTATGACAAGGCTGACTCGCTGGTGTTGCGGGCGAAGTGTTCTGAAATCAGCGCGGAGGAGCTCGGCAGCAATGAATATAAGATGCTGGCGGACAAGATGGTGGCGACGGTCACCTCGCCTGAGGAGGATGGGGTTGGCATCGCAGGTCCACAGGTGGGAATATCACGACGCATTGTGGCGGTGCAGAGATTCGACAAGGATGGAGAACCGTTCGAAGTCTATCCGAACATCCGAATAACCGGCCACAGAGGCGAAAAGAAAGTGGGGCCGGAAGGATGCCTAAGCATTCCTGGAAAGCGCGGGAATGTCGAGCGCTATCAAGACATCGACATCGCCTACACCTCGATCAAGACCCTACGTGACACGACCGAGAGCATCAATGGCTTCACCGCCGTGATCTTCCAGCACGAATGCGACCACCTCGACGGAATCCTCTACACCGATTATCTTGGCAGTCACCAATAGCGACACTATTACTTATCATCTTGACATACAGACATTTTCAAATATTTATAGCAGGATATTATTGCAATATTCAAAGAATATAACCATCCTTGTAAAGAAAGCCTGAATGCCGTGGACCGTTTGGAGTTCCACACTGCGATATTGGTATAGTGTACTGATGTCGCTTTTTTTGTTTTTCAAGAATATTCACTCGAAGCAATGATTCAAATAAATGAGATGATGAGCCTAATTCTGAATACGTTCACATAGGAATCAGTCCTGGCAATGAATAGGAAGCCTCTGTCCTGAATTTTGCACGTTACCAAAATTCAGAACAGAGGCTTCCTATTCTTATACACCTAAAAACATACTTTTCTCCTGAACCGTTCGGAATTTCCGAACAACTGCCACAGATGGAAAACCATACGACACTAAGTTCTACAACCTTGATGTCATCATAACAGAATTGATTTATTCATATTCATTGATACAATTTGTATTTTCCGGGTGCAAAGGTACGGAAGACATTCCTGCCACTACTTCTTGCGCCTGAAGTACAAAGCGTAGAACACAACCAGCGAGACCACAAACGTGGAGAGGCCGATCGCGCAATTCCAAGAGTCAGGCAGCCCAAGGCCGATCTTCGCCACACAAATGTAAGTCGTGCATACAGCCGTCATGAACGCCGCCGGAATCATCGTGATCAGATAGGTCAAGCCTTTCCTGTTTTTCACCAGATAGGCCGTTGCGGTCCACAGCATAAACACGGCCAACGTCTGGTTAGCCCATCCGAAATACCTCCAGATGACATTGAACCCATTCTCATCAGCGATGTTGTACCAAAGCAGCACGCCCGCGATCAAAAACAGTGGAATGCTGATCATCAGCCTGTTGGCGATCGGTTTCTGATTCAGATGCAGGAAGTCCGCCACGATCAGCCGCGCGCTCCTGAACGCCGTGTCACCGCTTGTGATAGGCGCGGCGACCACACCGAGGATGGCCAGAATGCCACCCAAAATGCCAAGCCAGCCCTTGGAAACCTTGACAACCACATCCGGAGCGGCGGCGGAAACGGTGGCACCGACCTCAGCGGCGCCTCCGTCAAAGAAGAACCACGAGGAAACGGTCGCCCAGATCAAGGCCACAATCCCTTCCGTGATCATCGCCCCGTAAAACACTGGCCGTCCAAGCCTCTCGTCAGTCAGACAACGCGCCATCATCGGGCTCTGCGTGGCGTGGAAACCACTCACAGCACCACAGGCGATGGTGATGAAAAGGCATGGGAATATCGGCTGTCCGCTCAGAAGACCCTCCGACTCGCCAAGGTTGCCGAGCCCGTCCCAAAGCTCCGGAAGCGAAGGCCATTTGAGAAACAGACAGACCATCAGAGCCAAAGCCATGAATATCAATGCGAAAGCAAAAATAGGATAAATCCGTCCGATGATCTTGTCAATCGGCATCAGCGTGGCCAAAAGATAATAAAGGAATATCACTCCGACCCAGATCATGATCGATCCTCGGCCTCCGTCCCCTGCGATGTCCCCGAGAATCAGCGCCGGACTGAACACGAACACCGTCCCCACAAGCATCAGCACGATGATCGAGAACGCCAGAATGAAAGTCTTGGTGCCTTTCCCGAGATATTCCCCGACCAGATCCGGAAGTCCGGCTCCCCCGTTCCTGATGGAGAGCATTCCGGTCATATAGTCGTGCACCGCTCCGGCGAAAATGCAGCCCAGAACAACCCACAGGTAGGCCGACGGCCCGAACTTGGCTCCCATGATTGCACCGAAGATAGGCCCTGTCCCGGCGATGTTCAGAAACTGGATCATATAGACCTTCCAGGCCGGCATGGGAATATAATCAACCCCGTCCGCCTTGGTGATGGCCGGAGTCCTACGAGCCGGATCCGCCCCGAAGACTTTCTCTACGAACTTCCCATAAAAAATGTACCCGAGTACAAGCGCCGCGAGGCTGATCAAAAACGAGAGCATAATTCCTGTTATTAGTAACTATCTATAGTTGCCGCAAATTTAGTAAACATTTAAGTAAAATGTAAAAAATAACCTGCATCACTTTAAATTTGCAATATATTGATGTTCAAGGTGATTCTATGTATTCTATTTTATCGGTTGACGCAACTTATTTTTTCAACATTACTTAAGGTCATTATCCGCAAAGAATGCCAATCATTTACAAACCACGGACACGCTAAAACGCCA
>OIZT01000554.1_pt1 | contig 22061 bp, 19 predicted proteins | sample 1588611 | NCBI WGS metagenome assembly OIZT01 (sample SAMN03283278) | human gut metagenome | biome: human-associated habitat; material: feces | host: Homo sapiens | place: Peru | collected 2012
GGGAACGGTGACGAACCCCGCCGCGAGATCGACGGCGGACCATTTGAGGTTGCAGAGGTCGCCGAGGCGGAGACCGGTGTAGGCGGCGGCGGTGAGAAGCGGATGGAGAAGGTCGTCGCGGCGTGCGGCATCGAGAATTGCCTTCAATTGGTTCTGTGACAGCGGAACCAGTTTGGAGGAAGGGGTGTCTGGAGGCGTGTTTCCGGGCATGATCTTGATTGTGCGTGTGACTTCAAATCTCGTGTAAAGTTCTCGATTTTCGCTGCCTTTTTCGGGGAACGGGGTGGGAATGGATGCCAGTATAGCATACCGATTCGTCCTCCACAAGGGATAGGCGTGGGCGAGAGGGTCGCGCTCCCGCGCGACCAGGCGGCCGGGCGGCGAACGCCCCAGGACGCCCCGCGCCGAGGCGGCGCGGGTCCTTCGCGCGCCGTGACAACGTGTTGTGAACGGTGGGGACGGGGCCGGGCCTTCTGGTCGCGTAGGAGCGCGACCCTCCCGAGCGGCACTCGGTACCGTCAGCGCGAGACAGGGGGCCTCCCGTGAAACTGTCTGTCCCTATGGGGGTGTGGGGGAATGGCCCTATGGGGAGAGTGGGGGAATGGCGGATTTCACTGCGGAGCGTTCCGACGTGAAATCGCACGAGGGGAATCGTGTATGGGAAGGGGGGATCGAGGAGGACGGGAAAGCAAAACTGGAAATTCGGTAGAGTTGTCTGGTTTGGGGCGGGAGGTGGAGGGGGCGGGAGTCGAAAAAGCGTGAACGCCTTGTTTTACATGGGGCTTCATGGTGGTTCGAGTTGTTTTGTCATGAATAAGATAGTTCGGTTCTAATGGCGGGATTTGCGCAGATTCGGCCGAAATGATATACTGTCTGCCAATTCCGCCCCGTGGGGGCTTTGAGAGTGTAATGCGAGAGATGAGGACGAAATGGCAGACCAAGCCGAGAAGCTGTATTTAGGCATAGACATCGGTTCGACGACCTACAAGGCCGTCATCCTCTCGCAGGGCGGGAAGGTGTTGGCGACGACGTATCAGCGCACGCAGCCGGTCGATTCGGGGCGGCTCGCCTGCACGGGGCGGTGCAGTGGGTGCGGGAACTGCAGCATGGGCGCGGTGCGCAAGACGACGGACGATTTCCTCAAGAAGGCGGGGTTCACGTTCAAGGACATGGCGGCGACGGTCGTGACGGGCAGTCAAATCGTCGATGACACGAACCGTTTCATTCCGTTCGACTTCCAGGTGAGCGAGGTGTCGGCGCACGTCGCGGGGGCGAAGTTCTTCTATCCAGACGTGGACGCGATCATCGACTGCGGCGGGCAGGACTCCAAGTGCATGGTGTTCAACCCGAAGATGGACCTCTGGACGTCGATGATGTCCGGCGTGTGCGCGGCGGGGACGGGCAGCTACCTCGACAGCGTGGCGGCGAAGCTCGGTGTGCCGGTGGAGGAGATTGCGGGGAAGGTCAACTACGACTCCACGACCGAGTTCAGCTCCGTCTGCGCGGTCCTTTCGGCCACGTCGATCAACAAGTTCAAGAACCGCATCCCGATCGGCGATCTCCTCGCGGGGGCGTGCCGCGCGCAGGCGCGCACGATCCTCAACAGCGTGGGGCAGCTGCTGCTGCACCGTCCCGGCCGGCGGATCCTCTTCCAGGGGGGCGTCGCCTCGAACGGCGCGGTGGCGCACTATCTGCGCGAGCTGACGGGGAGCGACATCGTGATCCCGGAGCACCATCAGGTGATGGGGGCGCTGGGGGCGGCGTGCCTCGCGCGCGACTATGCGGGGCTCAGGAAAGACGGGGCGAGCCGGGGGAAGGTGCAGTACGAGCCGTCGCGCGGCAGGTCCGTGCGGCTGCGCGTGACGTCCACGAAGCGCGACTTCTTCTCAACGGACAAGTCGAAGCCGCTTGTGTGGCGCAACCTCTTCTTCCCCACCGAGATTCTGAACGCGATGGACTGCCGCATCCGCACGCTGGAGACCTACGCGGCCCTCTTCGGGCGCAAGGCGGACAAGGTGAAGGAGGCGCTCGGGCGCGCCGCGCAGAAGGGCTTCGACGGGCAGACCTGTTCGTTCCTCCGCATGCTGGAGGGGATGGAGCTTGAAAAGCCCGACTACGTGGTCTCCACCATGCAGCCCTGCCAGCAGGCGGAGCGCGTGTTCGCGGACCTCGTGCGCGAACTCGACATCCCCGACCGCCTCTACTCCCTGCAGACGCCGATCAACGGGCACAGCCGCAACGCCGTGGAGATGATGGCGGACGGCCTTGCGGAATCCGTCTCGCTGATGGAGAAGGCCTTCGGGCGCAAACTCGACCCCGCGCGCCTCGAAGAGGCGTGCCGCCTCTCCAACGAGGCCGCCGCGCTCGCGAAGAAGTGCGCCCACCTGCGCTTCACTTCGCCGCCGCTCGTGCGGGGCAGCGAGGCGATCTACAACGCCGTCGTCTTCTCGCAGCTCTGGGGCACGCAAGACCTCGTGGACATCCAGCAGGCGTACTACGAGGAACTGCTTGCGAAGAAGGAATGGGCCGAGAAGCGCTATGCGCTCGGCGACACGCACCGCCTCCTCTGGCTGCACCTGCCGCCGTTCTACGACTCGAAGCACCTCGACTTCGTGGAGAAGACCTGCAACGCCCCCATCGTCTTCGAGGAGACGAACTTCGTCGCGTGGGAGCCGCTGGACCCGAAGGATCCCTACCGCTCGCTCGCGAAGAAGCTCCTGCAGTCGGGCTTCCTCGATCCGTCGCTGCGCGTGGAGTACGTCAAGAAGGCCATTCCGGCGGGCCAGTTCAACGGCGTCATCCTCTACACCCACGGGTTTGGGCGCTGCTCGCTGGCGGACCGCGCCTTCTCGAAGCAGCTGCGCGAGACGCTGGACGCGGTCGGCGTGCCGCTGCTCGCCCTGGAGGGCGACTGCATGGACGCCTCCATCGACCCCTGTTCCACGGTCACGAAGATCGCCTCCTTCGTGGAGGCGTTGAACTTCAAGCGGTACGGCAACATCTTCGGCATCGGCGGGAAGAAGGCCGGTGCCTAGGCGAAGCGAAAGGAGCGGAGCATGAAGAAGCGGATCCTTCTGGCGGTGTGCGCGGTCGGCGCCGTGGTGGCGCTGCAGGCGCAGTCCCCCGCCCACGACGCACTCAAGCGGGAGATCGCCGAACTGCGGAAAAAGCCCGCCGTGTGCGAACTGCCGCCCTACCTCGCCGAGAACGAGGACTTCGACGCGGTGTGCCGGAAGGCGGGCGAGGCGAACAAGAAGGTGTTCGTTTCCATCGGGCGCGAGGCGTGTGGACGTTGCCAGCGCTTCTACGAACTCGTGCGGCGGGGCGAGGTGCGCATCGACACGAATGCGTTTGTGTTCGTGCGGCTCAACATCGACGAGCCGTCGCAGCGGGAGTATTTCCTCGGCACGTTCGAGCCGCCGGACAGCCGGCTGCCGTTCGTGGGGGTGACGGATGCGGAGCGCTCCGAGATCCGCCCCTGCCTGTCGGGCGCGCCGTCCGTCGCGGACTACCGGAAGCTCCTGCGGATGAAGTGACGCCGTGGGCGCGGCGGATCCCATCGGCTTCTTCGACAGCGGCGTGGGCGGGCTCTGCGTGCGCGACGCCGTGCGCGCCCTGTTGCCGCGCGAGGACACCCTCTACATCGCGGACTCCGCGCACTGCCCCTACGGCAACAAGCCGGCGGAGGAGATTCGCGCGCTTGCGCGCGGACACGTCCGCACGCTGCTCGCCGAGGGCTGCAAGCTCGTCGTCGTCGCGTGCAACACGGCGACGGCGGCGGCGATCGACGCCCTGCGCGCGGAATGGCCGGACGTGCCGTTCGTGGGGATGGAGCCGGCGGTGAAGCCGGCGGCCCTCCGTTCGAAGACGGGCGTGGTGGGCGTCCTCGCGACGCAGGGGACGTTCAACGGGCGGCTCTACCGTGAGACGCGCGCGCGCTTCGCGAAGAAGACGACGGTGCTGGCCGTTGTCGCGGACGAGTTCGTCACGCTCGTCGAACGCGGCGAGCTGGAGGGCGCGCGCGCGGAGGCGTGCGTGCGCGCGAAGGTGGAACCGCTCCTCGCGGCGGGCGCGGACCATCTTGTGCTCGGCTGCACGCACTTTCCGCACCTCGCGCCGCTCATCGCGCGCGTCGCGGCGGGGCGGGCGACGGTGGTCGATCCCTCCGCCGCCGTGGCGCGGCAGGTACGGCGGCTCCTCGCGGCGCGCAACCTGCTCAATCCCTCCGGCGGCGCGCGCCACGTCTTCATCCGCACGCCGAACGGCCCGGGGGCGGAGTCCGGCGGGGGAGATCTGTTGACGGGGGCAAAGGGCGTTTGATAGAATCTTGAACGGTGCGTAGACCGTGGATGGTCGCGGGCGGCGCGTCGGGAATGGGGTTCGTTTGAACGTTTGGAAACGAGAAAGGACGATGAAGGCGATGCGAGGCGTCTGGTGGATGGGCGTGGCATGCGCGGTGCTGGGGCTTGCGCTGTGCGCGGGGTGCGGCGAGGCGGAGGGGCCGCTGCTGGACGGTTCGGCGGTTGCGGATGCGGTGAACCAGATGGTACCCGAGGCGAAGGAGGACGGCGCTCGGATGCTGGACTGGCTGATGAGCAGTCCGCTCGCCCAGGGCATGGCCGGCGGGCTTGTGCTCGTGGTGCTGCTCGTGCTGCTGAAGTTCGTGACGAAGGTCGTCAAGGTGATCATACAGCTGCTCGTCCTCGTGACGCTCGTGCTGTTGTTGGTCGCGGGGTATTTCGGGTGGAAAAACCGCAAGACCGTCGTGGACGGCGCGCGTGACGCCGCCGAACGCGTCAAGGTCCGCGCCGCCGACGGGTGGAAGCTTGTGGAGCCCTTCGTACAGCGGGAGGAGCGCGAATGACGGAACTGAAGAGAATCGTGGACTGGATTGATGCGACGCTGGACGTGGCATCGTTTTCCGACGTCTCGAACAACGGCCTCCAGATCGCCCGGCGGGGGACAGAGGTGACGAAGGTCGCCTTCGGCGTCGATGCGAGCGTGCGGACGGTCGAGGCCGCCGTGGAGGCGGGCGCGCAGCTGCTCGTCGTCCACCACGGCATCTCGTGGGGCGGGGGGATCCAGCGCCTGACGGGCGGCGTGTACAACGTCGTGAAGGCGGCGCTCGACGCCGACCTCGCGCTCTATGCCGTCCACCTGCCGCTTGACGCGAACCACCGCTACGGCAACAACTACGAGCTTGCCCGCTACCTCGGCCTCAAGGGCCTGAAGCCCGCGTTCGTCTACCACGGCGAAACGATCGGCTGCATCGGGACGCTGCCGAACGGACGGAAGGTGGGCGTCTGTAGCGGCGGCGCGGGCGGCTTCGCGCCCGAGGCGAAGGCGCTCGGCTGCGACCTCTACATCACGGGCGAGGCGGACTGGGGCGAGACGATCGCGGCGGAGAACGTGGGCATGCAGATGATCTGCGCCGGGCACTACCAGACCGAGACGTTCGGCGTGCAGGCGCTCGCCAGGGCGATGAAAAAGGTGCTGAAGGTCGAGACGGCGTTTATCCCGCGTCCCGACGCGGAGGGGTGGCGGGAGGGGGTGGTCCTGTTCCGCCCACGCGCCTCCGGCGCGTGTTCGTAAACGGCCCACCCCCTCCCGCCACCCCGCCGCTCCAAGGTCAATTCTTGGACGGGAGGAGGCGCAAGGCCGGGAGGCCGGACACTATGGTATACTGTTTCTGGATGCGTCTGCCGCCGTTGGCCGGGGGCTTTGGGGAAGACGTGTCGCCACGAAGGAGGTCCAGATGAGAGGAAAGATTGTCTGCGCGTTGTTCACCGTTGGTTGCTGTGCGTTTGGACAGGGTCTGCTTCGGTGTAAGGAGAGTCCGTCGCGCCCTGCCGTTCCCGAAGCGGCGCGGCAGGCCTGCGCGAAGATCCCGGAAGAGCACCGGGAGGCCGTCGGATCCGAAATCAGGAAGATGGCGTATACGGAGGCCACGCGCGAGGCAGGTGAGAAGTTCGGTCTGCTGATCGTGCCCGACGACTGGACGAACGTCTGTGGCAAGGGGGTTCTTCTAGGCTCGTATATGGAGTACTATAAATACGCCCCGGACGGTCGGCTCGTTCAGTACGGAAGCAGGACGAATTTCGAGGAATTGGTGTGGTGCGACAGGCGTCGGGACGAACTCGTCGTGCAGTTCTGGAATGACCGGGCGATCGTCGACGCGGCACTGTCGAACGCCGTGGCCTCGGCGGAGAAGACGGCGGAGAACAGGGCGCGAGGAGCGCGTCCGGGCATTGTGAGAAGACCATCATCTTCGTCATTCGGACGCCTTCTCAATGCACGCCCGCAGCAGGGACAGGGACTGCTGGAGGAACTCGTTCCCCTGGAGGAGGCGATGGCGCTCGCCAAGGCGGGCAAGGGGAAGGGGTTCTACCAGCTGGCGCTCCGCTATGCGCGCGGTGAGGGGCTACCGCAAGACGATGTGGCGGCGTATCGGATGTTGTACAAGGCCCGCGATGCGGACTACGCGCATGCGGTCCTGGTGGAGGGGCTGTGCGACGAAAAACTCTTGTGTACCGACCGTGGTTATTCTGGTTTCTCACAAAAGAGGGTACTTCGTTCTTATTGTGGTGCGGATTTTACCGACGGCAGAGCCTGGGATGACCGTGATTTCCTCACGAACGCCGTCGCCGTCGCCCGCGTCATGGGGAAATACGAAAAGGCCAAGCGGCTGGGCGCGCTGGTGGCGACGAATCAGATTGCGGCGCTCAACAAGCGCCTGTCCGATTTCAAGGCTGAGGAGGCCAAGAGGCTGCAGGCGGAGGAGAACGCCAAGCGCGTGGCGGGACTTCTGGATGAAAAAAACACCCGACCGAAAACGGATGCCCGGGAGGCGCGGGAACGTGCGGCGGCCGAGCGGGAACGTGCGGCGGCCGAGCGGGAACAGCAGCTGGAACGGCTTCTGGAGATTCAGGCGGAGATACGCCGCCAACGCGAGCAGAGGAAGCTGGAGAGACCGCTTCGAGATGAGCGCATGGTGCTCCTTCCGAAGTATCGCGCCGCCTTCAAGGCGTTGACGGGGTATGAGATGGGGCAGAAGATCGATGAGGAGATGTTGGGCAGGGAGAGGGAGTGGAAGAGCGTGAAGTTGGCGAAGCCGTATCGGTATTTCACGGACTGTACATTGGTGGTCTGCGACGGATGCCTCTACGGGGTGAGCATGTCCTTTGGATTAGACGGGAAGTATTCGCGGAAATCCCTGGAAGCGGAGGCGGAGGCCGTCAGAAAGGATCTTGCCGGGCGGTTTGGGATGGAAGAAGAAGAGATCCTTGAAAGGACGAGTCCGATGCTGAGGCGGGCAGGGTTGAGGCGGGCAGGGTGGAGACTGGTGGCTTCAGTAGGAAGAGGAGGCGGCATTTGGCTGTCGATTTCAGACGACGTGCTTGCAAGGGAACTTCGCACGCGCCTCGAAGAGAAGCGAGAGGCGCAGCGGGAGGCGCAGAAGGAAGTGCTTCCCGTCTTCGAGGAGGCCGGCAAGAAGTGAGAGGGACGGGAAGGCGGCGGTCGCAACAAGTTGCGGCCCTCCCGGTGCCGTCCCGTTCTTTCGCGTGGCGTCTAACGCGCGCCTAACGGTTTCGGCGTATAATTCAACTAGAATTTCAAAAGGAGAATGAACGACATGGATCTGCAGAACGCGACAAACCGCATCGCCGCGCAGGGCGAGCTGGTGGAGAAGATCAAGAACGAAGTGGGCAAGGTGATCGTGGGGCAGGAACGGCTCATCGACCGCCTCGTGCTGGCCCTCGTCTCGGACGGCCACATCCTCCTCGAAGGCGTGCCGGGCCTCGCGAAGACGCTAAGCGTGAACACGCTCGCGAAGGTGCTGGGGCTCGACTTCAAGCGCATCTCCTTCACGCCGGACCTGCTGCCGGCCGACGTGGTGGGAACGCTCATCTACTCCCCGAAGACGGGCGCGTTCACGCCGAAGAAGGGCCCCGTCTTCACGAACCTCCTCCTCGCGGACGAGATCAACCGCGCGCCGGCGAAGGTGCAGTCGGCGCTCCTCGAATCGATGCAGGAGCGCCAGGTCACGATCGGCGAGGAGACCTACCGCCTCCCGCAGCCGTTCCTCGTGCTCGCGACGCAGAACCCGATCGAGCAGGAGGGGACGTACCCGCTCCCCGAGGCGCAGGTGGACCGCTTCATGTTCAAGTGCCTCGTGGAGACGCCGAGCCGCGCGGACGAGCGGCGCATCATGGAACGCTTCGCCCAGCAGGCGAAGGCCCCCGAGGTCTCCGCCGTGTGCGGGATGGACGACATTCTCGCCCTGCGCGAGACGCTGAAGGAGGTGTACTGCGACGAGAAGGTCGGCGACTACATCCTCGATCTCGTCTTCGCGACGCGCGAGCCCGAGACGGTGAAGGGCCTCGAAGGGCTCAAGGAGCAGATCCAGGTCGGCGGCTCGCCGCGCGCGACGCTCTGCCTGAACAAGGCCGCGCGCGCGAACGCGCTCCTCCACGGACGCGCCTACGCGACGCCGCAGGACGTGAAGGAGGTCGCGCACGACGTCCTCCGCCACCGCATCCTCCTCACCTACGAGGCCGAGGCCGAGAACGTCGATTCGGACAAGATCATCGACAAGATTCTCTCGACGATCCCGGTGCCGTGAGGGAGGAATGGCAGGGCATCGTCTTCGTTCGCTCCCGTGTGAATGGATGACATGAGGGAGAACATGGAAAATCAGATTATTGTCTATCAGCCGAACGAGACGATGCGGTTGGACGTTCGCGTGGAAAACGAGACGGTGTGGCTCAATCAGTCTCGGCTTGGCGAGCTGTTTGGCGTGGATCGAACGGTCGTCAATCGTCACATAAACAACATCTACAAGACGGGCGAACTTGATGCGTCGTCAACCTGTGCAAAAATTGCACAGGTTCAAAACGAGGGTGGGCGGATGATCTCGCGAGTTGTTCCATTCTACAATCTCGACATGATCATCGCCGTCGGCTACCGCGTCAATTCGTTGCGGGCCACGAAGTTTCGGCAATGGGCCACTGGCGTTTTGCGCGAGTATCTGATGAAGGGCTATGCGGTCAACCAGAGGCTAAGCCTGTTGGAGGATCGGGTCGACCGTCGGCTTGCCGGACACGAGGAGAGGTTGTCGATGCTTGAGGGCAAGGTTGATTTCTTCGTTCAGACGAAGGAGCCGCCCTTGCAGGGCGTATTCTACGATGGGCAGCTGTGGGACGCCTGTTCGCTGGTGGAGAGGTTGGTTGCCCGGGCGAAGAGATTGATTCTGTTGATTGACAGTTGGATTGGCACGGAAACACTCGACATCCTTGCGAAAAAGCGAAAAGGGGTCGTGGTGGAAGTTGTGACGTCCGTGCGCGGCAACAAAGTTGCGGACAGCGAAGTCGCGAAGTTCAACGCTCAATATGGGGGGCTCTCCGTAAAGACAAGCGCGGCGTTCCATGACCGTTTTCTCGTCCTTGACGACAGGGAGCTCTATCTCATCGGCGCGTCGCTGAAAGACCTCGGCAAGAAGTGCTTCGCCTTTACGAGACTCGACGCGGGCGAGATCGCGGGACTGAAGGCGAGAATCCGAAGGGTTGAGAGCAGATGAAGCGCGCGGGGAACCAGATTGTCCTTGTCGGCGGTGAAGTGGTGGACATCGTGAAACTGTCGCTGGCGGGCGGGCCGCACACGGACTATTCGAAGGCGTGCGAGGCCGTACCGGATGGGGCGGAGGTGGAACAGGAATCCGCATGAGAAAGCAAGCCTCAAGTTCTGAGCCCTCGAAAGGCGAAATCGTCGTCTACCAGCCAAACGAGACTGTTCGGCTGGAGGTTCGGCTTGAAAACGAGACGGTGTGGCTGTCTCAAGAACAGATGATCGCTCTTTTCGAACGTGACCGTTCGGTTATCAGCCGCCACATACGCAATGCCTTTGCCGAGGGCGAAGTGGACAAGGAGACTTGTTTGCATTTTTTGCAAACAAGTCGCAAGGGGCGTCCTGTGGCTCTTTACAATCTGGACGTCATAATATCGGTCGGCTACCGCGTCAAGTCGATTCGCGGGACTCTTTTCAGGCGATGGGCGACGAGGATTTTGCGAGACTATTTCATTCAAGGCGTTGCGGTTTCGCCTCAACGCGACGCCCTTGCGGAGGAGATGGATCGTCGCTTCGCCAACCATGAGAAACGCTTGTCTTCGGTCGAGGAGCGCATCGACTTTATCGTCAGTTCGGCCCTTCCCGCGCCTGAACGGGTGTTCTGCGAGGGCGAGTTCCTGTCGGCGCATGATGCGCTTCGCAAGATCATCAAGGCGGCGCGGCGGCGGCTGCTCCTGATTGACAACTACATCGACGAGCGCGTGCTGACCCTTCTCGCCGAGCGCCGCGTTGGCGTCACATGCCACGTCTATGGCAGAAACGTGATGAGGCGAGACATCCAGCTCGCCTATTCGCGCTACCGGCAACAGTATCCGAACGATGCGCTTCGGCTTGTGCCGTGGAATGGGACGCATGACCGTTTCATCGTCTGTGACAACACGGTTTGGCTTTGCGGATCATCGGTCAAGGACGCAGGGCGACGAATGTCTGTTCTTGTCAAGATGACGACTGCGCCAGACTTTGTCCTAAAGGCATTGCCAGACATTCCGGGAGAACGTAACCAATGACTGACGTAAAGGAACTGATGGCGAAGGTGGGGAAGATACGGATCCTCACGAACCGTCTGATCGACGACCAGCTCGCGGGCGACTACCACTCGACCTTCAAGGGGCAGGGCGTCGAGTTCGACGAGGTGCGCCCGTATGTCGCGGGCGACGACGTGCGCGCGATCGACTGGAACGTGACGGCGAAGACGGGCGTGCCGTTCATCAAGCGCTTCAGCGAGGAGCGCGAGCTGACGGTCCTCTTCCTCGTGGACGTCTCGGGCTCCCAGACCTACGGGAGCGTGCGGCGCTCGAAGGCCGAGCTTGCGGCCGAGGTCTCCGCGCTCCTCGCGCTCACGGCGATCCGCAACCAGGACAAGATCGGCCTCGCCCTCTTCTCGGATCGGATCGTGAAGTACATCCCGCCGCGCAAGGGCCGCCAGAGCGTGATGCGTCTCGTGCGCGAAGTGCTGGCGGCGGAGGACGATGCAACGGGCGGCACGGACCTCGCCGGGGCGCTCCGCTTCCTGAACGGCGTGCAGAAGCGCCGCGCGGTCGTCTTCCTCGTGAGCGACTTCATGGTGCCGCGCGCACAGGCGGAGGCCGTCGAGAAGCTGCTGCGCGTCGTCGCCCGCCGGCACGACGTCGTGTGCATTCCCGTGAGCGACCCGGCGGAATCCGCATTGCCGGACGTGGGGCTTGCCGAACTGGAGGATCCCGAGACGGGCGAGCTCGTTCTCGTCGACACGTCGGACGGCGCCGTGCGCGCGCAGTTCGCGTCCGTCGCCCGGGCCGAACAGGAACACCGCGACCGCTTCTTCGCCCGCAACGGCATCGACACCGTGCCGGTCTCGACCGACCGGCCCTACATCCAGGCGATCCGCGCGCTCTTCAAGCGCCGCGCCGCGAAGAGGTGAGAGGGCCCATGGAAGGGATTCCTGCACAGCGAGTGGTTGCTGCCTCCGGCCGGTCAACACGGAGCGCGCGGAGGCACGAAGGCACGGAGAGGGATCGTGGGCGACGATAAGTTCTCGGCTCCTCCGTGTCACCGAATCTCCGTATCCTCCGCGTTGACCGGCCGGAGGCTGGCTGAAGGTGAAAAGGCATGAACATGAAGCGAATGAGTCTCATCATGGCATTGACCTGCCTCTCTCTGGAGGCGGGACAGGTGGCGGACCTGGGGCGCGACGGCGTGGGCCTCGTCGTCGAGGCCGAGCCCGAGGTCGTCGACGTGGGGCGCGACGTCGAGGTGACGGTGCGCGCGACGGCGCCGGCGGGCCGGAAGGTGCTGCTGCCCGACCTGCGCGACCGCTTCGGCGGCTTCCGCGTGGCGGAGGACTTCGCCGAGGAGCCGCAGGTGGACGCCGAGGGCCGCACGACGCTCGTCACGCGCTGGCGCCTCGTCCCCGAACCGCTCGCGACGCGCTACCGCCTCGCGCCGTTCGTCGTGACGGTGACGTCGCCGGAGGGGCAGGCGGAACGGACGTTCTACACGCGGGCGGTCGTCTTCGCGCCGCCGCCGCCGCGCGCGGCCGTCGCGGGCGCGATGGAGATCCACCCGACGCGCGACTTCCCCGCGCTCAGCTGGCGGCTCGTGGGGCTCGGCGCGGCCGCGCTGGCGGGCCTCGCGGCGCTGGGCGCGCTCGTCTTCCTGGTCGTGCGCCGCGTCCGGCTCATGGTGAAGATCCACCGGATGAGCCCGATCGAGCGCGCGCTCTACGAACTCGACGTGCTGTTGAAGAAGGGCCTTCCGGGGCGCGGGCTCTACAAGGACTTCTACGTGGAGCTTACGATGGTCGTGCGCCGCTACATCGAGCGGCGGCACGACGTGCGTGCGCCGAACCTCACGACGGAGGAGTTCTTGCGCGCGGCGCAGGCGAACGCGGCCTTCTCGCCCGAGGCGATCGCCGAGCTGAAGACGTTCCTCGAATCGGCGGACATGGTGAAGTTCGCCGGCGTGGAGGCGACGCCCGAGATGGCCGACGCCGCGACGGGTAAGGCGAAGGCCTACCTGGAGGCGGACAACAGGAAGGAGGGCTGACATGAGTTTTGCGTTTCCATGGAGTTTTCTGCTGGCGCTGCCGCTCGGCGCGGCGGCGTGGCGTATGCTGCGGCGCGGACGGCAGGCGGGGATCAAGTTCTCGGCGGTGGGGCGGCTCCCCGCGAAGACGGCGGGCTGGCGCGCGCGCGTCGCGAACGTCGCGCCGTGGCTGTTCCTCGTGGGCGCGGCGCTTCTCGTCGTCGCGGCGGCGCGTCCGCGCCGCGCGCTTGCGCACGGCAACCGCAGCGTGGACGCGATTGCGATCGCGATGACGGTGGACGTGTCGGGTTCGATGGAGGCGCTGGACCTTTCGCCGAAGGGCGGGACGACGTACAAAACGCGGCTCGACGTGGTGAAGGAGATGTTCCAGAAATTCATCGAGGCGCGTCCGGACGACCTCATCGGCCTCGTCACCTTCGGCGGCTACGCCTCTAGCCGCACGCCGCTCACGGCGGACCACGAGACGCTGGGCCACGTGCTGAAGGGCGTGCAGGTGCCGAGCGTCGGCTACGACGCGAACGGCCGCCCCATCGACCCGGACGAGACGATGACGGCGGTGGGCGACGGCCTCGCCACGGCACTCGCGCGCCTCAAGGACGCGGAACCGAAGTCCAGGATCGTCATCCTCCTCTCGGACGGCGTCTCCAACACGGGCGTCGTCGAGCCCGACCAGGCCGCCGCCGCCGCCGCGAAGCTCGGCATCCGCGTCTATACGATCGGCGTGGGGACGAAGGCGCGGCGGACGCCGTTCAAGGCGCGCGACATGCTCGGCCGCACGACCATCGCCTACGCGAACACGTCCTTCGACGAGTCCCAGCTGAAGTCCATCGCCGCGAAGACGCAGGGCCGCTACTTCGCGGTCAACGACGCCGGTGGGTTGAAGGCCGCCCTGGAGGAGATCGACACGCTGGAGAAGACGACGCTCGACCGCACGGTCTACCAGCGGTGGCGCGAATACTTCGTGCCGTTCCTCCTCGCGGGCACGGGCCTCCTGCTCGCCGCCGTCACGTTCCAGATGGCCGCCTCGCGCCGCCTCGTGTAGTCCATCTCCTTCCGTTTCCCGCTCCCCGCTAAAACCTAAAACCTGAAACCTAGAACCTGAAACCATGAAATTCGTCTATCCCTGGATGTTGGCACTTCTCGCGCTTGTGCCGGTCATGGGCGCGGTGTGGCTGTGGCTGCGCGCGCGCACGGAGAAGCGGCTCGACGGCTTTGTCGCGCCCGCGCTGCAGGGGCGCCTGATGCCGCGCAGCCCGGGGCTTTTCCGCGTACAGGCGGCGCTCGTCCTGGCGGGGCTGCTGCTCGTGGTGTTCGCGGCGGCGCGGCCGCAGTGGGGCCATTCGGAGCAGACGTTCCAGGCGCGTTCGCGCAACGTGGTGGTGGCGCTGGACGTCTCGCGTTCGATGCTCGCGACGGACGTGAGGCCGAACCGCCTGGAACGCGCGAAGGCGGATGTGGTGGACCTCATCGACTCGCTGGAGGGCGACCGGTGCGCGCTCGTCGCGTTCCGCCGCACGGGCGTGCTGCTGTGCCCGCTCACGACCGACCACGGTTTCCTGCGCGCGGCACTGGAGGGCGCGACGCCGGATTCGGCGCCGCGCGGCGAGACGGATCTCGGCGGCGCGATCAAGGCGGCACTCGACGCGCTGGACCCGGCGGCGGACGACCACAACGCGATCCTGCTCATCTCGGACGGCGGCGACCTGCGCGGCAACGCGCTCGAAGCGGCCCGCGCGGCGGCAAAGCGGAACATCCCGATCTTCACCGTGGGCCTCGGCGACCCGAAGCGGGGGAGCGCCATCCCCGACGCCTCCGGCACGGGTTCGCAGCAGTACCAGGGCCAGGCCGTGACGACAAAGCTTGAGGAGAAGGCGCTTGTCGAAATCGCGAAGACGAGTGGCGGCCGCTACGTGCCGCTCGCGACGGCGGGGACGGCGGAGACGACGCTCGGCGCGATCTACCGCCGTTTCCTTCGCCAGGTCGCGGCGAAGGAACAGGCCGAGGAGGAGGAGCTGCGCGCGACGGAACGCTTCGGCTGGTTTCTCGTCCCCGGGCTTGTGCTCATGCTGCTTGCGGGGGGGCTTTCGCGGGGACGCTTCGCGGGACGCAACACGCGCACCCTCGCCACCGCCACGGCCGCATGCCTGGCCCTCGCCTTCGCCGCGTCCGCCGCCGAAACAAACGCCGTCCCCGTCCCTGTTCAGCTTCCCCCGTCCTCCCAGGCCCCTTCGCCGGTGCCGACCGCTCCGCTTTCCGACCGCGAGATCTGGAACAGGGGGTACGACTTCTGGAAGGTGGGCGACATGACGAACGCGCTCGCGACGCTGCGTCCGCTCACGCTCAGCCGCACGCACGGCGCGCGGGCGGCCGAGGTCATCGGCGCGCTGCGCCAGGCCGACCGTGTGGCCGAGCTGGCGAAGGCGAAGGCGGCGACGGACGTCCAGGCCGGGGAGGCGGCGCTGGAGCCGCTGCGCCGGGCGTGTGCGGCGGCGGAGGAAAGCGCGGCGATGATGCAGCTCGCGCTGCGGAAGGCGCCGGACGATCCGCGCGCCAACCGGAACTTCACGCGCGCGGTGACGGGCCTCCGGGACTTGCGCGACGACCTGCACGTGGCGGAGGTGCTGGCCCGGACGAAGGGACAGGATCCGAAGGCGCTGTTGACCAAGGCCGCCCATGACGCGCTCGCCCTCCTGCACGGGCAGGGGGCACTGCTGACGAACGAGGCCGCTCGCGCCGTCGCGCAGGGCGAGGCCCTCGCGCGGCGGGCGGGCACGCTCGCCGACGCGCTCATCCCCCTCAAGCAGCAGATCCTCCAGACGGTCACGAACGAGCAGCAGGCGGCGACGCTCGTGGGGGACGTGGAGGCGACGCGCGACCGGGCGCTCAAGGCCGTCGAGCAGTTGGAAGACCTCGCGCCCGACGCCGCCGAGAACGTCGCGGCTGTCGAGACGGCGTTCCACCGCTACTGGAAGGGCGTCCTCGATCCGCCCGCAGCGCTCGCGGAGGACCTGCGCGCGCAGACGAACGCCGTCACGCGCGCCGCACGGGAGAACGGACGCGACTGGCAGCAGGAGGCGGCCGAGTTCTCGCAGATCTTCAACGCCGGCTTCCAGGGCTGGGTCCAGCAGGTCTGCGCGCAGGACGTGCCGGCGGCGAGCAACCGTCCGCCGTTCACCGTGGAGGTGGCGCAGGACGTCGCGGCGGCGATGCAGGAGATCGCGAAGAAGCAGTCCGAACAGGTGAAGACCCCCAGACCGGACGAACAGACCCAACTCCTGACAGGGCTCGCGCGCGTCCAGGAACGTTGCGGCCTCGTCGCGGGGCAGCCCCCGCAGCTGAACGCGGCGGGGATTCTCGCGCAGACGAACGCCTATCTGGACGTGGCGCGCACGGATGGCTTCGACTGGCAGCGGGATGCCCTGGACGCCACACGCGCCTTCCGTGCGAAGTTCCCCGCCTGGGCTCAGCGGAAGGCCCAGGAAATCCAGCAGAAGATCCAGCAGGGTAACACGAACGCCGTGCCCTTCACCCAGGAGGCCCAGGCCGAGATCGCGCAGCTCGCCGCCGCCGTCGAGGCGGACCAGGCCCGGATGGTCAAGACCGCGCTGCCGCCGAAGCAGCTGGAGATCCTCGCGAAGCTCGCGCGCATCCGTGAGCTGCTGCCGAAGGAGGACGGCGGGTCGAACAGCCCGCAGCAGAATCCCCAGCAGAATCCGCAGCAACAGCAGCAGAAGGACCAGGGCCAGAACCCGGAATCCCAGCAGGACCAGCCGCCGCCGCAGGACGACCAGAAGGACGGGCAGAAGGACGAACCGGAACCGCAGGAGCAGAAGGCCCAAGAGCCGGAGCCGCAGAACCAGAAGGAGGTCGAGGACCTTCTGCGTAAGGCCCAGGAGCGGAGCGAGGAGCACGAGAACGAGAAGAAGGCGCGGATGAACAAGTCCCGCCTCGCGCCGAACGAACGCGACTGGTAGCCGCGCCGGGAGGGACGCGCTTGTCGCGTCCGCATCCCTCCTCCCCGGTCGCGACAAGCGCGACCCTCCCGCCCCCAACGGTCCGGCGCGCGAAGTACCCGCGCCAAGGGCGGCGGAGCCGTGCGTCCCGTCTCGGAATTGTGCGGAAAACGCGCCTTTTGCGCGGGTTGGGTTCTGTGTGGAGAACGTCCAAGGCGCGTTCCGTAGGGGCCGAAAATATTTTCTGCCCAGTGTCTATTGGGGGGGCGGGCGGGAAATCGGGATAAGCTCCCCCGGACTGCGCCCTTCATAGTAGCACGAGTGTAGAAAAAATGCTATAATCCGAGTCAAATTCTCTTTAGGGGACTTGGATTATGAAGCATCTTGTTTGTGTGGCGGTCTGTGCCCTGGCGGTTGGGTTTGTGCGGGCCGATGCGTACGTGGCGATTGAACAGTCCGTCGCCGCCTCCGACGCGGCGCTCGATGCGGCGCAGGCGGCGCTGACGGATGCCTGTGTCGTGACGGACTACGCGCATCTGGTGACGCGCGTCAACGGCACGAACGTGTGGACGGCGGCGCTGCAGACCGCCGTCGCCGCGCACGAGATCGTGCGCATCCCCGCGTCGGAGCGGCCCTATTACGTCGATGCGACCGTGCGGGTGCCGTCGAACCGCCGCATCGAGGCGACGGGCGCGACGGTGGCGCTGCTGCCGGGCACGCGCGTCCTGATGCTGCGCAACGAGCATGCGCCGGACGGGACGCTCGCGCCGATTCCGCCAGGCTCCCGCGACCGCAACATCGCGGTGGTCGGCGGTCGCTGGGAGGACTGGATGCGCGCGCGGCGCGGCTACGGCGTCACGGGGCGCTTCGACCTCGGCCCCCGGAAGGTCGGCGCCCACTACGGGGTCTCCACGCTGTTCTATTTCGGCAACTGCGACGCGGTGACGGTGCGGGGCGCGACGTTCGTCCACACGAGCGGCTTCGCCGTGCAGGCGGGCGACGGCGCGGGACACCGCTACGAGCGCATCCGCTTCGAGGCGTGCCATGCGGACGGGCTGCACCTGAACGGGAACCTCTCCGAGGTCCATGTGCGCGACGTGCGCGGCGGCGTGGGCGACGACCTCGTCGCACTGAACGCCTACGACTGGCTCAACTCGTCCATCAACTTCGGCCCGCAGCGGAACATCCTCTGCGAGGACCTGGAGCTCGTGGGCGGCGGCTACCCCGCCATCCGCATCCAGCCGGCGAAGTACAGGTATGCGGACGGCGCGGTCGTCGACTGCGCCGTCTCCAACGTCATTTTCCGCCGCGTGAAGGGCATCACGACCTTCAAGATGTATCTGCAGACGCCGCGCTACCGGATCGGCACGGAGCCGGAGTGGGCGGCGGTCGGCACCGGGGGCAACCTCTTCTTCGAGGACATCGAGATCGACCTCGCGCGCCCGATCGACTGCATGGGGCAGTACCGCGACTCGGAGCCGGTGCGCGGGCACTTCGGGGCCTTCGAGTTCGGCGCGGACCTGTCGTCCGTCCACTTTAGGAACATCGACATCACGTTCCACCTCGACCGCTTCCCGCTTTCGCACCTCGCGGTGGTGGGCCCGAAGTCCTGCTTCTTTCCGGGGAAGGACGGCGAGGCGGGCATGGAGATTTTCGACCCCTACGTCTCCTGCCGCGTCGGCGAGGTGACGGTCGAGGGGCTGAAGGTGCGCGGCGCCGCGCCGCAAGAGCTTGTGCGCGCGACCGCGTTCGACGACGTCAACCGCGACGGCCGTTCGTCCGGCCGGGGCGTGATCGACCGGCTGCGGATCGTGCGGGACTGAGGTTCAGGAAAAGGAGGCGAAGATGGAATTCAAGGTGAGCGCCCTCTGCAAGGGGTGCGGTGCATGCGTGCGGGACTGCGGATTCGGCGTTCTCGCGATGAAGGACGGCCGGCCCGTTGTGCGCGAGGGGCGGGAGGAACAGTGCATGAACTGCCAGCACTGCCTGGCGGTCTGCCCCGAGGGCGCGGTGACGATCAACTGCGTGGACGCGAATGCCTGCACGCCGCTTGCGCAGATGCCGATTCCCCCGCCGAACGAGCTGGCGAACCTGCTGCGGTCGCGCCGGTCGATCCGGCAGTTCGTGAAGGCGGACATCCCGCGCGGCGAGATTGCGGAGCTGCTGGAAACGCTCAAGTACGTGCCGACCGGGTGCAACGTGCGCCACCTCACGTTCCGCGTCGTGGAGGGGTCCGCGAAGATGGCGCAGCTGCGCCAGGCGATGATGGAGATGCTGGCGGCGCACCTTGAGGTGCTTCCCGAGGGCCTGCGGAAGATCGTCGTCGGCTGGCAGAAGCACCCTGAGGTGGACGTCTTCTTCCGGGGCGCGCCGCACGTCCTGGTCGTCTTCGGCGACCCGAAGGCCGTCACGCCGCAGGTGGACTGCGATGCGGCATGCGCCTACTTTGACCTGCTCGCGCAGGCGAACGGCATCGGCACGACGTGGTTCGGCTTCCTCACGCACATCGTCGGGGCCGTGCCCGAGGTCGCCGGCCTCTTCGGCATCCCGCGCGGCGCGCCGTTCCACGCGATGCTCTTCGGCGAGCCCGCCGTGGACTATGCGCGGTGCGTGAACCGGTCCGACGGCGCGAAGATCGAATGGGCGTGAGGGGAGACATGCGGCGGAACTGGAAATCGCCCTTGCCGTTTGGTAATAAATAAGGTACACTTGTCGGCAGTTCGTGGATTCCTCGAACGAGTTTCCAGCCATGTCCGCCACCGACAGAGTCCTTTCTCAGTTCCTCCGGGCCGTCCTCCTACAGATGAAGGCGCTGGGTCTGAACCAGACGACGCTTGCGCGCCGCCTGAACGTGTCGCGCCCCTACGTGACGAAGGTGCTCCACGGCGACGTCAACATCACCTTCGGCGCCGCGTGGCGGCTTGCGAAGGCGCTGGAAATGGATTTCGTTCCACAGCTGGTCAAGGTGCGGAGGCCCGTGCCCCAACCGGCCGAACCACTCCCGACGGCGGAGGGCGCCTAGCCGTTCCGCCATCCAACGGACAGACAAGCATGCGCCCCATGACGCAGATCGAAACTTCCGGTGAGGTACTTCGTGCATACCCCACGGGCGCGGAGCGTTGCCAAGAAAAGGAGGGTCGTCCAGACCATGTCACGTAAGGGAATCATCCTGGCCGGGGGCGCGGGGACGCGCCTCCATCCGCTCACGCGCGTCGTATCGAAGCAGCTTCTGCCGGTCTACGACAAGCCGATGGTCTTCTATCCGCTCTCGACGCTCATGCTCGCCGACATCCGCGAGGTGCTCATCATCTCGACGCCGGCGGATCTGCCGAACTTCGAGCGACTGCTGGGCGACGGCTCGGCGCTCGGCATGAAGTTCTCCTACAAGGTCCAGGAAACGCCCAACGGCCTTGCCCAGGCGTTTGTGCTTGGCCGCTCGTTCATCGGCGACGACGATGTGTGCCTCGTCCTGGGCGACAACATCTTCTACGGGGCGACCTTGCCGGAACTGCTGCGCGCGGCGAGCGTGTCGAAGGAGGCCGTGGTCTTCGGCTATCGCGTCAACGAGCCCGAGCGCTACGGCGTCGCGGCGTTCGACGCCGACGGCAAGGTCGTTTCGCTGGAGGAGAAGCCGGCGAAGCCGAAGTCGAACTGGGCGGTGGTCGGGCTCTACTTCTATCCGAACGACGTCGTCGACTATGCGGCGGACCTGAAACCGTCGGCGCGCGGCGAGTACGAGATCACGGACCTCAACCGCGTCTACTTGGAGCAGAACCGCCTGACGCTGAAGATGATGTCGCGCGGCTACGCCTGGCTCGACACAGGCACGCACCAGTCGCTTGCCGACGCGACGAATTTCGTCCGCGCGCTCACCGAGCGCCAGGGCCTTCAGATCGCCTGCATCGAGGAAGTCGCGTGGCGCAAAGGATGGATCGACGATGGGCAGTTGTCCCGCCTGGCGGAGGGGTACGGAACGTCCTCCTACGGGCTGTATCTCAAGGCCCTGGCGAAGGCGTCGGGGGAGGCCGTCCGGTGACCGTCCTGCTGACAGGCGGAAGGGGCATGCTGGGGCGGACCGTCTCGCGCATCTTGCAGGGCCAGGCGACGCGGGACGGGGGCGTCTTCAGGATCGTCCCCACGGATCTTCCCGAGGCGGACGTCACGGACGAGGACGCCATTGACGCCGTGCTTGCCGCCGCGCGGCCCGACGCGGTGATCCACTGCGCGGCCGCAACGGCGGTTGACGCCTGCGAGGCGTCGCCCGAACGCGCCTACCGGCTCAATGCGCGCGGCTCGGCCAATGTGGCGGCGGCGTGCCACCGCCAGGGGGTGCGCCTCATCGCGATCTCGACCGACTATGTGTTCGCGGGGGATGCGGCGCGGGCCTATACGGAGTTCGACGCGGCAAACGGCGGGCGGACGGTCTACGGGCAGTCCAAGTTCGCGGGCGAGGAACTGGTTCGGCGGCTGTGCCCGAACCACTGCATTTGCCGCGTCAGCTGGCTCTATGGCTTTGGCGGGCCGAGCTTCGTCCACACGATGCTGAAGCTGGCGGACGGCACGCGCCCGGCGCTCAAGGTCGTCGACGACCAACGGGGCAATCCGACGAGCGCGGTCGCCGTCGCGCGCGCACTGGGCGAACTTCTCCAGCGCCCGCGCCTCTGCGGCACGTTTCACATGACGTGCGAAGGAGAGGCGAGCTGGGCGGAGTTCGCGCGCGAGATCTTCCGCCTTGCGGGCAGGGACCAGAGGATTGAGCCATGCTCGACGGAGGCGTTCCCGCGCCCCGCGCCGCGCCCGAAGAACTCCTGCCTGGAGAAGATGGGTCTGCGCCTCGCCGCGCTTCCGCCCATGCCCGCCTGGCAGGACGCGCTGCGCGAGTTTCTGGACCTGGAGTTTTCGGAGGGCGGCCATGCACGTCAGTGATGCCGCCGTCAGTCGCGTGCCGCCAGACGGACGGCGCGATGATGTGCTATAATGCGCGCATGAAGCCAATCGCCACCAACATCGCCGACTTCGAGACCCTGCGCAAGGAGGGCCTGCTCTACGTTGACAAGACGGCGCACCTGCATCGGCTCATCACGAAGCCGGGCAGCACGTTCTTCTTCTGCGCGCGTCCGCGCCGGTTCGGCAAGTCGCTGAGCGTGACGACGCTCAAGTCGATCTTCCTCGGCCACCGGGAATACTTCGACGGTCTCGCGATCGCGAAGACCGGCTACGACTGGAAGCCCCACGCCGTCATCCACTTCAACTGGGGCGGGGTGGAGGTTTCGGACATCGAGACGTTCGAGCGGACGCTGGCAATCGCCGTGGGCGACGCGCTGCGCGCGGCGGGCTATCCGTATGACCCCGCGATTCCGCCCTCGTCCAACCTCGCGCGGGCCATCGACTTCTTCTACAAGAAGGACGGCGTGGGGCCGGCGATCCTGATCGACGAGTACGACGACCCGGTGGCGAAGG
>OIZT01000555.1_pt1 | contig 22060 bp, 16 predicted proteins | sample 1588611 | NCBI WGS metagenome assembly OIZT01 (sample SAMN03283278) | human gut metagenome | biome: human-associated habitat; material: feces | host: Homo sapiens | place: Peru | collected 2012
TACTTACGCTTTGTGGTAGATGGAAGAGTATATTTTGTCATCATTGTATCAAGATTCCATAGACAAACGCCCCAATATCTACCATACACACTGATTCATTCATTTTTTATAACTTCAGACAAATTTCCATTGGCAGCTTTCCATACTTGTAGCAATACTGTAAAAAGCACTATCGATGTAATGCCCCCGAATATTACACCTAATAGCCACAATGGAATATCCACATGGTAGGCATACCCTTGAAGCCAACGTTGCATGACATAATATGCCAAAGGCAATGCTATAAGATTAGCGACAAAAACAAGTTTCATATATTCGTTTAAAAACATATTAACTATATCTTCGGTCTGTGCTCCTGTTATTTTACGAATGGCGATTTCTTTACGGCGGCGCAAGGTGGCAGTCGTAGTTACTGCATAAATGCCGAAGATTGATATAAACAAGCTTACCATTGCCAATATGGAAAACAGTTTAAGACCGACTCGTTCTGAATAATTAAGTCGCTCATATAGCTCTTTAAGCGTTGTTAAACGGCAATCCGTTAATCTGGGATCTATGTCCTGTAATATTGAATTTATCTGATGAATGACCTCTTGTTCTTGACCTGGCGCCACTCGGACATACCAAATATCCTCCATGCCTGGCCGCAAAATGCTTGGATAAATAGGATTTCTAAAAGATAGCGAGTGGAAATTTTTCACCACGCCGACTATCTCATATTCCTCCATCGATGCCATTCCGTCACTGCTGATTAAAAAAGGAGACATACGAATGATTGTTCCTATTGGATTATCAAGCCGCATTATGCGAACCGCCTCTTCATTAATAACTATCTTGTTTTTTTCATTTTCCATCCACCATCTACCTTTCGATAATTCTAAACCAAACGTTTCCGCGAAATTTACTCCTACAGGGATCCATTGAAACACAGGTTTATATGAAACGTCTTTTTGAGGCCATTCAACCTCACTTGTCATCAAATTCACTTGTGGATTCTGTCTTGGCTCAAACGACGTAGTAGTAATATTTACAATTTGGGGCATTGATTCAAGCTTTTGCATCAATGCCGGTTTGTCATTCTCAAGTTTTGCGTTAGTACTGTACAACTGTATGACCCCATTAAGATTAAACCCTAAATCTTTTCGGGAAACATAATGTATTTGTATCATTATCACTGAGACAGAAACAATAAACACTATACATACGGCTAATTGCAAGGACAAGGCTATTCGCTGCAAAGAAGTCTGTTTACTTGTCTTTTTTATCGACAAATCACTCTTTACCACACGAATCAAATTCCAATAAGGAACAATACTCATGAAAATAAGGCATAATATAACAGACAAACTGCTAAAAATAAAAAATCGCAGCAATAGCGGTGTGTTTACCGGTATATTCAACAAGTTTGCTAATGAAGGCATAAATAGAAAAATCAAGTATCCTCCTAACAATAGAGCAATGGATGCAAATGCTGTTTGTTCAAACATCATTTGCAAAATAAGCCGATTGTTTGTTGCTCCATATATTATGCGTTGACGAAATTCATGTGTACGCTCCCGGAAAAGCCCTATAAACAAATTAAGGAAATTGAACAATGCACTAAACATCAATAAAGCTCCGGCTGTCACCATTAATCGAATAAAATTAAGAGTAAAAAGCAAATTGGAACTTAAACCATGGCGAACTTTACTTATCGGCAATATCTTCAATTCTATATCCGGGTTTACTTTTTTTTGCGAAGTGAAATCTCTAAGTTGCATGGCCAATCGGTCTATATCTATATGCGAATGAACCTTCACATAAAGATTGTTGTTAAAATAATTCCACTGTTCCGATTCGGGCATTATCATTGAAGCATCTTGCAAAGCCGGATAATTAAGAAGTGCATCAAATGGCAAATTAGTGTTTAACTCAGTATTCTTGACTACTGCAATAACCGTACAAGGACCAAAAATACGGGAAAGTTGATTTTCCAATTTTTGACCTATAGCTTTTTCCGCACTTCCGAACAACCGAATAGCGACAGATTCAGTCAAAGCCATATTTCCCGGGACCTGCAATGCTTGGTCCACATCACCAATAATACTCCTTTGTGGAAAAACTCGAAGGAATGCAGTGTCAGCACAGATAGTATTCAATTGAATATAATTTGTCTTTTCAATATCGTTATAATCCAACTGTTCACTAATGAAATCAGAGGAAAATTCTATTTCAGGAAATTGCTTAACCAATTCTTTTCCCAAAATTCCCGGTACTCGTTCGTTTACTTTGCCTGACTGTTTTTCTTGTAAAACAACACGATATATTAATTCCGCATTAGGGTAAAAACTATCATATGTCGTCTCGTAATATATCCAATAAAGTGCTGGAACAAAACATGACAAAGCGAATGCAAGCCCAAAAAGAGCAATATAAGCCTGCGTTTTAAACCTCAAAAGATTATGAATAGCTATTTTGAAATCTTGCTTGATAAGATATATCTGATTACTCATGACTATTGGAATTATGGTTTAACATTGCATAAATTTGTTCAAATACGAACAATAATAATCACTATGATTACCGAAAACAAAATTATTGAAATATTTTGTATGGCAAATGATTTTTGCAAGTTTTTGATACAATGATGACAAAATATACTCTTCCATCTACCACAAAACGTAAGTATCACTGTGATTCCACCATGTCCAAGGCGGGAGTAATCGCAGCTTACTGCTTAGACTACATCATTTCTCTTTTAAACCAAAGTTCAAATACACTATCAGCAAGGAATATACCATCTTTCTCAATGGTGATAATCTCTTTATCAACCAAACTTTTCTTTATGCGGTCTATATTGGACTTACTACCCAATGGGTATATTTCAGAAACCGCTTGAGTGGTAAATCCTGAATGTATGTCTTTGCACAAAAGACGAATAAAGTTGAGTTGATAAGTAGTAAGACCCTCTGTCTGTTGTATAAAGAGACTACTGTTTTGCTCCAACAGAGCCTTCAAGCCTTCTTCGAAACTCTCCTCGTTTACTTCTTTTTCTGTTTCTGCCATAACGTTCCATGCAAGTTGCTGCACATAAGATGAGTAATTCTTTACCACTTGGCATATTCTGTCAGCATATTCTTCTGTTATCTTCTTGCCGTACTTCTCGAATCGAGAACAGATGAAGGGAACCCAATATTCCGTAGGAATACACTTGAGATGCAGCATTTCCCCAAACTGATAGAAAGGCATGCGGCGACTTTGGAAAATATTCTCCATCAGATGTTTCTTACTGCCAAAGAAGCAATAAGACACATTTTGATGGTGCTGCCAAACACCGCGCAGACGTTTTTGTATAGTCAGCGAGTCTGTGAACTCACCTATCTGCTGAAACTCATCAATACATACTACAAGGCGAACACCCTGTTCCTTGGCAATACGTTCAGGAAGATTCAAAATTTCCTCTGGAGAATAATCCTTAGGCGTTATCCCCAATGATACAGAAAACTCAGAGTTAGGTTCTGGGCTAAATGAAAGCTTTGGCGAGATTCTAACAAAGAAACGCTTGATATTCTCCATTACTTGTCCCAAATGGTTGCCAGTGGACTTCATGATTGTTTCGGCAAATCGGTTATAGAAATCATATTCACTTCTGCAGTCATATATGTCCATATAGACGATTTTTAGCATAGGGTTGTCAATCTCGGAAATCACCTTTTTTATAAGAGATGTCTTACCCATGCGTCTTGGAGATATAAGAATAACATTAACGCCATTTTCAAAGTCAAGTTTGATACGCTTGGTTTCTTCAATTCGGTCTGTAAAGTTATTACCACCGACTGACATACCATATACAAAAGCTTTCTCCATAATCATTACTCCTTACTTAATTAGATAACAAAGGTAATGAAAAAAGAAGTAGTTCACAAGGTTGTGGCCCACAACTTTGTGAACTTGATTGAAAAAACTCATAAAATAGACTCCCTCTTCATAGTAAATGAAGCAGAACGAAGCGGAAGAAGGAATAGAAATGAGGGAAAATAGAATACAAGGAGGAAGAAGCCTCTTCCCCGTTTTACTTCTCGAAAAATGCCCGCTTGAATGAAAAACGTAAGAATAAAGTAATAAAGCTTTACGTAATTAACAAACTTTTTTTCGTACTTTTGCCGCGCAAAACGTAAGGATTGTAAGCTCTAGGTGCGCTTCATACTCGACAACTAATGGTAAAACGAAAATAGAGCGCCGTTTACTCCTTTATATATATCAATTTAATATGGACGACTATCACGCGGATACCAGCGTTTGATACCGACCGGAAACAGCCTTCATTTTTATCTCCAGAATGGAGAGAATAGCAAAGACAGAAGGGTGACGTTTCCAGCCGGAAAGCACCCTGTGCACGCAAACAAAGCGTATTCACACTATCTCTCCGCAAAGAAAGGACTGTTTTTATGCGTACTTACTGGAACTACAACAAGACTCTTCAGACCATCGATCAGTGGACACCCGACTGTTGGGTGCAGGTGACTTGTCCTACACCTGAGGACGAGGACTTCCTCGTAAAGGAATTAAAAGTGCCCGACTACTTCCTCGACGATATTCGAGATAAAGACGAGCGCTCACGTTATGAATACGACGAGGGATGGTCGCTCATCATTCTACGTATCCCTTATGTGAAGGAAGTGGCCTCGCGTACGCCCCACACCACCATCCCTATGGGTATTATTCTAAACAGAGGGGTGTGTATCACTGTCTGTAATTACGAAACGAATATGATGATCGACTTCGTGTCGTATCAGCAAAAGCGCAATCAAGGATTTACCGACTCCGTCGACCTTGTGTTCCGACTTTTCCTATCTTCCGCAGTGTGGTATCTGAAGCGACTGAAACAAATCAACGTGTTGATAGAAGAAGCCAAACGCAATCTTGATAGACAAATTGATAATGAAGACTTGATAGGTCTTTCGCGCCTACAAGATAGCTTGACCTACTTCATCACCTCTATCCGTGGCAACGAGACACTGCTTTCCAAACTAAAGTTTAAACTGCCTGTCGATGAACTTGATGCCGACCTCATTGAAGATGTAACTATCGAAATGAACCAGGCACGCGAAACCACCAATATCTACACAAACATCCTAGATTCCACCATGGAAACCTATGCTAGCATCATTAATAACAATATGGCTGGCGTGATGAAGCAGATGACCTCTGTGTCCATCATCCTCATGTTTCCCACGCTTATCGCAAGTATTTTCGGCATGAACCTCATCAATGGCATGGAAACAGCATGGTGGGGATTCCCAGTGGTAATCATTGTGTCAATCGTCGTAACAGGCCTATTCTATGGTCTATTCCGTTGGAAAGCATGGCTATAATGCCACAAAACAGAGAATTTTCTGCCTAAATGCTTGGCTAATAAGCAATAAAACTGCACATTTGCACTTCACAATACAATTTTTGTAATTTATCCGAACGACCCTATCCAAACAAACATGGACGAAATTAAGAACACCACTGAAGCAGCAGAGCAGGCTCAAAGCACCCTTGCCGCTACTTCTGTAGAATCTCAGACTGCCGAAGCTACGACAACTGCCGATGCTGAGGCTAACACGCAAACGGACAATACCGAATCAAACGCTACCGAAAAGCGCCCCGAACCTACATCGAAATGCGAAGTGGTGGAGCGCCTAAAGGAAATCGTATACAACGGAGGAAATGTAGAACGCACCGAATTAGAACACCTAAAGATGCTCTACTATCGTTTCCATAATGCCGAAGTAACCGCCGCACGCGACCTCTTTATCAGCGAAGGTGGTAAGGCAGAAGACTTCCGTCCTGCTCCCGATATGGAGGAAGAAAACTTTAAAGCACAATTCTCACTCATCCGCGAGCTCCGCAATAAGGCTGCACAAGCAGTAGAAGCCGAAAAACAGGCAAACCTCAAGCGCAAGCAAGAGATTATAGAGCGTATCAAAGAACTCGCTACAACACCAGAAGCAGCTGACAAAGGCTACAATGAGGTGAAAGATCTACAGGCTGAATGGAAAGAAATTAAACAAGTGCCTGCAGAAAACGCTACCGAGTTGTGGAAAAATTACCAACTCTATACCGAACAGTTCTACGACCAACTCCGCCTCAACCATGAAATGCGCGCTTACGATTTCAAGAAAAACCTTGAAATTAAGACCCATCTCTGCGAAGCCGCTGAGAAGTTGGCTGAAGTGGAAGATCCTATCTCGGCTTTCCATCAACTCCAAAAGCTTCATCAAGAATATCGCGAAGCTGGCCCCGTAGCCAAGGAAATGCGTGAGCAAATCTGGAAACGCTTCAAAGATGCTTCCACTATTATAAATAAGCGTCATCAAGACCACTTCGAGCAAATCAAAGCACAGGAAGAACAAAACCTTGAGAAAAAGACCGAACTCTGCCAAAAGGTGGAGAATATCGACCTCGAACCACTCAAGACTTATGCACAATGGGAAGAAATAACTAAGCAAATCCTAGCTTATCAAGCCGAGTGGAAAACCATCGGATTTACACCTCGTAAGGTAAACAACGAAATCTTCGAGCGCTTCCGTACCGCTTGCGATCGTTTCTTCCAAGCCAAGACAACCTACTTCAAGGCCAACCGCGAGAAACTCAATGCCAACCTCGCAGCGAAGAACGCTCTCGTAGAGAAAGCAGAAGCCTTGAAGGATAGCACCGATTGGGGTACCACAACCAATAAGTTTATTGAGCTTCAAAAGCAGTGGAAGACCATTGGTGCCGTGCCACACAAAGTATCAGATGCTATTTGGAAGCGCTTCAACGATGCTTGCAACTATTTCTTCGACAAGAAGACCGAGGCCAATGCCGGACAACGTAAGGAAGAAGAGGCCAATCTTGAAATCAAGAAAGGAATCATTGCCGATCTCGAGAAACTTGCCTCAGAAACTACCGACAACATGCTCCAAACCGTGCGCGACCTCCAGGCTCGCTGGAACGAAACAGGTCACGTGCCCTATAGCAAGAAAGAGAAAATCTATCGTCGCTATCGTGAACTCTGCGATAAAATCTACGATACACTCCACGAATCAGCAGGTCGTCGTCGCATGGACAACTTCCGCAAGAATGTAGCTGACAAGGGTGGTTCAGAACTCACACGTGAGCGCAGCCGTTTGCAGAGCATCTTCGATGCCAAGAAGCAAGAGATCCAGACCTACGAGACTAACCTCACATTCTTCCGTTCAAGTTCCAAGAAGGGCAACTCCCTCGTAGCCGACATCGAGAAGAAAGTTACCCGTCTCAAGTCCGACCTCGAAGAAATTAGCCAAAAGATCAAGGCCGTAGCCGACCAAATCAAGGCTGAAAAGGAAAGCAAGTAGTCCTAGCTTTGCATGGACTCTATGTGTGCAGGGTAATAGCATTAAAGCTTCTCCCTGCTCCTTTACAAACTTTTTTAGATTTACAAGTATATTCTGTTTAGCAAGCGCTAGCTTTTGCTAGTACTTGTACAATATTTTCTCATCTTAAGGCTCTTGATCATTAAGGTCAAGGGTCTTTTCTATTTTTCTTTATAGCGTAAAATACCGCTAAAATAGATATGGAATGCCGGGACATGGAATGAGTAGAATTCCATGTCCCGGCATTGATTCTTCTTGTATTGATGTTTGAGAAGGTATCGCTTACACCTTATTTATCTTTTCATCACCTTACGCGTTGTTCCATCGGGAGAGGTCTCGATGTATACTCCAGCGGGGAGCTGAGTGAAGGGGATGGTGGACACATTGCGACCTGTGAGGTCGAAGCGAGAGTGGGACTGTTGACGTGTGATGGTGGTCGCAGAGATTCCTGTGGAGGGCATGTCGGCAGCGATGAGGCTATCGACGGCGACGATGCGGCGGCGAAACTTGTCCATCAAGTCGGCGGTTTGCTCGGGGATGGTGTTCTGTGCTTCGTTGGGGTAGATGGCGCGATGCAGGGCGGCACTCTCTTCAAGCGTTTGGCTATAAAGTTCTGTGATACTATCGCAGAAATGCTGCATCTGATCTACGATGTGTGGACGAATCTGTGCGTAGGCCTCCTTGTAAGCCTCTACAAACTGTGGTATTTCAAAAAGTTTCGGGTAGTAAAACTCCGTCTGTGGGTAGTAGGCCGAGTAGTACGTGTGCTTCAGTCCCCAAATGTTGAAAGGAATGTTGTAAGATGAGTCAAGGTCCCAAATCGGTCCCATTCTGAGTTTGCTATGTTCTCCATCACTATTCATGCTTTCGCAGTAAAGGTAGGTGTTGCTTCCGATGGCATCGCCAACGGCCAAGAGATCGTGGCTGATAATCCAACGTGTAAATGTATAGAAGTCGATATATTCCGATAGGTCTTCTTTATTCCAAATAGCGTCCTCCACGCGGTTCATGTAGTCTCTCACACTGTCGACGGCTGCAGGACGCTCGCCATCGCCAGGCATATACTTATTATAAGTATAGCCCAAGTGTGCCATTTGGTGGTTGGTATGGAAATACTTCCCATCTTCGTTCCACCAGCAAGGGTCGTTTTCGATGATGAAACCATCTTCTGCCACGTTGATGCGGCTATCACCTTTGTCTACGGTCTCGAGCAGGAGGTAAATGCCTCGATATTGATCATTGATCACCACATTGACAAACCGGCCCTCAGGTTGCCATGGCATGCCCACATAGCGTGCCAAGGCATGGGCAAAGAGGGGTATAAGGTTGGTCTCATGATTGGGCATACTGGGGTTGTATATATAGTAGCTCATGAGTGCCCAATTCTTGTTGCGGAAGGCCTTCCTCCCTCGACACAGTAAGTCAGCCTTCTTGCTAAGCTTCAGTTTGTAGGGCTTTTGGTCGAGAAAGGCTCCCGAACTGTTGCCGCGAATTTTTAGTCGCATGCCCGAGAGGCCAGCCACGTAGTCCTTGGAATCGTAGAGCGTATCGCCACGTAGAGTCATGATCATGCATCCGGGCACGTAGTTGTTGTTCGTAATCGTGGTTCCTACACATCCCTCGGGCGTTTGTGCTCGTTCGCAAGTGGGCATTTCGCCATTCACGGTGTGAATGCTTATTAGTGGGATGTTGGGCCAATGTTCGGGCAACTGTTGGCTTATTTGTGCCAATGCAGACTTTCCATGTGTGACGGCTGCTACTATGCTAAATAGCTGTATGCTTAGACAGAGAGTGGAGAATCGATGCAATAGTCCTTTCATTGGGCAGTAGGTGTGTGATAGTTGTTGTGCAAATGTAGCAAATCTTTTCATATAGAGCGATAACAAGACTATTAAGTCTTTACTAAGCATTCTGAAGCAGAGCAAAATTCTTCATACATAGGACAAGGGCTTGTGCGCCCTCAAAAGGCATAGCATTGTACATAGAAGCACGAAAACCGCCTACACTGCGATGCCCGCGAATACTATAGATGCCGTGCGATAGGGCAAATTCTGTAAATTCATTCTCGAGGTGCTGATATTCAGGTTTAAGCACGAAACAAACGTTCATTAGTGAACGGTCGGCAGGAAGAGCCGTTCCTGTAAAGAGCGGGTTGCGGTCAATTTCATCATATACAATGGCGGCGCGTTGTTTGGCTCTTTTATCCATTTCTTCAATACCACCTTGTCGTTTCACCCAACGCAGTGTCTGCAATGCCGTGAATATGGGTAGCATAGGAGGTGTATTATACATCGAACCGTGCTGGATATGCACCTGATAGTCGAGCATGGCGGGAATCGGACGCACCGAATGACCTGCCAGGTCGTTGCGAATAATCACGAATGTAACGCCCGCCATGGAGAGGTTCTTTTGTGCCCCACCATAGATAAGACCGTAACGCTCTACGTTGATAGGTCGCGTCAGAATGTCGGACGACATATCTGCCACTAGAGGAATCTTTGAGTCTAGGTCAGTGCGGAGTTCCGTTCCGTAAATGGTATTATTGGTAGTAAGATGCAGATAGTCAGCATCTTCTGGGATAGAAAAATTGTGGGGAATAGACGTGTAATTATTAGCTTCCGACGAAGCTACTATCTCCACTTCACCAAATAGTCGAGCCTCCTTTATAGCTTGATGTGCCCAGTGCCCGCAGTCGAGGTAGGCCGCCTTGTGGTGGAGCAGATTCATTGGAATCATGTCGAATTGCATGCGTGCTCCCCCGCCGAGAAATAAGATACTATATCCGTCGGGCACGTGGAGTAACTCTTTCATGAGGCTCTGTGCTTCTTCTACGATGACTCGAAATTGGGGGGTACGATGTCCTATTTCCATGAGCGAGAGTCCCATCCCATTGAAATTCATTACTGCCTGTGCCGTAGCTTCCACCACTTCTTGGGGAAGGATGGCAGGGCCAGCGCCAAAATTGTATAGGTGAGGAGTTGAATTATTGAGCATTGGTAAAATCTTTTGTTGTAGTAAAATTCGTCTCGATAGCCAATCTGTAGCTTATTTGTGTGCAAAGATATAAAAGAGAACGTGGCTCAACCCCCAAAAAGTGTACAACATGTGCATTTTTTGTTGCCCGAGAAAGAAAACTTGCTCGTCTCGATTCGAAAATTTCAGCTGAGCCGCGAATATATCGGGCTTCATTATTTCATAAAATCTTCTTCTCATGTGCATTACAGCCTATTCCACGATATATTCTTGCATTCCTTGTTATATGTTTTACAACTCCTTGAATTTCAAAAGATGCTATGATTCGCACACTTTCAAGAGCGTGCAAATCACATGTCAGAATAAAGACACCTTATATTTCAGAAGGAATAGAACCAACCTAAATCCAATAGCAGAATAAATAAACCGCACACTTATGACGTAAGTGTGCGAGGATTTGCGTATCTTTGCACCACGAAAATAATATATTATGTGTGGGTAGGCACACATGTAAGTGTGCGGTGCTTGCCCATACTTTCACACATCAAACATCATGAGTGAACAACAGAAGAAAATCAAGCAGCTCGTAGAGCTCCGTCAGAAAGCCCGTTTGGGCGGTGGCGAAAAGGCTATTGAAAAGCAGCACGCTAAGGGCAAAGCTACGGCTCGCGAACGCATCGAACTCTTGCTCGACAAGGGCTCGTTTGAGGAAATGGATATGTTCAAGCTTCACCGTTGCCACAACTTCGGCATGGAGAAGAAGCAATTCTTGGGCGACGGCGTGGTAGCTGGTAGCGGAACCATTAATGGTCGCTTAGTATATGTATTTGCACAAGACTTCACCGTCAATGGCGGTTCGCTCTCTGAGACAATGGCTCAGAAGATCTGCAAGGTGATGGATCAGAGTATGAAGATGGGTGCTCCCTGTATCGGCCTCAATGATTCGGGTGGCGCACGTATTCAGGAAGGCATCAATGCTTTGGCAGGTTTCGGCGAAATCTTCCAGCGCAACATCGAGGCTTCAGGCGTAGTGCCTCAGATTTCTGGTATCTGCGGTCCTTGCGCAGGTGGTGCTGTATATTCTCCTGCATTGACCGACTTCGTGGTAATGCTCGAAGGCATTAGCTATATGTTCCTCACCGGTCCGAAGGTGGTAAAGACCGTGACAGGCGAAGACGTAACACAGGAAGATCTTGGTGGTGCAGCCGTTCACTCTACGAAGAGCGGTGTATGCCACTTCACAGCTAAGACCGAGGAAGAGTTTGCTGGACTCATTCGTCGTCTTCTTTCTTACATTCCTCAAAACAATATGGAGCGCGCTCCCCGCATTGAGTGCACTGATCCCATCGACCGAAAGGAGGATTCGCTTAACGAAATCATTCCCGATAATCCTAACATGGCCTATGATATGTACAAGGTGATTAGTGCTGTGGTAGACAATGGTGAGTTCCTTGAAGTACACCGCAACTTCGCTCGCAACATCATTATTGGTTTTGCTCGTTTCAATGGTCAGAGTGTGGGCGTTGTAGCCAACCAGCCCAGCGTATATGCTGGTGTGCTCGATTGCAATGCTTCGCGCAAGGCAGCCCGCTTCGTACGCTTCTGCGATTGCTTCAATATTCCTATCGTGTCATTGGTCGACGTGCCGGGCTTCCTTCCTGGTACAGGTCAGGAATACAACGCCGTGATCGACCATGGTGCAAAGCTTCTCTACGCTTATGGCGAGGCTACCGTGCCCAAGGTGACTGTTACGCTGCGTAAGAGCTATGGTGGCTCTCACATCGTGATGGGCTGTAAGCAGCTCAAGGCCGACCTCAACTATGCTTGGCCCTCAGCCGAGATTGCCGTAATGGGTGCTTCGGGTGCCGTAGCCATCCTCGATGGTAAGGAGGCCAAGACCAAGGAAGATCCTAAAGCATTCCTCGCAGAGAAGGAGAAGGAGTACAACGACCTCTTCACCAATCCCTACAAGGCTGCTGAGTATGGCTACGTAGACGATGTGATTGAGCCTCGCAATACACGTTTCCGCATCTGCCGCGCGCTCGCTCAACTTGAGAATAAGCGTGAAACTCGTCCAGCAAAGAAGCATGGAAATATACCTTTGTAACACATAGTATCCTAAGATTGTGAAGACATTTCAATATAAATTGGGTGAGCAGACCATTACGATTCGCCTCGATGAGAAGCAAGGTACCATTGCCGATTTTCTCGTAGACGGATATCATACTCACCCCACGGATGACGAAATGCCTGCTTATGCCGCAGCCATCTCGCTCGCGCTCATCGAGCACGAAGTAGAGATTGTTCATGACGACGAGCCAGGTATTATCACCGTACAGCACCATCGTACAAACTGGAATAATCCAGCCGATTTGATGACCCAATTTTAAGTAAACGCAAGAAATGAAGCAATATAAGTATACCATCAATGGTGCACAGTTTGACGTGACCATTGACAGCATCGTAGGCTCGAAGGCTAAGGTCGAGGTAAATGGCATTCCCTTCGAGGTAGAAATGCAAGGCTCTTCCTTGGTAGAAGAGGCACTGCCCACCGTATCAACCGATGCTGCAGCCCCCGCTGCTGCAGCTGCTCCCGCTGCTGAGGCTCCTGCAGCCGCTCCCGCAGCAACAAGTGGTCCTGGTGCAGGCGCTCCCGTGAAGGCTCCGCTTCCTGGCGTAGTGACGAAGATCCTCGTCAGTGCAGGTCAGGCCGTGAAGAAGGGCGACACCGTACTCGTGCTAGAAGCCATGAAGATGGAAAACAACATCACGGCAGAAGCTGACGGCAAGGTGACAGGCATCTGCGTGAGTGCTGGCGATAGCGTGATGGAGGGCACTACACTCCTCACTATTGGATAAGCGACACACGTCTGTTCTCATCCCGCCCTCATCGGCGGATAACTAATAACGGGCGAACAGGCACATTCCATGTCTGTTCGCTCGTGTTCTTTGAAAGAGTCTTTAGCGTTTTTCAAGTCAGTCCATTCGCATCGCTTATAAAGCGAATGCGCATAGACTTTTTATTCGTCATAGACTTGCCGATGGTGGCGATGTGTTGCCTCTAGTATCGGTAGGGGAAGTGTACAATGCCCCTGTGAATAAAAAAACCTCTTATTAACTCATAACTCTGCGTCTTAGTGCGCCACTTACCTTATGTCACTTACTTACATCTTCTCACGTTTTGACTGGCAGCAAGTAGCTAGTGCTTTTATCGTGCTATTTGCCGTAATCGATGTATTGGGTTCTACCCCAATCTTTATAAGCCTCAAGCAGCAAGGACGTCCTGTTAATGCATGGAAAGCCACAATTATATCTTTGAGTCTCCTTCTTGGTTTTTTCTTTGCAGGTGATGCAATGTTGCGATTATTCAATGTTGACATTGAGTCGTTTGCTATGGCAGGTTCACTTGTAATTTTTCTCATGTCGCTTGAGATGATACTCGATGTTGTGATATTCAAGAATATGGGGCCTATCAAGTCTGCTACGCTCATACCCGTGGTGTTTCCCTTGCTAGCTGGAGCGGGCTCTTTTACCACGTTGCTCTCACTGCGTGCTGAATATGCCACGGTCAATATACTTATTGGTTTATTGCTCAACATGCTTTTCGTCTTTATTGTGCTCAAGGCTACAGATAAGGTGGAACGCATTATATCGCCCGCAGCCATCTATTTGCTGCGAAAGTTTTTTGGCATTATCCTTCTAGCAATCTCTGTGCGTCTCTTTACGGCCAATCTGAGCGCACTGCTTCATAATCTGCAATAAGTTCCGATCCGATTCCTTCTAATCCCTTTACGCTACGTTGGGGGACAGTTCCATTCCACGTTTCTGTATACTTTATAAGTCCCTAACTCAATCCACCCTTAGAAGTTTACGACTTTGGAGCATTAAACCTTATCAATTCCTATCCGGTTGTATTCCCCTCTATTTTTATACTCCGTGGGCGTCAGTCCCGTGAATTGTTTGAATTGCCGAGAAAGGTGTGCAACGCTCGAGAAACCTGTTTGATAGGCAATTTCCTTTATGGAAAGTTCGTTATACTCTATGAGTTCCTTCACGTATTCTATGCGCTGTGTTAGGAAATATTTCTCAATCGTGCGCCCTTCGGCAGCGGCGAATGTGCGGCTCAATGTGGAAAAGTCCCTATTGAGCTGCTTTTTTAGTATGGTAGATAGTGGCAACTGCGCCAACTTCTCTTGACGAATAGCCTCTACAATGAGTTGCTTCGTCTGCTGCACCAAGCGCTCGTTGGCATTCTCAATCAATTCAAAACCTATCGCTTGAAGCGCTTTGCTTACTCGTTCAATTTGTTTGGATGATAGATTTTCGCGAATGTGAGCCTCGCCTAGTTCAACTCGGTCGGGAGTCAGATCGAGGCGAGAAAGAGTGTCTGTCACTGCCATGATGCAGCGCGGACACACCATGTTCTTGATTCTCAGATTCATTGTCGTTAGTTTTTGTATCGGGTTGAGATGTCGATGGGGAAGTTGTAGACGATGGTTCATCCATCTGGTAGAGGAGTGCGCGTACATCGCTCTGCACCTTTTTATATTGTGGGCAATCCGTGTATACCGTGTGCTTGCGCATCATCTCCTCGATGCTTCCCATTGCATTTTGGTAGGCCGAAAGCTCATTTTGCATCTGCACATTGTGCTCTGCAAGGCGGCGAATTTCCCGCTCGCGTTCTCGCCGAAGTTGTTCGCACACCTCTGTGAGTAGCGGCATGACCACACCATCGAATACATCGTGGCCACGCATATATAGATAGGTAGTCTCAGGTGTGACACCTAGACGTTGTATTTCTTCGCGAAGTGGCTTATACGTTTTTCGCCCTTCAGGAAACTGACGTTGTAGGCGTGTCACCTTCGAGTTGACCAAGTGGCGCAGATGCTCCAATGTGTGTTCGGGATGGAACAGGTTGATGTCTCTGAGTTGCACGATGTGGAAGAAATCGAGCATTGAGAACTGCTTATAATTTCCGTAGCGGTAGCACCAGATGTTCCATACAAACAGCGGCCATACAATCTGCGAATACTGTTTCATGAAGGTTTCAAAGTCGAACAGGTGGTGGTCATTGAGCGTAGCCATCACGCAGATTGTCTGCAAGGCTGGTGCATAACATTGGTAATTCTCAATGGCGTATACGTAGGTGTGAAACACGTATGGATTATCACACACCTCTTTTGAAGAGAGCGTAGTGCCCTGCATCAGAAAATCGTAGTCGGCATCAACGCAAGCTATCATGCAACTGCCCAAGCGGCGTCCTAGGTCGTTGGATAGCGCTATTTTCTTTCCCTTGCATAGCGAGGTGCGCGAGGGAAGCATCACTTCGAAGTAGTAGTTGTCTGTTTCCAAAGGTCGCAACAAGTTGCTCCAAAAGAATACATCGTCGTAGCTTTCTACATAAGCCACAATGCGCTTTCGGGCATGCTTTCCGCCAAGTCGATTCATGGCGCTGATATAGGCCGAGTTAATATTGTCTCTCAAGCGTTTCATGGTAGAATCTATTCCTTACTTTGGGTTATGCTCTGGTCTTAAACAGTGATATCGCCCACTTCCGTTTCCGCATCTTCCCATCCGTCGATGATGAGGGCGGGGGAGTGCGTGGTGAGAATTACTTGGGCATTGGGATTAAGTTCTCTGACGAGTGATATTAGGCGGCGTTGCCATTCGAAGTGAAGGCTTGCCTCCGGCTCGTCCATAAAGAGCACATAAGGTTGTCGATCCTCAGTGAGCACGGTGAGCAAGATGAGCAACATCTGTTTCTCGCCACTCGAAAGCAGGTAAGGGGAGAGCTTTTCATCATATTGGAAGAAAGAGAGTTCGTTGCTCTCTCTGTCTATGCGCTTTCCTGTTTCAGCGAAAAGTTCGTCTACGATATCGAGGAAACGCGTTTTTTGTCTAGCCGCTTCTTCCGCTTTGTCTTTGGCATCTGGCGCACCGCTTGTAAGAAGGGCTATCATACGGTTTCCCACGTTGACTTGATAGTCCAAGTAGCGGCGCTGAATCAAGTAAAGTTGCCAGTCGAGCTCCGTCACGATGCGTGCGTCGTTGAGCGTACCAATGGGCTCGGCTGCGAGAATTTTTCTGTCGAAACTTCGTATCACATCATAGTGAATGCTCGTTGCATCGCTCGGGGAAAATTCAATTTTCACTCCGAAGCGTGCATTCGTCTGTATGTCGCCCGTTGCAGGGATTGAGTGGAGGTGCTGAATGAGACGGTTGAGAATGGTGCTCTTTCCGGCACCATTGTGTCCACTCAGTACGTTTACGTCGGGGCGAAGTTGCCATGCTATGTGCTTGTGTCCGCTCCATAGACTCGATATTTCAATGCTTTTGATGTAATTGGCCAGTTTAATCATGACAAATCTATATTTAAGGTGGAAAGATAGGGCAGGGCTTTTCTTAGTGGGGAATCTTCTCGGCTAGAGGGTATTTTGTTTGTTGCTTTGTGGAGAGACTCGTTATCGTACTTAATATCACTTTGCCCTTTGCAAACAAAATTACTCACAAATGCGTTTTCGTGCAACTTTCTGTACTCTTTTCATAGATAAAAATCTCCTGTTTGTCGATTTTTAAGGATAAATAAGACAACTCAATTAAACCTAACCCGTAACTTTGCATCTCAATTAACGTGCGGCTAAGAGTTGGGCAGCGTAGCATGTCCCTTGTGTCGTGCGTTTTTTGTGCTTACTAGCGAATCCTTCTCATGTTGTCTATACATAAGTAATTGGCCGCATAGAAAGGGATGAGTATTGCCCTAGAAAAAAACTACGCATATAAAACTAAACAATATATCTATCTTATGAAAAGATTTCTCCTGCTATCTATCTTATCGTTCGCTATGGCGATGGGGGCGATGGCACAGCACTTTGTGGTGACGGGAACAGCAATTGACCCGAAGTCGCAGAACCCTGTAGATTTTGCCACTGTAGCTTTGCTGCGTGCCGACAGTACAGCCATTGCAGCAACCAATACCGATGAGAATGGGCATTTCACCCTTCGTCCGAAAGAGGCAGGGCGCTACATCGTAAAGCTTTCGTATGTGGGTTTTAAGCCTGTCACAAAAAGCGTAGAGCTCTCTGCCGAAGCCGATTCGCTTGATTTAGGACGGCTGTCTATGCAGAGCAATGATAAAGTACTTGGTGTCGCTACGGTGACCGCCACTGCATCACGTGTGGAGCAAAAGGGCGACACCACCATGTTCTCTGCTTCTGCCTATCGTGTGCCATCGGGATCAACACTTGAAGCTTTGGTAAAGCAACTTCCTGGCGTAGAGGTGGGTGATGATGGTACTATCAAGTGGAACGGAAAGACGGTGAATGAGTTCCTTATAAATGGTAAGGACTTTTTCAAAGGCGACACGCAGACAGCCATGAAGAATCTGCCTACAGAACTTGTAAGCAAAATCAAAGCCTACGACAAAAAGAGCGATTATACAGAGCAGACGGGAATCGACGATGGTGAAGAAACCACCGTCCTCGATATTTCTACTAAGCGCGAGCTCAACGAGTCGTGGGTGAGTAATCTTGACGTAGCTTATGGTAATCACGACCGCTATTCGACTCGTTTCTTCGGCACACGTTTCACCGATCGTACACGTGTTACGGCTTTCGGCTCGATAAACAATACCAATGATATGGGGTTCGGAGGCCCTCGAGGCTTCCGTGGTGGTGATACAGGTCTTACTGCGAAGAAGACGGCAGGCATGGATTTCTCATGGGAGAACGACAAAAAAGATCGTGAAGCTGGCCACTTACAACTAGGTGGATTTATGCTTTATAGCCATAGCAACAATGATGCTGTAACCACCTCTAACTCTGAAATGTTTCTCAATTCTGGCTCTAAAAGTTCCTTCTCAAATAGTTTCTCAAAGAGTTCCTCTCATAGCACACGTTTGATGTCGCGTTTCCGCTTGGAGTGGAATCCCGACTCAATGACAAACATCAACTTCCAACCGCGCTACAACTATTCAGAGTCGCGCAACAACGGAACTTCCCTCTCGGCTACTTTCAATGACAATCCCTACAATCTTAGCGGTATGGTCAGTCCGCTCGATAGCATCTTCTCGCAGAATGCCAAGGATCGCAATCCGCTGCTCTATGCCATGATGGTCAATAAGAATCAACGTGAGACGTTGGGCGATAGCAAGCAGCATCAAATTACTGGCGAACTCAACGTGGTGCGTCGTTTGTCCTCTAATGGTCGCAATGTATCGTTGCGTGCTAGTGCAGGTTACACAAAGAGCGAGAGCCATTCGTTCTCTATCTCCGACATAACTTACAATCGTGATGAAACAACTAGCGGTGCAGAGGGAAGCGCGAATGGCGCAGGTGTTTCTAACAATAAAAACTTTAAGAACCAGTATAGCACTACACCGGGCAAGAACTACAACTTTAGTGCTCGCCTAGGCTATGTTGAGCCATTGAGTAAGAAATGGTTTGCCGAAACGCGTTATCAGTACAGCTACAAATATTCACAGAGCAATCGTTCACGTTTCAATCTTGATTCTCTCGCTTATAAAGGCCAAAGCTATTTTGACACTTACGGCGAACAGCTCTCTGACTACGACCTGAGCTTTGGCGATCAAAACAGCAACTATCCTACACTGGGCTCACTGCCCACTTCCGACCAAGTGCTCAACTATGTGCGCGACCTCAATAACTCGCAGTATGCCACCTATAAATATAGCAACCACACGGCTACCATAGGCATTCGCTATAACTCTTCTACCATACGTTTCAATGCAGGCGTTGACTTCAATCCGGAGCATACTACGATGCACTACAATCGTCCCTCACAGGTCGATACGGTCGTTACACGCAATGTGTTTAATGTATCTCCTCAGATTCGTTTCCGCTATAGTTTCTCTAAGACCAATCGTCTCGACATTCGCTATCGTGGATCTTCTTCTCAGCCCTCTATGACCGACCTCCTCGCTGTGGTGGACGATTCCAATCCACTCAGCATCTCCATGGGTAATCCAGGCTTGAAGCCTTCGTGGAACAATAATCTGCGTATCAACTACAACGGCTATAATGCCACGAAACAGCAAGGCATGATGGTAGGTGTTGACGCAACACAAACGCGTAATTCTATCTCCAACCGTATGGTCTACGACGAACAGACGGGTGTGAGTTATCTGCGCCCAGAAAATATTAATGGCAACTGGAATGGTAGAGGTATGTTTATGTTCAATTCCGCTATTGGTAAGCAGAAACTATTTAATATTAATACCTTCACTAGTCTGAGCTATCAGAACGCTGTGGGTTATGTTAGCACCAAGCCTACCAATCTTGACATGGGAGCGATGACCGAGCGCACCTATGAGACTTATAGCCAAGTCTTTGCCAAGGCAACTTCTCAGAAGAATACGACGAAGACACTTGGCGTAGACGAAAATCTCAACATCTCTTATCGTCAGTCGTGGTTCGATGTAGGTTTGCTAGGTAAACTAAATTATCAGCATGCGCGTGCCTCTGTGCAGCAGAATGCGAATATGGACACGTGGAACTTTGCCTATGGAGCGAATGCTAACTTCAACTTCGACTTTGGTCTCAGTATTTCCACCGATATACGCATGAACTCTCGTCGAGGCTACACTGATGCGTCAATGAACACCAACGAACTTCTATGGAATGCACAGATAGCTCAATCGTTCCTGAAGAACAAGGCTGCTACGCTGAGCATTCAGTTCTATGACATCTTAAAGCAGCAGAGCAACATCAGCCGCATCATTAGCGCTACACAGCGTACCGACTCGTGGAACAATGCCATCAATTCCTATTTCATGGTACACTTTATCTATAAGCTCAACATTTTCCCTGGTGGAAGCAGTAAGAAGGGCAACGATAAGAGTGATCGTCAAGGTCCTCCCGATATGCGTGGTCCTGGTGGCATGCCAATGAGACCTATGCCTATGGGGGGACCGGGCATGCGCCCATAAGGAGTTTTGAGTTTAAAGGTTATGAGGTTATAAAGTTACCTTTACGATTGCTCAGACCCCCTATAGCCAAATAAAAGACCAACAATGTCGATGCTTTCTTCGCATCGGTATTGTTGGTCTTTTTTTGTTTTAAGGCTACGTGGCCTTCATGTTATTTTTTTTGTTCACATGTATCGGTAACTTTATAACCTCATAACCTTAAAACTCCGAGCTCCTTAATGATCTCCAAACTCGAAGATTTCTTATTCCACCACGAAACGGATGGTGTCTCCGTGGCTAGTGCCTACTCCGTTGGTAGCGAAGGCTATAGCATAATATTCACCTTTACCTAGTGAATCTGTATAGGCATGGAAAGTGGTGGAAACTTCTGTTGCCGTAGTCCTTAGGCGTAGTGTATCGTTGCCATAGTCGAAGCCACATTGCTTAAGAGTACTATTGGGTGAGGCCGAAATCGAGCCTGTGAGCAGTACGGAATCGCCTTCCTGCACCGCCGTGTCAGTCTGCACGGTAGGGGCAAAAGGTTGTTCTCCGCTGCGATCTTCGCCACACGAGGCCAAGATACAAGAAAAGGTAAGGAGAATCGTAAGGGAAGGTACGATGAGTTTGGTCATAATGTGTTGTCGGATTTAAAGAAGTGTGATGCGTAGCACACGTTGTGTATTGGCGGTGATGCGTGTGCGCTCATCGGTGCGTTCGCCAGCAAGCCAAATGGGGCCTTTGTCGTCGGTCCAAAGAAGAGAAAGAATCTTTTCGATGCGCGAACGGTGGTGGTTTGTTAGAAAATCGCTTATCAGTTGTGTGCCTTTCATGCCAAAGGGCTGAAAGCGTTCACCTTCGCGAGGAGCACGCACACAGAGTCTCCCTTGCAGTTGATCTGCATCTATGAGAGCCACATTGCGCCCCCCCATCAATGAATGAATGGCATCGCGCTCAAGCAGTTCGAGCGAAAAATGGGCTTTGCCATGTGTGAAAGTGTGTACGCCACCATTTTCCAACAGAGAAAGTTTGATGGTATCCTCCTTGGGGGAGGACTGGGGAAGTGGACCAAAGCATACGCAATCACTGCTTCGCGTGACGATGCCCCGTGTCGTCTCAATAAATCCTCCCACGCCCAGTTTCTCTACATCGCCTAGTTGCATGCTTGTGAAGCCATAAGGCGCAAGCCATTCATAGAGCAGAGAATGGTAAGTGGAGCATTCCATGACCCGTTGCCAAGGTGCAGCGTGAAAAGTCTGCCCCATGATGTTCACTTCGTGAAGGCCACATTGAGCCGAAGCCTGTGCTAATCCAAGGCGGTAAAGCTCGTAAGCCTCGGTGAGCCTTTGGGCTGTGGCGTTGATGCTTTGGGCTGCGTTGGGGTTGATTTGGGTAAGCCGAGGAAGCACTTCGTGGCGCAAGAGGTTGCGTTGATAGTGCGTGTCGGCATTGGTACTATCGGTCACGAAAGCCTCTTTCTTATCTTCTAGATAGGTCAGAATCTGTGTCTTAGTCCAGTTGAGCAAGGGACGATAAATCATAAATCCCTGTTTATGGCTCTCGCGCTGCATGCCCGTCAGTCCACGCAGTCCGCATCCGCGCGTAAGGTTGAGCAGCAAAGTCTCGGCATTATCTTCGCAGTGATGTCCTACGGCAACGCCCTCAAAGTGATTTTCGCGGATGAGCTGAGCAAACCATTCGTAGCGCAGACGGCGAGCCACCATCTCTATGCTCTCGCCCGAACGAGCCACTTCCTGTAAGGTATCGAAATCTTTGACAAAGAGTCTTACCCCATGGCGTAGGCATA
>OIZT01000556.1_pt1 | contig 22032 bp, 24 predicted proteins | sample 1588611 | NCBI WGS metagenome assembly OIZT01 (sample SAMN03283278) | human gut metagenome | biome: human-associated habitat; material: feces | host: Homo sapiens | place: Peru | collected 2012
GGCTCCCTTCTTAAGAAACGGAAAATGCAGGCGCTTGTCAATCCGGTGGCTTGATTAGCGTCTGCATTCTGCTTTCCTGTATTATATCACATTGTGAGTGGGTGTCAATAGCACGGGGAAAAGTGCGATATTGAAGGTACCTTTCAGCTCATCGGCTCATTTTACAGATGTGGGAGATTATCCCTGTAGCGCCGCAGATCTTCCTCGCTGACTTTGGAGATAATTTTGTTCAGCGTCGCCAAAAGGGTTTCTTTCTCTTCCGGCAGTTTGCCTCTGAGCTGAAAAGCGTTGGAGGCTCCCATTGCTGCAAAGTATGTGGAAATATTCAGGTTTTCTACCAGGGTACGAAGCTCCCGGTATTTTTCAAGCTCGCCTTCCTCCGCCCAATTCCCAGACTGAATTTCCTGATACAAATCGGATTCCGGGTAGATTGTCAGCATATTCGGCCCAATCAGGAAAGGATGCAGCTGATTGAAAACTTCTGCGGAGGCTTTTGCCCCGGCCTCCCCTCGTCCCTTACCGGAAATGCCGGTGAGATAGAAGAAGCCATATTCGATACCGGTCTGCTCCAACCGCCTGCACTGCACCAGAATATCCCGGGAAGTATATCCCTTCCGCATGAAGGCAAGAGCCGTATCATCCCCGGTTTCCACGCCAATCGTCAATCCATTGTAGCCTGCCTGCCGAAGCCGGAGGAGTTCTTCGTCTGTCTTATTGACGGAATCCGTAATGCGGGCAAAACAGCCGATGGATTCAACAGAAGGCAGGTACCTGTGAATGAGAGATGCAATCTCAAGCAGTTTTTCCGTTTTCAAAACAAACGGATTGGCCCCAGTCAAAAAAACACGCTGAATTGGCTCAGGATCGTCTTTTCCCTCAAGACGAATTAACATCTTTGAGTAGGGATTTGTGCGCAGGGTTTGCACTTCCAGCAAATCCCGCTCTAAGTCTTCCATAGGGGTCATTCTGAATTTGAACGGCAGATCACTGTACAGCGTACAAAATTTGCACTTATGATGGGTGCAGCCTGCTGTGACCTCCAGCAGCAGCGAGTCTGCCTCATAAGGTGGCCGCCAAATGGTTCCTGTGTAATGCATAATCCATACCTCATCTCAAAGAATTGTGCGCAGGCAACGAGGCAAACCTGCGCATGACTGTCTCGTTGACACTATTATAGCAAAACACATCAGAAATGAAAGTACTGTACTTTTTTAAAGTACCTTTCAATTTGGCGTGAAATAGGTTATGATGATAGAGACTGGAGATGAGGAAGATGAGAAAATCAGAATCTGCCGTGAATCGCTGCAAGACAATTTCTACCGTACAAAAATTGCTGGGTGGGAAATATAAAATCGAGCTGCTTTGGTATATCGGCAAATGCAATGTCCGGCGTTTCGGACAGCTTCGCCGTCAGATTGGGGAGATTACGGAAAGTTCTCTTACCAAGCAGCTTCGGGAGCTGGAAACAGATGGATTTATCCTGCGCCACGATTTTTGTGAGGTGCCGCCGCGGGTGGAGTATACCCTGACAGAGCTTGGGGAGAGTTTCCTGCCCGTCCTCGACTGCATCAAAGCATGGGGAGACAAGAATCTTCATGCTTAATGTGCTAACAGACGATGTCGAGATTCTGAATCAAAAAGCTGTTGCGCCGCAATCATTTTTTGCTCCAATTCTATTGGAAGAAGAATGTTGTATTCCCCCTTTGAAAACCGCCCATCTGATGTCGACAGAATTGCTTTCTCCGCATATAGAACCTGATTTTCAGTTTTCGAATATACCTATACCACCCCTCCTAAAATTGAGAAAAAAGTGGTTGCGGCGCAATGACTTTTTGGGGTCTAAATGCGTGAGTGCGATCAACATTATGACATGAGTGCCGTCTTAGTAGATTTCTGCTTCGTGTTGGCTAAGCGCTTTTCTATTGGCAGGCATATTTCAAATGTACAGCCACCGCCCGGAGTGTCTGTTAATCGGATCGTACCATGATGCAGCCTTACAATCTCCTGCGCAATACTCAATCCCAGTCCAAAGTGACTTTTGTCCGTTCTTGATGGATCGCCGGAATAGAACCGCTCAAACACTTTTTCCTTCTCAGCGTCCGCGATGCCGGGACCATGGTCAATGACGAAAAAAGCGAGCTTTTGGGGCAGCACCTTGGCTCCCATTTCAATGGTCTGTCCGGGGCTGGAATAGGAAATAGCGTTATCCAGCAGAATTCCCAAAACCTGGCTGATTCGCTCTTTATCGCATTGAATCTTAGGGTAATGATCTTCGATGTCCAGGTTCAAGCGGATATTCTTCTTTCTTGCGCCTTCAGAAAACTGCTCCCAGGTTTCGATCAGCAGAGAATCCACATCAGTCTCCCGTATATCCATTTTCCAGTTTCCCGCGTCACTGGAAGCCAGAGCGAGCATGGATTGAACTAGCTTACTCATCCGGCTGCACTCATCCAGAATGATTTTCTGTTTCTGGCCGGATTCCATGGTTTCCGCATTCGCCTGAATCACAGCCAATGGTGCTTTCAGTTCATGGGATGCCGATGCAATGAATTCCTTCTGACTGTTCATGGTGTCTTCCACCGGTTCTACTGCCTTTCCAATCAAAAAGCGGCTGAGAAAATACATGAGCACCAATACACCCAGCCAAACAACAGGATACAAACTGCAGCCGTTTTTCAGTGTCTCCAAAAGAGAAGCCCTGGGATAAAACAATATCAGGTCAAGCACCATTGTCTTGCCGTTGTGAACGGTACTATGGATTGCGTAATACCCATCCTTCTGATTCCCGGAAATGGCATAGACTGTGCGGCTTTTGCCATAGGCGCCGTTCTCAGCAGCTTCCTCTTGCATGGAAAGAACAGTATCAGATTCCTGCGTCCGTTCAATCAGAACTTCCAATGGTGTAGGAAAACACTCTGGGCTGGATTGTGTTGTGGTGCCGTCAAACAGACGCACCATGGCATTGGATTTGGCGTAAACGGAAAAATCCAAATTCCTGCTGCCGAATTGTTCAAAAATACTGTCCGCCAGGTTATTTCCGTACTGAATTTCCGCGCTGCGAATCTGAGACACAGCATTGCCAGCCATGACCAACATAGCAGCGGTGAAGATCAGCATGGTGCTGGTGAGAAACAGTACCATCAGCTTTTTCCTCAGCTTTTCAATCATGGTGTTTCCTCCAAACGATACCCGGCACCATAGACGGTCTTGATGCTGACCTTACAGCCAATCTCCCGGAGGCGCTTTCTCAGGAAGTGGATGTAGTTATCCACATTCCCGTCTTCCACTTCCGTATTGCCTCCCCAAACCTTCCAAAGAAGCTGGCTTCGGCTCTGTACCGTATCCGGCTGCTCCAGAAATACTGCAATGAGATTTGTTTCCTTCTGGGTTAAGATCACAGACTTTCCCTGATAGGTTAGCCGCCGGTATTCGGCATCCAGCACCAAACCATATGCCGTGATTGTCTTTCTCTCCTGAATCTCTACCGGGCGGCGGGTCAAAGCCCGGATTCTCGCCAGCAACTCCCGGATATGAAAGGGCTTCACCAGATAATCGTCCGCACCGCAGTCCAATCCTTCAATTTTATCCTCCAGCTCTCCCAGCCCGGTGAGAATCAGTACCGGCGTAAATATCTGCTTTTGCCGCATGGCTTTCAAAACAGTCAGTCCATCGAGAATGGGCAACATCCTGTCCAGCAGTACAATGTCATAGCCATATTCTGTATTCAGAGCGTATTGCAGCGCCGTTTCCCCGTCATAACAGCAGTCGGTGATATAGCCGTCCTTTTGCAGCTGCTCCGCAATGGCATCTGAGAGATTCTGATCGTCCTCCACCAATAAAAGTCTCATGGGAAGCCCTCCTTCTGGTCCCATTATATCACAGGATTCTCTAAAAAACTTTTAAGAATGCGCAAGGATTCCCTGAATTCTTACAGGACTTTTCAAGAGGCTGCATGGTATGATCGCTCCGAAATCAAAAAGGAGGTTTTATACCATGTATCGAAAAGTCATTGTTTTTCTGCTGACGATCCTTGTTGTGATCATCATCGCCGGATGCTTAAAACCGTCACATCAGAAGAATGTAAAGGCAATTGTATCACAAACACAAGCAGAAACGGAGCATATACCGGACGCGCCGTCCACTGAGACAGTACCCCCCGGCAATCCTGCCAGCGGAGACGAACTGTTTACGATTTCCAAGCTGAACGGTTCCGTGTCTGCATTTACAGAGGATGGCTGCACCATAGCCCCGACCCATGAGGAGGGGGATGTGGCAGCAATGCCAGCACCGGGGTATGAAGATAACTGGGAGCAAGTTTCGGTGGTCTATGACAGCGGCTGTACCTTCCAGTACGCATATTCCAATCCGCAAACCGGAGAAGTCCGCTATGAGACCGCCACCGTGGGCGATGTGAAGAAGCAGGCAACTTTGATCATCTGCGGCGAATATGACAGTGACAATGTGCTTCACGCAGATCGGGTTTTCCTTTACAGACTTATGGGGTAAGTCTATGGCATTTTATCAACGTGCCTATTGCTACCTTCGGCGAAAGAAAAGCAAAAGCATTGTTCTATTTTCCTGCTTTCTGGTGATTAGCACGCTGATTCTGTGCGCTGCTATGATCTTGCAAACGGCTGGAAATGTTAATCGCTCTATCCGTGAGAAAACGGGTTCAAAGATCATTTTAGAGGACCGTCGAGGGCAAAACAGCATTTCTTCCGAAACCGTTTCCCTTTTGCTGTCACTACCTGCTGTGACGAAAATCAATCGGACGGCAAGCAGCACAGCATACCCTGCCGATTTTTCCCCGATTATTAAAAAAGAAGGTTCCGACCCGCTGAATCTGACTGTCACCCTTCATTCCTGCGACAATACAGAAATTGACGGGCTGTTTGCCCAAGAGAAGTACCGTCTACTGGAAGGAACCCATATTACGGATGCCCAGAACGGCATTTTAATCAATTCCATTCTTGCCCAGGCAAACGGTCTTGGAATCGGCGATACAATCACGTTGGAAACAGAAACCGGAGATACCGCCTCCGGCGAGATTATCGGCATTTTCTTTTCAGGTATGGAGCGCAGGCAGGAGGACAATGTGGCAGCAGCATACCGGATTGAAAACCAGCTCTATGTCGATCACAGTATGTTTGAAACGCTATTTGACACGGCCGGCTATTGCTCGGTTTCCGTTTATACTTCCGATCCTGACAGCCTGGATGCTCTGCGGGAACAGGCGGAGCCGCGGGTTGATGATTTCGTCAGCATTACAACCTCGGATGCCCTGTATCAGCAGATGATTGCTCCCTTAAAGCAAGTAACACGCGTGACAGTCCTAATGATGGCACTCATCGTAACTACAGCGGTTATTGTGGTTTCCCTGCTGCTGTGCATGTGGATGCGGACACGGGCAAAAGAAATGGCTGTTTTCATCAGTCTTGGAGTATCAAAGGGAAGCCTGTTTTTGCAGGCAATGACGGAAAGCCTGACCCTTTTTGTACTATCGGTTTTGGGAGCGACTGTGATCTGCGGATTGTTTGCTCGGAGGCTTATGGACAGCCTTTTTTCAACAGGTGATCTGGCACGCATGACAGGTGCCCATTTGGAGCCCACGCATTTGCTGACACTGATTCTTCTGGGAAGTGCAATCGTACTGATCGCCGTGGGCATGTCGGTATTTCCCACACTCCGGGCAAATCCGAGAGATACCCTGGCCAGAATGGAGGGATAACATGAACTGTTTTCAAAGAGCTTGGAGAAGTATGTTTCGCAAACCAGTCAAAAGCGGTTTACTTCTGCTTGTGATCGTTGCGGTGAGCCTGTCACTTCTGTGTGGTATGGCTTGTCAAAATGCCAGCATTCAGACTCAGGACACCACCCGACAGGCAGTTGGTGCCGGTCTGCGTCTGGATGGCAATGAGTCAAACAGAACGAAGCGGCTGGAAGAAACGACGGACAAGATCACCCATCAGCCGGGGTATCTAGATGAAGGGGAGTTGGACGGTGTTTACATTCGTAAGCTGGAAACCGCCTACGGCACCCAATGGTATGTGGGAGCCGACAATTCCTTTGATTCCCTGCTTATGGACGACATCGAAAAACTTGCTGCTGTTCCAGGTATTTCTGACTACAATGTAACAACAAAAATCACCCCAGTCAATCCTGTCAACTTTACCCGGATCGAAGATCCCGATAATGACCAGTATAACGATATTGGTGGTGTCACCCTGCTAGGAAACCGAAAAATGGAACTGGATTTCAATGTTCTGTCCGGCAATGTGACAGTGAAAGAAGGGCGCATGATCGGTATGGAGGATCGTGATGTGTGCGCGATTTCGGAACAACTGGCACAGCGCAACAGCCTTCATATTGGGGATACTTTGCAATTCAACGACTGCCACGACCCGGAAAACGCACCCATTTGGGAAGCGGTCATTATCGGCATCTATCAAACGCAGCAGCTTATGCAACCACTGATGTCCGGCGATACTTACCGTTCAGAAAATGTTGTCTTCACCGACCTCCGTTTCCCGGAAAAGGCAGAAAACGAAACCGAGCCCTGCTTTGAACACGCCTATTTCCGCATTGGAGATGTAGATGAATACGATGCTGTGAAATCGGCGGTGGAAGCAACGGACATTGATTGGGAGCGATATGACCTGATTGACCGAAACGGAAATCTCGCTACCATGTCATCGAACTTCCATGATCTTGAGAAAATCAGCAAAGTGTTGATTGTACTAACCTTTGCCGCTGGCTTTGTCATTCTGTTCCTGATATTTCTATTCTGGACGAAAAACAGAAATCAGGAAATCGGCATTCTGCTCTCTCTTGGTTTTCGGAAAGTCAGTGTCATCGGTCAACTTCTCGTGGAAGCCCTGCTTATCACGCTGTTGTCCTTTGGAGTCACCATTGCCCTTGCCCCAGCAGCTTCGGAAGCAGCGGCAGATTATCTGATTGCCGCCCAAGTGGAGCAGGCGGAAATCCAAAGGGATCGGGACGCAGGTAAAGTCATGTTTGCCTCTCAACAAGCGGAACAGACGGTCATAGGTGCAGATGTGAAAATCACGGAAGATATGTGGCTGCTCAGCGGCGCAGGTGTGATTATTCTGATTGTAGTTTCCATTGGAATTGCCGGAATCCCTGTTCTGCGAAAGAAGCCACGGGAAATTCTGAGTGAACTAAGTTAAGGAGAATCGCATGATTTTAGAAGCAAAGAATGTGTCCTATTATTATAAATCGCAGCGCGACAAGCTGATTCTGGATCATGTAAGCTATGGCTTTGAATGCGGCAAACTGTACGCTATCTTAGGCCCCAGCGGTTCCGGGAAAACAACTTTGCTTTCCCTTTTGGCTGGTCTTGATGTTCCCGTCCAGGGAGAGATCTGCTATGACGGAAAGCCCATCACCACAAAGGACCTGGCAGAGCACCGCCGTCACCACATTTCTCTGGTATTCCAGAGCTACAACCTGATTGACTATCTTACTCCGTTGGAAAATGTAAAGCTGGGCGGCAAGGGCGATCCCAAATCGCTGCTGGGCAGCATGGGAATGGGAGAGGAATACTGGAAACGTAGCGTCCTGCAGCTTTCCGGTGGTCAGCAGCAACGGGTAGCCATCGCCCGTGCCCTGGCCAGTGATGCCAAGGTCCTGCTGGCAGATGAACCAACGGGCAATCTGGACGAAGCCACCGCTTGGGATGTGATTGACCTGTTGAAGCACATTGCACACGAGGAAAAGAAATGTGTGATTGTCGTGACCCATAGCAAGGAATTGGCACAGGCAGCAGACGAGATCATTCACATTGGAAGCATCCATGCTGCAAGTAGCAAGCCTAATTTCTAGGGCAAACAGAGCCAGATGGAATGTGTCTCAAGCGATTCAAAGAATCGCGCAGCCGCTGGATTTATCCAGCGTTTCCAGAACACGGCAATGTGTTCTACGGGGCTTGGGGCATCGCCTCAACAAGCAGAAAAACCATTCGTTCCACGAAAGCGGAATGGATGGTTTTTCGCATTTGTACATACAGATGCATTGCTTGCCACTACTATTTCGGTTTCTTCGCTCCCCAAATGTTTAGCATACATGCCACTTGATTATTCCGCTATTTTTAGTATAATTAAGAAAAAAGGAGAGAAAACATGACTGACAAAATTGCTGAATGGATTGAAAAACTAGCGACCGGGAAGAAAGCGAGGATTTTTTGGGCAATAGTTATTGCCCTTATCGTTGCACTTTTCATTCTTTTCCCCTTTATCGATGCAAACCTTTTATTCTACAATCGGATTGAAACCCGTATTAACAATCTGGAAAAATTGGTCTCAATTAGTGGTATGACCGTTTCCGAGGACCCCTCACTGCATGCAGAATATCAGGATATTCTATTGAATATGGAAACGGCGAGACAGAATTCAGTTGTCAGTTTCTCTATTGAGGGCTTTGTAAAAGAATCTTCAGCGTTTGATACCACAGTTAAATTTTGGAGTGGTACGATTGTTGGTATAATCCTATCCATCGCTTGCTTGTTCAACAAGAATCCGAACGGTAAAACTACCATTGGCTTTTTCTTCAAGAATAACCTTATGATTTGTATTGTTTGCCTCATTATGGGTGCTGTATTTGGATGGCTTTTTACTCTTATTCCAACGCTTGGCTCTGTTTGGATTAATGCAATAGCTGCTCCAATTGTCCAGTTCGTATTCTTGGATCTTTTGATATCAACTCCCCAGAAGAAAAAGTGATAAATCAATCATTTGAGGATCATTGTATGTATTCCGTTCCACAACTGGCAAGCAATGCTTATGGCGCGCCATATGCGAAAAACGCTCACTTCCGCCCCGGCGGATTTGAGCGTTTTCTGCTTGTTGGGAAGCATCCCAAACCCTTTGCATCACAAGTTCCTTGTGAGCTGCGCACCCCACGGGCGCTTATGTTTTGTTTGTGAACCCCTATGAAAACAATGATGTTATGTTAATTTTAGATTGACTTAATATGCAAAACAGGGTATAATAGTCACACAAAGGTCAGGAGGAGACGGTTATGAATACCATCGGTGTGCGGCTGCGGGAACTGCGTCAGAGTGCGAAACTGTCTCAAGCGAAGATTGCAGCCATTGTGGGCTCCCGGCAGTCGGCGGTTGCTCGTTTTGAAAGCGGCGAGGCTCATGTCCCGGCGGAGGTAATGATTCGGTATGCGGATTATTTCGATGTGTCGCTGGATTACATTTTTGGTCGCACGGACAAGCCCCAGGGTAAGCTGTATGAGGGGAAAATGAAAATCGAAAAGGTCTATCCAGAGATGGACAAGTTCATCGAGATGTGCTTTGACCCCGGCTCTCCCATCAATGAGCGGCTGAAAGAAACCCTTCGGGAAATGTTGAAGGAGTGACAGGAATGAATCAGGATTTGACATTCATGGGTAATCAGTTCGATGAAATCTTAGAGATCATCGACAATGCCAGAACCCGAGCTATGCGGGCAGTAAATGCGGAGCTGATTAATATGTATTGGGAAATCGGTGCCTACATCAGCCAGAAGGTTGAGGCTGATGGCTGGGGCAAAAGCGTTGTCACCGAGTTTTCCGAGTTTCTCCGCCATCGCTATCCAGCCTCCAAAGGCTTTTCGGCCCAGAACATCTGGCGCATGAAGCAGTTCTATGAAACTTACCGCGGCAACGAAAAACTCTCACCACTGGTGAGAGAAATTTCGTGGACAAATAATCTGCTGATTCTGACCGGCTGCAAGACAGATGAAGCAAGGGAATTTTACCTTCGGCTTTGTGCGGCGAACAACTACTCCAAGCGGGAACTGGATCGGCAGATCAGCAGTATGCTCTTTGAAAGAACCATGCTGTCCGATACGAAGAACAAAGAACTGCTGACCAGAAGCGGAGGACTGGTTGCCCTTCGGGATGCCTATGTATTCGAGTTTCTGGATGTGAAAGAACCATACAAAGAGAAGGATCTTCGTAAAAGTATCGTCGCAAATCTGCGGGACTTCATTCTGGAATTTGGTCAGGACTTCACCTTTGTGGGTGAGGAGTATCGGATACAGGTGGGGAACACCGACTTCTTCATTGATCTGCTTTTCTACAATCGTGCGCTGTCCTGTCTGGTGGCAATCGAATTGAAGGTGGACAAATTCCGCCCGGAGCATCTGGGACAACTGAACTTCTATTTGGAAGCCCTTGACCGGGATGTGAGAAAGCCCAATGAGAATCCCAGCGTAGGACTGATTCTTTGCACCAGCAAGGATGATACAGTTGTGGAATATGCCTTGAGCAGAAGTATGTCCCCCACCATGGTTGCGGACTATACCCTGCATCTGCCAGACAAGACTTTGCTGGAAAACAGGCTGCGTGAATTGACGCAGGCGTTGACACTGGAAAGTGGGGATGCAGAATGAAAGCCGTGATTTATGCCCGCTATTCTTCCGACAGTCAGAGGGAGGAATCCATTGATGGTCAGATTCGGGAATGCACTGCCTTCGCAGAGAAGAACGGCATCACAATTCTGCGCCACTACATCGACCGCGCCTACTCTGCCAAGACGGACAACCGCCCGGATTTTCAGGAAATAATCAAGGACAGCAGCAAGAAACTGTTTGACATGGTCATCGTCTGGAAGCTGGACAGATTTGCGAGAAACCGTTACGACAGCGCACGGTACAAAGCCCAGTTAAAGCGGAACGGCGTGAAAGTCGTGTCCGCAACGGAAGTAATTTCCGAAGGTGCGGAGGGTATCATTCTGGAATCCGTGCTGGAAGGCTATGCGGAATACTACTCTGCTGATCTGTCGGAGAAGGTTATCCGTGGCAGGACGGAGAATGCGTTAAAGTGCAAGTTCAACGGCGGCACACTTCCCATCGGTTATGTGATTGATGAGGAACAGCATTTTCAGATTGACCCGCTGACCGCTCCCTTTGTGCTGGATGTGTTCAAGAAATACGACAAGGGCGCGACCATGAAGGAACTGCGTGACTGGCTAAATGAAAATGGCATCCGCAATAAATTAGGAAAACCTCTGAACTTCAACAGCATTCAGCACATGCTCAGTAACCGTCGTTATATTGGAGAGTACAAATACCAGGACATTATCGTTCCCAACGGAATCCCTACCATCGTCCCAGAAGATTTGTTTGATCGGGTTCAAGAAAAGCTGGCGCAAAACAGAAAAGCCCCGGCCCGTCACAAAGCCGAGGATGATTACCTGCTGACCACGAAACTCTTCTGCGGCTACTGCGGTGCTTACCTCTGTGGCGAGAGCGGCAAAAGCAGGAACGGAACCGCTCATCACTACTACAAGTGCGTATCTGTAAAAAAGAAGCGGACGGACTGCAAGAAAAAGCCTGTTAGGAAACAATGGCTGGAAGATCTGGTGGTCAACGAAGTGATGAAGGTGGTCATGGACGACAAAGCCATTGAAGCCATCGTTTCCATGGTGATGGATTTGCAGGATCGTGAAAACACCAGTCTTCCCCTGTACGAGCAGCAGCTCCGGGAAGCGGAAACCGGCATCCAGAATCTGCTGAACGCCATCCAGCAGGGCATCCTCACCAAGTCCACCAAGAGCCGGTTGGAAGAATTGGAAGCTGCCAAGGAGGATTTGGAGATCAAGATCGCCAATGAAAAGATCGCCAAGCCCAGAATCAGCCCGGAGTTCGTCACCTTCTGGCTGCACAAATTCCGCAAGCTGGATGTACACCAGCAGTCTCACCGCAAAATGCTGATCGATGCTTTTGTGAACGCCATTTATCTGTATGATGATAAGCTGGTTCTCACCTTCAACTACAAGGACGGCACCAGAACCATCACCCTGGATGATGTGAAAGAAGCCGTAAAGAACAATACCGGTTCGGATTTGGATTGCCTTGGTGCACCAAAGCGAGTGTTCTTACAGGATCTGGTATCCTGTAAGAACACTCGCTTTTTTCTATTCATTTTGCGCCGGTTTCGTGGTTTCTACTGAACCGATTATGGACTCAAAGTAGCGGTTGCCAAAGCCTCGGCTTTTAGTATGACTTATGATAGAGTTCGTAGCCGATTTCCCGCAGGAGCAGGGGCATCTGGCGGATTTCCCGGCGGATAAAGTCCCGGGTATCCTCGGTCAATTCCTCATAGGGCACCAGCTCACTGGAATGCTTCAGCTCCGGGTCGGTATCACCGACTTGCCAGCCGTCCATGTACTTGTCGTTCATCCAGCGGTCATGCTCCACTTTGGACAGCTCCTCCAAATCGGGGCCGTAGAGTTCGGTCACTGCGTCGGCGGAGTTGGGGACAATGGGACGGATGCCATACATCTGCTTAGAACAGCCCCAATATCTTCATGGATATAGATAGACCTGTCCGCAATCTCTCTTGGGGAAAAAGCACGTTCATTATTTATGCAGGCATAAGTCGCCTTCGGATTTTCCACGGTGTATCTCCAGAAAGGATACTTGATGATGCCCGGGGTGTTGTTGCCCACGCCCAGCTCCAGAAGCAGCACCTTGCCCCCCTTGTGCCACCGCAGGAAATCCGCATACCGCTCGGAGGCGGCGTACCATCCCCGGTCCTGCACGAAGGTATCGTCGCACCGGAGGTTCATGGTCATGGGTGCGCCGCACACCGGGCAATGAGGAATCAGCTCTGTTGGAATTTTCATATCCTGCTGCTGGGCAAGCATCTGCCGGACTTCCGCCTCATTGTCATAGGTTCTGTTGTGGCAGGCTTTGGAACACTGCCACAGGCCATAGTCTCCCTGCGTGTAGAACAGACGGCGTTTGTCAAAGCCCCCACGCTGGAACTGGTGGTCAACGTTGGTGGTCATCACAAAATAATCCTTGTCCTTCACCAGTGCCAGCAGCTCCCGATAAACGGGAAGCGGGGCATCCACATAGCGGTTATAGAAAATGTGACGGCTCCACCAGGCCCAGTATTCCTCCAGCGTGTCATAGGAATAAAATCCCCCGGAGTACATATCGGAGATGCCGTATTTCCGGTAAAAATCGGAGAAGTACCGTTCAAACCGTTCCCCGCTGTAGGTGAGGCCGGCAGAGGTGGATAACCCTGCCCCGGCTCCGATTAAGACAGCATCCGCCGTATCCAGCGCTTCCTGCAGCCGCTCAACGGAGCAGCTTCCGGTAGATTGCTTCATCCCACTCTTTGAAAACATTGAATACCACCTCAATTTTGCTTCCGGTCTCTGCCTTGTATTTTCGTACCGTGTCCACGGCAATCTCCGCCGCTTTCTCATTGGGAAACATAAATACGCCTGTGGAAATGCAGCAGAAGGCCAGGCTCCCCATTCCGTTTTCATCCGCCAGTTTCAGACAGGAACGGTAGCAGGATTCCAGCAGAGCGCAATGCTCCCGGGTCAGTTCTCCCCGCACGATGGGACCGACGGTGTGGATCACATAGTCACAGGGAAGATTGTAGGCCGGTGTGATCTTGGCCTGTCCGGTGGGCTCTTCATAGCCTTGCTGTGCCATCATCTCCGCACACTTCAAGCGAAGCTGCACCCCCGCGTAGGTGTGGATGCAGTTGTCAATGCAGTTGTGACAGGGCTGGTAGCAGCCGGTCATACCGCTGTTGGCTGCATTGACAATGGCTCCGCATTCCAGGGTGGTAATGTCTCCCCGCCAGAGATAGATTCCCTCCTGAACCGGGCGCAGATCAGACAGCCGGGTAATTGTCTTTGCTGCCAGTTCCTCATGGAGGTAAGCATTCTGCACTTTCAAAAATTCCCGGCTAATGGCTGCCGGATGGCGCACATTCATAAGTGAGCGCAGCAGCACCTTCTGGCGTTCGGCATCCCTGGGAATCTCCTGCGGCTTGCAGGAAGGACGCTCCCGCAGCAATTCCTCAATCAAAAATCTTCTTCGCTCTTCCTGATTCATGGTGTTACCCCCGTATCATCCATTGTGCCCTCCCAAAAGCAAAGCGGCAGAGGCCACGCTGCTGCCGCTTTGCGTGGCCTCCACGATTTAATCAGAACTTCCCGTTATTGTTGGCCCAGGTGGACTGATCTGCGATGGTTTCCATCACGTCCCAATGCTCGGCAATCTTGCCGTTTTCCACACGCCACAGGTCATAGTAGGCAGTAGGAGCACCGCCGAAGGTTCCTTCGCTGACTGCCAGGACGAAGTCACCCTGTGCCAGAACCTGATGCACGGTGGTGTAGATCATCTGGATACCCTGCTGGGCAAGAGCAGCCAGTGCCGCACCGAGGCCGGACAGGCCGTCGGCAATGCCGGTATTGTGCTGGATGTAGGTGTCGCCGTCAAAGAAATCGGGGGTCTTTTCCGGGTGGTTGCCCTGCATCACATCGTACAGGAAGCTCTCAACCAGCTTGCGGTTTTCCTCGGTCTTGTCCAGATCGGTGACTTCCATCGTGCCGTCGGTCTGGGTGTGACCGGAAGGATTGGGAGCAGCCAATGCAGCCAGATTGTCCCAATGCTCCGCAATCAGACCGTTTTCATCAAAGCGGAAGATGTCAAAGGCCACCTGATCGCCAGCCCCGGCAAAGTTATAGACGGTCTGGAGGAACACCTTGTCGCCATCGGAAAAGGCCCGGATGTTCTTCACTGTGGTCTTCACCGGCGCGGAGGCCAGATAGGCAACAGAGCCAACAAAGGCATCCCGTCCGGTACCGTAGGCCAGATTGTGCTGGATGTAGCCCTCTGCCAGCAGGCTCTTAGCGGTTTCGGTATCGCCGGTGGCGAAGGTGTTGATGAGTTCGAGAGCTTTCTGAGTGTTTGTCATTTTAGGTTCCTCCTTGGTATTGTCATGGCTGCTGCCGAATAATTTCTTGAAAATATTCATGTTCTGGTTCTCCTTTTGCTTCGTGCCTGGGATCGGCCGTTCTCCCCGGCTCTTGACTGTATTATAATGCCGCAAGTTTCCACTGTAAAGTAAGCACAATATTGTGCTGTAGTTACTAAATGGAAACTATTGACATTCCGGCAGCAGGTGCTCTATAATGAAGGAAAAATCCGGCTTGCAAAGGAGACATTTTCTATGAGCGAAGAAAAGAAAGAGCTTCCGGTCTGCCCTGTGGAGACCACCCTCATGCTGATTGGGGATAAGTGGAAGGTGCTGATTCTGCGGGACTTACTCCCCGGAACGAAACGCTTTGGCGAACTGAAAAAGTCCATCGGGCATGTCTCCCAGAAGGTGCTGACCGCCCAGCTTCGGGATATGGAGGAAAGCGGGCTGCTGACCCGCAAGGTTTATGCCGAGGTGCCGCCCCGGGTGGAATACACGCTGACGGACTTGGGATATAGCTTGAAGCCCGTTCTGGATTCCCTATGGAATTGGGGCGAGGAATACAAATCCTCCCACCCATAAAGCAGTTGGCAGGAAATGTCGCGCCAAAACACAGCCCCCGTCTGAATTCCAAGATTCAGACAGGGGCTGTGGATTTACTCTTTTTCCACAATGGTCCGATTGCAAAATACCGCCACCCGTGACTGGCCGTCCCTGGTGCAGGTGTAGAGGACCAGGTCGTAGCCGCTGTTTTGCACTGCGTCCACGTCCTTGGGGCTCAGAGTCTCGATCATTTCCGCCCGGTAGGTGTTGACGATCCCCGCCATATCCGTAAACGTAACGGTATTGCCCAGGGACATCTCGTTCAGCCGGCCAAAATGGCTTTCAAAATTGTGGGCGGCAATCACCAGGTCATCCTTGCGGGAGGAGCCGAACTGGCGGCAGGGGGCGATTTCCAGCCTGGTGTAGTCCCAGTCGGACATGACCGGCAGCTTCAGCCCCAGGGCCGGGATCTCCACATAGCCCACATATCCGTAGCCCTCCAGCATAGCCACCGGCATTTCCGGGTCAAGGGCTTCCGTGGCTGTGGGTTCCGTCCCGTTTTCCTCCCCGGTTGGCCGGGTCTCCTGTCCCCGGGGCCGGGTTTTTTCCTGCTCAGCCGCCGCCTGGGAGGAGATGGCCGCCTCTACGCCCGCCAGCAGGGTCTCGGCTTCCCGTCCGGCTCGTGCGTCCGCATAGCAGTTATGCAGCAGCAGGACCAGCGCCGACAGGATCAGCGCCGCTCCCACTGCCACAATGGCGATCCCTGCTTTTTTAGTCACGGTTTTGCTTCTTTTTCTTCGCCAGCATTGCCCCGCCGAGAGCTACAAGGGCAAGTCCCAGGCCGCCCAGCACCCAGATGGGCCAGGTAAGCTGGCCGGTCTGGATCAGGCTGCGGGTATTGGTGATGGTCACAACGCCGTCCTTGACACGGTAGGAGGGGACATAGCCCTTGGCAATGTTGGTTTCAATGACCTGCCAGTTGCCGTAGGCGGTGGGGTCCACCCAGGAGTGGGTCCAGTTGTTCCAGTCCCCAAGGCGCACGGTATCGTAGACCTGATCGCCCTTATACAGGGTCACAGTCACCGATGTGGGGCGCTTTTTCCCGCCGTCCCCGCTCCACACCTTGTGGACCGTAATATCCAGCGGAGTGTCCGATGGCCCAGGAGGCGTATCCTTCCGGGTGTTGGTAATGGTGGTGGCTGTTCCCACTGTGTCGTAGGTGACGGTATATCCTTCCGGAACGGCGGCCTCTTCTACCGTCCATGTATGCCCCGCCTGGAGGCCGTCAAAGGTGTATGCCCAGCCGTTTTCCGCATTCAGCACCTGGGCCTTTTCCGCCCTGCCGTCCTTCAGCAGGTTCACGGTGACGCTGTCATCCTTATGGTTTTCGTTGCCGTCAGACCAGACCTTCCGGACGGAAAGCTGATTTTCATTGTAGGCCTCCACGTGGAAGATCCAGTCCACCTCCCCCACCCGGTTGGCAAACCGGTTATCCAGGGCAAGGGGGACACTCAGCTGGACCTGCAATGCGGCAGACTGGCCGGTGCGGAAAACCCCCAGGAGCTTGTTGCTCTTCAGGCCGTCCAGCTCATCGGGGGAAGCTTCATAGATCAGCTCCGTGCCATTCCAGACCTTCATAGAAAGCTGGGAAAGGAATTCCGTCATAGTGGCCAGGGTCTCCCCCTCCGCCACCTTGGGGCTGAGAGGATTGGCGGTCTCGCTGTGGGCTTCGGCCCGCATATAGAGGTTTACAAAGTCGCAGTCTGTGGCCGCATTGGTGAAGGTAATGGTTTCCGTCACCGCATCGCCGGGCATCAGATTTTTGAAGTTGCCGAACAGGTCCGTTTCCGTGTACTCGCTGCCGGGCCGGAAGTCAAAGCCCTTCGAGAAGCCCTGAAAGGTAATGGAGGGGGAGTCGGCAAAGGCCCTGGTGGCAAGGCTCATAGCCATGAGCATCAGTAGAATCAGCGAGCAAATCGCTTTGCGTGACTTTTTCATATCGCCGTCCCCTTTAATGCACGGTCAGCACGTCGTCGCTGACTCTAACGCCCCAGGCTTCCTCCGCGGCCTCTGCCGGGTTGCTCTGGATGGCCTCGGCCACAACTTCAACGGAAAGGGTGTACTCCGGATCCTCCGGGCAGGAAACGATGCAAGTCAGCAGGCTGGGCGTTTCATCGCCAGGGTCCACAGGGTAAGAATAGTAGAAGTATCCGTCCCCTCCCTCCGTCCAATCGTCCTGGTTTTCTACCGGGTCACAGCTGTAGCCCTCCGGCACGGCAGCCACGATGTTCCCATTCACGTCCAGCCAGTTGACGGCGTAGCTCGCCCGGATGTAGGCCTGGGCGGTGCCGGTGTTTTGAACCGCCAGAGCATCGGTCACCTGGCAGGAAACCTGGGCGTAGGCAAAGTCCTCCACCACCGGCCCTGTTTTGGTCACAAGGAACGCGGCAGTAGAGCCGACTGCCGTAGTGATGAGCAGAAGGACGGCGATCAGCAGGACAGCCGTCCTGTATACCCGGGCTGCGGGTCCCCGGCCTTTTTCCTGTGGGTCCTGATACATAGCTGCCGCCCCCTTTCTCAGCTGGTAAAGTTGAACTTCCGATATGCTTCGCCGGTCAGCCACCCGTGGCTGCTCCGGGTGACCGTGATGTCCAGGCTGCCACTCTCCCCGTCCCCTAGGGTGATGCTTTGGGAGTCCGTACCACATGAGACGGTGTATCCCCCGGCCTCAAGGCCGCTGAGAGTCACGGAGTCGCTGTCAGGGACCACAATGCGCTTGCAGTAGCCCCCCGGGCCGGTCAGCTTCAGGACAGCATTCCCATTATCAGCTCCTACAGAAACGGTCAGGCTGGCTCCATTGCTTTCCGCTTGCTCTTCCTCTGGCTCCGCCGGGGCCTCATACAGGGGGCAGTTTTCAGCGTGGGGGCCGTCCTTATGGCCGCAGGTGCATTCCTTTGCCGGCTCTGTCGGGATCACATCCGGCGGGACATACAGGGGGCATTCCACTCCGTGGGCCTCGCCCTGGGCCGCGCCGCAGGTGCAGGTATTCTGCTCCCCGGTGCTCCCAGGCGCTTCCGGCTGGGAAGGGTCTGCGCTCTGGTTCGACCCAGAAGGATCAGGAGGGTTCCCGCTCTGGTTCGCCCCGGAGGGCGCGGAGGAGTCCCCGCCTTGGTCTACCCCGGAGGGTGCGGAGGAGCCCCCGCCTTGGGCCACCCCAGAGGGCGCGGAGGAGTCCCCGCCTTGGTCCGGCCCGGAGGGCACGGAGGAGTCTCCGCCTTGGTCCGCCCCAGGGGCGTCAGAATCTCCCGCTCCCTCCGGGGAAGTGTCTTTTCCTTCGTCCTCAGGCAGGAGGAGCATCTCTCCGCTGTCGGCAGCCTGGTCAGCAGAGACGACCACCCTGCCGGGAAGCGTCATGCTGACGAGCAGAGTGAGGCCGATCAGCAGAACGATCACTTTTTTGCTCTTCATAGGCGCTTATCCTCCTTATGCGTTTGGCCAGCCCTGGGCATCCATGACGGTAGCGCCATTGTTGGCGGTCTGCACCGCCTGGGCAGTAACGTCTACGGTTGCCGTTGCGTCCTGGTATTCGTTGCCCATGTCGGCCTTGAAGGTCACGGCGGTAAAAATCGGCGCGGTGACCTCCCCGGGCTTCAATGCCTTGGTATAGTAATAGTAGCCGTCCTTCTCCGTCCAGTCGGCAGTGTTGCGGGTCAGCTCCACCAGCCCGGCATCCGCCGTGCCTTGGCCCTGCAGCCGGATGTTCTTTTCCACCTTCACCCGGACCCAGGCCTCGGCCCCGCCGGTATTCCTGACCTCCGCGATTTTGGTAACGGTGGTGTTGGGCATCACACCGGCCAGGTCCTGGAAGGGCCTGGTTTTTTCCGCATCCGCCCACTCCTGCACCGTGATGTCGATCCCGCCGGTGGTGATCACATTGTGCGCCTTGTCCTCCGCGGTGAAGTAGGCGAGGGTTCCGGCGGCAAGGGTGGAGAGGCAGATGGCCAGCACCGACAGAATCAAAAGTTTTCGCTTCATTGTCCTTGCTCCTCTCTAGCCGTTATCAGAAAAATCCCGGTCCGGGATAGCATGAGAATACACCGGTCCTGACAGACCATATGAGAACATCCGGCGAAGTGGCCGGGTGCTCTCATACGGCCTGCGCCCCGAAGGGCGCAGACCATGGGGAAGGAATGATTGATTCTGGTTACTTGAACGCGGCCCAGGCAGCGGCGGCATCGGCAAAGCCCTCGGCCTGGATGGCATCGGCCTCCACCAGGACGTTCAGGGTCAAGGTACCGTCCGTTCCAGTGGTAATGGCACCGGCATCGATGGCCTTCTGGATATCGGCGGCGGTAGCATCCTTGTGGATGCCGATGTTGTTCCAGACGTTCCACTCGGTCATCTTACCGGCGGCCAGAGGCTTAACGCGGACAAAGGTATACACATCGTAGGTTACACCGTCCCTAGTAACCGCCGCCTTTTTGATGTAAGGCTCATTGTTTTGGCCGCCACTCTTGGTGTTGACGAACTCGCCGCTAAGCATGGAGGTGCTGCACCATATGTTGGTGATCACGCCGCCGTTATGCACGTTAACATAGTCATTGTTGGCCGCAGTGGGGAGCATCACACGGATACGGATGTAGGCATCGTTGGCACCGGTGTTGATCACATAGGGGCTCTTGGCAACACGGCGGCCAGGGACCATGTTCTGGCCCTTTACAGCCAGATATTCTTCCTGATAGGTTTCAGCATCAGTCCGGATCTGCTCATCGGTGAAAGCCTTTACGCCGTTGGTAACATACTCCATGCCGCTGGCGGTCTGGTCAGGTGCCGGAATAGTGGCATCACCGGTTCCGCCGGAGCCGGTGCGGTGGAGCTTGGACTCGATCAGGTCGATCTTCACATTGCCCACGGTGAAGGTATTGGTTGCCGTCTTCGTGTCCGTAAAGTAGGCCAGAGATGCGCCCACGATGGCGATGGCTAAGAGAGCCACACACAGGAAGATTGCCGTGATTTTCTTCTTCATTTGCTTTCACTCCTTGATATGTAATGGTGGTGTATTTGTTCCGCGCCCTTGCGCAGGAGAAAACGGATTGCGAGGCCCTTGGGAGGGGTCTTTATGGCTGGGCATCAAAGGCGGCGAAGGCCGCCTTGGCATCCGCAAAGCCTTCCGCCTGGATGGCATCGGCCTGGACCAGAACATTTACGGTCATGGTGCCGTCTTCCGATACCTTGATAAATTTTTTCTCGATAGCTGTCTGAATATCAGCACTGGTTACGTCCTTGCCAATACCGACATAGTTGATAACATTCCATTCGGTCATTTCGCCGGGCTTCAGTGGCTCATTGCGGGTGAAGGTAAGGACATCATATTTCAAGCCATCCGCATCGGTGTAGCCGTTCTCTTCAATGACAGGCCAGTTTATCCCGTTTGGCCCATGCTGGAACTCACCGGAGATCGTAGCGGAAGAGCAGAACATCGCGCTGAGAAAGCCGTTATAACTGCCCTCATAATCGTGAGGAGCCATGACACGGATTCGAACATAAGCGTCATTTGCGCCAGTGTTGACCACATAAGGGCACTTGGCAAAGTTGCGACCGGGGACCATGTTTTTGCCGCGCTCAGCTATGTATGCGGAGTAGTTTGCGGCATCCGCCTTGATTTCTTCATCAGTGAACGCCTTGTTGCCATCTCTGACGTACTTCATGCCGCTTGCGGTATTCTGGGGGTCGGGGATGTCGGTATCGCCGGAATTATCGTTGCCTTCCCGGTGGAATCGCGACTCGATCAGGTCGATCTTCACATTACCCACGGTGAAGGTATTGGTTGCCGTCTTCGTGTCCGTAAAGTAGGCCAGAGACGCGCCCACGATGGCGATGGCTAAGAGAGCCACACACAGGAAGATTGCGGTAATTTTCTTCTTCATTTCCTTTCACCCCTTGATATGTAATGGTGGTGTATTTGTTCCGCGCCTGCGCGGGGGAACTGATTGCGAAGCCCTTGGGCGGGGTCTTTATGCCTGGGCGGCGAAAGCAGTCCAAGCGGCGGCGGCATCGGCAAAGCCTTCCGCCTGGATGGCATCGGCCTCCACCAGAACGGGGAATACACCGTTGGGATAAGGACCGTTCGCACCGAAGAGTTCTTCACTCTGGGCGCTGGTAACCGTGGTATCCATGTGGATGGTGCCCCAGACGTTCCAGTAGGTCATCTCATTGGGAGCCAGAGGATCAATGCGGGTGAAGGTATAGACGTTGTACTTGATGCCCTCACGGTCCACAGTGCCGGTATGATCATATGCCATGGTGAATTCTTTATCCATGGCGCTGGAGGTATACATGCTGCTGTTCAGAACCGCGGTGTCCAGATTGGCAGGGATCATGACCCGGATACGGATGTAGGCATCGTTACTGCCGACATTTTTAACATAGGGCATCTTGTGGTAAGAGCGGCCGGGGATCAGCTGCTCGTTTTCACACGTATACTCTGCCGCATTCTCTTCGATCTGCGCATCGGTGTAGAAGGTATCGCCAGCCTTGTACTTGCTGGTGTTGCCGGAGCCTTCCTTGGCAACATCAGACCACAGCTCGGAATCAGAAGTTGCGCCGTTGGCAATGCCGGCATTTTCACGGTGCAGGCTGGACTCCAACAGTTTGATCTTCACATTACCCACGGTGAAGGTATTGGTTGCCGCGTCCGTGTCCGTAAAGTAGGCCAGAGACGCGCCCACGATGGCGATGGCTAAGAGAGCC
>OIZT01000557.1_pt1 | contig 22012 bp, 13 predicted proteins | sample 1588611 | NCBI WGS metagenome assembly OIZT01 (sample SAMN03283278) | human gut metagenome | biome: human-associated habitat; material: feces | host: Homo sapiens | place: Peru | collected 2012
CGAGCGTGCCGTCGGCCATCAGCTTCGCAACGGCGTCGTTCAGGGCGACCATGCCGCCCGTGATGGCGGCGCAGCGCGTCCCGCCGTCCGCCTGGATGACGTCGCAGTCGATGACGATCTGGCGTTCACCGAGCTTCTCGAAGTCCACGGCCGCGCGCAGGGCGCGCCCGACGAGGCGCTGGATCTCGGCGGAGCGGGCGTCCAGCTTCAGCTTCTTGATGTCACGGTCCTTGCGTCCGCCCACCGTCGACGAGGGCAGCATCGCGTATTCGGCGGTGACCCAGCCTTTGCCCGTGTCGCGTAGGAACGGCGGCACCTTCTCCTCCACGCTCGCGGTGCAGAGGACCCACGTGTCGCCCCACTTGACCAGCACGCTGCCGGCGGCGTACTTCGTGAAGTTCCGGATGATCTCGATTCGTCTCAGTTCGTCAGGTTTTCTCATGTCCCCCAGTATAACACAAGCGCCGCCCCGTGGGGACGGCGCCTGTGCTGCGTGCGGAACCGCGTCCGACTAGAACTCGAAGCCTTCGCGGATGACGGGCCTGACGAGCGTGTTCGCCTGGGCGACGTCGAACCGCTGCTTCTCGCTGCACCAGTTGAGCTTGCCCGGGACCTGCTGCGCCACCGTGCCCACGAGGATCGCCTCCATCATCGGGATGGAGTAGTCCACGTCGGAGTAGGCGAGGGAGTTGACGAGCGGCATCTTCGGGCCTTCGCCACGAATCGCGCGCAGGAACTCGATGTAGTGGCCGTCCGCCGCGAGCGAGGCGGCGCCCTGGCCCTTGCCGGACTCCATGCCGCCGGCGGCGGCGACGGACGAGCAGCGCGGGATCGTGACCGCGATCTTCTTGCATTCGGGGTGGTCCTTCGTGTTCTGCGCCACCTTCTCGCCCTTGAACGCGATGAAGGCGTCCTGGCCGTAGTCGGCGCAGGAGCAGAGGATACCCTTCGAGCCGACGATCAGGCAGCCCGTGCGCGGCACCTTGCCCTTGTACTGGGGCATCGCCACCACGGCCGGCATGAGGTCGGCGAGCTTCTTGTCGCCGTCCTTCTGCTGGTCGCCGTCGTACCAGTAGAGCGTGACCTCGGGGAGCTTCGCGCCGGGGCGCACCTGCGACGTGCGCGCCGCGTAGGTGAGCTTCACCGTGGACTTCGTCGGGTACGCGACGCCGTTCATCTCCTCGATCTGCGTGCATTCGGCGTTCAGCACCTTGCCGAGCTCCAACCCACGGTAGGGGAGGTTCATCGTGTGGCACGCCATGTCGCCGAAGGCGCCCGCGCCGAAGTCGAGGAAGCCGCGCCAGTTGAAGGCGTGGAACACGCCCGTGTTGAAGCGGGCCGCCTGCGGCTCGGTCTTCTTGTCGTAGGGCTTGCGGTAGGGACGGCCGGCGGCCACGCCGAGCCAGGCGTTCCAGTCGAGCGTCGCCGGCACCGGCACGATCTCGCGCGTCGTCGCGGCCTTCATGGCGGCGAAGCCCTGCGGCCAGATCGGACGGTTCGTCCACACGTGGACTTCCTTGACGTCGCCGAGGATGCCGCTCTGGACGATCTCGACGTTGCGGCGGAAACCGTCGCCCGCCGAACCCTGGTTGCCCATCTGGCTCACGACGCCGTTCGCCTTGGCGGCCTTGAAGAACTCCTGCGCCTCCCAGAGCGTGCGCACAAGCGGCTTCTGCACGTAGACGTGCTTGCCCATCTTCATCGCGCGGATCGCGATGGCGGCGTGCATGTGGTCGGGCGTCGAGACGGTGACCGCATCGAACTGCGCGCCCATCTTGTCGAACATCTCGCGGTAGTCCGTGAAGAACGGCACCTTCGTGGGGTCGAAGCAGAAGGTGGCCGGCAGCCTGCCCTTCTCCTTCTGGCCCTTGATGTTGCCGGCAGCCTGCGCGACCGTCGTGCGGTCCGGGTCACAGAACGCGACGACCTCGGCGAGGCCGCTCTTGACCATCGGCATCCAGTCGCTGAAGCCCTTGCCCATCACGCCGCACACGGCGAGGCGGATCTTCTGCTGGCCCAGCCCACAGGCGCTGCTGCAGCAGCCCGCGCCGAGGATGGAGAACCCGGCCGCAAACGCGGTGGTCCCGAGGAAGCCTCTCCGATTCATCTGGAAACTCATCTGAACGTCCTTTTTGTTGGTTAATACAATAACGAAAAGTCTAGCAGAACGGCGCAGGGACCGCAACCGTTCATTCGCGCCACCCTCATCCCGATTTTTCCGGGACGGCTTATCCCGATCCGCGACGGGGCGCACGGCTCCGCCGCCCGCGCGTGCGGCACTCAGTTCGCCGCGGCCTGGCGGAACTCGACGCGGCGCAGGAAGCGGATCTGGAGGTAGGTGAAGCCGATGAGCGCCACGCCGAGGAACCACGCCATCGTCGTCGCCGTGGAGAAGCGCAGGTTGTTGTACGCCTCCTTCCAGATCGCGAGCGAGAGGACGTTCGTCGCGTCGCCCGGCCCGCCAAAGGTCAGGAGGAAGATCGACCCCATGCCCTGGAACGCCGCGATGAACGCGCCCACGAAGTTGATCACCATGAGCGGCAGGAGCTGCGGCAGCGTGACGTGCCGGAAGCGACCGAGGATGCCCGCGCCGTCGATCGCCGCCGCCTCGTAGTAGTCCGGCGGCAGGCCGTGCAGCGCCGCGACGTAGATGAGCGAGGCCATGCCCGCCCCCGCCCAGACGCCCGGCAGGATGCAGCACGTCATCGCCCACGCCGGGTCCTGCAGCCAGGCGTGCCGCGCGACGCCGAAGGCCGCGAGCAGCTGGTTGAGCATCCCGTTCTCCGTGGGGTCGAACATCATCTTCCAGAGGAGCGTGACGACGAGCGCGCTCGTGAGGTGCGGCAGGAAGTAGACCGTGCGGAAGAAGACCTTGCCGCGCGGGATTTCACTGAGGAGCAGTGCGAGGAGAACCGGCGTCGTGAACCCGAGAACGAGCGTGATGCCGACGTACTGGAGCGTGCGCCCCCACGCCGCCCAGAAGCCGGGGGCGGAGGCGACGCGGATGAAGTTGTCGAACCCCGTCCACGCGGGCGTCCCCACGATGCGGTAGTCCTGAAACGCCATCACGGCGCCCCGGATGAGCGGCCAGTAGCTCCAGAGCGCAATGGACGCCACCGCCGGCGCGAGGAAGAACCACGGCGCGAGACGCCGCCGCACGCCTCCCGTCGCGTCCCCGCACGCCCGCGCGCCCTCTCCGCGCCGTCCACCGCGCGCCCGCCACGCCATCCACCCGCACACGACGCCCACGAGAAGGACGATGCCGAGGAGGACGCGCGCGAGCGGACGCTTTGCCTCGACCGCGCGCGTGTCGGCATGGAACATCAACCCCCGGTTTGCATCCTCGGTGATGGCCTTCAGCGCCGCCGCGCAGTCGAAATCGCCCCCCGCATCGCTCAGGAGGATGCCCAGGAAACGCCGGCTCACGAGGTCGCTCGCCGCCTGCCAGAACCCCACGTGCGGCTCCGTCACCGCCCGGATCCGCCCCGCCGCGAGGTCGTCGTACATCCGGCGGATGCCCGGCGGCACCTCGTCCAAATACTCCTCGAAGCCAAGCCGCCGCAGGTCGTCCGGCAGGCACCACCGCGCCCGTCCCTCGGCCACGTTCTTGCGCACCGTCTCGTCGTAGACGGTCTGCGAAGCGAGTTCCCGGACGCACGCCCACACGCGGTCGCGCTCCGCCTTCGACCGCCGTCCCACCCCTTCCGTCAGGGCGTAGAAGTGCTTGTGGGCCTGCAGGACGGGGCGGCACGCCGCGTCCGCCGCCGGGAACGGCATGAGCCCGATCTGCTCGGCGGGGAAGTTCAGGTTCTCCGTCAGGTAGGCCACCAGGTCCTCGCCGCCGAAGACGCTCACGATCTCGCCCTGCACGAAGAGGTCGGCCACCTCGTTGCGGAGCGAGAGCTGCGGCAGGGCGCGCACGACGCCGCGCCCGATGAGGTCCTTCAGGAAGGCCGCCGCGCGCAGGCATTCCGGCGCGTCGAAGCACGCCTCCCATTCGTCCGCCGTCCCCGCCTTCCGCCGCACGACGTCGCCCCCCGCCGCGCCGACCCAGGGGAGGAAGCCCCAGGGACGGTTCTCGATGCCGAGCGCGCGCTGGCCGCGCTGCACCGCCGCGCCGGGGATCGTCTTGTCGCCGAACGTCAGCTTTTCGCACCAGGCGGCGAAGTCCGCCCAGGTGCGCGGCGGCGATTCGGGGTCGAGCCCCGCCGCCTTCACGAGGTCCTTGCGGTAGATGAGGCCGTAGTAGGCGAATCCGGGCGTCGGCACGGCGTAGACCTTCCCGTCCTTCGTCGCGACGTCGCGCCAGAGCGGGGGCACGTCCTTCCAGCCCGGCCACTTCGCCTCGGCGTCCGAAAGCTTCCCGTCGCCGTCCGCATCCTCGCCGAGCCATTCATTGAGCGGATGGCAGAAGCCCTCCTCGATGTCGTGGCGCAGCACGTGGAACCAGGCCTTGTAGACGTCGGGTGCCGTGCCGCCCGCGAGCGCGAGCATGAACGTGGCGCGTCCGCCCGCGCCCGGCAGGGTGAGGCCGCCCCACTGGAGGGGGCGGATCTCCGGGTGCGCCGCCGTGAAGCGCAGGATCTGCTTCGTGGAGGGATCTTCCGGGTGGTCCGGACGGTAGCACATCAGGAACGTCACGTCCGTGACGTCCACCGTCCGCGCGGGGACGGAGACGAAGGCCGCCCCGGCGAGAAGACAGCAAATCCAACGGCGCATGGAACTCCGCGACGGCACGCAACGCCCCGTCACGCGCGCGGCGGCGGGAACGTCCCGTCCGCGACTTCGGCGACGTACTGCGCGAAGGCGGCCTTCGCCGTCTCGGCGAGGTGCGCGTACTTCTTCGCGAACGACGGCACATGCCCGTCGTTGAGCCCGAGGAGGTCGTGCATGACGAGCCACTGCGCATCGCAGACGGGCCCCGCGCCGATGCCGACCGTGGGGACCTTCAGCGCGGCGGTGACCGCCGCCGCCAGTTCGTCCGGCACGCATTCAAGCGTCACCGCGAACGCGCCCGCCGCCTCCACGGCCCGCGCGTCGGCGAGGACCTGTTCCGCCGCCTCGCGCGTCTTGCCCTGCATCCGGAAGCCGCCGTAGGCGTTTACGCTCTGGGGCGTCATGCCGACGTGCGCAAGGACGGGGATGCCGGCCTCGGACATCCGGCGGATGAGACCCGAGACGCGCGCGCCGCCTTCGAGCTTCACCGCGTCCGCGCCGACCTTGAGGCACGCGACGGCGTTCGCCATCGCCGCGTCGTCGCCGCACTGGTAGCTTCCGAACGGGAGGTCCGCGACGACGAGCGCGTCCTTCACGGCGCGCGCGACGGCGGCCGTCGCGCTCAGCGTCTCCTCCATCTTCACGGGCAGCGTCGTCCCGTAGCCGAGCATCGTCATGCCCATCGAATCGCCCACGAGGATGCAGGGGATGCCCGCCGCGTCCGCGAGATGGGCGAAACAGGCGTCATACGCCGTGCAGCAGCCAAGTTTCCACTTGCCCTTGGCGGCCTGAAAAGCCGCGACTGTCCATTTCTTCATGGCGCGTATTATAGCATAGTTGGTGAAAACCAGAAGGAGAGGGGTTTCGAGAAGCCCGCACCGCGCATGTAGTTGTAGAGCGCGAGGCGCAGGCCCTTCCCGATGCGGTCCCAGTCCGGCGCGCCCGGTTCCTCGAACGGGATCTCGTTCCGCGCGAAGACCGGGCGGCGGCGACCCGCCCGCGCCGGCGACGCCGCCACGCGGATGCCGAACGCCTCCGGGCGCTGCGCGATGGGCGAGTGGACCGTGAGGGCGAAGCGGTGGAAGAACGCGCTCTGGACCAGGTCCTCCCGGAAGAAGCGGCGCACGTGCCCGAGCGCGGCGACGGCCTCGCGCGCCGTCTGGGTGGGGAAGCCGTACATGAGGTAAGCGTGGACGAGGATGCCCGCGTCGCGGAACGCCGTGAGCGCCGCCCGGGCGGAGGCGAGCGTGATGCCCTTGTTCATCAGCTTCAGCAGACGGTCCACGGCGCATTCGAGCCCGCCCGTGACGGCGATGCACCCCGCCCGCGCCATGAGCCGCGCGAGCTGCGGCGTGAACGCCGTGTCGAACCGCACGTTCCCCCACCAGCGGCAGCGGAACTTCCGCCGCAGGATCTCGCGGCACATCCGCGAAAGGAGCGCGGGCGGCATCGCCTCGTCCGTGAAGTGGAAGCCCGGCGGCGGGAGGCGCGGGGAGACCTGCCCCGTCTCGCGGGCGACCGCCTCCATCGCGTCGACGAGCGTCGCCGCGTCCGGCATCTCGAAGCACTTGATGTAGTCGAGCGTCACGTCGCAGAAGGCGCACTTGTGCCAGTAGCAGCCGCGCGCCATCTGGATCTTGAGCCAGCGCCCCGTGGACCACAGGCGGTGCATGGGGTTCTCGGACTCCGGCAGGTCCATGTAGAGCGAGAGGTCCAGCCCCGCGTAGGACGGCTTGACGAAGGACGGGATGGCCGGAGAGGGCGTCTGGGATTGGGGGGTGGGAGCTGGGGACTGGAGGTATTCGAGCCACGGCGCGTAGCCCTCGTCGTACATGACCGCGTCGAAGAAGCGTCCCACGCGCGCGTCGTCGAGCGACCGCAGTTCGGTGTTCACGTAGCCGCCGCCCAGCACGAGCCTCACGCCGGGCGCCACGCGGCGCACCGTCTGCGCGATCCTGAATGCGCCGAGCAGCGTGCCGGGGAAGGGACACGTCACGCCGACAACCTCCGGCTTCAGATCCCGCAGATACGCCTCGACGCGCGCTTCGAGCATCCGGTCGATCGGGCTCCGGCGGCGGAGCCGCCGGAGGAGCGGACCAAAGTCCGGCAACGCCACGCCCAGCCGTTCGGCATAGCGGGAGAATCCGAAGTCGGCATCGACGTGGTCGCGGATCCAAAGCGCAAGCTCGTCCATGTACGCCGTCATCTCCACCTTCGCGTCGGCGGAGAGGTGCGGGTTCTGCAGGATCTCAATCGCCTCGTCCACGAACTCGTCGCCGTAGGTGCGCAGCACCTCCAGCGCGACCTCGATCGAAAGGTCGCGCTGCGTACAGGCATAGCCCCGTGCGGAAAGAAACCCCACCAGCGAAGCCGTGGCGGGGTAGGGGGTGTTCAGCTGAACAAACGGAGGCGTCAGGAACAGGATCATGCGCCCGGGGGCGGCGTGGGCGCCGTCGGTTCGGCTACAGCCGTCGCGGCGGGCGTTTCGGCCTTCGCCTCGGTCACGGGGGCGTCAAGGGACCACTCCTCGAACCGCTGCTTCTGCTCGACGGGCTTGGAGTAGACGTCCGTCTCGTCGACGACCTTCTTCGGCTCCAGGGCGTTCTCGAAGGTCGGGAGCGGACGCGGCGGCAGGTCTTCCTGCACGATGACGCGCCCTTCCTGCCCGGCGGCGTTCCTGACGACCATCCCGCCCACCAGGGCGGCGGCGGCGGCCTTCTGCTCCTCCGTCACGGCCTCGCGGGCGTCGACCTCGGCCTTGGCGGCCTCGTCCACCTCGCCCAGCTTCGTGTGGCGCGCGGGGAGGCCCTTCAGGAGCGGGTCGTCGTCCTGGATGATCGTGCACTTGAGCGGCTCCTTGATGTACGCCTCGATCTCGGGGATCGCGAAGCTCTCGTCCTCGTCCGCGAAGGAGATCGCGATGCCGGTGTTGCCGGCGCGCCCCGTGCGGCCGATGCGGTGGACGTAGTCCTCGGCCTCGTAGGGGAAGTCGAAGTTGATCACGTACTCCACGTCGTCCACGTGGATGCCGCGCCCCGCGACGTCGGTGGCGACCACGATCTTGACCGCGCCCTCGCGGAAGTCCTCCAGCACCTTGAGGCGCTTGTTCTGGTTGACGTCGCCGGAGAGCATCTCGCAGCTCACGCCGCGGCACTTGAGCGATTCGTAGACGTCCTCGGTCGTCGCCTTGCGGTTGCAGAAGACGATCGCGCGGGCGTCCGGGTGGAGGGCGATGTGGTTGAAGAGCACCTTGAACTTGTCGTCCGCGCGCACGACGTACACGACCTGGCGCACGGTGTCCGTGGCGTTGTGGTCGCTTTCGACCTCGGCCTTGACGGGCTCCGCCATCCAGCGGGAGGCGAGGCGCATCACGTCGTCCGTCAGCGTGGCGGAGTAGAGCATCGTCGCGCGCCTGTCCTTGGGGGGCAGGTGGTTCATGATGCGGCTCACATCCGGGATGAAGCCCATGTCGAGCATCCGGTCCGCCTCGTCGATGACGAGCGTATCGACCTTGCCGAGATCGACCACGCGGCGCTGGCAGAAGTCGAGGAGGCGCCCCGGCGTCGCGACGAGCAGGTCGACCGGCGCGGCGAGGATCTCCTCCCGCTGGCGGTCGAAGTCCATGCCGCCGTAGACGGCGAGCGAGCGGAGGCCGCAGTATTTGCCGATGGCGTCCGCGTCCTTGCAGATCTGGATCACGAGCTCGCGCGTCGGCGCGATGACGAGCGCGCGCGGCGCGCCGCCCTGCTTCGCGCGATTCTCCGGCGTGCGGAGGTAGCGCGTGAGGATCGCCACGAGGAACGCGGCCGTCTTGCCGCTGCCCGTCTGCGCCTTGCCGGCGACGTTCTTGCCGTCGAGGGCGTTCTGGAGCGAGAGGGCCTGGATCTCCGTGCAGTACTGGAAGCCGAGGTCCGCGATGCCGTGCAGCACCTCGGCGGGGAGGTCGAAGTCCTGGAAGCGCTTCTTGCCCTCCATTTCGGGCACCACGAAGGAGGCCGGATCCCACGCCGCGTGCGCGGCCTTGCGCGCCTCCATCTCCTCGGCGCTCACCACGCCGCCGGGGCGCATCTCGTTCGCGGCGGTGTTGACGCTCTTCGGGCCACGGCGCGAACCGTCGCGCCGACGCTCCTCGCGCGCCCCGCGCTCACTGCGGCGCGCGCCACGCGGTTCATCGCGCCGACGCTCGCCGCCGCGCTTCGGCGCCGACGCGCCGTTGGGGGCCTTCCGCTCGGGACGCGCCGGCGCACCGTCCTTCGGTTGCCGTCCGCCGCCTTCCTGCTGGGCCTTCTCGCCGCCACGGCGACCGCGACGGCCACGCTTGCCACGACCGTTCCCGCCCTGCCCGGCCCCGTCCTTCTTCTGCGCGGCGGCGCCCGGCCGCCCCTTCTGCGCGGACGGCTTCTTCTTCCCGGCGACAAGCGCCGCCAGCTTCTTCAAAAAACCAAATGCCATCTGTATTCTCCGAAAACAAAGGGCCGCACGTGGAAGGGGAACCCCCCGCGGCGGCCCGTCGTGCTGCGGCGGCCGAGTCGGCCCACCGACGAATGCGGTTAACGCTTCGAGAACTGGAAGCGCTTGCGGGCACCCGGCTGGCCGGGTTTCTTGCGCTCCTTCATGCGGCTGTCGCGGGTCAGGCAGCCGGCCTTCTTGAGGGCCGCGCGGTACTCCGACTCCTCGCGCTCGGGCGCGCCGTTCGCGGCCGGGACCGTGACCTTGGCCCCCGCCGCCTCGATCGCACGGGCGAGGCCGTGGCGAATCGCACCGGCCTGGCCGGAGCAGCCGCCGCCCTTGGCGAACGCCACGACGTCGACCTTCGAGAGGTCGAAGCCGCTGATCGCGACGGGCTGCTTGAGGTAGTCGCGCAGCGCCTCGGAGGTGATGTACGCCTCAAGGGCGACCTTGTTGACGGACCACTTCCCCTCGCCCGGAACGAGCATCACGTGCGCGCAGGCGGTCTTCCGGCGACCGGTTCCGGTGGAAATAACCTTCTTCGTAGCCATTTCTCGAAATCTCCTTAGAGCGTGATCGTTTCGGGCTTCTGGGACTTGATCATGCCCGCATCGGCCTCACCCGCGAAGACCTTGACGCGCGTCATCATCTTGCGCGCGATCGTGTTCTTCGGGAGCATGCCCCAGACGGCCTCCTTGATCATGCGGTCCGGGTGCTTGGCGCGCATTTCCGCGGCCGAGAACCGCTTCAGGCCATCCCGGTAGCCGGAATAGCGCTGGTATTCCTTCTGCTCTTCCTTCTTGCCCGTGAGCTTCACCTGCGCGGCGTTGGTGACGATGACGAAGGCGCCGGCATCGACCGACGGGTCGAACGCGGGCGTATCCTTCGCGCGGAGCTTGTTGGCGACCACGACCGCCAGGCGGCCGAGAACCTGATCCTTCGCGTCCACGAGGAACCACTTGCGGTTGTCGCCGGGGTTCGCGGGACGGGTGCTTTTCTGCAGCATCTGATGTTCCTTGTTTCTGTGGCTTTGTGCCCCCTGCGGGGGAATTTGTCCGAATGACGCGCCCAAAACCCTTTGGGCACGGGGAACCGACCTTGCCAGCCGACTCCGCGTTGAGCCGCACAGTTAATCAAAAAAACGGCGGATTGTCAATTGGGCATCTGCGTCAGGTGACCGCTCAATTCGCGTAGATTCGGTGAATGCGCAACGTCGAGGCGCGACGACCGCCGTGCAGGGCCTCGCGGACGACGATCCGTGCCAGATGCCGTCCCGGCGGCAGGTCATCGGCGAGCAGCACGGCGGACGGATAGTGCAGATCGCCCCAGTCGCGAAAGGTCAACAGACGCGGCGGTTCGCCGTCAACCGAGATTTCGAGCGCGCCCGCATCCGGACCGTTCGTCATGCGCGCCGTAAGTGTCCGCCCCTCGAAGACAACGTCCAACGCCGCGCCCGGACGGCCACTCGACCAGACCTTGCCAACGGCGTCATGCCGGCGCACATGCCCCGGAATCTTCGCCCAATCCGGCTGCGCATGCGTCCATCCGCCATCGGACGACGAGATCGCCTCATCCGGCACAACATGGCTCGCGAAATATGAGGCTGGGTCCAATGGTGCCGGCAGAACTTTCACGGCAGGCTCCCCCAACGGGTCGAACACGCGCTCGATGGCCGTCAGCACGATCCGCGCGGCGAACTGGCATCCCTCCAGGGACGGATGGCAGTCGCGATAGCCCGCCCAGTCGAACCCGTCCTTCGCCGCACTGGCGGCCAGAGCCGATCCCACGTCCGCCACCGCCGCACCGTAGTGCGCCGCGACGACGGCATGCGCGGCGTACGGAAGCGGCGTCTCGCCACGTCGGAGCTGCGCGTACTGTCCCTCGTTCACGAAAAGCGCGACGACAATTTCGGCGCGCGGGTTCGCCAGACGGAGACGGCGGATGACGCCCTCCATTCCGCGTACACAGCGCGCACGTCCGAAATGCCCGTCCTGATCGTCGTTCACGGCGAATTCGACGACGAGCAGATCGGGGACACCCTTCGATAGGACATCTTCGTCTAACCGGAATGCCCCCGCGTCCGAGCAGGTCGAACTCAGTCCGGCCGCAATCTCCGTAAAGGCGACGGACGGATAGCGCGCCCTCAGCGACTTCATCACAAGCGGACGAAACCCGTCCATTTCGGTGATCGAGCCGCCGAGGAACGCGACCGTACGGGATACGGCGGCATCCGCCGACGCCGCCACGTCCGCCGTCACGTTGCCCGTACCGGCCATCGGCTCGAAAAACGTGCCTGGCCCGCCGATGCCCGCGTCCGCGCGGAACGAGGCGCCACGGGAACCTTCCATCAGGACACAGGGACGGCGGGCGAAAGCCGTCTCGTCCTCGGCCGAAGCGGGCGTTTCGGGCATCATGCCGCAGCCGCCGCACCAGACGTCGACGACCGAACACGATACGCCCTCCGTTGTCGCGGCACGATGGAGGTACACCCAGAAATCGTCGCGTTTCCCGCTTCCGCCGCTCTCGGAGATCCAGACGGGCTGATTGCGCGTAGACGCAAAGGCCGTCATCTGCCGCAGCCGGCCGATCGCCTCTTTCAGGTATCTTTCGGCCTCGTCTTTCGTCTTGCCGATGCCAATGCTGTAATCGTCGATGCCGAGGATGTCCACATAGGCGTCGCCGGGATAGCGCGCAAGGAACGTGTTGTCCGCGTCGCCCTCGCGTCCGAACGACCTCCAGTTCCGGTCCGGCGTGTAGGCAAAGAGGATTCGGTCCGGCCCGCACGCACGGCGCAGGTAGTCCGCCTCAAGTCGACTGAGCGCACGGAGTTCCGCCGGCGTACACCAGGTGTCTCCCCACCAGAACCAATAGCCGTCCGCCTCGTGCGGATAGCGCAGGATGACGGGGATGGGCCTCCCCGTCTCGGGGTCGTTCAGCCCGTTGAAGAAGTCCGCGATGTCCGAGAGCTGCGCGAGGAACCATGCGCGCGGGTTCGTGAACGCCGCCCGGTAGGTCTTGCCGTCGGCCGTTCCCGTTCCGCACGGGTCGCCCGTACCGTCCAGGATCTGGCGGACGACGTTACGGTTCGTGCCCGTGCTCGTGAAGCGGTAGGACGCCTGGGGAAATCCGTTCGTGCAATACGGATGATCCATGTGCCAGGTGAAGACCATGACCGCGCCGAACTCGACCCACTGCTTCTGGACGGCCGCCGTCAGGCTCGCGCGGTTGACGGCATAGTAGCGCGGCGACTGCCACGTGCCGACGACGGACAGGAGATCCATGTAGTTGACCAGCGCACGGCGTCCGTCCGAATAGCGGCTCACGTAGTCGCACGCCAACTTGACGTCGGCAAGCGGCTTCGGCCGAAGACGCCCGTCCTTCTCCTCGGCAAAGCGCATGTCGCCCTCCTTGGCCCCGTACCAAAGCCACGGGTCCGTCCACGCCCAGTAGTAGTTCGGCGACCTGCCGACCTCCCTCAGTTTCGCGAGAACCTTCTCCGCATTCGAGTCGGGCGCGCGCCGTGGCGTGTCGCCCTTTCCGACGCGCGCGTTCATTTTCGCATCCGCGCACAAGGCGGGCAACGCGGCCAGTGCCGCAAGCAGAATCAAGTTCTTCATGTTCGCCTTCCTGTTCACCGAATGATGAAGACGATCCCGTCGCGCACGTTGGCCAGCGTGTAGAAGCCCGTGTTCACCTCGGACAGGGTGAAGGTCACGACGTTCCCCGATACAACCGGCTCGATCTCCTGAACCCTGAACGCATCCGATGCGGACGCGCGGTACAGCAGACGCCACCTCGAACGCCGAGGCACCTTGCCATCCTGCTGCGCCTCCATCGAGAACGACAGGCGGAGGGGCGTGCCAGCCGTGCCGGTCCGGACGATGCGCCAGACGCGCGCAAGCCGCTCCGAGACCGCCCCACCGCGTACGCGGTCATCCGTCGTCCAGCCGTCCAGCCCGTTGTGCGCGAAGACGACGGAGCAACCGACCGTCAACGTCTCCTTCTCCGTCGCCGCCAGCGAAAGCTCCGCCGACGTGTCCTGCGCCCGGACGGCGGGAACGCCCGCAGACTCGGAAAGGGATCCGACCGCCGCAAGGTCACGGTCGCAGCCCTGCGCGTCGGCCTCGGACGAGGCAAACCGCGCGCCGGCCGATGCCCTGCCGCAGTAGCTCAGCATCTCCTCCCGGACGATCAGCCGTTCCATGTCGTCAAGCCGGCGGTTGTAGACTCGAACCTCCGCAATGTCTCCGACAAACGGCGGGTTGTAGTATTCCCAGTTGGGCGCGGCAAAGGAATCGCCGATGGCAAAATAGGTCGTCGCCGTCGCGGGCGCGTCATTCCCGGTCGTCGCGGTCAGCGGATTGCCGTTGACCGAACCGTCGATCGTCTTCCCGCTGCGGCTGAAGTCGGCCAGAAACCAGTCGTTGTTCGACAGCGTGCCGAACTCATGGTACCGGCCGTTCACGAAGCCCCGAACCTTTCCGTTGTGGAGGACATAGGGCCCCAGGCGTTCCCATGAAACCGGTTCCAGGCCGAAGACGGGATGGCCGGCATCTCCGCGACCGTCGAGATCCGTCGGATAGACGGTCATGAACAGGCTCACCTCGTCCGTGATGCCGAGCGTGGTCTGCTCGGTCGACCGCAGGAAGCCGTAGCCGGGGAAGCGGATCAGGTCGTGCCGCGTGCCATCGGCCCGGACGAGCCCGCCGACAACGCGCATCACGCGGCCGGAAAAGCTCGACACGTCAATCGCCTCGCCCAGCGATCCCTGGTTCTTCCACTTCGTCACGACGCCGTCCTCCCCGGCCGCCACGCCCATGTCCGCCCGGAACCGCGCCGTCGGACGTCCGATGGACACCGTTCCGCCCTGCCGCAGAAGCGCAAGAAGCGTCCCATCCTTCAGGTCTTCGTCCGCGAGGACGAAGGAAACAATGCCCGCCGCCGTGTCGCTCGCCGCTTCCGCCGCGACGGGCTCATACGCCTCGTCATCCGCCTTCTTCATCACGAGGGTGTAACGAAGCCCCGTCTCATTCGAGTCCATGCGCAGGGAGACGCGCACCGAGCCCGTCGACGTGCCGTGGCGTTCCAGTCTCCAAGGGCTGACCGTCCGATAGTCGCCCAGCGTCGCGTCATACGTCCAGCCCTCGACGCCGTTCCGCCGCGCCGCGAAAACGTAGTCCCCGTCTCCGTCCAGGCCGGAGGCGACCTCAAGCCGCAGGCAATCCGCCGACCACCCGGAGACGGCAGCGCGTCCGGGAAGTTTTCCTGTCGTTGTCGATCCAACGCCGACCACGTCCTTGATCCAATGGCCCGCAGACGCCGAGCCCCCTTCGTACACGCGGAAAGCGTCGGAAAGCGTGATGCCGAACTCGGCGCAGAGCGTCGCCCGGGCGATGACCATTTCGGCGTCGTTGAGCGCGCGGTTGTAGATGACGAGGGCACCGACATCCATGGAGGGACGGGTTTGGGCTTCCATCAGGTTGTGATGCGCGCCGATCTCAAAACGGGCCGGATGGGCCGGATAGGTCTTCTGGGCATCCGCGAGCGTCATGTTCCACCCATTCCGCCACACCGTCATCGTCGAGGAGGCCATGCGCGCCTCGCACAAGATCGGATTTCCATAGACGCCCCCGTAGTTACCCTGCCAGCTAAGCTCGTTGTTCAGCGCATACGAGCGGAAATTCGAGCCGTCGCTGCCCGGCGAGAACATGCCGATCCGCGCCGGCGTATCCCCGCCCTCGCCCATCGTGAACCCCCAGAACGTCATTCCGCCGGAATTCTCCCTCACGTTCGCCAGGAAGAACCAGGTCACGTCGTTTCCGAGATTGAAGTCAACCGCCGTTCCCGGCGCCGTGTAGAGGTGCTGGTACCGCGAGCTGCCGTCCCAGAGATCGGCATACGGACGTCCATTCATGCGCACGGACGCGGCATGCGTGCCGTCGGCACGTCGGAATGCGCGTTCGCAGAAGTAGGGGCGCTCGGCCTTGTTCGTCTCACACCCCAACGTCACCGCGCAGCTGCCTGAACTCGTCCATGCGTTGACATACGTGACCTCATGGGTCCCTTCCGTCCCCGCTTCCTTCTGGAGCGTCGCTTCGGACGTTGCGCTCCACAAGGCCTGCAGGCCGTCTTCGGCGAGCGGTGTTGCCGCGACCGACAGGCCCATGGCGGACATGAAGGTTGCGACAGTCTTCTTCATGTTCATACATACCTCCTTGGCGTTCTGTTTCATTTCTTGAGATCGGAAGCCTTCCGGTCGGTTTCGGACACCTTGAACCGCGTGGCGACGACGGACTGGCGGCGCTTGTCGTTCCAGTATTTGAGATAGGTCACGGCGACGATTGTGCCGTCCGCCGTCAGCACAAGGCCCGGATAGCCGCTGTCGCACCCGTCATAGTTGTGCATCAGCTTGATCCGATAGGAATTGCCCTGCCGGGCATGGCGCAGTTCGTCGAACGTGCCGACCCAGCCGACGAAGCTGCCCTTCGAGGGGGAATTCGGCGCCATGTCGCGGAACGCAACGAACAGGCGACCGTCCGGCAGCTGCAGCACCTGATGGCGGTCGCCCGTCAGCGCCCAGTGCGTCTCAACGGGTGCCGGCCATGTTTCGCCCTCGTCCGACGAAAAGCCCATGAGGCTCGAACTCCAGCGGCCTTCCGTCCGCAGCAGCATTGCCAGCGTCCTGCCGTCCGGCGAACGGAAGACGCACGGCTCGCAACAGTCGCGTTCGCCCGAGAAGACCAGCTTCGGCCTTGACCAGGTGAAGCCGCCGTCGCGTGTCACGGACGTCAGGACCTGACGCGGACAGTCCACGGTTTCGCGTCCCCGATGGAAAACCGCAAGATACGAACCGTCCTTCAGGCGCACCATCGACGTGAACGCCATGACACAGGCAAAGTCACGGCCGAGCGGCGGCATCCGCTTCCACGTCAGGCCGTCGTCCTCGCTCATGATGCGGGGCATCATCGTCTCCAGCGCGGTTGGCCAGGTGAACGCGGCGAAGATCCAGTAGCGGCGACGGCCGGACGGATCCGCGAGACGGTAGATGCTCGGACAGTTCACCATGTTTCCGGAGCCGTCCGGCAGACGGTTCTCGACCTGTGTCCACGTCACGCCGCCATCCTTCGATTCGGCCAGATGCGTCATCGGCCCGCCGTGCCCCACCGTCCAGGTCACCAGAATCGTCCGCCCGTCTTCGAGGATGCCCGCCGTCGGATGCCCCTGGTAGTCGGTCTCCGTCCCGGCGGCGATGACGGACTGCCGCGCCGTCTCGGACGAGATGTCCACGAGCGGGAACGCCTTGCCGATGCCGACGCCGTCCGCGATCTTCCGCAGTTGCCGCGCCGGGTCGTCGCGTCCCGGCCGCGTGAACGTCTCCGCCGTCACGCGCACCTCATGGATGCGGATCTTCGCCCCGCGCGGGTCGAAACCGACCCAGCCGAACGGCCAGGGATCCTTCTCCAGCCGCCAGAGACGGCGGCCATCCACCGAGACGTCCAGTCCGCCGTCCTTCCGGACAAGCTCAAGGACAAACCGGACACCCGGGGTGATGACGTCCGCCGTTGCGACGTCCAGCTGGTTGGTCTGATGCCACCTGAAGTACCAGCCGTCGGAGCGGAGACGTCCGTTCCCGTCCCGCAGCCACAGTCTCTGGTCGCTCATGTAGCGGATGCAGGGCGTCGCGCCCGTGGGGAGATCGACGGTCAACGACATCCGCACCGTCACCTCCGGGCCGTCAAAGCCCTGCGGTAGGTACCAGGCGTCCCCCTTCAGTGTCCGGTTTGACACCAAGACCTTCGTTTGCGGCGGTGGCGGTAAACCCGGCAACGACAACGGCGGTTTCGGGTCAGCCAGCCCATGCAGCGCCCACGTGACCGCTGCCACGAACAAGATACTCCCTTTTACGCGCATGTGCCTTCTCCCTTCAATCCGCCTGTTTTTCCCTCACGACGCCGAGCGCGGCGAAGCGGCGGGCGTAGGCCCGGTACTGCGCGGCGGTCAGCGGCTCGAAGGGACGGCGGAACCAGCCGCAGTCCAGTCCGATGAACTTCATCATCGCCTTGCGGTAGCTCCAGTTGTCCGACTCGATCATCAGCTCGACGACGCGGTTCGCCTCGTCCTGCGCCCTCGCCGCCGCCCGGAAATCCCCTTTCGCGGCGAGCCGGCAGATGTCCGCGAAATGGCGCGGGATGATGTTGTAGGTCGTGCCGATGCCGCCCGAGAACACGTTGCCGAGCGCAAGGCCGCAGAGGAGCTGTTCGTCGCAGCCCGCGAACCAGATCGTCTCCTTGCCGATCCGCCGCTTCAGGCACTGCGCGGCGAAGTAGTCGCGTCCCGTGTACTTGATGCCCTTCACGTTCGGCAGGTCGAAAAGGCGTACGTCGCGATCCGGCACGAGCGCAGACCCCATCGAATAGACGAGGAACGGCAGATCCGTCGCCGCCGTGATCGTCTTGTAGTGGTAGAAGGCCGCGTCGAACGAGGTACGGTAGAGCTGTGGCGTGATGGACGAGATCCAGTCGATGCCGACCTTCGCCGCATGGCGGGCCAGGGCGACCGCATCGTCCGTGCGGTTCGCGCCGACGTGGGCGATGAGCCTGCAGCGCCCCTTCGCCGCCCGCACGGCAGCCTCCATCACGAACTTGCGCTCCTCCAGCGAGAGCAACCACCACTCGCCCGTCGTACCCGTGAGGTAGAAGCCGTTGAGCCCGTTTGCGAGACCGTAGTCGATGACCTTCGCGATCATCTCGGGGTTGACGCGCCCCTTCGCGTCATACGGCGTGAAGAGCGCGGCATAGGCCCCGCCCATCTTCCTGAAGCAGCTTTCGGTCAAATGCGTGTCCATACGTTCCTTCTCCAATTCCGGCCCGCATTCTACCACGTCCTCCTCCCGTCCTGCGTCCACGCCGCAACTTTGCGTTTTCGTGAACAACGAGACGTGACAGTAAACCAACAAGATTCGCCATTTTCGGGAGGACCGCGCTTGTCGCGGCCGTAATCGCGAAGTTTTTACAATGGCCTCCGCCTCCAAAGGCGGCTCGCGAGCGGGGCGACAGCCAGGCACGCGACGAGGCCGAGGAAGCCGTAGAGCAGCAGGTGCGGCTTGCCCGCGAACGAGACCTGGTCGAGAAACAGGCAGACGGCGTAGTTCGCGACGAGGCCGCACGTCGCCCCGAAGCCGTTCACGCGCCTCATGAAGATGCCCATGAAGAAGAGGCACCCGAGCCCGCCCGTCAGCACGCCGAGAAAGCGCTGGAACTGGTCGTAGACGTTCCCGATGTCGGCATTCGCGAGTCCCAGCGCCATCGAGCCGCCCAACGCGCCGACGACGACCGTCGAGACCTTGCCGCAGACCAGCAGATTGTGCGAACCCCTCGAACCTCTCATCCAATACCGCTGGCAGAAATCGACCGTGATCGCGCTCGCCGCCGCGTTGAGGTTGGCGGAAAGCGTGGACATCGTCGCGGCCGCGACGGCGGCGAGGACGAGCCCGGAGACACCGACCGGCAAATCGTTTCCGATGAAGAGCGGCAGGATCGCGTCGTTCTTCGGCATCGTCACGTCCAGGAGCGCGGGATGCGACTTGTAGAACGTCCAGAGCGCGACGCCGAGGACGAAGAACACGAAGCAGTTCACGAACGAGAGGACGCCGTTGAAGATGATGGACTTCGCCGCGCCCTTCTCGTCCGGCGTCGTCATGTAACGCTGCACGACGCACTGGTCGCTCGTGTAGCTCGCGAGGTTCGCGACGAGCCCGCCGACCAGCACGACCCAGAAGCACGGCTTCGTCCAGTCAAAGGCGAAGTCGAAGACGCGGAACTTCCCGGCGGCGGCGCCCATCTTGAGGAAGCCCGAAAGCCCGCCGTCCGTGCCGAAGACGAGGAACGCGAGAATCAGCGCGGTCGAGCCGATCAGGATGACGCTCTGGACGAAATCGCTCCAGATGACGGCCTCCACGCCGCCGATCGTGCAGTAGAAGATCGTCACGACCGTCACCGCGACGATGGCCACGTTGATGTCGATGTCCGTCACCGCCGAAATCGCGATGGCCGGCAGGTAGGAGACGATCGCCGTGCGCGCAACCATGAAGAGAATGAACGCGGCGGACGCGAACGACCGGCAGAGCGGATTGAAGCGGACTTCGAGAAACTCGTAGGCGCTCGTCAGGTCGAGCCGCCGGAAGAACGGCAGATACCACTTCGCCACGACCGGCGCGAGGATGAGGATTCCGAAGGAAATGACGTAGTAGCGGCAGTCGTCGAGATACGACATCGCCGGGATGGAGATGAAGGTGATGGACGAGAACATCGTCGCGTAGATCGAGAGCGACACGACCCACCACGGCAGCTTGCCGCCGGCGCGGAAGTAGTCGTCCGCCGACCGGTTGCGCCGCATGAAGCAGACGCCCATCAACGCCATGCCCGCAAGGTAGACGGCGATGACGGCGACGTTGACCCACGAATAGCCGTGCGGACGCCGAAACGTGCCGAGACGCGACTCCGGCGTCCGCACGCCCGGCTTCACCTCGCCGCCCGCGACAAGAAGGCGTCCGTCGTCCAGCCGCACGACCGCCGCTCCGCAACGCGGCACGCCACCCGGCAATTCGAACCAGGCGTCGCCCACGACCGAATAGGCGCGAATCGTCCCGGCGAAACGGTAGTCGCCGACCGGACGATCCGGCGGCAGCTTCGCGTTCCACACCGCCTCGTCCGCCCCGCCGAAGAGGAGGATGTGCTGGTCGCCGACGGCCACGGCGGACGCGCCGACGAACGTCTTGCCGAAGCGGGCGTCCAGCGCACGCCCCGTCCGCGCATCGTATCCGGGGAAAAGAAAGAGCCGCCTCTTCTGTGCGACGAGAACCGGCTGTTCGCCGAAATCGGCAGGAAGTCCCGCGACTTCGCGCGCCTCCTCCCAACGCGGCGCATCCGACACGAGATCGATCTTCCAGAGGACGTTCGAACCCGTCACGTACACCACGTCGCCCAACGCCGCCACGCCCGGCATCTTGCCGAGCGGCACCGGGACATCCGGCAAGGGCTTCTGCACGACCGCCGTGCCGTCCCATGACAGGACAAAGGCCGACGACGCCACCTCCGCACCGTCGCGTCCCACCGCACCGCCCACGCAGACGACGCCCTGCGCCGTCGTCGCAGACCCGCCCTCGCCCTGCGGACGCGGCAGATGCCCGACGACGCGCCACATCGGCTGCGCCGCCGCCGGATCGAGCATCAGGATCTCGTCGTGGTAGGCCTTCCGGCCGCCCGCGACAAGCGGCCTGTCCGGGAAGTTGGCGCCGCCCGCGAGCAGCACGACGCCACGCGACACGCCGGCAAACGGACGTGCCACGCCCGTACCCGGCAAGTCGAAACGTTCGCCCCACTTAACATCGACGCGCGCGAACGCACAGAACGCCGACATGGCAACAAGACCGACGAATGGCAAACGAGATAGCATACAACAGTTCTCCATTCATGCCTCATGGTGCTGCTTGCGCCAGGCTTTCGGCGTCAGACCCGTCTCCTGGCGGAAGCGTGTGGCGAAGTGCTGCGAGGACGAGAAGCCGAGTTCGGCGGCAAGCCCCGTGATGCTGGACGCGCCCTTCGACAGCAGATCCATCGCCCGCCGAATGCGGCACTTCATGACAAACGCCTGCGGCGGAAGCCCCGTCAGCTTGCGGAAACGCGACAAGATTGTGTTCGGCGACAGCATCGTCTCCGCGACCAGCCGCTCCACGCCGTAGTCCTTCTCCGGGTGGCGGCGGATCCGGTCGATCAGCGCCGTGAAGACACGCTCGTGGCTGCGTTCGCCTGCGTCGCCGCCTGACGCGACAAGCGCCGTCAGCAACCTCAGCAGCGCAACGCGCAGGAGAAGTGTCCGCCCCGCCGCCGATTCGTCACGCAAGTCATAGGCGGCGAAAAGGTCAGAAAACGCCCGGCGCACGTCGTCCGACACGGCGAACGACTTGTTCGGAAGTCCCGTGAGCCGCGACACGAGAAAGGCCGTCTCATCGGCGGACAGCCCCAGTGCCGATTCGCCGCGCTTCGGCAGCCGGAAGAAGAGCCAGCAGAGCCGTGCGCCGCGCGGATTCATCCGCAGACGGTGGACGTCTTCCGGCTGCGAGGCGAACACCGTGCCCGGCATGAGCGTGTAGGCCTTGCCGCCACAGTCAAACTTGACCGAGCCGCGCACGCAGAGCGTGATCTCCATGCACTGGCGGTGACGGTGGAAGATCGAGCCCTCGGTCGCACACGACGTCCGGCTCATGCCGAGGACGGGAATCTCCGGGAAGCCGACGGACGCCAGATCGACCACGCGCCGATCCTTGCTTTCGACGAGCGGACTGGTCGTGTACGGATAGTGCATGTACCATTGCCCCTCGGTCATCTTACCTGAAGCAGCTCTCAATCAAATACGTGTCCATGAATGCGTTTCCTCACAAGTTTCGGTGTGCATTCTACCACGTTTCCGCCCCCGTATGCGTTCACGATACCATTTTGCGTTTTCGTGGACATGGGCCTCCGACCGGCGGAGCACGCGGAGGCGCCCTCGTCCACTTGATGGAACAAGGACGCAATGAATTGCGTCCCTCCCGTTCCACATATCCCGCCCCATAAACCCAACGACACGGGAGGGGCGCAACTTGTTGCGACCGGGTACAGAGGATGAGACATTGAGTCGGACCGAAAACGAGATTATGGTGCGGACGAATTCAAATGTTCCAACAATGAGGAACGAAGAATTTTCTTTCTGTTGGAAATCGACCCATAGTTAAACCTAAATGTCGCAGTTGGATTCTAGTTTTTAGCCGCAAAGAACGCAAAGATCGCAAAGCTTATCGCGATGGTGG
>OIZT01000559.1_pt1 | contig 22011 bp, 17 predicted proteins | sample 1588611 | NCBI WGS metagenome assembly OIZT01 (sample SAMN03283278) | human gut metagenome | biome: human-associated habitat; material: feces | host: Homo sapiens | place: Peru | collected 2012
AACGACATATTCGTGGAAGGAAGAAAGGTCTCCGGCTATGCCCGCCGTGTCTCCCACAATCAGGAGATCATCCACGGCACGCTGATGTATGACGTTGATCTTGACACGCTTACGCACGTGCTGGACACGCAGGGCTCTAAGATGCAGGCCAAGGGTATCTCTTCGGTCAAGAGCCGTGTGGCGAATCTGAAGGAGTACCTCCCACAGTTCAAGTCCCTTGACGAGCTTCAGGCCGCGCTCCAGGAGATTCTCTCCGCAGGTGACGGTCAGATGCCTTTGTCCGCCGAGCAGGTCGCCGAGGTCCGCAGACAGGCCGACGAGAAGTTCTCCACCTGGGATTTCATCTACGGCCACTCCCACGAAGCCGATTTCCGCTGCAAGGCCAAACTCTCCTGCGGCACCGTAGAGGCCGACATCCGTGTGGACCGCGGCCTGATCGCCCGTCTGGATTTCTCCGGCGACTTCCTCTTCGACACTCCTGCCCAGGAGCTTGCCGCCAAGATGACCGCCCCCGGAACCCCCAGAAGCGGCGCGCCCCCGTAGATGTCCGGATCAAGCTGCTGCTTGAGCGACTTGAACGCCCCCTTCAAGAGAATCGCGCCCAGGATGCGCGAGAGACCCCTGAAGCACTCCTTCTTCAGGAAGTAGCCAATCGCGTGGGCAAGCGATTCGGCCGTCTTCAGGACGACGTTCCCGACGAAGCCGTCGCACACGACCACGTCCGTCTGGCCCTGGAAGATGTCGTGCCCCTCGACGTTCCCCCGGAAGTCGATGCCCTTGACCTCCTTCAGGAGCGGAAACGTCTCCTTCGTCATCTCGTTGCCCTTGCAGTCCTCCGTTCCGATGGACAGCAAACCCACCAGCGGCTTCGTGCGCTTCAGAACCGCCTTCGAGTAGGCGCTGCCCATGATCGCGAACTGGACAAGCCAATCCGGATGGCAGTCCATGTTCGCCCCCGCATCCAGCAGAAGCAGGGGGCGAATCGGACGCCGCGTGGGCAGAATGGCCGCAATCGCAGGACGATGCACGCCCCGGATGCGCCCGAGATTGAAGATCGCGCTCGCCGACACCGCCCCGGAGTTTCCGGCAGACACGAACGCATCCGCCTTCCCCGCCTTGACGAGACGCATCGCGACGTTAATGGAACAGTCTTTCTTCGCGCGCACCGACCGAGCCGGCTCGTCGTCCATCTCAAGGACTTCGGTCGCACCCACAACCTCAAGACGCCCCGCCTTGCGGGCCTTCTCGACGTCCTTTGGGTACTTGGCCAGCTCGGCCTCGATCGACTCCTGCACACCGACGAGGATGACCTTCACGTCCTCCAGACCGACTGCGGCCTCGACGCCGCCCCGGACGATTTCGCCCGGGGCCTTGTCGCCGCCCATCGCATCGAGCGCAACGCGCGTCATACGCCCTTTACTTGGCCGTGACGGAGAGCACCTTGCGGCCGTTGTACATGCCGCAGTTCGGGCACACATGGTGCGACTGCTTCATGCCACCGCAGTTGGGGCACGTCTGCACCGCCGCGAGAATGGCCTTCTCAAGCTGGGCGACGCGCTGACGCTTGCGCATTTTGGACTTCTTGTTCTTAGGTGATGCCATGATGCTCTCTCTTTCTTCTCTTCTTGTTTTCCGTCAATCTTTCGTTCCCAGTTCGAGGGCGTCAAGCGCCCCCCAACGGCTGTCGCGCTCGGTGTGGTCGCACGTACAGGGCCCCTCGTTGAGGTTCTTCCCGCACGTCGGGCACACCCCGCGGCAGTCTTGCCGACAAACCGGGTATGACGGCAAAGCAAGTATTATACTCTGTCTGAGTTCATCCGTCAAATCGACAAACTCGGTTTTTTCACCGATTTCGACGCTCGTGGCGAAGTCGTCCACCGTCACCGTGAAGTCGAAGTCGCCCCCGCACCGGGAACAGACCGCATCGAAGTCCTGCGCAAGCGTTCCCCGCACCAGCAACTCCGTGCCGAACGGCTGCACGAACAGGGAATAACGGATGCCGCCGAAGGGACGCAGCAGTTCGCCGTCCAGTTCCAGAACGGCATCGTCCAGCGTTCCCGCGCAGTCCTCGCCGTCGCGGTCAAGCCGCGCCACATCGATGATCAGCTGGGTATCCATGGGTGGTTAAGTGGTTAAGTAGTTAAGTAGTTAAGTGGTTAAGTGGTTAAGTAGTTAAGTAGTTAAGTGGTTAAGTGGTTAAGTGGGGAAGTGGTTAAGCTTTAGGGTGGGCAAGGGCGGCGAGGCGCTTTTGGACGGCCGGCGTGACGAAGGTGGAGGTGTCGCCGCCGTAACGGGCGATCTCGCGCACGGTGGAGGCGGTCACATAGGCCAGGTTCTCGCTCGGCATCATGAACAGCGTCTCAATCTCCGGCGCCAGGCGGCGGTTCGTGAGGGCCATCTGGAACTCGTACTCGAAGTCCGAATAGACGCGCACACCGCGAATGACCACGCGCGCGCCGTGGCGGCGGCAGAAGTCGACGAGCAGCGTGTCCAGCACCTCCACCGTCACGTTCCCGAGTCCCGCGCCCTCGACGTCCTCGCGGATCATGGCGAGGCGGTGCGCCGCATCGTAGAGCGCCCCGGTCTTCGCGCTCGTCGCCGCCACGGCCACGATCAACCGGTCGTAGAGCCCCGCCGCGCGCGTGATGAGGTCGAAATGCCCCCGCGTCATCGGGTCGAACGTGCCGGGGTAGACTGCCGTTTTCTCTGCCATGACGGGTAGTATAGCATAAATCGGAGCGGAGGCGCGGAGACGGAAACGAGCCGCCCGGACGGGCGGCTCGTTTCCTGTCACCATGCGGTGGCGGTCCGTCAGACGACGACCTCCCAGCCGTTGCGCGAGAACTCGCGCTTGAGCGAGAGGCCCATCTTGCGGCAGGAGCAGCCCTCCGGGAAGTCCATCTTCACGGGGTCCCAGCCAAAGCCCGTGTCGTACACGTAGCTCATGTTGCACAGGCCGCAGAGAATCGACCCGCGACCGCCGACCTCGGCAGGCGAGATCGTGGGCTTGCGGCTGAAGTAGCACTCCACGAAGTTCTGCACCTGGTTCGGGCTCTTGTAGAGCTGGACCTTGGCGTGCTCAAGGTCGTACTTCGCGCAGAGCGTCTTCAGCGTGGAGGTGAGGCGGTCGTCCTTCTTGTCCGAGGAGTCCGTGCCGTAGTCCTTTCCGACCGAGGCCGCGACGAGCGTGAGGCCCGCGACGGGCTTCATGTCGGCGAGGGCCCTGCGGATCTCGGCGGTGGGCTTGACGAGGGCGCCTTCCCAGACGGCGATCTTGCCGCGGTTGACGGCGACGACGCCCTTGGTGCCGTAGAACACCGTGCCCCACGTGCCGAACGGACCATGGTAGAGCTCGATGTCGCCCGTGGGCGACTTGAAGAGCATCTTCATGCCGAACTGGCGGCGGCCGCCGTGGTAGAGGTCGGTCGAGTAGGGTTCGTCGGAACGGATGATCTTGTAGGGGCCGCTCTTGTCCATGTCCATGCCCCACTGGGCGATGTCGAGGTGGTGCGCGCCCCAGTCGCCGTTGTAGCCCGTGCCGAAGTCGTCGTCGAAGCGCCAGAACATCGGGTAGAACTTGTTCACGCCACGCGGCGCGAGCTGATCGGAGTAGGCGCGCCACTTCGCCGGGCCGAGCCACATGTCCCAGTCGACGTTCGGGTTCGGCGCGCCCTCGGTGGCGGCGTTCTTCGGATCGTCGAAGAAGCGGATCGGATGGGACGGGCCGCCGAGCTTCGAGCCGCCGCGCCCGTAGTTCGCGTCGACGTACTTGATGTCGCCGATGAGGCCGTTGCGGACGATCATGCACGCCGTGCGGAAGACGGGCCAACTACGCTGCATCGAACCGGTCTGGAACACGCGGCCGTACTTCTCCTGCGCGGCGATGACCTTGCGGGCCTCGTCGATGGAGAACGTGAGGGGCTTTTCGCAGTAGACGTCCTTGCCGGCCTTCATCGCCTCGACGGCGATGTAGGCGTGCCAGTGGTCCGGCGTCGCGATGCAGACCATGTCGATGGTCGGATCCTTCAGCACGTCGCGGAAGTCGGCGACGGCCTTGCAGGCGCTCTGGATCTTCCGCTTCGAATAGTAGTCGTCGACGCGCTTGGCGCCGTCCTCGCGGCGGTCCTTGTCGCAGTCGCAGCACACAACGACCTTGGCGCCGCGGTCGTACTGGCCGAGGAACTGCGGCAGCAGGGCCGTGCGGCCCTGGATGCCGAGGCCGATCATCGCGACGTTGGCCTTCTCGCCGGCCGCGAGCTTGCGCGGGGCGATCTTGGTGGAGGCACTGCCCACGAGCGCGACCGATGCGGCCGAGCCGAGGAGGAAATGTCTTCTGTTGAGATTCATTGTCGTTCCTTATGATGTTTATTAAGTCACTTCGTTTTAAGTGATTAAGCCGCTAAGTTCAAGCAATACCGTTCAGACGCTTCTCATCCGACATGGCACAAGCTCAACCACCTAACGACTTAACCACTTAACTCCTTAATTCGCTTAGCAGCGGCCCTTGCTCTTGAGGAAGGCGAAGGACGGCGTGATCGCCTCGAGCGTGTCGAAGTGGCGCTCGCACTCGACGACCCACCACTTGACGCCATCGGCGTCGGCGGCGACGGCGAGCTTGTCCCAGTCGACGCCCTTCGCGCAGACCTTGCCGTTCGCGTCGCGGCCGGGCTGGCCGAGGATGCCGTCGAACTGCTTCACGCCGCCACCCATGCCGTTCTCCTTCGCGTGGAGCGTGGGCGAGCGGTGCGGGTACTTCCTGTACTGCTCGCACGGATCGTGGCCGGCGCAGGTCGTCCAGCCGACGTCCTGTTCCATGCAGACGTTCTTGTGCGTGTTCGAGAAGAAGTAGTCCCAGTACGTCGTACCGTCCTTCATCTTCATGTTGAACTCGCCCGTGTGGTTGTGGAGGCCGATCTTGCAGCCGTACTTCGCGGCCTCCTCGGCGGCCGTGTTGTAGTAGTCGACGAGCATCTTGAGGAAGTCGTCGAGGTTCTCGCCCTTCTTCGGGAAGTTGCCGCCGCCGGGGCAGATGATCGTGGTGTTGCCGTAGCCGAGGTTGAACTCGCACGTCCGCTTCACGTTGGCGGGGCTGAACGCATCGCGGCCGACGTGCGTGCCGCAGCCGATGAGGCCGTTGTCGTTCAGCATCTTCTTCAGCTCGGCGGCCGACTTGCCGTAGTAGCCCGCGAACTCGACGCCCTTGTAGCCGATCTTCGCGACCTCGGCGAGCGCCTTCTCAAGGCCCACCGTGGGGATGTACTTGTGGATGGAATAGAGCTGGACGGCGACCTGGCCCTTCTTGCAGCCGGCCAGCGTGCAGCAGGTGCCGGCGCCGAAAGCCGACGCGGCACCCGCCGCGGCCAGCGAACCCAGGAAACCTCTTCTCGACAGATTCATGTTTGTTCTCCTTTTCGTGGTATTCATCTTTCTTGTCTACAGCCTTTGGACGCCAACCTCTGTCCTGACTGCGCACCTACGCAAGCTGGTCCATCGTCACGACGGGCAGGTCCTTCGCCGGTTCGACCATCGGCTTGAGCGCCGAGGCGTCGAACGCGAAGCCGTCCTTGCCGAGCTTCCACACGACGGGGGCCGTGTTGAGGATCGTCGCGCGGAAGCCCTGCATGGTCGCGCCCATGTTGCCGGTGTGGGACGAGTTGCAGCCCTCGTTCTCGATGACGAACGGGTACTTGAAGCCCTTTTTCATGAGCGTCTGCAGGAACTTCGTCCAGTCGCAGGAGTCGCTGCCGCCGAAGCCCGGCAGGCGCGGCTCGTAGTTCATGCGCGCCCACTCGTTCGCGGCGATCGGCACGCCGGCCTTCTGCGCGAGGGCCTTGTCGACGACCTGTTCGGGATAGAGGCGGCCCCAGTGGATGGCGTCCGACGAGGTGGGGAAGTTGCGCGTGCCCTTGATGTGGACGCGGCGGAGGCGCCTGAAGTCCATCGCCTCGATGACGTCGCTCGGGTCGATGTGCTGCCAGATGTCGTGCGACGGGTCGTACGTCTCCTGCAGGGCGGAGGAATCGTCGAGGATCGCGTACATGAGCTTGCGCGCCGCAAGGCAGCCCGGCAGGTTGTTGTAGGCGTCGGGCGCCGTCGCCGGCTGCCAGCCCTCCATCGGGCAGTTCTCCACGCACACGGTCACGCCGAGGCTCTTCGCATAGTTGAGCATCGGCTGGAAAACCTTCTTGAACTTGTGGAGGTTCTTCTCGAACCCGCCGTCCGTGCGGCCGAGCACGTGGTCATAGCCCACGAACGTGCCGCAGACGACATCGTTCGCGTCGCCGCCGAGGAGGGCCGCGATGCGGATGAGCTTGAGGATGTGGTTCTGGTTCGTGCGCTGCAGCGCCTCCGTCTTCGCGCCGATGAGGTTGTCGTAGGCGCCCACGGAGACGCGCAAGCCCTCCTCGTTGCAGCGGCGAACGACGCGCTTCGCGGCGGCGAGGTCGAACGTCTCGTAGTCGAGGTGCGTCGCGATGTGGTCCGCGCGGTCCGTGTCGCGGCGGAACACGCAGAGTTCGAGGCCCTGCGCACCGACCGCCTTCGCGTAGGCGAGGACGTCCTCGAAGCTCTTGCCCGCGAACGCGGAGGTCATGAGCCAAATCGGGTTGTTCATCGGCTTGGGGGCGCCCGGCCCGAACCCGGGCATCTCTGCGCCCCTGGCCGTGCGGCCGCCCATCGCGGCCACGGCCGCCGCGGCCGCGCCGAACTTGAAGAAGTCACGTCTGTTCATGGTCTTTCCTTTCTCTCTAAAACGGAATCTCGGAAACAATCAGTGGTTAAGTCGCTTCGCTTCAAGTAGTTAAGTTGACTGTTCAACCTTTTCCGGCATTTCGCCAATCCAAAAACTTAACCACTACTTAACTACTTCTTATACTTATACTTAACTACTTAATCACTTAATCACTTAATCTACCTGAGCTGTCCGAGGAAGCGCAGGTCGTTCTCGTAGAGCCAGCGGATGTCGGGGATGCCGTACTTGATCATCGCGATGCGCTCGACGCCGAAGCCGAAGGCGTAGCCCGAAACCGCCTCGGGATCCCAGCCGACGTGCCGGAAGACGCGCGGATCAACCATGCCCGCGCCGGCGACCTCGATCCAGCCCGACTGCTTGCAGACGTTGCAGCCCTTGCCCTTGCAGACGTGGCAGGAGAAGTCGACCTCCACGCTCGGTTCGGTGAACGGGAAGAAGTGGGGACGGAAGCGCACGGTGACGCTGTCGCCCATCATCTCCTTCGCGAAGTAGGCGAGCACGCTCTTGAGGTCCGCGAGCGAGACGGGCTTCGTGTCGCAGTAGAGCCCCTCGATCTGGTGGAAGTTCGCGGAGTGCGTCGCGTCCGTCGTGTCGCGGCGGTAGGTGCGGCCCGGGCAGATGACGCGCACGGGCGGCTTGTTCGCGAGCATGGTGCGGATCTGCACGGGGGAGGTCTGCGTGCGGAGAAGCAGGTCCTCCGCCGTGCGGGCGTCGCCCTCGCCGCGGATCTCGGCCGAGTCGAGCCAGAAGGTGTCCGTGCGGTCGTTCGTGGGATGGTGGTCGGGCGTGTTGAGCGCCGTGAAGTTGTTGAAGCGCGTCTCGATGTCCGGACCGTCCGCCACGGTGAAGCCGAGCTTCCCGAAGATGCGCGCGGTGTCGGCGACCACGCGGCTGAGCGGATGCTCCACGCCCGGCGCGGGCCAGCGCCCCGGCAGCGTCGCGTCGACGTCCTCCGCCTTCGCGCCGCCCACAGCGGCGGCACCCTTCGCCGCAAGCGCGGCCTCCACCTCGGCGCGCCAGGCCTGCACGGCCTTGCCGAACGCCGGGCGCTCCTCCTTCGGAACGTCCTTCATGCCCTTGATGAGCGCGGGGATGGAGCCGTTGCGGCCCACGTACCTGATGCGCAGCTGTTCGACGGCGGCGGCGTCCGCGGCGGCGGCGATCTCCGCGAGCGACGCGGCCCTGCCCTGTTCAAGTTCTTCGAGTGTCATGCTTGTCTTCTTTCGAAAATTTTCCCTATTATATCCATTCGGGCGGACGGAGGCAAGTACACCGTTCCGTCACTTTGCGCCGATGGCCCGCACCAGGTAGGGCCAGTAGACCCGCGTGTACACCGCACAGGAGTAGACGTTGAGGGCGATGAGGACGCCCTCGACCGCGTAGACGGACGCCATCAGCGGCCCCTGGCACGCGGGCGGCAGCAGGTGGTGCAGCGCCAGGTAGGCGTAGATGTAGGCGGCTGCCGGGAAGGAAAGCGCCGTGCGCACCTTCCCCAGCCACATCGCGCCCACGTCGGCCCGGTAGGCGGCGGCGACGGAACGGAGAAAGGTCACCCACTGGTCGCGGAGGATGTAGAGGACGGTGAAGACGAGCATGACGAGCGCATGCGCCGGCGACTCGCCCTGCGCGCCGATGACCCACAGCAGCGTGGGGAAGCTCACGATGAAGAACACCTTGTCCATCAGCGGATCCGCGAGCTTGCCGAACGTCGAGACGACCTTCCACTTCCGCGCAAGCCTGCCGTCGTAGAGGTCGGAGATGGCGGCACAGAACATCAGGACGCCCGCCGCGACCGCCAACCCCACGCACGCGCGGCGCTGGGCCAGCACCGCGCAGACCAGAAACGCGAAGATGAGCGGGACGCGGGAGAACGTGAGCGCGTTGACGATGCAGGAGTGGAGGCGCGAACTCATTTGCCCGACGCGCCGTCCTCTCCCCCTTCTTCTTCACCCTCGAACGCGGCCTCGTCCGCCATGTCGGCGTTGAGGTCCCCCTCCATGCGCTCCAGCATCGCGGTCATCTTCTCCCCGATGTCGGCCTGCTTGTGGACGAAGTTCCGCACTTCGCCGAGCTGCACCTTCGTGAACTCCAGCGTCGCCTGCAGCGCGTCGCGGCGCAGCACCATCTGCCCGAGCTCCTGCTCCAGCTCCTCGATGCGCTGCTCGGCCTTCTGGAGATGGCGTCGCGTCGCGAAGAGCTGCTTCAGGATCTCGCCCGGCTCGATGTCGAGGTCGTCGATCTTCATCCCGTCCGGAATCGGCACGAGCACGCTCTCGCCGCAGTTCACGCAGTTGATCTGGAGCCCCGCGCCACGGTAGTCGATCGCGAGGTTGTGGCCACAGTGCGGACAGTCGAACACGATGTCCGTGTCCCGGATCTCGGTTTCCGGCGGCTCGCCTTCGGAGGGGACGGCGGCCCCGTCCCCGTTTTCTCCAGGCGTCTCCACCTCGCGCTCTTTGAGTTCTTCTTCGGACATGCGTAAACCTCCTCGAATTTTGCTGACCCTAGTATAAAATAAAGGAGGCCGGAACGCAAGTTCGCAAATGGACGCAAATGTCTACGTGGCTACGCCAGGCTCGTCCCCTTCGTCTCCGGGACGAACCACAGCGCCCAGAGGAAGTGGAAGACCATCATCACCCCGAAGAAGGCGAAGATCGCCCACGTTGGAACCGCCTCGGCGGCGATGGGGAAGACGAGCGCCACGAGCGCCGCGAAGAACCAGTGCGTGAAGCTGCCGAGGGCCTGTCCCTGCGCGCGGAACCGCTGCGGGAAGACCTCCGCGATCAACACCCAGATCACCGTGCCCTGCCCCACCGCATGCGAGGCGAGGAAGAGGAAGACCATCGCGGCGGACAACACGCCGTTCCCGAGGTAGAAGAAGAGGCTCGCCGCGAAGAGCGACACAAGATACCCTGCGCCGCCGACCAGCAGCAGCGTCCGACGTCCCAGCCGGTCGATGAGCCAAACGCCCGCGAACGTGGCGGCAAAGTTGAGGATCCCGAGGCCGAACGTCGCCAGGAACTGCGCGTCCCGCGCAAAGCCCGCCAGGTTGAAGATGCGCGGCGCGAAGTAGTTCACCGCGTTGCAGCCGGAGAGCTGGTTGAAGAACGCCACGAAGAAGGCGAGCAGGATCGGCCGCAGGTTGGCCCGGCTCCAGAAACGCGCTTCGCATTCCTGTCCATCGCCGTCCACGCCTGCGCCGCGCTGCGCGAGCCAGCGCGGACTCTCCACGAGGAACGGACACAGCGCCGTGAAGACGAACGCCGGCACGGCCTCCACGCCCAGCATCCACCGCCAGGCGTTCGGCCCGACGCCCTTCAGCGCGAGGTTGGAGGCAAGCGAGGCCAGCACGCCGAAGACGATGTTGAACTGGAAGAGGGCCGTCATCCGTCCCCGCGACGCGGCGGGCGCGATTTCCGCGATGTAGACCGGCGCCGCGATCGTCGAGACGCCCACGCCGAGCCCGCCGATGAAGCGCGCGGCGATCAGCGTCCACGGCCCCGTCGCACACGCGCTCCACACCGCCGAGACGAAGAAGAGGACGCCGACGGCGAACAACGTCCGCCTGCGCCCCCATCGGTCGCTCACGCCCCCGCCGCAGAGCGACCCGAGGACCGTCCCCCACAGCGCGGAACTCACGACCCAGCCGTGGACCGTCCCCGAAAGGTTCCACAGGGCCTGGATGTCCTGTTCCGCCCCATTGATGACAATCGTGTCGAAACCGAAGAGGAAACCGCCCAGCGCCGCCGTGACGGCCAGGAACCAAATGCGCGCCTTCGTCATGTCACGCCTCCCGGATCTCGATCTCGCCGTCGTCCACCTCAAGCGTCAGCTCCGTGCCGTAGGCGACGTCGTCCATCTTCGGGAACAGAAGCTCCAGCATGTCGTCGGGCTGGAAGTGCTTCGGCTTCGTCTCGGGGTGCGGATAGTAGACGAGGCCCGCGACCCGGCCGCCGTCCGGCAGGACGCGCCAGACGTGGAAGAACGAGAACGTCTCCGCCGGGTCGACCGGATGCCACTTGACGAGCGGGAACGTCCACGGCGCATGGACGACCCTGTACCGGAACGGCGCGATGGCGACGTTGAGCGTGCCGGGGTAGTACGGCGCGAGGTCCAGGCCCCGCGCCTTGAAGAACGGCGCCTGCATCCGCAGCGTCCCGCCCGGAAAGGCGGGGTTGCCGTTGAGCCCGGACGCCACGCGGTGCCCCTGGATGATCGTCGCCGTGAATCGTTTCATCATATCGTCTTCTCCCGTCTATTCCGTAAACCGCCCTTCCCGGCGGCAGATGAGCGTGCGCTGCCCGGCGACCTCGGCGTCGAAGAGCGTCGCGTCGGCCTTCGCGTCATAGTAGGCGACGACCTTCACCTCGTAGTCCGCATCGAGCCCGCGCACGCCGCCGATGCGCACGTTCTGCGCGGCGTTCGCCGCACCGAACGCCACGCCGGGCACGTTGTCGGCGAACGACGCGGTGCGCGCCGCCGGATCGACGTCGAGGACGAGCGCGGGGCCCTTCCCCTGCGGACGGAACCGGTGGACGAAGCGTGCGCCGCGCGCGACGCGGTACGTGCGCGGCGGAACGGGCGGCGCGATCTCCGGCACCCACTTGAGCCCGAGGCGGCCGTCGGGGTACGCGACGACTTCGCGGAAGACGAGCCAGCCGCCCCAGCCGAAGAGGTGGTTGAGCCACCCGACGTAGAGCCGCCGTCCGTCCTTCCACGACGTCACCATCGGCACGCTCAGCCCCTCGTAGAGCTTGTCCGGCTCGTTCGTCCAGTTCACGAACGACCCCGGCGCGCCGTCCGGGCTGTAGGCCATGTTCGTGAAGCCCTGCAGGAGATAGCGATGCCCGTGCCAGTCGAAGAGCGAGGGGCAGTCCCCCCGGAACGGCAGCTTCGCGTCGAAGAGCGTCCACGTCAGCAGATCCTGCGAGCGGAAGATGCCGATCGACCCGCCGTAGCTCGTCACGAGCTCGTACCCGCCCTCCGGGCGGTTGTAGATGCTGGGGTTCTGCGCGTCGGAGATCATCACGCCCGAATTGGCGAAGTGGACGCCGTCCGCGCTGAGCGCGTAGGTGCCGCCGATCGGCTTGCCTTCGGCGATCTGCGGGAAGCGCGACGTGTGCCAGCCGAAGGCGAGCGCGAGCCGGCCGTCCTTCAGGAAGGGCGTGCCCGTGCCGACGGTCTGCCACGCCTCGCGGATGGGCACGGCAAGCGGCAGCTCCGTCCAGTGGACAAGATCCTCCGTGACGAGATGGGCGAACTGGTGGCGCCCCGTCCCGGCGCCGGAGCCGTGGTGGCGGCGGTCGATGAGGTAGAAGACGTGGAGTTTCCCGTCCAGGAAGGCGGGCGCCACATCGCCGACCCACTGGTTGTGGCCGTCGGGCGTCCAATACTGGATCGGCCGCGCAACTGGGCGCGGCGCGCGCAGTTCGGGAATTGCGCCCGGGCGCGCAGGCGAGGCGAAGGCGGACGCGCGGACGCGCGGCGAGAGGATGCGCTCCTGCGCGCCGTCCGGCCAGACGACGGGGCTGGCGGGAATCGGGAACTCGTCGTCCACATGCCGCCCGTCCACGGCGATCGCCCACTTGACGGGCGAGAAGTCGAGCGTGACGTCGTGGACGCCCTCCGCCTTCTCCAGGACGCCCAGCGGGATGCCCACGCGCCCCGCCTGCGAGCAGATCGTCGCCTCGATGACGGGGCAGACGCCGTCCGCGAGCGGGAAGGTCAAGTAGTTCCCGGCGGCGCGGTCGTACCGGGCCAGCGCCGGGTCCGCCCCCGCGAGGCGCAGGGCGAGCCGCACCGGCCCCGCCTCGTACAGCGCCTCGTCGCCCTTCACCGAACCGCAGTCGATTTTCAGGTCAATGGTGAACCCCTTCGCCAGCACGGCCTCGCGCGTCGCCGCAAGCGGCCGCGCCGCCGCGTTCGCGCCGCAGGCCGCCGCCAGGACGCATGCCATCAGTGTCTCTCTCATCGTGTTCTCTTCCTTTCCCGCCTTTCCGGCGGACACTTTTCCCTATCGGATGAAGACGGCCATGCCGCGCCCGCGCACGACGGCCTCAACGACGCCACCCCGGACCTCGACGGCGGCCTTGTACCCCTTCGGCACGTTCGCGCACCGCCACGCCGCAAGGTTCCCCTCGCCGGCGAACTGCGTGGCGGCAAAGAGCGGATAGCGCGCGAAGGCGGGCGTCTCCACAGCGGGCAGGACGACCGTGCCGTCCCCCGCGAAGGTCAGTGTGCCGACCACCGTCACGGGACCCTCGTCCCGCGCGCGCACGACGGCCCCCTCCTTGAGCGTGACGTTCCCCTCGACGGTCCCCGCGCCGCCCAGACCCGCGAGTACCTGGTCGCCACCCGGCAACCGGCACGTCGCCCCCGCTGCCACCTCCAGCGTGATGTTGTCCGGCATGCCGTCCGACCCGCCCGCACCACCGAACGCATAGGCCCGCACTTCCCCTTCCGTCAAGGCGCGCCGCCACACCGCCAGTTCGGCGAGATTTCCCTTGAAGAAGGTCTGGTCTCCATAGAACGCCCTTCCGATCTTGAAGCCCCCTTCCACCGTCGCCAGTTCCGCCAGGGGCTGGCCATCCGCGTTCTTGTAGACATGCGGCGCCAGGGCCAGCACGCCGTTCGTGTAGTAGGCGATCTGCGATCCGTCCCAGACGGCGACAAACGACATCCAGCGTCCCCTGACGCGATCCGCCGACCCGAAATCCACGAAGTCTTCAAAGTTGCCCCACGGAAAGAGTCCCATTTTCCCGCCGAACTCACGGAAAGCGAAGTTCATGTAATCGCCTATGCCCCAGGCCTCGTGACCCCAGCACAGCACCGCCCCCTGCACGGCGAGGTCCTGAGCCGGCTTGACGAAGCAGGCGATCGTGCGGGGCTCGTTGCCAATCGGAAGATCGGGGAAGACCTCTGCCGTAAGCCATGTCTGTCCGTCCAGTTCGAGGCTTCCGTTCTCCGCGCCCATCCCAAACGGCGAATCGGCGCTGGCCTTGGCCCCGTTCCCTGCGCCTACGATCAAGTCGTGGCCGTGCCCCGAAGCGTCCGTAAACAGCGTCTCCGCCGACCGAAACGGCCAGTTCGCCACGCAGTCGCCCGCCGCAACGACCGTCAGCACGCCCTCCGCCACTTCAAGCGTCTGGCCGGATGCGGCCGTTCCCAGGACCGTGCCGAGGAGGACGCCCTCCTCGGCCCCCTCCTTCATCACGGTGCCGACCAGTTTCGCCGTCACGGTGGCCGTGCCCTTGAGGACGATGCGGTCGGCCCGCAGCGTCCCGTTGGCGACTGTTCCGCCCTCCACCATCACGGTCCCCTTGCAGATTGCGGTCTGTCCGCCGAGATCCAGCCGGGCATCCGGCTTCACCACAACGGCATGGGCAAACGATTCGGGAATCTCCCTGCCTAGGGCGTATATTCCCGCCCTGACCTCCAGATCGCCCTCCACGGCATCGCCCGCCGTCAGACAGGCCGTTCCGGCCTTGACGAGGTGGAAAGCACCCCGGAAATGGAGATTGGTCGTCAGGTTGTCCTGCGTCTGTTCAAGTGTGAGCGTCGGGCAGGTCCCGTCCTTCGCGTTCAGGAGCGTGCAGGGTCGCTTGGTTGCGCCTTCACCCGCGAAACTGCCGAGATACTGGTCATGTCCGTTCACGTCGATCGTGAAGTGGGAATCCGAGTTCTGCGTGGCGAAGTTCGCCCCATGCGGAAAGAAGTTGGTCCCTTCGAGGACCAGCGTGGGCGTCCCGAATCCGTAGACGCTCGGTGCCTCCGTACCTGCGACCGCCAGGCGAACCGTTCCGGCGCCACCGGTCCAGAGACATTCCGTCAAGGTGGGCGGCTCCGTCTCGACAACGAACGCGCTGTCGGCGTTTGGGGCGAAGACGACCTTGTCGCCCTCGATTCCACCCGTCACGTGGACGCGGGCGGCCTGTGCGGCGAGTTTCGAATGATGGACCGTGATCTTTCCGTTCTGGTTGAACGTTCCGTTCCGGTAGCGGATACGTTCCGCCCAACGCGCCGTCTCCTCGCTTCCCAACACAAGGGGATTGGAGATGGACATACCCTTGTCCAGGCAGAGGGTCTTGTTGGTTGACGTCTCCTCTTCGTTCACGTAGACCGTCCTCGTGCCGAGCGCGGCTGCGTTCGTCACGGTGAGGGTTCCCAGGTCGACGTAGAGGTCGCCCGCGCTCGTGTTCGGCGCGAGGAGGAACGCCGTCTTGCCCGGGAGGCTGAAGTGCAGATCGCCCGTACCGCTCACCGCGCCTGTCTGCACAAAGCCGTCCCCCGTCCCGGTAATCGTCAGCGTCTCACGCAACACAAGCGGCGCCGCGTTCGTGACGTTGTCCTCGTCAACGGTCCAGGTGGCGGCGTTCACTGTCCGTCCGCCCAGCGCCACGAACCCGAACAGCAGAAACCCCCAGCCAAGCGTGCGGAACCCCCCCCCAAAAAAAAATCCATTTTTATCACTTCTCTGTGGGAAGCTTCAAAAGATGCCTTTTCAGTCATGGCTTTACCCTTTCGTTCATGAGGTTGAACCGTTCAAATGGCCCACGAAGGATGATGACTTACCCTCAACGGGAAATCCCCCAACGTGGCGGAAACGACGCAATTCTACCACATCCAGCCAGCCATGTTCCAAGTTGGCAGTCAACTTTCTGAAGGCTCCCGACCTCCAAAATTAGGTCTGACCTGATTTTGGAGGTCGCGCTCGTTGATGATCCACACCGCCGTTTGTACGTCACGGCTAACAATCTTCTTTGCGACAAGATCGTTCACGTAGGCATAGGCCGTTGAAGGCGAAAGGCCAACACACTTCGCCAAGACCCATGGGGAGGCTTTCGGCTGCCGACGCATCGCCTCGACGATAAGCCGTTCGGCAGCCTGGCGCTTTTCCTCGCTCTTCCTATAGACAAGGGACTGCTCATGAAATGCCGTCCCAGCACGAACAACCTCTTCCAGATGGGCCGTCGCCTGCGCAACGTAGGCTTCGTCCGTAAGGGGATTTTCAGGTACGGGATACCCGGCCGCCCTTCTTCGTGCAACCTCCTGCGCCCACCGGCGTTTCTCGACTTCAAGCACGGCATCCATCTGGCAATGAAGCGCCTCGACCATCTCCGCGACGCTCTTCTCTTCCCCGTAGACGAACTTCAACCCGTTGATTGCCAATGGGTCACCCCTTGTCGCCGCACAAAGACTCGACCACGCATATTCATCATAGTCTGCACAGAGGCCTCCACGAATCGGATTGAGACAGATGTAGGCGAGAACGTTTGACATATCCACAGACTTCAACGTAACGGAACGGTCGATGTAAGTTGATTCCCACAACGTACCGACGTGTGCGGAGCGTCGATTGTACTCTTCCGTGAACCACTGCTTGAGAATCTTCATGAACGACCCCATGTCATACATCCGACGGCGATGACACTCAAGAAGTTTACTGGCCTGCTCTTCTCCCCCCACCTCCTGCCGACGCAATTCAGTCAACTTTGCAAGAAGGGCTTCGGAGCCTTTCACCCCTTTCAAAACACCAACACGCCGAACGACCTCCGCCTCGTCAACCTCCTTGCGTTCCGGTAGGTAGGCGAGAATGTGGAAGTGATTGTTCATGACACACCAACCGAGAAGTTGAATACCCGTGAATTCCGCCACACGACGCATCATCTCAATGAAATCATTCCGTTCCTCATCGCGGAGAAAGAAAACGCGATGCGCAATGCGGTTCATGATGTGATGGACAGTAAAGGGTTCCCTCTTCCGAAAGTTTGAAAAGCCCATATCAACCTCCAAAATTAGGTCTGACCTGATTTTGGAAATCAGTATACCACATATTTTGGGCCACTTGACTTACATTTTGACCTCCAGAATTAGGTCAGACCTAATTTTGGAGGTCTAGAAGCGGTTGAGGAGCGGACCACGAGCGGAGCGGGCAGGAGGCATTCGCGCGCAGGAAGGGAGGGATCGTCGATGCGCGACAGGAGGAAGTGAAACGCCGTGGCGGCAATCGCCTCGCAAGGCTGGTGGATTGTCGTAAGGGGCGGCGTCACGAGGGTGGCGTGCTCCACGTCGTCCACACCCGCCACGAGGACATCCTCCGGCACGCGCTTCCCGATCCTGCGCAGCGTGACGAGAAGGTGCGAGGCCACAGCGTCGTTACCGCAGATGAAGGCGTCGGCACCCTTCCGTCCCCTCAGCGCCCGCCGGATCGCGGTCTCGTCCGAAGGCTCGGCCGTGACAGTGAAGTCCTCGATGCGTGGCGCGCCCAACACCGTCTGGACCCCGAGGATCCTGTTCATGACGGTCGTTGCGCACAGGGGGCGGCGCAGCACCCTGACATGGCGTGCGCCCCGTTCGAGCATGTGCCGGGCGAGCGTGCGCCCGATGTCGAAGTTGTTGACGCCCACCACGTCATAGGCGCTGCGGCCCGGCGAGGCGACGAAATCCCAGTCCAGCAGCACGACCGGGATCTTCGCGCGGTCGAACGCCGAGACGATCTCGCGGTTGATACGCTCCATGTCCGTCAGGAATTCGAGCGGCTTGTAGATGACGCCCTTCACGGGCGTCTCGATGAACTTCTGCGCAAGTTCACCCGCCAGCCGCGCGCGGACGGAGGGATCTTCCGACGAGGCGTCGCCGTAGAGCAGCGTGAAGCCGGAGGCCTGCGCCAGCCGGGACAGCTCGCGGCTGATGGGCGGGAAGATCTCGCCGCAGTGCAGATCCGGCAGAAGGAGGCCGATCGAACCGGCCAACGCCTTCGCCTTGCGCGTCAGGAACGTGCCGCGCCCCACCTCCTGCACGACCAGGCCCTTGCCGCGCAGTTCGCGCAAGGCCATGGTGACCGTGGGCCGCGACACGCCGAAGCGACGCGCCAACGCCCGCTCGCTCGGAAACGGCCGTCCGGCGCCGTACCGTCCGTCCGAAATGTCCTTTCGGAGCGCCTCGACGATCTGCCTGTGTTTTTCTTCGCGCACGCTGCTTCTCCCGCTGGCGTCAGTATAGCACACGGCGCGAGGCGGAAACGGACTGGATAGGCCACTTTTAGCATCGTGCAAATGGCACTATCGATGTTGCCATTTGCACGGCCGTCGGCGGCTGTACGCCCTCGCCCTCCGGCACATGCGAGACGGCCTGCGTTCGCCTTGCCGTCTTCGCTCAGCCTGCCATCCAGCGACCTACCGTTCCAGCAGCCGGTCGACGAGGGAGCCGAGCGCATCAAGCCAGATTTCATAGCCGGACCGGATGGGATGCAGCTTGTCCGGCATCATCAGCCCCGGCTTGATCTCGCCGTCGCCTCCGAGGAAGCGCGCGCCCATGTCCAGCCACGCGAAGCCGTTCTTCTCCGCATAGGCCCTCAGCATCGGGTTGACCTTCGTCCAATGCACATGCGCGCGCGGGTTCTTCCCGTGGGGCAGGATGGCCTGAAGGACGATCTTCGACTCCGGGTGCTTGGCCCGGATCATGCCCACGATCTTCTCGACGCCCCGCACGAGCCCTTCAGGATCCGACGCGCCGTTGTTCACGCCGATCATGACGGCAAAGACCTTCGCCGTGTAGTCGTCGAGTTCGCCGTTGTTCTCGAAGCGCCAGATGACGTTCTGCGTACCGTCCCCGCCGCTGCCGAGATTGAGGATCTTGTATTTTCCCAGCAGCGCGGGATACACCGCCGCGCCATTCTCCCTGTTCTCCCAGCGGTGGGTGATCGAGTCCCCCACCAGCACAAGGTCATAGCACGCCCCCTTGTCCTTCAGGATGCGTCCCCGCGTCTCGGCGAGCCGGCGCGTCCACCACGGCGCCGTCACGAACCGCGCCGCCGGACGACAGGCGGCAGGCTCGTCGGCCCGCGCAACGCCCATACAAGGCAGCGGGGCCGTTCCGGCGACGGACAGCAGGACAAGACAGAGAACCGTTTTCATTGGACATTTCCTTTCTTAGCGGAAGATGAGGTACAGGCCGGACAGCGAACGGCCGATGTACGCGAGGCCCTTGAGGACGATTTCGAAGAGGTCTTCCCGGTCGGACGAGACGCGCGCGAACCCACGCCGGATGCCGTCCGCCACGACGAGATCCTGCCGCACGCCCTTGGGAACGGCGGCGGCGTTCACGACCTTCAGCGTCGCGTCGGCGGCATCCAGCGTCCCGTCGACGACAACCGGGCGGACCGTGCCGTCCGCGCCGACCGCGATCTCGATACCGCCCTTCACGCACACGTCATCGCTCTCGGACGGGATGCCGCCCTCGCCCAGCCACTTCTTCGCCAGGTACGCCTCGACCGAACGGCATTCGTCGTCCGAAAGGCTGCGGTCGTAGGCGAGAATCTCGCCGAACGTGTAGCCGCCCTTCCCGAAGTCGTTCAGGACGTCAGCCTCCGTTCCAGCCACCGCGCGGCGCGCGTCGAGGCGCGCGCCGTACAGGAACGTCCCGCCGGCCGGAACGGCCCACTGGTCAAGGGAATCGCCCTTCATGGCATCCTTCGCGCCCCAGACCTTCGGCACGCCGTCCATCGTCACGCGGTCGCCGTAGCGCGTCCATTGGACGAGGCCGACGTTGTCGCCATACTGCTGGGAGGCGAACTTGCGAATGTACCCGCCGCCAGCGGGCGAAGACCACGGCTGCGACGTGTTCTCGACCGCGTCCGACCAGTTCCAGACCACGAAGAGCGTCTTCGTCGGCGTCGGCGCCGTGGCCCGCAGCTGGGCCGCGCCGTCGAAGAAGACGCCGGGGCGGCCGCCAAAGGCCGTGCAGGAGGCCTGGAAGAGCGGGCCGCGCGTCCGCGAGGCAGTCGCATAGCCGCTCTTCCAGTCGAACGCGACGCCGCCCGCGCTGCGGCTCGCCCAGTTGGTGACGCAGCCATCCGCGCCCGCGAGAAGCGTCTCCGGCCGCGCGGCGTCGAGCCGGTAGAGAAGGCCGTTCGTCGGCACGCCTCCGCCGAATGCGCCGAGCCGCGCGCCGCCCGCGAAGCGGAGCGTGACGCCCTCGGCAACGCCGTCGAAGTCGCACGGGCCCGTCACCGTGAGGACGGGGGCTGCGCCGCCCGCGCCGTTCACGATCCGGCCGCGGCCCGACAGCGCGGCAATCGTCTGGTCGTGGCCGTTCAGGTCGAGGACGGCCCCGTCCCCGAGGCGGATCGCCGTCGCCGGATCGACGACCTGCCGGCCGCGCGCGGCCACGGCGGCGTGGAGTTCCGCGCCGACGCCCCACTTCTTCGCGAGGTAGTTCTCGACCGTCTTGCGCTCGTCGTCCGTGAGGATCGTGTCGAACGCCAGCACTTCGGCGATGTCGCCGTCAAAGGCGCCGGCCGTGCGCACGTCTTCGTACTGGAAGCCCAGCTGCATGCGTTCGTAGTCGCGGCCCCTGTAGACCGGCGGATCGTCCGCCTCCTCCGGGCTGTTGTTGGCGCGCACGTCGACCGGATGGCGCACGGTCACGATCTGCGGCTCTCTCGGCGCGAAGGCGCCCGTCGTCGTCCACGCGCCGTTAACGTAGGAGCCGCCGCTCGACTCATAGTTCGTCCGCTGCGTGCTGACACGCCACCGGTCGGCGGCCTCCGAGCGAAACGAGTAGTCGGCCGTCGTGCCGAAGAGGCACTGGCCCTCCTTCGTCAGGCGCGGCACGTTCACGACGAAGACCGTCCGCTGCGAGACGGGCCGCGACCCGACGAGGCCGTTGCGGGAATCGTTGCCCGGCTTGAACGTGAGCACGTTCAGGCCGTTCACCCGATGGACGCCCGTTTGCGCGCCGTAGCCCTTATAGGAGCCGAGCACCGTCTCGTTCGTGTAGTGCGGCGCGGCGAAAAAGTAGCCGTTCCCGTTCTTCGAGCTCCACTTCATCACGTTGCCCGTCGTCGGGTCGGTCTCGAACGTCGAGGCGTCGGAGGCGTCAAGCCAGTAGACGAGCCCCGGGCTCCTGAAGATGTCGCTCTCGAACCTGAGCGTGCCGCCCGCGACGTCGATGGCCGGGGCCGTCGCCGACGCCGTGCGCCCGCCGTCGGCCGCATGGACCGTCAGCGTCCCGGCGCCCCTCTTGACAACCGGCAGCGCGCCCGCCGTCACCGTGTCGAGATGCGAGTCGCCGTCGCCCGCGAGGACGAGCCTTGCGTCGGGCGTTGCGCCCGCGAGCGCCAGCGTCGAACCCGCGTGGAGTGCGCCGAACGCGACATCTTCGCCGAGGACGAGATCCGTCGCGCCGTAGACCCGCGCCGTGCCGGCGACGGACGTTCTGCCCGCGAGCTGGACGTTTGCGCGAACCAGTTCCAGATTGCCGCCGACCGTCACCTGATTCGTGACAACGTACGGCGCGGCCTGATCCGCGAACTGGAGAGTTCCCTCCAGCTCCGCCGGACCGTCTCCGAACGTGCCCGCACCGCGCAGGGAAAGGACGCCCGCCCCCGTTCCAACCTGGACGGTCTTGCCACGAAACGTGTTGACCGCGTCGAAGAACGTCTGCGCCCGTGTCTGCCAAACCGAAAGGGACCCCGTACCGACAATCGGCTGCGCGAACTCGAAGCCCGCAGTCGGATCGTCGCCCGCCACGACGCGCGCGTCGCCGACGAGCGTCACGCGGCCGACCATGCGCTGGCGACCGCCCCCGCCGTCCTGCACGATCGAGCCGTTCGTGTCGTCCGTGTTCGCCCGGTCGGATGCGTTCTTCCGCCCCTGAAAGCCGCCGCCCGCGAGAGAGAGATCGTTCGGCCAGACCTTGCCTCCCGCATCGGCGGAGGCGGTATTGAGCCGCAGCGCGCCGCCGCCGACCGTCTCGCCCCCGACCACGTACAGCTCGCCGCAGTCCGTGAAGGGGTTCTCCTTCACCGTGGCATGCTTCGAGACGGTTGCGCGGAGATACACGTTGGCGATCGCCGTCCCGCCCGTCCAACGGCAGAAATTGAAGTCCGGGGCGGCATAGACGGAGGGCAGGTAGCTGTGGTCGACGGCCGCCCGCGCGCCGGCGAGCGTCACGCCGGCCGAACCCCGAATCTGCGTACACAGGCGCACGTCCGTGCGCACGTCGTTCGCCGTCGGCGTCCAGTGGGCCGAGAGCCAGAGGAAGCCCTCGGACGCGCCGAAGTCGAGCGCGCCGCCCTGCCCGGCGAGCGGCGTGTAGGTGTGGGCCGTGGTCGCGTTGACGATGACCGCCGCCGCACGTCCCGCCTCGCCGCCGACCGTGAGCGTGACGCCGTCGGCGAGCGTGAGCGTTGCGCCGCCCTCGATCAGGAGGCCGCGGATCTTTTTGCTTTCCGAAAGCGTCACGTTCGCCGAGACGCG
>OIZT01000561.1_pt1 | contig 21993 bp, 20 predicted proteins | sample 1588611 | NCBI WGS metagenome assembly OIZT01 (sample SAMN03283278) | human gut metagenome | biome: human-associated habitat; material: feces | host: Homo sapiens | place: Peru | collected 2012
GACATATCCGACTGCGGGATCAATCTTATGTACCTGCCTCTTGCGCAGAACCCGGAGCTGCCAAGATTCAAGGACCGGGCCAAGCACCCTAAGGTAGACGAAAAAGGATTTGTCCTCTACTACACCGACCAGTGCCCCTATACTTACTATTGGGTGCCGAGGGTTCAGGAAATCGCCGAGGAGCAGGGCATCCCCTTCAAAGCCATTCACATCACCGACAAAGAAGCCGCCCAGGGTGTTCCCGCGCCGGTCACCACCTATGCCCTGTTCCGGGACGGAGAGTTCTTGACCCAGGCAATTCAGTCAGACAAGAAATTTCTGGCGCTGGCATCTTCCCGGACAGCTCCATAACTGAGCTTCCCCATTATGTTTTGAGAAGCCGCTTTCATATGCCTTTAACACATTTTTCTGAGAAATGCAATGTGGGTTTTACACATTTTTCTCCGTTTTCTTTCTGCATTTAAACACATTTTTCTGATTCTAGGAGCTGCCCCTAGCTGTATCTAGATGGATGTGCTGTATATGGCTGTTTTAAGTTGCAAATTTTCGATAAAGAATGGACTTCTACTTAGCGGATTGTCATGGTAAAAGGTCATACTCCGGAAAGGAAGAATAAGGATAAAACGAAAAATTTAATTATATAGGGATCCCGTTTCCCAAAGAAAGAATGCCGACAATCTATGAACTACATCCACATCACCGACAAAGAAGCCGCCCAGGGTGTTCCCGAACCGGTCACCACCTATGCCCTGTTCCGGAACGGTGAGTTCTTGACCCAGGATGAAACACATTCCGGCATTCCGACTGAGCGACAGATTTTCCTTTTTAGACATTTTAGCTGCTCGCTTCTGTTGCGTTTTGCTTTCAGATATGATAAAATTATTTTAGAAACCTCTCTCTGTGGAAAGCGGGGACGGGGATAGGGCGGAGTTGAACCGCACATCTGTTGAGAAAAAGGACGAAACTTCGTGCTGGGCCTCGGTAGAAATTTTAAAGGGGATGGGAAAATATGGAATTGCGGGATTACCTCTTTTACGGCTGTATGTGGCTGGTTGGATGCGTTGCGTACAGCCTTTTTGGGCTGCAAATTGCGATTATGAATCGGTGTGCCAAGAAGCTGTACTATCAAATGAGCTTGCTTGATAATTTTTTTGATGCTCCAGCCTGCAAACGGTACATGAGTCGGACGAAACGAATTAATTTTGCAATTTTAACAGTAGTTACAGTACTTATGTATCTGATTGATGAACGTTTGCTTGCTGCTTACGGGCTAGGTGTCCTCTCCGCCCTCTTGTTATCCATCGGAAGAACTGGGTGCAATTCTACGAATATAGCAGAAGCGGCAAAAATATTTATGCAATTTGCCAAATTAGGGAAAGAGGAGGAGGTAAAGGTTGCGCTGCTTACCTGCATACAAAATCCTGTGATGGTTGAAAAGACACCAACACCGGCGGAGGAGAAGGTGGAACCCTGGGTGGTCTGGTGCGTGTCCACTATGCTGATCGCCGCCGGTGCGGTGGCTTGCTATGGTTGCCTGTCTTGGGTAAAACCGCAAGTGGAAACCATATACAGTACGGGGAAAGCGGATGGAATTGCTGAAATCAATCAGAACGTTGAAGCTGTCTATGGGATAACCCCGGAAGAGGCGTACCAAGTGATATATAAGTACAACAGTTCTGCCTTGATTACAGGAGACGGGGCGCCAACGATGTATGAGTACCAACAGGCAATCCAGGCCCTTGCCTTGGCCGGTCAACTGCTGGGGTCTGCTACTGCCCCTAAGCTGCAACCTCTCGAATGGTATAGGCCGGGATACTGTAGAGAGAGCTACAACCAATGGGCAACAGATATTGGCTGAGGCGGTGCATAGTGTCCACCGCTGAATAAGTGTTTGTGGGGCCCTGTGGGTCTCGATCTTGCCCTCTTTCCTACTGGAGATTTTGGCCCAAGTCTCAAAGCGTTTCATGTGTATGACCTTCTCAGGGGTTAATAATGAAATCGGATGGTGTTTTGGAATGGATGAACAAAAGAAAGAGAAGAAGAAGCTAAGCAGAAATCAAAGCGCAATTCATATTATTTTGGCTACTGCTGGAATGAGCGGAGTCTTAGGGGCTTTTTTTGCCGCTCTTTTGTCATTTAGCGACTGGAACAAGTTCCCTGAAGACTGGTTGTCTATCTCTGCAACCATGCTTTTCCTGTTTGGCGGTTTTATTGTTGGCGGGATGCTGACTCTTATATTTCAAAAGTGGGACGAGGATTTTTGCGGTAAAGCCGGTCTCATTCTTTGGTATGGGACTATTGGCGGTGGATTTGCGTTAAGCCAGTTGCTGAAATTCGAACTCGGGAGGGGTGTTTTCATTGCGGCCTTTGTAATCAGCGCCCTTGTATGCTCAATCTTGAAAGAATGGGGAGAACACGGGGAGGGAAAAGACGCAGCGAAGACTTCACTAATTATAATTCTTTCCCTTGTGGCGATTACATACGTTTTCAGCATTAGGGCCCATAATGAAGCGAAAGCGGAGAACGTGGAAAAAGAGAAAGCCTCCTATGAAAGCGCCTACCAAGAGGGATACGACAGAGGCCAAGAGGTTCAGAAAGAGGCCGACATTGAGAAGTACTGCTACGAAGGCCGGAGTATCTACGACATAGAGGAAAGCATTCTGGATTACTACGGGATGACTCCTTATGAGGCTGGGGAAACGGTCTTGACGTACCTAGAAGAACCGGATCATGAAGGAATCACATGGGAGGAATACCAGAAGGCCATAGAGGTTTCAGCGGTAACGGCTGGGCTTTTCCCGTACAATGATTGAGCTGTGAGGCGGCACCACCGCCCCTAGGCCGTGACCTCCTGGATGGGGCGTATGCCGGTGCACCGGCGGGGAAGCCGTAGCTCACAGACAGCTTTTAATGATGGGGCGGTTCATTATTCAAGAAAGCCGGGAGTTGCGATACCCCCGGCTCTTTGCAATTTTATAGTTAAAGAACGACAATAGGTTTGGACCGCGCGGAGGGCCATACTCTGGAAAGGAAATTTTGATGCGTACCGCCAACGATTACTACAAGGAAAAATTCGGCTGCAAGGTCTATAAGCTGTCTCTGGACGGGGGGTTCACCTGTCCCAATCGGGATGGGACCCTGGGTTTTGGGGGCTGCGCCTTCTGCACCCCGGAGGGCAGCGGGGAGTTTGCAGAGAAGCCGGGGCAGGGCATCGCCAGGCAGCTGGAGCGAGCGAAGGCACGGGTGGCGGATAAGTGCAGGTCCGGAAAATATATTGCCTATTTTCAGTCCTTTACCGGTACCTACGGGCCGGTGGACAAACTGGAGGATTTATACCGGGCGGCGCTGGAGCCGGAGGAGATCCTGGGCCTTGCCATCGGCACCCGTCCGGACTGCCTGCCGGAGGAAACGGTTGCCCTGCTAAAGGAGCTGAACCGGTTCAAGCCCGTCAGTGTGGAGCTGGGTCTGCAAACGGCCAATGACGCCGTGGCCCAAGATATGAACCGGTGCTATGATACCTGGCAGTATGTGGATGCCGTCCGCCGACTGAAGGATGCGGGACTGGAGGTGGTCACCCACATCATCCTTGGGCTTCCGACGGAGACGGAGAAGGATATGCTGCTCACCACAAAAACCGCCCTGGAGGCAGGGACCGATGGGGTGAAATTCCATCTTCTTCACGTGCTCCGGGGCTCCCGGCTGGAGGAGCGGTATGCCAGGGGAGAATTCGCGTGCCTGACCCTGGAGGAGTACGGGGCCATTCTCAAAAAGTGTGTTGCCCTCCTCCCGCCGGAAATTGTGGTCCACCGGATCACCGGCGACGGGGCCCGGCGGGAGCTGGTTGCGCCGCTGTGGTCCCTGGATAAAAAAAGAGTGTTGAATTATCTGAATGGCCTTTTAGGTACTGGACAAAACAGACAAAAAGGAGTATAATATAAATAGAAAATATGGTAGGGTTTCACCACCGATCAGACAACGAATACATAGAAAAGGAAGCGAGAACCATGTTTGCTCTGATTGCCATCCTTTTGATCGCTATGATTGTCCATGTCCTCGCCGTCCGTGGCCGCCGGGGAAACCCGGAGATCCCCAAGCTGCGGGAGTGGTCCTATGCCCACCGGGGGCTCCACGACGCGGTGCAGCCGGAGAACAGTCTGGCAGCCTTCCGGGCCGCTGTGGAGCGGGGCTACGGCATTGAGCTGGATGTCCACCTTCTGAAGGACGGGACGCTGGCTGTCCTCCATGATTCCGACCTGAAGCGGATGACCGGCAGAGACGGGCGCATTGAGGACCTGACCCTGGCGGAGCTGCCGGAGTGCCATCTGAGCGGCACCCAGCAGACCATCCCCACCCTCCGGCAGGTGCTGGAGCTGGTAAACGGACGGGTGCCCCTGATTCTGGAAATCAAGACGGCGGACAAAAACGCCGAGACGTTGACAGAGGCTGTGGTGAAGCTTTTGGCGGATTATAAGGGGCTTTATTGCCTGGAATCCTTCGATCCTCAGGTGCTCCGGTATCTGCGCCGCAACTGTCCCCATATTGTCCGGGGCCAGCTGGCGGAGGATTCTGTATCCAGAGATAAGACCTACTCCTGGTTCACCCGCTTCATCTGCTCTTACTATCTGGAGAATTTCCTGACTCTGCCGGACTTCATTGCCTACCGGTTCGAGGACCGGGAGAATACCAGCATCACCCTCTGCCGCAGGCTCTGGGGCCTCCAGGGTGTCAGCTGGACCATCCGCAGCCCCGGGGACTTCACAACCGCCAAGGAAGAGGGCTGGATCCCCATCTTCGAGAATTTCGACCCCAAGAATCTGGGGCTGGAATGAGGCATACAACATTTTATTCACAATTTTGTTGAATTCTGTTTTCAAATCTGCTATTCGCTGTTCAAAATCAAAAAGTATCTTAATCACAGAAAGGTTGCGGAAGCCGTGAGCCGCCTCCTTTCCTCTCCGTAGATCCTCTTTTCTACCTCTCTTCTTTCTATTCCTTTTGCAGGAAGCCCCCGTTGCCTTTTGGCAGCGGGGGTTTTCGTCAATTGTAACATTTTTACGAACTCCAAAAGCTGACGGTTGCAAGCCGTAGGAATTGTGGTATAATGTGTAAAGAATGATTTACACAGTGAGGGATTTTTTCATGAAAAGAATGCTTTTGGTTGTGAATCCGTATTCCGGGCAAAAAAAGGCCGCCAAAATGTTGGCGGAGATCGTCGGCCAATTCAATCGGGCGGACTATGCCGTCCAGGTTTATATTACCGGCGGACCCGGGGATGCGATCAAAGAGGTGGCAAGGCTCTGCAACGAGGTGGATCTGGTGGTGTGCTGCGGCGGCGACGGGACCTTTAACGAGACCCTGTCCGGGCTGCTGTCGGCGGAGTCCAAGACGCCCATCGGATATATCCCCACTGGGTCTACCAACGATTTTGCCTCCAGCCTGAAGCTGCCTCTGGATGTGCTGGAAGCGACAAAAAATATCATCGAGGGCCAGCCGGTGCCCTACGATGCCGGACGGTTCGGCGGCCGGGTCTTCTCCTATGTGGCCTCCTTCGGAGCCTTTACCCGGACCAGCTATACCACCCCTCAGAGCATCAAAAATGCCCTTGGCCACACCGCCTATGTGCTGGAGGGCATCCAGGAGCTGACCCAGATCCGCAACGAGCACATTAAGATGATCGTGGACGGGGAAGTGGTGGAGGACGATTTCCTCTTCGGGGCCATCTGCAATTCCACTTCGGTGGGGGGCGTTCTGACGCTGGACCCGGACGTGGTGGATCTGCAGGACAACAAGCTGGAGATCCTTCTGGTTCGGGCTCCCCGGAATCTGGCGGAGCTCCACGAGTGCATCCTGGCCCTTCAGGACCAAACCTACAACTGCGCCATGCTGACCTTCCGGTCCGCTACCCATATCCGGATTTTCGCGGATCCGGAAATGCCCTGGACGCTGGACGGTGAGCGGGAAGAGGGCCACAGCGAAGTGGAAGTGGTGCCGGAGCACCTGGCCTACCGACTGATGAAGCGGGTGCAGCCATGATCAATACGACCCTTTGCTATATCACCCGGGGAGACCAGGTTCTGATGCTCCACCGGATCAAAAAGAAAAACGACATCAATAAGGACAAATGGATCGGCGTAGGCGGCAAGTTCGAAGCCGGGGAAAGTCCCGATGAGTGCCTCCTGCGGGAGTGCTGGGAGGAGACGGGGCTGACCTTGACCTCTTGGCGCTGCCGTGGGGTAGTGACCTTTTTGCAGGAGGGCACGGAGGGAGAATATATGTACCTCTTCACCGCCGACGGCTTTGAGGGAGAACCCCAGGAGTGCAGCGAAGGGGACTTGCAATGGGTCAGCCGGGAATTTCTGTCCGGTCTTCCCATGTGGGAAGGAGACGAAATTTTTCTGGACCTGTTGTGGCAGGATGCGCCCTTCTTCCTGCTGACGCTGCGCTACCGGGGAGACCTGCTGACCCAGGCAGTGCTCAACGGAGAAGTGATCCGAGAGGAAACATAGTATGTGGAATCAGTCCGAAAACGCGCGGCTGCAGCAGGAGCTCCAGGATTCCGGGCTCACCGGCCAGGCGCTGCTGCGAAAATTCCATACCGGCCCCCGGGAGAGCCTCCGCCTTGCGGCGGCTCTGCGGGGGATTTTTACTGTGGGCTGTGCCGGGGAGGCAGAGAAGCGGGAATATTGGGCCTATCTTGCCCGCCGCCCTATCCCGGCGGCCACGGCCCTCATAGAGGACAACCGAATCGAAGATCTGGGGGCCCTGTTTGAAGAGCTGCCTCTGACGGCTGGGGTATTGGAGACGCTGCTGCAAACCGCCCGGACCCTTCGCCGCCCGGAGGCGGTGGTATGGCTGCTGGAGCGGAAAGCGGAGCTGGGCCTCTTTCAGGACCGGGATTTTTCCCTGTAAGGAGAAAAAACATGGACGATTTGACATATCGGGTCCTCACTGCCTGCCGGGGAGAGCTGATCGGGCTGTACCCCGGCCTGGGAGAGGCCTTCGGCTGGCTGGAAGCGGCGGATGGGGAGGCCCTGGGAACAGACGGCACCCGCCTGTTTGTGCCGCCTGAGCTGAAGAAGCTCTACGGCGAAAGCCCTGCCAAAGCCCGCCGGGCCCTGCTGCATTGCCTGCTCCACTGCCTGTACCTCCACATCCGGCTGCCGGAAAAGGTGGACCCGGAGGACTGGGGGCTGGCCTGCGACATCTGGGTGGAAGCGTTCATAGACAGCCTTCGCAATCCCAGATTGGAAGGGGAAAGGCTGGAGCCGCATATGACCGGCACACCTTGGCAGATCCTGGAAAGCTTAGACCGTCTGCCCCTGTCCCGGGAGGAGCTGAAAAGGCGCTGCCGGGTGGACGACCACCGGTTCTGGCCGCAAAAGCTGGAGCCGAAGGTGGAAAAGCGCTGGCAGGGCCTCGGTGCCGGCGGCGGGGCCCTGGGCCGGGAAAGCCGGGGAAGCCTGAGCTTTGATGGGGCGGAGGAAACGGAGAAGGGAAAAGCCCTCTTCGATTTCCGCCGGTTTCTCAGCCGGTATACCCACCCCGGGGAGGAGCTGGAAACGGACGAGGACAGCTTTGACTATATCTTTTATCATCTGGGCCTGGAACGCTACGGTGATCTGCCTCTGCTGGAACCCCTGGAATACCGGGAGGTCTGGCGCTTGGATACCTTGGCCATTGCCATTGACACCTCCGGATCCTGTGACAGGGAAACTGTCAGTACCTTTTTGAAAGAAATATATGGCATATTCTCCCGGAAGGAGAATTTTTTCCATAAAATGCAGGTGGTGTTTTTTCAGTGCGACTGCTGCCTCCAGAATGTGACCTGGATCCGCAGCCCAGAGGACTGGATGCGTTACAGTGAACATGTGAAGATCCTGGGCCGGGGCGGCACGGATTATACTCCGGTATTCCGGGAGATCGAAAAATTGCGTTCGGAAGAACGGCTGCCAAAGCCCCGGGCGCTGCTGTATTTCACCGATGGAGACGGGGTCTATCCTCACAGGCCGGACTATGAGACGGTGTTTGTTCTGGCGGGACCCAAAAAGCAAAGGCAATTGGTGCCCCAATGGGCCTGTGTACTGGAATTGGAGTGAAGAAAATGCACATTTGTGAAGCCAAGCAGGAGCTTGCCAACACCCTTCGGGCCTACCTTCGCCGGGATGAGACCGGGGCGTACCTCTATCCCACGGTGCGCCAGCGCCCCCTGCTCCTGATGGGGCCGCCGGGCATTGGCAAGACGGCCATTGTCTCCCAGATCGCCCGGGAGGAGGGACTGCCCCTGGTTGCCTACACCATGACCCACCATACCCGGCAGAGCGCCGTAGGCCTGCCCCAGATCAAAGAGAAGACCTACGGGGGAAAGGCCTACGCCGTGACGGAATACACCATGAGCGAGATCATTGGCGCGGTGTATGATGCCATGGCAGCCACAGGAAAAGATCAGGGCATTTTGTTCCTGGACGAGATCAACTGTGTCTCAGAGACCTTGGCGCCCACCATGCTCCAGTTTTTGCAGAACAAGACCTTCGGCACCCATGCCCTGCCTGAGGGCTGGGTCATCGTGGCGGCGGGGAATCCCCCGGAATACAACAAATCCGTTCGGGATTTTGACATTGTGACCCTGGACCGGCTTCGGGTCCTGAACATCCGGCCGGAGGTGGAGACGTTCCTGGATTATGCCGCCCGGCACCGTCTCCATGGGGCGGTGCTGAGCTATCTGGGGCTGAAGCCGGAACGGTTTTACCATGTGTCCCGGGAGGAAGCGGAGCCCTGCTACGTCACGGCCCGGGGCTGGGAGGACCTGTCAGTCCTGCTGCAAAGCTATGAGGCCCTGGATCTGCCCGTCAGTCAGGAGTTGGCGGCGGAGTTTTTGAACTACGAAGAGACTGCCAAGGATTTTTACGGCTACTACCGGCTTTATCGGAAATACGGCCGGGATTACGGTGTCAAGGAGCTCCTGTCCGGGGAGGCAGAGGACGGAACCCGCCGGGACAGGATCGCCATGGCGAGGTCCGGGGACTTTGGGGAGCGCTTCACCCTGGTGGGCCTGCTGCTGGAGCAGCTGCGCCGCCTGGCCTGGACCTACACCCGGCTGGACAGGCAGGCGGTGGCCCTCCAGGTTTGCCTGAAAGCCTATCTTGGTCAGGGGAGCACCTTGGAGGAATTTCTGCGCCAGAGGAAAAGGGCCCTGGATACCAAGCGGGCATTCCGCCTCTGCGGCCCCGAAGAGCAGAGTCTGGAGGAGCAGGCCCAAAAACAGCTGGAGGAATTTTTAACGGAGGCAAAAGACCGGCGGCTCCGGGACCGGGAACAGCTGGATCCCTTCCTGAAGGAGGCCTTTCAGAAGTCCTTGGTGCCTCGGAAAGCCCAGGCAGAGGCACTGGGCGAGGCCATCGACCGGGCAATTTCCTTCTGCCTGGATGCCTTCGGCGACGGCCAGGAGCTGCTGCTCCTGCTCACCGGCATGACGGACAGCGAACAGCTGATGGACTACATTGCCCGCTTCGGAAGCAAAAGCTATCTGGCCCTGTGTCATAAGCTGGAGTACCAGCGGGGAGAAGCGGAGCTGCAAAAGCTCTGCCAATAGCCTTCCCCCAGGGGGAAGGTGGCTCGGCGTAGCCGAGACGGATGAGGGGCAGCAGGCACTTGGATGCGGAAAGATCCCTTGTTTTTAAAATTTCTACACACCGGCCCTTGACAAACCCAAGGGCCGGTGCTATTATTTAGTCCATATCTGAACTATCTATTTTTGAAGGGAGTGAAAGAAAGTGCTTCCAGCGGTGGAACTGACAAAAAAATTCATGGCCGCCTACAAAGCTGCCCAGAAAAAGGTCTGCAAGGCCTGGAATGTGCCGGAGGTATCTCTGGACATCCTGCTGTTTCTGGCCAACAACCCGGAGTACACCACGGCCCGGGATATTGTAGAGGTGCGCAGTATCAAGGCCAATCTGGTGTCCCAGCATGTGGACCGAATGGTCCGGGAGGGGTATCTCTGCCGGAAGGAGGTCCAGGGGGACCGGCGCAAGCGGGACCTGAGCCTGACGGAAAAAGCCATGCCCATCATAGAGGCAGGCCGGAGGATGCAGACGGACTTTTTTGAGACTCTGTTTCATGGCATCAGTGAAGAGGAAAAACGGGCTTTCTTTGAGACCATGGACATTATGAGCCGGAATATGGACAAAATTTTGAAGGGAAACGATTAATATGCAGCTTTTACTTACCATTGCAGTCACCTTTTTTGCCGGTATGGGGGCAGGTCTGGGCACCGGCTTTGCCGGCCTCAGCGCCGCGGCAGTCATCAGCCCCATGCTGATCACCTTTTTGCACATGGACCCCTATATGGCTGTGGGCATTGCCCTGTCCTCCGATGTGCTGGCCAGTGCCGTGTCCGCCTACACCTACGGGAAGAACAAAAATCTGGATATCAAAAACGGGATCATTATGATGCTTTCCGTGCTGGCCTTTACGGTGGTGGGCAGCTACGTGGCGAGCCTGCTGCCCTCCCAGACCATGGGCAGCTTCTCCGTGTTTATGACGTTCCTGCTGGGCATTAAGTTCATTGTGAGACCGGTGATGACCACCAAGGAGGCTATGGAGGGTGTCTCCGCGAAAAAGCGGGCCATCCAGTCCCTGGTCTGCGGCTGCCTCATTGGCTTTATCTGCGGCTTTATTGGCGCGGGCGGCGGCATGATGATGCTCCTCATCCTCACCAGCGTTTTGGGCTACGAGCTGAAGACCGCCGTGGGCACCAGCGTATTCATTATGGCCTTCACTGCCTTCACCGGTGCCGTGTCCCACTTTGCCATTGGAGGGACGCCGGACTGGACTGTGTTTGCTCTGTGCGTGGTCTTTACGCTGCTGTGGGCCCGGATCGCCGCGGTGTTTGCCAACAAGGCCACTCCTAAGACATTGAACCGGGCCACCGGCGTGGTATTGGTGATTTTGGGCGTTGTGGTGATGGGCTTTAATATGATTGGGTAAAAACATATCGAATTGACACATTCCACATGGTTTTTGGGGAAAACTTTCCAAATTCGGTGCATCTGCTTCCTTGACGAAAAAGGGAGGACCGTGGTATAATGGGCATTGTCAACACGAACCCTTATGACTGACGGATCAGTGGAGCACCACATGGAGTAAGGGAAAATTTTTTGCCGACCGTCTGGGCTTGCTTGCGTTCCTTTTCAGGAGGGTGAGTGAGCCCTTTGCGCTTTTTTAGGAGGTAAAATGATGAAAAAAGTTGGAATTATCATGGGAAGCGACAGTGATCTTCCAATTTTGCGGAAGAGCATGGATACCCTGACGGAGCTGGGCATTCCCTATGAGTGCCACATCTTCTCCGCCCACCGGACTCCGGAGGAGGCAAGGGCCTTTGCTCTGTCCGCCCGGGAGCAGGGTTTTGGGGCGCTGATCGCGGCAGCCGGCATGGCGGCCCATCTGGCGGGAGCCATCGCCGCCAATACGACCCTTCCTGTGATCGGCATCCCCTGCAAGGGGCCGGTGCTGGACGGTATGGACGCACTCCTTTCCACTGTGCAGATGCCCTCCGGCATTCCTGTGGCTACGGTAGCCATCAATGGCGGCGTCAACGCGGCCCTTCTGGCAGCCCAGATCCTGGCGGTTTCCGACGGGGATCTTGCCCGGAAGCTGGACGAGAAGCGGGCGGCGGATAAAGAAAAGGTCCTGCAGAAGGACGCGGCGCTGCAAAAAGAAATTTTGGGTTAAAAAACGGGAGGAAACACAATGGGCGGATTTTTTGGAGCGGTTTCTCACAGAGACTGTATTCTGGACGTATTTTTCGGCACCGATTATCACTCCCACCTGGGTACCCGCCGGGGCGGTATGGCAGCCTACGACAAGGAGGCTGGTCTCCAGCGGGAGATCCATAATATTGAAAATTCCCCCTTTCGGACTAAGTTCGAGGGCATTTTAGGGGAGATGAAGGGCTGCGCCGCCATCGGCTGCATCTCCGACACCGACCCCCAGCCCCTGCTCATCCGGTCCGAGCTGGGTACCTACGCCATCTGCACCATTGGCGTCATTCATAACGCCGAGGCTTTGCTTCGGCAGTATCTGTCCTTCAGCGGCGGCCATTTCGAAGCCATGAGCGGAGGAAAGGTCAACTCCAACGAGCTGATCTCCGCTCTCATCGACCAGAAAAGCAGCTTTGCGGAGGGCATTCGTTTTGCTCAGGATATGATCGAGGGCACCGCCTCCATCCTGATCCTGAAGGATGACGGCAAGCTCATTGCCGCCCGGGACAAGCTGGGCCGGATCCCCATCATCCTGGAAAAGAACGCCGAGGGCTGCTGTGTTACCTTTGAGGATTACGCCGGTGAGAAGCTGGGCTACGAATATTACCGGGAGCTGGGCCCCGGAGAGGTGGTGGAGCTTACCGCCGATGGAGATACGGTGCTTTCCCCTCCCAGAGACAAGAAAAAGATCTGTGCCTTCCTTTGGTCCTACTACGGCTATCCTACCTCCTGCTACGAGGGCAAGAACGTAGAGGTCATGCGCTATCGCAATGGCCGGATCATGGCCAAGGCCGACAAAGAAAACGGCGTTGCCCAGGACCTGGACTATGTAGGCGGCGTTCCGGACTCCGGTACCCCCCACGCCATTGGCTACGCCAACGAGAGCGGCGTGCCCTTCGCCCGGCCCTTTATCAAGTATACGCCCACTTGGCCCCGGAGCTTCATGCCCTCTAACCAGAGCGAGCGGAACATGGTGGCGAAGATGAAGCAGATCCCGGTAGACGAGCTGATCCGGGATAAGAAGCTCCTGTTTGTGGACGATTCCATCGTTCGGGGCACCCAGCTGAGAGAGACCGTGGATTTCCTTTATGAGCACGGGGCCAAGGATGTGCACATCCGCTCCGCCTGCCCCCCCATCCTCTATGCCTGTAAATACCTGAATTTCTCCCGGTCCAACTCCGAAAACGAACTCATTGCCCGCGCCACCATTCTGGAGCTGGAAGGGGAAGAGGGCTTCCAGCATCTGGACGAGTACATGGACGGCACCACCGAGCGGGGCAAAAAGCTCCGGGAAACCATCTGCGAAAAGCTGCACTTTACTTCCCTGGAATATCAGACCCTGGAGGGCATTTTGGAGGCCATCGACCTGCCGGAATGCGATGTATGCACCTACTGCTGGAACGGCAAAGAGTGAATCAGGCCTTCCCCTCCGGCGAAGCCGGGACGGATGAGGGACAGTAGGCACCCAAACATTTGAAAATCCGAAAAACGATGCTACAGTCAAAAAGGAGATTTTAACATGGATCATAAAAACTCTCAGTCTGCCAGCTACGCCGCTGCCGGTGTAGACATCACTGCCGGCTACAAGGCCGTGGAGCTGATGAAGAAGCACATTGCCCGGACCAAAAACGAAGGCTGCCTGGACGATGTAGGCGGTTTCGGCGGCTGCTTTGGCCTGCCTGTTGCCGGAATGGAGGAGCCTGTGCTGGTTTCCGGCACCGATGGCGTGGGCACCAAGCTGCGCATTGCCCAGCTTCTGGACAAGCACGACACCATCGGCATTGACTGCGTTGCCATGTGCGTCAACGACGTGATCTGCTGCGGCGCGAAGCCTCTGTTTTTCCTGGATTATATCGCCTGCGGCAAAAATGTGCCGGAGCGCATTGCCGAGATCGTTGGCGGCGTGGCCGAGGGCTGCGTCCAGTCCGGTTCCGCACTCATTGGCGGCGAGACCGCCGAGCATCCCGGCATGATGCCTGTGGACGACTACGATCTGGCGGGTTTCAGCGTGGGCATTGTGGACAAGAAAAAGATCATCGACAACTCCAGAATGCGCCCGGGAGACGTGGTCATCGCCCTGGCCTCCACCGGCGTTCACTCCAACGGATTCAGCCTGGTGCGGAAGGTCTTCGATGTGGAGCACAATGAGAGCCTGAAAGAGCCCAATGAAGCCCTTGGCGGCAAGTCCATTCTGGAGACCCTGCTGACCCCCACCAAGATCTATGTTAAGTCCATTCTGGCATTGCTGGCGAAGGTGGATGTGAAGGGCATCAGCCACATCACCGGCGGCGGCTTCTACGAGAACATCCCCCGCAGCATCCCCAACGGCCTCTGCGCCAAGATCAAAAAGGCGGATGTGCGGATCCTGCCCATCTTCCATCTGATTGCCAAAGCCGGCAAGATCCCCGAGCGGGATATGTTCAACACCTTCAATATGGGTGTGGGCATGAGTGTGGTGGTTCCGGCCAGCCAGGTGGATACGGCTCTGGAGATCCTGAATGGCTGCGGCGAGACCGCTTATGTCATCGGTGAGATCGTCGAGAACGAGGAAAAGGTGATCCTGGAATGAAAACCAAGATTGCGGTCCTGGTTTCCGGCGGCGGCACCAATCTGCAGGCGCTCATCGATTCCCAAACCAGAGGAGAGCTGTGCAGCGGCGAAATTGCCCTGGTGGTATCCAACAGCCGGAAGGCCTTTGCCCTGGAGCGGGCGAAAAAGGTGGGGATCCCGACCAGGGTCCTGCTGAAAAAAGAGCTGGGAGGACAGGAGGGCTTTGAAAAGGCCCTGCTGGAAACATTGGAGGAATACAAGATCCAGGTCATCATCCTGGCGGGCTTTATGAGCATTCTGTCCGGAAACTTTACGGACAGATACCCTAGGCGTATCCTCAATGTGCACCCCTCCCTCATCCCCTCCTTCTGCGGAGAGGGCTTCTACGGCCTGCGGGTCCATGAGGCGGCCCTCCAAAAAGGGGTAAAGGTCACGGGGGCTACCGTCCACTTTGTCAATCAGATTCCCGACGGCGGGGAGATCGTCGCCCAGAAGGCGGTGGAGATCCTCCCGGGGGATACGCCGGAGGTGTTGCAGCGCCGGGTCATGGAGCAGGCGGAATGGCTGCTGCTGCCCCGGGCGGCGGAACAGGTCTGTGCGGCCATTCAAAATGAAAAAGGGGAATAAGGACATGAATGTTTACGAAATCGGCAATATGGGAGAAAAGCTCTCTGCCAACCGCTACCCTGGCCGAGGCATCGTTCTGGGGCTGACCCCTGACGGGAAAGAGTCTGTGGCCGCCTATTTCATTATGGGCCGCAGCGTCAACAGCCGGAACCGGATCTTCGCTCTGGAGCCTGACGGTATCCGCACCGAGGCCTATGACCCCAGCAAAATGGAGGACCCCAGCCTCATCATCTATCATCCTGTCCGCCAGCTGGGCCGGGCCCTGATCGTCACCAACGGAGACCAGACCGACACCATCCGGGACTTCCTGGAAAAGGGCAAGACCATGGAAGAGGCTCTGCGGACCCGAAAATTTGAGCATGACGGCCCCAACTGGACCCCCCGCATCTCCGGTCTGCTGAGCCCCGATGGCAGCTATAAGATGTCCATCCTGAAGGCCTCCGACCTGGAAGGCAGGGGCTGCAACCGCTATACCTACGACTATGATCCCATCCCCGGCCTGGGCCATTTCCTGCACACCTATGTCTGCGACGGAAATCCTGTGATCCCCACCTTCCAGGGGGAGCCGGAGCGGGTGGCGATCCCCCAGGACATGGAAGCCCTTGTGGATACCCTGTGGAAAACCCTCAACGAGGATAATAAGATCTCGCTGTTTGTCCGCTATACCGATCTCGCAACCGGCGAATACCGGCAGAAGGTCATCAACCGCTACGAATAAGGGGAGGAAACCATGAAAGAATTTGCTTTGAAATACGGCTGCAACCCGAACCAGAAGCCTGCCTCCATTTACATGGCCGACGGTTCCGAGCTGCCTGTCACCATCCTGAACGGCCGTCCCGGCTATATCAACTTCCTGGACGCACTGAATTCCTATCAGCTGGTGAAGGAATTAAAGGAAGCCACCGGCAAGTGCGCCGTCACCTCCTTTAAGCATGTGTCTCCCACCTCTGCCGCCATTGGCAAGGCGCTGCCGGAGAGCCTGAAAAAGGCTTGCTTTGTGGATGACGTTGTTGGGCTGGAGGAATCCCCTCTGGCTTGCGCCTATGCCCGGGCCCGGGGCACGGATCGGATGTGCTCCTTTGGGGACTGGGTGGCTCTGTCTGACGAGTGCGATGCCCTTACCGCCAAGCTGATTGCGAGAGAGGTTTCCGACGGTGTCATCGCCCCCGGTTACAGTGCCGAGGCCCTGGAGATCCTGAAAGCCAAGCGCAATGGCAACTATAATGTAGTCGCCATCGATCCCGATTACGTCCCGGCCCCCCAGGAGACCAAGATGGTCTACGGCGTTACCTTCCAGCAGGGCCGGAACAACTTCAAGATCGACGCCGACCTGCTGAACAATATCGTCACCGAAAAGAAGGAGCTGCCCGACAGTGCCAAAGAGGACCTGATCGTAGCCCTCATTACTCTGAAATATACCCAGTCCAACTCCGTCTGCTTCGCTTATGACGGCCAGGCCATCGGTGTGGGCGCGGGCCAGCAGTCCCGGATCCACTGCACCCGGCTGGCGGGCTCCAAGGCGGATACCTGGTTCCTGCGGCAGCATCCCAAGACCCTGAATCTGCCCTTCCGGAAGGATCTGGGCCGTCCGGGCCGGGATAACGTCATTGACGGCTATATCAACGGCAACGAAGAGGATGTCTGCGCCGAGGGCATCTGGCAGAACTACTTCACGGAGCAGCCTGACCGGCTCACAGCCGAGGACAAGCGGGCCTACCTGGATGCCATCCGTGGCGTTTCTCTGGGCTCCGATGCCTTCTTCCCCTTCGCGGATAACATCAAGCGGGCCTATGCCTCCGGTGTCAGCTATATTGCCCAGCCCGGCGGCTCCATCCGGGATGACCTGGTCATTGAGGAGTGCGACAAAGACGGCATTGTTATGGCCTTCACCGGTATGCGGCTGTTCCACCACTGATCATAAGCCTTCCCCACCGGGGAAGGTGCAGGGCGCAGCCCTGACGGATGAGGCGTTTAAGAAAGGTTGGTCAATATGAAGATTCTGGTAGTCGGCGGCGGCGGGCGGGAGCACGCCATCATCAAGAAGCTGAAAGAAAATCAGTCCGTAGAAACGGTATACGCCCTCCCCGGCAACGGGGGCATGGCGGAGGACGCGGTCTGCGTCCCCATCGGGGCCACGGATATCGGGAAAATTGTAGATTTTGCGGTAGAGAATCAAATCGATTACGCCGTTGTGGCCCCAGACGATCCTCTGGTCCTGGGGGCGGTGGATGCCCTGAACGGCAAGGGCATTCCCTGCTTCGGCCCCAGGGCCAACGCCGCCATCATCGAGGGCAGCAAGGTCTTCTCCAAGAATCTGATGAAGAAGTACGGCATTCCCACGGCGGAGTACGAGGTCTTCAACGATATGGACTCTGCCCTTCGGTACCTGGAAACCGCCCCCATTCCTACGGTCATCAAGGCCGACGGTCTGGCCCTGGGCAAGGGTGTCATCATTGCCCAGACCCGGCAGGAGGCCCGGGAGGCCGTCAAGTCCATGATGGCGGATAAGGTCTTCGGCAAGAGCGGCGAGCACATCGTCATTGAGGAGTTTCTCACCGGTCCCGAGGTCAGCGTCCTGTCCTTCACAGACGGCAAGACCGTGAAGCCTATGATCTCCTCCATGGACCACAAGCGGGCAGGGGACAATGACACCGGCCTCAACACCGGCGGCATGGGCACCGTGGCACCCAATCCCTACTACACCCCGGAAATTGCCCGGGAGTGCATGGAAAAAATCTTCCTGCCCACCATCCAGGCTATGAATGTTGAGGGCCGGACCTTTACCGGCTGCCTGTACTTCGGCCTCATGCTGACCCCCAAGGGCCCCAAGGTCATTGAGTACAACTGCCGCTTTGGCGACCCTGAGACCCAGGTGGTGCTGCCTCTGCTGGAAAGCGACCTGCTGACCGTTATGCAGGCAACCACCAACGGCACCCTGGCGGACACCGAGGTCAGATTCTCTGACAAAAACGCCTGCTGCGTGATCCTTGCTTCCAAAGGTTACCCCGTGTCCTACAAGAAGGGCTATCCCATCACTATGACGCAGGAGGCCAAGGCCCATACCTATGTGGCCGGCGCCAAGCTGGACGAAACCGGCAAGCTGGTCACATCCGGAGGCCGGGTCACCGGTACCACCGCCGTGGCGGATACGCTGGAGGAGGCCATTCGGGAAGCCTACCGCCTCTGCGACGGTGTAAAATTCGAGAATGCCTACCGCAGAAGTGACATCGGGCAGAAAGCCTTGCGGGCACTGAAATAATAGGGAGGACTCCACATGGTTTATCGTGTATATGTAGAAAAAAAGGAAGGCCAGACCCAGGAGGCGAAGGGCCTCCTGAAGGAAATTCAGGACTTTCTGGGTATCCGCAGCCTGACGGGGCTCCGGGTGCTGAACCGCTATGACGCGGAGAACATCGAGAAGCCCCTCTTCGATTCCGCCGTCAACACCGTTTTCTCCGAGCCCCAGGTGGACAACGTGTCCTATGAGGTCCCTCAGGGGGACCTGGTCTTCGCCGTGGAGCCTCTGCCCGGCCAGTATGACCAGCGGGCGGATTCCGCTGCCCAGTGCATCCAGATCATCTCCCAGGGCAACCGCCCGACTGTGCGCACCGCCAAGGTCTATGTGCTTTCCGGCAAGGTGACGGAGGAAGAGCTGGCGGCCATCAAGAAGTACGTCATCAACGCGGTGGAGAGCCGGGAGGCCTCTCTGGCCCTGCCGGAGACCCTGGCCATTGCCTACGCAACGCCTACCACCGTTGCCACGGTGGAGGGCTTCATCTCCATGGACGAAGCGGCCCTTTCCGCACTGCTGGACAAGCTGGGCCTTGCCATGGACTTGGATGATCTGAAATTCCTTCAGGCTTATTTCCGGGATGAGGAAAAGCGAGATCCCACCATTACGGAGATTCAGGTGGTGGATACCTATTGGTCTGACCATTGCCGCCATACCACCTTCTCGACCCATTTGGACAAGATCGTCATCCATGATCCGGAGGTTCAGGCCGCCTATGAGGAATACCTCTCTGCCCGTGTGGCAGTTTACGGGGAGGAAAAGGCGGCCGCCCGTCCCCAGACTCTGATGGACATCGCCACCATCGGCGCAAAGTACCTGAAAAAGCAGGGTAAGCTGCCGGAGCTGGACGAGAGCGAGGAGATCAACGCCTGCTCCATCCATGTGACGGCCACCGTCAACGGGGAGGATCAGGACTGGCTGCTGATGTTCAAGAATGAGACCCATAACCATCCCACGGAGATCGAGCCCTTCGGCGGCGCGGCTACCTGCATCGGCGGCTGCATCCGGGATCCTCTGTCCGGCCGGGCCTATGTGCACCAGGCCATGCGGGTCACCGGTGCCGGTGACCCCCGGACCCCCTTGAAGGACACCCTCCCCGGCAAGCTGCCCCAGCGGAAGCTCTGCCAGACCGCTGCCGCGGGCTACTCCTCCTACGGCAACCAGATCGGCCTGGCCACAGGCCATGTGGCGGAGCTGTACCACGACGGATATGTGGCCAAGCGTCTGGAGTGCGGCGCTGTGGTTGCCGCTGCTCCTGCCCGGAATGTGCGCCGGGAGTGCCCCGCCCCTGGGGACATTGTGATCCTGCTGGGGGGCCGCACCGGCCGGGACGGCATTGGCGGCGCCACCGGCTCCTCTAAGAGCCACAATATGAAGTCCCTGACCACCATGGCTTCCGAGGTCCAGAAGGGCAACGCCCCGGAGGAGCGGAAGATCCAGCGGCTGTTCCGCGACAGCAAGGTGACCCGGCTCATCAAGCGCTGCAACGACTTCGGTGCCGGCGGTGTGTCCGTGGCCATCGGCGAGCTGGCCGACGGCCTGCGCATCGACCTGGATGCGGTTCGGAAAAAATATGACGGCCTGGACGGCACCGAGCTGGCGATCTCCGAGTCCCAGGAGCGGATGGCAGTGGTTGTTGCCCCTGAGGATGCGGATGCCTTTATCGCCGCCGCCGAGAAGGAAAATCTGGAGGCCTACCGGGTTGCCGTGGTCACCGAGGAAGCTAGGATGGTCATGTCCTGGAAGGGCCGTGAGATCGCCAATCTGAGCAGGGAGTTCCTGAACACCAACGGTGCCGTGAAGCACGCCCAGGTGACGGTTTCCGAGCCCGCCCCTCTGGACATTCCCGATGCCAGCCTGCGGGAGATGGCCTCTCAGCTGCGCTATGCCTCCCAGCGGGGCCTGGTGGAGCGGTTCGATGCCACCATTGGCGCGGGCAGCCTGCTGATGCCCTTCGGCGGCAGAAACCAGGCGACCCCTACCCAGGCAATGGCGGCCAAGCTGCCGGTGCTGCCCGGGGAGCAGACCGATGCCGCCAGCGTCATGGCCTGGGGCTGTGATCCGGAGCTCCTCAGCGCCGATCCCTTTGTGGGAGCCCAGATGAGCGTCATTTCCTCCATGGCGAAGATCGTTGCCGCCGGTGCGGACTACAAGAAGGCCTATCTGACCCTTCAGGAATTCTTTGAAAAGCTGAGAACGGATCCCGAACGGTGGGGCAAGCCCTTTGAGGCCCTGCTTGGCGCTCTGACGGCTCAGCTGAGCCTGGATGCCGCGGCCATCGGCGGCAAGGACTCCATGTCCGGCACCTTCCTGGACAAGGACGTGCCTCCCACGGTGATCTCCTTCGCCATTGCTCCCCTGAAAGCGCAGGAGGTTATTTCCAATGAATTCAAGGAAGGGGGCCACAGTGTCTACTGCTTCGGCTCTGACGGCACCTATGAAGGCCTGAAGGACACCTGGGAGAGATTCCATGGGCTTTGCCGGGCTGGTCTAGTAAAGGCCGCCTGGGCCGTGGATGCCGGCGGTGTTTCCGAGGCGGTCATGAAGATGTCCTTCGGCAATTCCGTTGGATTTACAGGCGAGGATACGGACTGCGGCTACGGCGACATCATTGCCGAGCTCACCGGGGACTGCGACTTTGGCCAAAAGATCGGCGTCACCACTGCCGAGCCTCAGATCACCCTGGATGACGAGATCGTCTCCATCCGGGAGCTGTATGAGCTGAATACCGCTACCCTGGAGAAGGTTTACCCCACCAAGACCCTGGAGACCGAGAAAGAAGTTCCCACCTTCGGCTACAAGGCAACTTCCTATCCTGCCCCTGCGGTAAAGACCGCCAAGCCCAAGGTCCTGATCCCCGTCTTCCCCGGTACCAACTGCGAGTACGATTCTGCCCGGGCCGTTCTGGCCGCCGGGGCGGAGGCGGATATCGCGGTCATCCGGAACCTGACCGCCGATGATGTGGCCCGGTCCGTGGAGGATGTGGCCAAGCGGATCGGGGACAGCCAGATGATCTTCATTCCCGGCGGCTTCTCCGGCGGCGACGAGCCCGACGGCTCCGCCAAGTTCATCACCGCCTTCTTCCGGAATCCTGCCATCCAGGAGCAGGTCATGAGGCTGCTGAACGACCGGGACGGCCTGATGTGCGGCATTTGCAATGGCTTCCAGGCCCTGATCAAGCTGGGGCTGGTACCCTACGGCAAGATCATCGACACCGACGCAGCCTGCCCCACCCTGACCTTCAATACCATCGGACGGCACCAGAGCCGCATTGTCCGCACCCGGGTGGCTTCCAACAAGTCCCCCTGGCTGAGCCTGACCCAGGTGGGCGACATCTACAATGTGCCCATCTCCCACGGCGAGGGCAAGTTCCTGGCAAGCGAGGAGCTGGTAAAGCAGCTGGCCGCCAACGGCCAGATCGCCACCCAGTATGTGGATCTGGAAGGAAACCCCACCATGGACGCTGCTTTCAACCCCAACGGCTCCATCTGCGCCATCGAGGGCATCACCTCCCCCGACGGGCGGGTGTTTGGCAAAATGGGACACAGCGAGCGCATCGGCCCCGCGCTTTACCGAAACGTGCCGGGGACTTACGATATGCACCTGTTCGCCTCGGCGGTGCTTTACTTCAAAAAATAGGAGGGCAAGTCATGGCCTATTACTATCCCGATCCGTCTCATACCTTCAGCGAGTACCTGCTGGTGCCTGGGTTCACCTCTGAGGAGTGTGTACCCGACAACGTCTCCCTGAAGACCCCCCTGGTGAAGT
>OIZT01000564.1_pt1 | contig 21944 bp, 17 predicted proteins | sample 1588611 | NCBI WGS metagenome assembly OIZT01 (sample SAMN03283278) | human gut metagenome | biome: human-associated habitat; material: feces | host: Homo sapiens | place: Peru | collected 2012
GAGGCAAGAAGTGCAGATGCGGTGAATGTTCATATAGATAGGTTGCTATGGAACGTTGTGATGTGCGGAACTCCCGACGCTCTGTATCGAGTTGTCACCAACTACACCGACGGATTCCAAAGCCGAATAGCCTTGGCTCGCACTCCCGACAACACATTTACTCCACTCACCGAAAACCTCCACGTACTGACAGAGAAACAGCGCGACCGCATTTGTCAGATTGCCCACCTGTTGCCATTGATGCATGGCGAGGTGGTGCTGCCAAAACTTGAAGCCAAGGGTAGAGAATGGCTCGAACATGTGCGACTGGAGACGATGAAGAACGACGACAAGGTGAAGGATCGCCAGCGCTTCCGTATCTGTCCAACCACGATGAGGATGATGACCTGTCTGATGCTTTGCCGTGTGGCATCTCAGCTCATCGACAAGCACGGACTGTCGGGAGCCGAAAAGCTGCTCAAAACTCAGCCCAACCTGTGGAAAGATATGATAGTAAAGCTACAGCAGCCATCGTTTCTGTCAGCTTTCGATGTATTGGCAGACTATCAAATCGACAACGCCATGTATTTCTTCCGCGACCGCATAGAAGCCGCCTTCACGTCGAAAGACTATTGTGGTCAGATTATTTCGGAACGAACGAAGCGAGGCAAAAACGATTCAATATTCTCACGTCTTGACAACACCTTCAGCTTTGAGCAAGCCTTGCAGCACAGCATAGCCGTGAAGGGTGCCAACACCTCACGAAACTCCGTACATCAGATGTTGAAGAACTGGCGCAGACAAGGATTGATAGAAGCCGTGCAGGGTAATAAATATCAGAAATTACAGAATGTGTGACGTTGTCAAGATTGTCATTTGTCATTTTGTCATTTTCAAACAAAAAACAGCCTTCAGGCAAGGAACGAACCCTATGTCTGAAGGCTGCTTGATTGTAATCCCCCACCCTATATTGCATAGGGCGCAAGATAGACAATATGGTTATGCAGTTTTCTTCTTAACCACTAATGAGCCAACGATGCTGACTACGAGGACTAAGACTATGAATACCAACGACCAAACGGCATCGATTTCAAAGAAGTCGTGGATGAGGAGCTTGATACCTATGAAGAGCAGGAGGAATGAAACTCCTGGTTTTAAGAGCCAGAACTTGTCGGCTACGCCTGCCAAGAGGAAGAACATGGCACGCAAGCCAAGGATGGCAAAGATGTTGGAGAAGAACACCACATAGGGGTCGATGGTGATAGAGAATATGGCGGGAATGCTGTCGAAAGCAAACACAAGGTCGCTAAACTCTATGAAGACGACGGTGATGAAGAGAGGGGTGATGAAGAGTTTGCCGGCATTGCGAACAAAGAAATGGTCGCCCTGGAATTCGCTAGTGACACGGAAATGGCGCGATAGGAATTTTACCACAGGATGGTTGGCAACATCGACTTCTTCATCTTTCTTTTTCTCGAAAAACATCTTGAAGCCACTATACACAAGGAATAGACCAAAGACGGTGAGAAGCCAAGAGAAACGAGTGACGAAGGCTGAGCCAAGGAAGATGAATATGCAGCGCAAGACGATGGCTCCAAAGATTCCCCAGTTGAGCACATGCTGGTACTCCTTTTTGCTAACGCCAAAGGAGGTGAAAATCATCATCATAACGAAGAGATTGTCGACAGAGAGCGTTTTCTCGAGCAGATAGCCAGAGATGTAGGATATGGTCATGTGGTGGCGATATTGCTGTAGGCTCCACTCGAAGTCGTCGGGATTGAGTTTGATGTGGGATGCGTATTTCGTGGTGACGGCTTGCAGGTCGCTGAAATTGTTGATGCCATGGACCAAGTCGCCATGGAACCATAGGAAGACGGAGAACAAGAGGGCAAGGATAATCCAAACGGCTGTCCAGATTCCTGCTTCTTTCATAGAAACTTCGTGGGCTTTCTTATCAATGACGAGGGTGTCGAGAAGTAGGATTGCGATGATAAATATTGTAAAGCAACCAAAGAATAATAATTCTGCTAAATGCATAAGTGTGAGTAATAATGCTATTAAAATAAATTATCAGGTGCAAAGGTAGTAAAAATATAGGGAGATGAGGATGGATTTTAGATAATTATTGTTACTTTTGTAACCATAATCTCTAAAAATAAACAAAATGAACAAAACTAAACTTGCTGCCGCTGTGGCAGAGAAGGCAGGCATCTCGAAGGCTGATGCTGCAACTTATGTGAACATGGTGTTAGGCGCAATAGCTGATAATATATGCGAAGGTGATGGCGAGGTTTCGATTCCTGACTTCGGTAGATTTTTTGTTAAGGAAGTGCCAGCACGCCAGGGTATGAATCCACAGACAAAGGAGAAGATAACTATCGAAGCGCATAGCAAAGTGGTGTTTAAACCATCGGACAACTTGAGCATTTTCTCGAGAAAGCATGGATAATAAAGCATGGATAATGATGTATAAAGAATCAGCCTCACTCCCAAGAAGTAGGGAGTGAGGCTGTTTTTATTTTTTTATTTCTTCAAGCTCTTTTTGGTTTTAAGAGCAGGGATTTTGATTTTTTCTCCAGCTTTAAGTTCGCGATTGCCACCATTGACAGCTTCAAGGTAGCATTCCATACCTGGACCGAGGTAGGTCTTGCTGAGAGAAGACATGGTTTGACCAGCTTTGACCGCAACGGTGTTGGCAATACCTGTGATGACATAGGCACCTGTGCGAACACGAGGATCTTTGTCGTAGGCTGACTGCGAAAGGATAGAAGGTGCAGACTTAGCAGCAGGAGCCTTGGCTTCTGCTGTTGGCTTGGTTGCAGCCTTTGGTTCGGGCTTTGCTTCTGCAGTTTTGAGATTATTTTCCTTGTCGGCTTTTTGGGCTGCCTCTATTTTCTGCTCGTTGGTTGCCAAGATGTTGTCTGCCTCATCATTAGCGGCAGGCTGATTGGCTGCGGGAGCTGGCGACATGTGAGTCTTCATCATGCGGTCAGCAAGAGTTGCTGTTTGGGTTTCGAGGTGTGTGATGCGATTGTCGCGCTTTTCAATCTGCGAGAACATGTAGACGAAGCCTACTACAGCAAGAATGACTACGCAAGCTAACGAGGATGCAAGAACAATGATTGTATTCTTGTATGACTTTGATTTAGCTTCAAGCTCGTCGGTATATGAGTCTGAATCTTCGACTGCTGGAGTTGGCTCGACTATTGGAGTTGGCTCAACAACTGCAGGCTCAGGCTCTGCTACGGGAGCAGGCTCTACTGTTGGCTCAGGCTCTGCTGCTGGTGCTGGTTCTACTGTTGGCTCAGGCTCTGCTGCTGGAGCTGCCTCAACGACTGTTGGCTCAGGCTCTGCTACAGGAGTAGGCTCAACGACTGCAGGCTCAGGCTCTGCTACGGGAGCAGGCTCAACGACTGCAGGCTCAGGCTCTGCTACTGGAGTAGGCTCTACAGCAGGTGTAGGTTCTTTGGCTTCTGTATTATCAGCTTCGTTTTTAGCGTCGATTTCGGAGAAGTCGACACCATCGTTGACGATGACGGTCTCGAACTGAGCGAAAGGAGCGTTTACGAGGTCGCGCATAACAGCCTCTGCTGTGAACGAGATTTTGTCTCTACCCTCGATGACGATGGCTTCGCCTGTATTGACATCCACGCTCTTACGGGCGCTAACGGCTTGGACCTTGAATGTGCCAAGACCTTTTACCTTTACTGATTTATCATTTTTTAGTCCGTCGTTGATAACACCAACAAACTGGCGGATAAACAATTCTGCCTCGGTACGCTTAAGGCCGTGTTTCTCCATAAGCTTAGAGGCGAGTTCAGTGATTGATACTTTACTCATCTTGCAATCCTCCATTCTTTAAGTTTTCTTTAATAGAAGCTATGGGCTTGAAGTTGAGAACGAGCTTTGGCGGCACAAGCATGCGCTGCTGGGTGCCAGGGTTTACCACGACCCTTTCCATGCGTTTCTTAACTTCGAAGGTGCCGAAGTTGTTGAGGTAAACACTATCGCCTTCGGTGAAACGGATTCCCATTTCATCTACCAATGTGCGGACAAGCTTCTGAGTGTCGGTCTGAGAATATCCTGTCTGTTGTGCTAGTTCAGCAATTAGTTCCTTATTATTCATATTTAATATAAAGAGATTAAAGAATGAGGGGTGAGAGGGAGGGATGAGCGATGTCGTAGAAACGACATCGGACGAGGACGGAGGGGCGCGAGGGGCGGATAGAGGGGCGCGAGGGGTGTAAAGGGGCGATTATACTACTCTTCCGTAGAGGTCGAACTCCTCGCTGGAGGTGATTTCTACATCGTAGAAACAACCGGTGCGGAGAGTTTTGTCGTCGGCCTTGATGAGCACCTCTGGGTCAACCTCTGGCGAGCAGAATTCGGTGCGTCCGATATAGTAGTCGCCCTCTTTGCGGTCGATGATGACTTTCAGAACCTTGCCCACCTTTTCAGCCTCGATCTCTGCGCTGATACGCTGCTGGATAGCCATGAGCTTGCTCAAGCGTGCCTGCTTTACCTCATCAGGAACATCGTCGACGAGATGGTCGGCGCTATAAGTGCCCTCTTCGGCAGAATAAGCGAAGGCTCCCATACGTTCGAATCGTGCCCACTTGACGAAGTCGACAAGCTCTTGGAAGTCTTCTTCTGTTTCGCCAGGGAAGCCAACGAGCAAGGTGGTGCGAATATGGATGCCAGGAACAGCTTTGCGCATGGCAGCAATGAGATCCATGGTATCTTGCTTGCTGACGTGGCGATGCATGGCTGTGAGCATGTGGTCGGAGATGTGCTGAAGAGCAATATCGATGTATTTGCAGACATTCTTCTTTTGCTTCATAACATCGAGGAGTTCCATAGGGAACTGGTTAGGGTAAGCATAATGGAGACGAATCCACTTGACGCCCTTGATATCTGCCATGTCGGAAATAAGGTCGGCAATATGGCGCTTGCCATCGATGTCAACACCGTAATATGTGAGCTCTTGGGCAATGACCTGGAATTCTTTCACACCATCGGCAACCATGCGTTCTACTTCGGCAAGAATCTCTTGCTTTGGTCGGCTGATGTGTTTGCCAGTGATAAGAGGAATGGCGCAATAAGCACAATGGCGGTCGCAGCCCTCGCTGATTTTGAGGTAGGCATAATGGCGTGGTGTGGTGAGATGGCGGACGCCATTGCACGAAGGCACCTCGGCTTTACCCAGTTCTGTGAGCAACTGCTTATAGTTGAATTTACCATAGTATTTGTCGACCTCAGGGATTTCGGCTTCGAGCTCGTCTTTGTATCGCTGCGAGAGACAACCCATGACGTAGAGCTTGTTGAGTTTGCCTTCGGTTTTACGCTGAGCAAACTCAAGGATGGTGTTGATGCTCTCTTCTTTAGCGTCGCCAATGAACCCGCACGTGTTGATGACAGCGATTTCGCCCTGTGGACGATTAGAATCGTGGACGCAATGATAGCCGTTGGCTTCGAACTGCTTCATGAGCAGCTCGCTGTCGACGAGATTCTTAGAGCATCCAAGAGTAATAAAGTCTATCTGATTTTTCTTCATTGCAAAGTTTAGTTGTTAAAGAGCGAATCTACGAACTCGCGCTTATTGAACAGCTGGAGGTCTTCCATTTTTTCGCCAAGACCAATGTATTTAACAGGCACTTTGAGCTGATCGCTGATGCCAACCACTACTCCACCCTTGGCTGTGCCATCGAGCTTGGTGATGGCGAGAGATGTGATCTGAGTGACGGCAGCAAACTGCTTCGCCTGCTCGAAAGCATTCTGACCAGTAGAGCCATCGAGCACGAGCATAACCTCATCAGGAGCCTCAGGAAGAACCTTTTTCATAACATCCTTAATCTTCTTAAGCTCGTTCATGAGTCCAACCTTATTGTGCAAACGACCGGCAGTATCAATCAATACCACGTCGGCACCATTGGCTTTAGCACTCTGCAGAGTGTCGAAAGCAACGGAAGCAGGGTCGGAACCCATCTGCTGCTTAACTACAGGCACTCCTACCCTTTCGCCCCAAATGCAAAGTTGCTCAACAGCAGCGGCGCGGAAGGTATCGGCAGCACCGAGATAAACCTTTTTGCCAGCATTCTTGAACTGATAAGCAAGTTTGCCGATGGTAGTGGTTTTGCCAACACCATTTACACCTACAACGAGTATAACGTAAGGTTTATGGTCGGCAGGGAGATCCCAATTATCGTTATCCTCAGTATGGTTTTCGCTCAAAAGAGACGCAATCTCGTCGCGAAGAATGCCATTGAGCTCGGAAGTAGAAACATACTTATCGCGAGCCACACGCTCCTCGATACGCTCAATGATTTTCAAGGTGGTATCAACGCCGACATCGCTGGTGATAAGGACTTCTTCGAGGTTGTCGAGCACATCGTCGTCGACTTTAGACTTACCAGCAATAGCACGTGTCAACTTAGAGAAAACACTCTGCTTGGTCTTCTCAAGACCCTGATCGAGAGTCTCCTTCTTTTTCTTGTTAAATAAGCCAAATATTCCCATATACTATAAATTTGGTACAAAATTATACAAAAAACACGACATATCAAAACTAATCAGTTGATTTTTGCGTATTTACATTACTCTAACCACTCTAATGCCTGTCTGCGATTTCTGAGAAAGCATGTAATCGCGGAATAGTTTTGATTCGACCACAACCTTATGGCGAAGTTGAGAGGCATTGAGAAGATGGAGTCCGTCTTTATGCCAAACGGCGATTCCTATATGGCTGGTATCTAACCCCTTCTTACTGGTGAGCATAACGAGGATATCGCCATCGTGGATGGTGCGACGGAGCAACGAGGAGTTGTCGATGGAGCGTTTGGGGATGTAGCGAAACTTGCGACCGTTGAGAGCTTTTTCGCCTGCTCTGACCTCGGCAATGGCAGACTTATTACCCTTGAGCATCGGATAAAGGTTGACATGGGTGGTCATGAAATCGATGTTGAGGGTTTGTAGAGCCGTGAAAGGTTTGGAAGCCGAGGTGACCTCTTTGACAAAGCCAAGCGAAGAATTGTCGTCTATCCATTGGGTGAAATAATGCAGGCGAGAGGGGTAAGATACTCGACCCTGACGATAGCGCACAAGGCGAAGATAGCGGCAATAGTCGGCAAAGGACGTTTTGCCATTCTTGGCGCAGAGAGTAAGTGCAAGAGTGGTTTCTACAAAGGTAGTACAGTCGAGCTGACGGAGGTTGACGACTAATCGTTCGGTCTTGTTGCGCTCGAGAGTTTTAGCCACATAGGGCACACCACAGAACTGCTTGCCAAAATAGGTCATCCATTTGGTGGAAGATTTTAGGCGTGAAGCTTCGCGCAGAAGTTTAACAACCTTTGTTGAGTCTGCTTTACTATAATCGACATCAGCCAAGGAATAAAAATAAGCCTTTGGAGAGACCTTGGTGAAGGAATAAGCCTTAGGAGCGGAAAGCAGAAAAAAGAGAAATAAAAAAGAATAGATACGAGTCATTGTAATTACCAAAAATTAAATCCTATATAAACATTCACGCTACCAAAAATGGTGTTGGTACGGAACTGTTTCTTCTTATAGTTATAAGTATGGAATATGGCACTTGCACCATAATACCAGCGCATATTGTTCCACACAAGTCCGAAGCGTGCGACACCATCAAGATTAATATTCTTGAAATCGAAATCGCGAAGGAAAGTGCCGCTATTGGCAACATCGGCTTTGGCTCGCTTGTAGCTCATAGCCAGCGAGAGCGAGGCGTCAAAGAGCCAGTTGCGAGCAAATACCCAGTTGTAAGCATAGCCGCCCGAAATGGAATAATCGAGGAATTCTGCCTTATCGAACATGAGTGCAGAATCAATCTTTGTAGTAGCTATTTCTGTGCCCAGTTTGTCTTCAGCAAGACGCTGGAGTTTGTTCCAATCGATGTCGATGGAATGTTTGGTGTAACCAATGCCAACGAGCGGACTGCCAGCTGAGCGACGCTGAATGGTGCTCTGACTGTAAGCAGCTGGATATGAGAACTTTTTGTGATTAAAGATATAGTAAAGATTAAAGCCCTTGACACTTGCTTTGAATCCATCGAAGTTTACTCCCCCCATGGCACGAGTGTCGATATCGTTGCCAAGATGCATGGAGCGAATTTTGTAGTTATCTCCAGTTTTACGATAGAACAAGTCGACGCCTATCTGATTACTATAGAGTGAGAGGTCGAAATCCTGACGATTGTCGCTACCGCGAAGGTGGGTAAAGTCGATGGTGTAGCCAAGGAATATCCATTGCCAGCCAATATAAGGACCAATCTTATAAGATGGTTCGGGAGCGAAATCGATGGTTTGTCCGCTCTTGCTAATAAGCTCGTAGCGCTCGAAGGTGTTGGTGTTTTGAAGCATAGCGGTGAAATTATACTTCTGCTTCTCGATATAATTAGTATCTACACGCGAAAAATCCTTCAGCTTATCATGCAGACGACGCAGAAACCCCTTCTTCTTTTTCACCGCAGGCATAGGCAAAATTTCTGCAGGCGCTGGCAAACTATCTACAATAGAAATAGTTGCAACGCTGTCTGTAGCATTGCCTAAAGCATGGTATGCAAAGACAGAAAACGGGAAGCACACCAACAAGAACAACAAACAAATAATGACGGAGTATTTCTTCATCAATAATTAGTATTTGCCTAATATTCTGTCCATTACCCAATTTACAGGAGTAGCACTAACGCTGGTACACTCACAAACGCCAATGCCCTGAAGATGACGAGTAACCTCGGTGATTATTGGTAGCTGAACATAAGGAGGATTTGGCACCGTGATACGCCTGTCGCCCTTGCTTGTGACGAGATGGATTGGGTCGTAGTTGAACACAGAAAACGACACCATACCCTTTTCGCCAATGACCTCGATGCGGTCTTCCTTGGCACTATCATGACCAACAAAACACCAGCTGCCAGAGCCTGGCAACCCGTTTTGGAACATGAAAGCTGCAGAGATAGTGTCTTCAGCTTTATACAGATTGGCACGGTTGGCATAATAGCCATGAGCGCGAGTGATAACGCCAAAGATATGTTGCAAGAGGTCGAGCTGATGAGGAGCAAGATCGTAGAAATAACCACCACCGGCAATATCGGGCTGCAATCGCCAAGGTAGCTTGTCGGGAGTATTATAGTCGAGATCGCGAGGAGGCACAGAGAAGCGCACCTGCACATTTATGACCTTACCGATTTCGCCCTCGTCGATAATATGTTTTACACGCTGGAAATATGGCAGATAGCGACGATAGTAGGCCACGAAACAAGGCACTCCCGTTTGCTCAGAGATACGGTTGATGCGGATGCAGTCTTCATAGCTTGCCGCCAAAGGTTTTTCTACATACACAGGTTTGCCAGCCCTCATAGCCATAATAGCAAAGGTGGCATGGCTTGAAGGAGGAGTGGCAATATAAATGGCATTTACATCAGGGTCGTCGATGAGCGACTGAGCATCCTTATACCATTTGCGGATGTGATGGCGCTCAGCATACGAGCGAGCCTTTTGCTCCGAACGACTCATCACGGCTACTACCTGCGAACCTTCGATACTATTGAAAGCAGGGCCAGACTTTTTCTCTGTAACCTCACCACATCCTATAAATCCCCAATTTATCTGTTTCATACTTACATTTTATTTGACCACAAAATTACAAAAAACTATTCATTTATCTATCCAAATATGTTTTTTTTATTAACTTTGCAGAAAATACACAATATTAAATATGGAAATAACAAAGTCGGAATACGTAATCTCCGCCCCTAACGTGAATATGTGCCCTAAGGACACTAAGCCTGAGTATGCTTTCATAGGCCGTTCGAACGTAGGAAAATCAAGTTTGATAAACATGCTGTGTCGCCATAAAGGATTGGCTAAGACATCAGCAACTCCAGGAAAGACTCTTCTGATAAACCATTTCATCATAAACAACCAATGGTATTTGGTGGACCTGCCAGGCTACGGATACGCCAAGCGCTCAAAGAGTGTGCAGAAGAAATTGGAGCAGATGATTTCGGGATACATTTTGCAACGCGAGCAGTTGATAAACCTGTTTGTGCTTATTGACGTGCGCCACGACCAACAGAAGATAGACCGCGAATTTATAGATTGGTTGGGCGAAAGCGGTGTGCCTTTCTCTATCATCTTTACCAAAGCCGACAAGGTGAGCATGCCTAAAGCAAAGGAGAATGCCAAGAAATGGATGGATGCACTGAAGGACACTTGGGAGGAGCTTCCACCTTATTTTATTACTTCGAGCGAGAAAGCAATTGGACGCGACGAAGTGTTGGATTATATAGAAAGCATAAATAAAACGCTGGAATAAGAATCATGGCAACACAAACTCCATTTCTCGACGTGCAACATCTGACCAAGAGTTTTGGTGCAGATGTGCTATTCGACGACATTTCTTTTTCTATAGCTGAAGGACAGAAGGTTGGTCTTGTAGCCAAAAACGGTACGGGCAAGACTACCCTACTCTCTGTTTTGACAGGAAAAGAAGGTAAAGATAGCGGCGACATTATTTATCGCAACGACATAAAGATAGGATACTTAGAGCAAACACCAAAGTTCGACCCCAATGAGTCGGTGCTGGATGCTTGCTTTAATCATCATGGCGACCCAGAAAAGGTGTTGAAGGCTAAGCAGGTGTTGACACAGCTGAAGATTAGAGACCTGGAGCAACCTATGGGACAGCTATCAGGAGGACAGCAGAAGCGTGTGGCATTAGCGAATGTGCTAATCACAGAGCCCGACTTCATAATCCTGGATGAGCCTACCAACCACCTTGACCTCGATATGATAGAATGGTTGGAGGGTTTTCTGAATCGTGGCAACAAGACGTTGCTTATGGTTACTCACGACCGATTCTTCTTAGACCGTGTGTGCAATATCATCTTGGAACTCGATGATCGCACAATTTATCAATATCGTGGCAACTATGCTTACTATCTGGAAAAACGACAGGAACGCATAGACAACCGCAGAGCTGAGATTGCAAGAGCAAACAACCTTTATCGCACAGAGCTGGAGTGGATGCGACGTATGCCACAGGCTCGCGGACATAAGGCAAGATATCGTGAGGAAGCTTTCTACGACTTGGAGCGTGTGGCAAAACAGCGCATCGAGGAACGACAGATTCGACTGAAGGCAAGCAATGTGTATATTGGCTCTAAGATTTTTGAATGCCAATATGTGTCGAAATCATTCAACGACAGCGACCATGAGGTGGTGATACTGAAGGATTTCTACTACAACTTCGCACGATTTGAGAAGATGGGTATCGTAGGTAACAACGGTACAGGAAAGTCGACTTTTATAAAAATGCTGCTTGGACAGGTGGCTCCGGATAGTGGACGATTCGACATCGGTGACACCGTGAGGTTTGGATATTTCTCGCAAGAGGGATTGAAGTTTGACGACCAACAGAAGGTTATCGATGTGATAAAAGATATTGCGGAATACATCGACCTTGGGTCGGGCAGACACATGACGGCAGCACAATTTCTGCAATATTTCATGTTCACACCTCAGCAACAGCAGAACTATGTGTATAAGCTCAGCGGTGGCGAACGAAGAAAGCTGTATCTGTGTACGGTGTTGATGAAGAATCCAAACTTCCTTGTGCTCGATGAGCCAACCAACGACCTTGACATTCAGACTCTGCAGGTGTTGGAAGAATATTTGCAGGATTTCCCAGGCTGCGTAATCGTGGTGAGCCACGACCGCTATTTCATGGATAAGGTAGTAGACCATTTGTTGGTTTTCAAGGGCGAAGGCGAAATTAAAGATTTTCCTGGCAACTACACACAATATCGCGAATGGCAGAAGTTGCAGACTAAAGAAGAGGCTGAAAAGGCACCAAAGGCTGAGGCTAAGATGGCTAAGAAGCCAACAAACAGCAATAACACCACAGAGCGCAAGAAGCTGTCGTTTAAGGAGAAGAGAGAGTTTGAGCAACTGGAAAAAGACATCGAACAGCTGGAAACAGAGAAGAAAGCCATAGAGGAGGCTCTAAGCTCAGGAACGATAAGCGTAGACGAAATAACAGAAAAAAGTATACGACTGCCTAAACTGCAGGATGAGCTCGACGAGAAGACAATGCGCTGGCTCGAACTGTCGGAAAGGGCATAAAAAAAATAGCATTATGAAAACAACACCAGTGCTGCTGCTCACAGGATATCTTGGCAGCGGCAAAACTACTTTGGTAAACAGGATTCTAACAAACAAACGCGGTATTAAGTTTGCTGTTATCGTCAACGATATTGGCGAAGTGAATATTGATGCCGACTTGATTCAGAAAGGTGGCGTAGTAGACCAAAAAGACGACTCGCTGATGGCTCTGCAGAATGGCTGCATTTGCTGTACGCTGAAGATGGACCTCGTGGGTCAGCTTCGCGACATCACCAATATGGAGCGTTTCGACTACATACTTATCGAGGCAAGCGGAATCTGCGAGCCTGCACCTATTGCACAGACCATTTGCTCATACCCTTCGATGGGACCTGAATTCATACAGCATGGCATTGCGAAGCTCGACTGCATAGTAACTGTGGTGGATGCTCTGCGTATGCTCGACGAATTTGATGGCGGAAACGACCTACTGAAAAAGAATCTTGAGGAAGACGACATCGAGAACTTGCTGATAGAACAGATAGAATTCTGCAACATGATTCTGCTGAATAAAGCAAGTGAGGTTTCGCCTGCCGACCGCGAAAAACTTCATCAGATTATTCGTGGTTTGCAGCCAAAGGCTGAAATCATAGATTGCGACTATGGAGATGTAGACCTCGACAAGATTATCAACACCAATATGTTTGACTTCAACTCGGTAGCGACTTCAGCGACATGGATTAGCGAGATTGAGAAGCATCACGATGAGGAGGAGCATCATAACGACGATGAGGATGAACACGAACACCATCATCACGACCATGAGGAGGAGCATGAGGAGCATCATCACGATCATGAGGATGAACACGAGCATCATCATCACCATCATCATGACCACGACCACGAAGGTGGCGAAGTTGAGGAGTATGGTATTGGCACATTTGTATACTATCGTAGACAGCCAATGTATCTTGGCAGACTCGACGACTTCGTAGCTCGCTTATGGCCAAAGAACATTATTCGCTGCAAGGGGATCTGCTATTTCAACGATGAGCAGCAGACTTGCTATTTGTTTGAACAGGCTGGACGACAGGTGAAGCTAACAAATGCAGGACAATGGTATGCGACAATGCCTGCAAACGAATTGGCAGACCTTATGAAGCGTGAACCAGGATTGGTGCGCGACTGGGATGAGCGCTACGGCGACCGCATGCAGAAGCTTGTGTTTATTGGTCAGAAACTGGATAAGCAAGCCATTACCGACATGCTCGACGCTTGCTTGGTAAAAGAATAAAAATGATACAAATAATGAATGCCTAATGCCGCTATGGTGGTTTAGGCATTCATGATCTTATATCAAATATATGAATACAGAATACGAGAAGATGCTCGCTGGCGAAGAATATTTTGCTGCCGACGATGAACTAATTGTGTTGCTTAATGAATGTAAGGATGCTTGCTGGGAATACAACCAGATACGCCCAACGAAGTTGAAAGAGCGAAACGAGAAGATACAGCAGATTCTTGGTAAGAGCGATGACGACACCTTCGTAAACCAACCATTCTATTGCGACTACGGCAAGCATATTCGCGTAGGCAAAAGATTCTTTGCCAACTTCAATCTCGTGGTGCTTGATGAAGCTTACGTAACTATTGGCGACGACTGCTTCATCGGTCCTAACGTGAGTATCTATACTGCTTGCCACAGCACAGACCCAACGGAACGTAACTCTCGCAACGAATGGGCACGACCTGTAACTATAGGCAACAATGTTTGGATTGGTGGGTCAACAACTATTCTGCCTGGTGTAACTATTGGCGACAACGTGACAATAGGAGCAGGAAGCGTGGTGGTGAAGGATGTGCCATCAGGAGTTGTTGCTGTGGGCAATCCTGTGAAAGTTATTAAAAAGATAAAAGGGTAAAAAGGTAAAAAAGTAAAAGGTAAAAAGGTAAAGGGTAAAAAAGAGCGACCTTGATGTTTGTGATTATAAACACCAAGGTCGTTTTTTTATTTTATACTTTGATTTTGGAACTAAATTGTTTATTCTAAATCTTGTAACCACAAAGCACTTGCTGCATCAGAAGGCATGCGCCAATCGCCACGAGGGCTAAGGCTACAACTACCTACCTTTGGTCCGTCAGGCAGACAGCTACGCTTGAACTGCTGAGCAAAGAAGCGGCGGCAAAATATTTTAAGCCAATGGAAAATAACCTCGTCGGTAAACTTACCTTCGAATGCCTTGTTGGCAAGGATGCGAATTTTCTTTGGACGGAAACCATGACGAAGGAAATAGTAAAGGAAGAAGTCGTGGAGTTCGTATGGACCCACGAGGTCTTCAGTCTTCTGCTCTATTTCTCCATTTTCGTTTGCAGGGATGAGTTCAGGACTAATTGGAGTGTCGACGATGTCGTGGAGCGTCTTGGCAGAAGCTTCGTCGAGCTCGTCGGCAATAGTGAATACGAGATGCTTGATGAGAGTCTTAGGCACACATGCATTAACACCATACATCGACATGTGGTCGCCATTGTAAGTAGCCCAACCCAAAGCAAGTTCCGAAAGGTCGCCAGTACCAATAACCATGCCACCAAACTTATTGCTGAGGTCCATAAGAATCTGCGTACGCTCACGAGCCTGCGAATTCTCGTAGGTAATATCATGAATATTAGGATCGTGACCAATATCCTCGAAATGCTGCATTACACTCTTGGCAATAGAAATCTCGTAGGATGTTACTCCAAGAGAATTCATAAGGTCTACAGCATTATTGTGAGTACGGTCGGTAGTGCCGAAGCCTGGCATCGTGACACCGATGATACCCTTGCGGGGTAGTTGCAACTTGTCGAAAGCACGAACGCAGACGAGCAAGGCAAGTGTAGAATCCAAGCCACCACTAATACCTATGATAACTCTCTTGCAAGAAGTATGCACAAGACGCTTAACAAGACCCATAGACTGGATGTCGATGATTTCTTGGCACGACGCCTGCATATTGCTGTCCTTTGGAATGAAAGGCTGTGGATCGACATCACGCTCGAGAACAAAGTCGCGTTGGCAAGCAGAATGCATGTCAACAAGACGAATGTTGGTGCCTATCATGCTACGCTGAGCATTGGTGTAAGTGGTATTTGCACGACGATCGCCACGCAGACGCTCTACGTCAATCTGAGTGGTGATAAGCTGATCTTCCATTGCGAAACGCTGTCCCTCAGCAAGCAAAGAACCATTCTCGTAAATGAAAGCATGACCACCATAAACAAGGTCTTGAGTACTCTCACCGAATCCTGCAGAAGCATAAACGTAGCCTGTAATGGTACGAGCACTCTGCTGTTTCAAGAGGCTCATAAGATAGTGGCGCTTACCAATAAGTTCGTTGCTTGCAGAGAGGTTGAAGATAATATCAGCTCCTGCGAGAGCAAGATGATTACTTGGAGGAGTTGGAGCCCAAACATCCTCGCAAATCTCGATACCAAATTTCACGCCATCTGAAGTGCAGAATATCAGAGGGTCGGAAGAAATAGGTATCTTGTTGCCTGCAACACGAACCTCAGCAGCACGAAGGTCTTGAGCCGACGAGAACCAACGCTTCTCATAGAATTCGGAATAGTTAGGTAGGTAAGTCTTAGGCACAACACCCATAACCTGGCCAGCCTGAATGACTACAGCACAATTCAGAAGCAAGTCGCCAACAGCAAGTGGCAAACCCACAATAGAGATGACACGCAACTTACGAGTGAAATCAAGCAACTGAAAGATTGCAGTCTCAGAAGCCTGCAAGAGAAGTTCTTGACGGAATAGGTCTTGACAAGTGTAGCCTGTAAGACAGAGTTCAGGGAATGTGATAATCTCTACTCCCTGCCCTTCGGCTTGCGCTATTAGCGACTCTATTTTCTTTAGGTTGTACTGACAGTCAGCAACCTTGACTGTTGGAACGGCTGCTGCCACTTTAATAAATCCGTATTGCATAAAGCGTAGTATTGATAGTTTATATTATTTAATCGTAACCTGTGTGGCACCATATCCATATTCCTGGAAGCTGGCATCTTGATAGATGTAGTGCTTGTAACGATATTGTAGGTCGTTGACAATAGCACGTCGCAACACGCCCTCGCCCTTACCATGGATGAAAACGATGCGCTGTTGCTTCTTATTCTTATATTGAGCAAGCGTTTCACGGAATTTTGTCATCTGATAATTAAGAATGTCGGCAGAAGTCATACCGGTAGTAGAATCGAGCAATGAGTTGATATGAAGGTCGACAACAACCACATCCTCATCGCCACGACGCTTCACGACGAATGGGTTGCCATGCTTCTTGCCATCGTCATAGCGACGCACGTAGCCATCATTATTGCCATTATCGGCTTGCGAGTTGGTGTTTGCATCAGCATTTGCCGACTTATACATCTCTTGCTTCAACTTCTTAGCATCAACAACGAGCGAACGAATAGGTTGGTCGTTCTCTACAATATTATATATAAGAGCTGGCGACTCGAAATAGATGTTTTCAGTAAAGGTGTGAAGCTTATAGAATTTAACACCATCAATACGGAACTGAACATCGATAGCAGGCTTTAAGACAAACGACTTTTCGCGCTTATAAGCAAACATTTGGATGCAAACACGCGATAAAGAGTCGAGGTCTTCTTTGCCTATTTCCTCTATGTAAGCCTTGGTGTTTGGCTCAACTTCGCCCTGTGAAAATACTGACCAGTTGGCACCATCGGCAGTTAGCATTACATAGTTGATGAAATAATTGGAGTCGTTGACAAAGTAGAGGTCGAAACGAGTTGTTGTCACCTCGTTGATGTTGACAGGAACGAAAGCCAAGCAAGCGGTAAGCAAGTTGCCACCTTTGCGCTCTTCTACAGGCGCACGATAGGTAATCTCCTTGTCGAGGTCAACAGTATCAAACTCTGCAGCCGATGCTTCGTTGGCAACATCTTCCTGTCCTGCATGCATCATAGCCTTGATAGAGCGACCATCGCTCATAGCCTGCTGCTTGCTTTCAGCTTGCTGCATCTTTGCTGTGAGAGCATTGCGAGAGTTGTAATCGTCGCTCTGTACCACAACAACATCATTTATACGCATTGGAATTTCGAAGCCATCTTCGTCTTCTACCAACACAATATCTTTACCTTGGAAGCCAGCAACTTTGCCGCCTCCCATTTCGCTGAGAAATCTAACTTTATCTCCTATTTTCATGTTTCTTTCTGTTTTAAGGTTTTAAAATTGGGAAGAGAAAGGGGGAAGGAAAGGAAAAGGGATAGCGAAAGCGACGCAGCCAAGCTGCGACGAACCCAACCCTATTCTTAGCTCTTCGTTCTTCACTCTTCACTCTTCACTTAGATTCTTCACTTACTACGGGATGAGGATTGAACTATCGCCATAGCTTAGAAAGCGGAAATCGTGAGAGAGGGCATAGTCGTAGACATTACGCCAATCGCCTTTGAGGAATGCGCTCACGAGAAGCAAAAGCGTAGACTGAGGCTGATGGAAGTTTGTTACCAAAACCTTCACTATCTTATATTCATAACCTGGAGCAATGATAATCTGAGTACTTGAATGTAGAGTCTTGAGATTATTCTTGTCGAGCCATGCTATGATGTTAGAAATTGCTTTCTGAGTAGTAATACCATCAATGAGGTTGCCACCTACGGGAGTACCATTAGCTTTTTCGTATGGCTCCCATTGGCAGACATGCAAATCTTCCTCTGCAGCATCAGGGTTTGCCTCCAATTTCACACCCATATAATACAAGCTCTCAAGGGTGCGCACACTCGTAGTACCAACAGCAATGGCACAACAATCATAGTCGAGCAAAGTCTGGAGAGTGTCTCTGCGCACACAAACGTATTCTGTATGCATGGTATGACCATCAATCTCCTCGCTCTTCACAGGCTTAAAGGTTCCGGCACCAACATGCAAAGTTAATTCTTCACGACGAACACCAGCAGCATCAATGGCAGCAAGCACCTTGTCGGTGAAATGTAAGCCTGCAGTAGGTGCAGCCACACTACCCTTTATCTTTGAATAAACAGTCTGGTAAGTCGTCTTATCGCTATCTTGAGTTTCACGATTCAAATAAGGAGGAATTGGCAACTCACCAACAGCATCAAGAATCTCGGCAAACGACACCTGAGGATTATCCCATGCGAAGTCTACCCAATAGTTTGTACCCCCACTCTTTGCGTCGATGATATCTCTACGCATTGTGGCTTTGAAGTTGATGGTAGAGCCAGCAACATCAAAAGTGCGCACGAGCGAACCTTCCTTCCATTTCTTCAAATTGCCAACCATACACAGCCATGAGCATTCGCCTCGAGTTTGGAACATCAGCTCATAATCTGTTGGCGCAGCAGGTTCCATAAGGAACACCTCTATCAAAGCTCCCGTCTCTTTGCGGAAGTGCATGCGTGCCTGAATCACCTTGGTATTGTTAAATACCATGAGCGATTTCTGAGGCAGATATTTAGGAAGATTATAGAATATATCGTCAGATATTTCGCCATGACGATAAATAAGCAACTTACTTGTGTCGCGAGGCGAAACAGGGAATTTTGCTATACGACTGTCTGGCAAGTCGTAGTTGTAATCACTAATATGAATATGTTTTGTTTCCATGATTTCAGAATAACATAATTTCTTTTATTGCTGCGGTTGTTTATAACAGCGGAATTATTATAATCAATATATAAAGTAAGCCAATCACTGTGAGCACCATGTCAATATCGGTGACACTATAACCTGTAGCAGAATATTGAGTTGATACATAATTAAAATTGGAACTTATCTTAAAAAACAGTTTGCGACTAAGCAGATAAAACAATACTGCAATGACAGCACCAACCAACAAGCCTACCACAATATCAGAAGGATAGTGAGCACCAAGGTAAATTCGCGAATAGCAATTCAGCAACGACCATGATATCATGGCAAAAGAGAATAGTCTGTTCTTTACCCATAGACTAAAATACAACGCCAATGAGAAGGTGTTGGCTGCATGAGCAGAGAAGAAACCATATTTGCCTGGGCGATAGTCGTCGACTACATCTACTGCATATTTTATCAAAGGGTCGCTCGATGGTCGCCAGCGTTCAACCAAAGGTTTTGCTATGAAGTCGGCTGCTATAGTGGAAAGCAATACGCAACCTATGGCACAAGATGTAAAGATAACAATCTGCGCCATCGACTCGTTGTTTTTAATCACCAACAATAACAGAGCAATATACAATGGAATCCAAGTAATGCCGTTGGTGATTACCATCATGATGCCATCAACGAACGACGAGTCGCTACCATTGAGCATCATGAATAATTGGGAATCAAAATCTATTAATGTCTGCATACCTGTGGTATATTATATTTCCTCTATTTGCGAAGTCTTGAGCCATCCCTCTCTGCCATCGGCAAGTTTGATGCCTCTCCATTGTTTCATACCTCTATCTGTGATGTCTACACGTGTACCCTCGTGGATAACGAAGACGTCAGTACCCGAAACAGCAGGAGTTTTCTTTACATTCACTGTTGGCGCAATTACGATTGCTCCTTGCTTTGTCTCTAACTCATGCTTCTGCTGGAATGCAAAGAGATTGGCAAAAGCAAACAACAGCAAGAAGACTGCAGAGCCATAGAATCCCGATTTGCGTGCCCACATCTGTGGAGCAAACAAGAATACCAATATTAGCAACAAAGCCATTACAATAGAGACGATAGCTGTGTTAGCCCAACGGTCAACGCTTGTGAAATTGACCAGCGAATTATACCATGTCACAAAGAACATCTCTGTCTCAGGTGTTATCTTATCAATGGTCTTTGATCGTGCATACTGAAGATTGAAACGAATGTCGTTGTCGCCAGGCGATAGTTGCAAAGCACGCTCATAAGCGAGCAAAGCCTGAGTGATATTATCTGTGCGATAATAAGCATTTCCGAGATTATAATAAATCTCTGACGACACTCCAGTCTTCAATATCTCTTGATAATCCTTTATTGCCTGCTGATAGTTGCCCTTTGCATATTCATCGTCAGCATTCTGCTTTGTGATAGCATTTGCCGACAATGGCATGAGCATAAGTATCATCAATACGAAAGAAAAGCCAGAAGCTTTTGCCTTATTAGATTTCTTCTTCATAACATTTTCTATCTCCATGATAGCAGTCATAGCACTCTCGAATGTCTTATTCATATTTCCCTCTGGGTCGCCAGGAGCAAATCGCATCATCTCGCAATCATCGATGGCACTAAGGAACTTGCTAATAGTATTGTCGTCAACATTATGCGACTGCAATTTCTCTGAGATATTTTCGCGCGAGAGTTTCTCGGCTGGCATATTTAGCTTGTCGCCTACATACCCCCAAAGTGCACGCAACACCTCATCGTAAAATTCGTTTGTCTTTCCTGCAAGCATCAGCTTGTTTGCCTGACGTAAACGCTTAGTTGCAATCTTGTTAGCCTTCTTACCTTTCATCTTCACTAAGTCGGCATTATCGATAGCACGCTTGCGGAATATTACGAGCAAAGCCACAAATGCTGCAAAAGGAATTAATAGCGACATCAAGTAGCCAACGGAACCAAAGAAAAAATTGTCTACAGAATGTAATTCAGCTTCTCCCTTCTTAATATCCTTGATATCCTTAGGCTGATCTTTGCTGTAGTCTACAACAGAAGAGCGCGAACCATCGCCCTTTGCCACTTCAATCTCAAAGCTTTGAGTCTTTATAGTCTTGTATTGATTGAGCGATGTGTCATAATAAGTAAGCTCTACAGGCGGGATTGTATAATGCCCCTGATTGCGAGGCACAGCAAGAATATCATAAATCATGTTGCCCTCAAGATCGTTGGAAGTAAGCTTAGTCTTATCAGTTACCTTTGGATCATATTTGTCCCAATCCTTAGGGAAGTTTACAACAGGCTGCTTGATGAGTTTCAAGTTGCCAATACCCCCCACAACGATTCTTAGCGACAATGGGTCGCCAGCCTTTAGTTCATTCTTATTAAGCTGAGCAGAAATATTAAACTTACCCACTCCACCAGAGAAGTTGGCAGGTTTATGTGGCAATGGCAATACATCAATCTTGATAGAAGGAGCCACGATATTACGTTTCACCTCTACATAACCAGAACCACCATTAAAGAAAGCCTCGAAAGGATCTACCGAACGATTCTGCTGAACCACGATACCCTTGAAGGTGATGCTTGGAATCTCCATTTTTCCTGTCATCTGAGGATACATCACATACTGACTCCAAGTAACAGTACGATATGGTTTACCATTAACTCGTTCGATATGGAAACTCTTCTGCTGTGGCAAAGGTATTTCCTGAGTATGGAAACCTGTGAGCTCAGGCATCTTACCTTCGAGCTGTGTCAGGTCAACGAGAGTATAAACCTTATATGTGAGCAAGATAGGCTCCTGCTCATACACCTTCCTCTTATTGGCGCTAACCTTTATAAACAGGTCTCTACCCGAGATTGCACTTCCTGCAGCCTTCATATGTGGCTGATAGTTGTCATCTTCGTGCATCTTTGGTGAATTGTTGCCACGTCCTTGTGCCGAACCGACCACAGTCACCTTAGCTGGTCTTGAAGAAATCTGCTTGCCGCCTACCCTTGCGTGTGCTGCAGGAATATTGTAGACGCCACTCTTTGCAGCATACAAAGTATAAGTGTAAGTAATCGATGACGATGACGAAGTATGACCATTCACCATCTGGAAACTTGACTCAGAAGAGGTGTAAGGACCAGCTATCACCTCTACAACATCGGTAGAATGTAATCCAGAACGGAAATCGTCAACATCTTGTGTTGTCACCTTGAAAGAGACACGGAAGTTTTCTCCAGCC
>OIZT01000568.1_pt1 | contig 21908 bp, 18 predicted proteins | sample 1588611 | NCBI WGS metagenome assembly OIZT01 (sample SAMN03283278) | human gut metagenome | biome: human-associated habitat; material: feces | host: Homo sapiens | place: Peru | collected 2012
AGCGCACGCTTGATAAGCGTGAGGTCGAAGGTTCAATTCCTTCCGGGCCCACAGCACTTTAGTAGAAGGGGCTGTAGCTCAGCTGGGAGAGCACCTGCTTTGCAAGCAGGGGGTCGTCGGTTCGAACCCGATCAGCTCCATATATTAACCGAGTGCCAATGTTGCGTCAAATTTGTAGTTCTTTGAAAATCAGATAACTTATACTCAATCTTCTCTTGTAAGACTCCGGAAGTTAAACGAATGAATAGAAATTGGTTTAACGGGCAGCAAAGGGAAAGAAAGTATATTTTAGAAAAGCCAAGCGTTTGTATATGTAATATGTGAATTATATATACTTACACTTACACAATTAAGCAATGAGACAATTAACTGAAAAGTTAAGGTTATCATATAAAAAAATATAGATAGAGATATCTAGCATTTGAAATGACCAATTAAAAAGATTGAGCAATCAGTCGGATTAAAGAATATGGTCAAGCTACAAGGGTGTATGGTGAATGCCTTGGTGCCAGAAGTCGATGAAAGACGTGATAAGCTGCGATAAGCTGCGGGTAGGAGCAAATATCCTGTGATCCGCAGATTTCTGAATGGGGGAACCCTTACAGGTGAGAGCCTGTAAATCATCACAAGAAGGCTGAGCCTCCGGGCTCGGAGATAGGGTGATAGAAGACAACGTAGGGAAGTGAAACATCTCAGTACCTACAGGAAAAGAAATCAAAGAGATTCCCTGAGTAGTGGCGAGCGAAATGGGAAGAGCCTAAACCAACCCCCGCACTGTATGCATCAGTGAGGGTGCATAAAGTGCGTGGGTTGGGGTTGCAGGGCTTGCTCGTGTAAGACACAAAGAGTTAAAAACGTATGGATAGCTGAACGGTCTGGAAAGTCCGACCATAGAGGGTGATAGTCCTTTAAGCGAAATCAATGCGACTCTTAGCAAGTACCTAAGTACCACTGGTCACGTGCAATCCGGTGGGAATCCGGGGAGACCACTCTCCAAGGCTAAATACTCTCTGGCAACCGATAGTGAACCAGTACCGCGAGGGAAAGGCGAAAAGAACCCCGAAAGGGGAGTGAAATAGAACCTGAAACCGTACATCTACAAGCTATTGTAGCACTATGCCCGTAAGGGAATGTGCGACAGTGTGCCTGTTGAAGAATGATCCAGCGAGTTAATGTGCCGAGCGAGGTTAAGGGCTGAAGAGGTCCGAAGCCGTAGTGAAAGCGAGCCCGAATAGGGCGAATAGTTCGTCATATTAGACCCGAAGCCAAGTGATCTAACCCTGTCCAGGCTGAAGTTCGCGTAACAGTGAATGGAGGGCCGGAGTGTTAAACGTTGAAAAGTTTCTACATGAGGTGGGGTTAGGGGTGAAAGGCCAATCGAACTTGGTGATAGCTGGTTCTCCCCGAAATAGCTTTAGGGCTAGCGTTGTGATTTAACCCGAGGGGGTAGAGCACTGGTTGATTTAGGGGGAGCGACCCTCCTTCCGATGTCAGTCAAACTCCGAATACCTCGGCGGATATCACAGCAGTCAGTTCGTGAGGGATAAGCTTCACGTGCGAGAGGGAAACAGCCCAGACCGTCAATTTAGGTCCCAAAATCTATGCTAAGTGGTAAAGGATGTGGATTTACTTAAACAGCTAGGAGGTTGGCTTAGAAGCAGCCACCCTTTGAAGAGTGCGTAATAGCTCACTAGTCGAGTGAATCTGCGCCGAAGATGACTCGGGGCTAAGCATAGTACCGAAATTACGGCTTGTACAGAGGTTCGCCTTTGTGCAGGGGTAGGGGAGCGTTATTAGCAGCTGCGAAGGTATACCGTAAGGAGTGCTGGAGCGCTAATAAGTGAGAATGCTGGAATGAGTAGCGATAAGGAAGGTGAGAATCCTTCCCGCCGAAAATCTAAGGTTTCCTTGAGCAACGTTCGTCGGCTCAGGGTCAGTCGGGCCTAAGCTCAGGCCGAAAGGCGTAGGCGAAGGACATCAGGTTAATATTCCTGAACTGTAGTAAGCGCGTCATAACCTAGGGAGGGACGCAGGAGAGTAGACCATCTTGGTGAGGGATTACCAAGTGAAAGGCCGTAGGCATCTTCAGGTAGGCAAATCCGCTTGAAGGCTAAGCCGAAAACCGAGACGAGTATACAGCGATGTATGCGAAGTGGTCCAATCACGCTGCCTAGAAAAACTTCGTAGGGAGTTCTTACTACAACCGTACCGTAAACCGACACAGGTGGATGGGGTGAAAATCCTAAGGCGCGCGAGATAACCATCGTCAAGGAACTAGGCAAACTAGCTCCGTAACTTCGGAAGAAGGAGTGCCCCGGTAGCTGTGTAGCAATACATGGTGAAAGGGTCGCAGTGAATTGGGCTTCGTGACTGTTTAACAAAAACTTAGGGCTCTGCTGAAATCTCAAGATGATGTATAGGGCCTGATGCCTGCCCGGTGCCGGAAGGTCAAGGGGAGTGGTTAGCCGCAAGGCGAAGCTGCGAACTTAAGCCCCGGTAAACGGCGGCGGTAACTATAACCGTCCTAAGGTAGCGAAATTCCTTGTCGGGTAAGTTCCGACCTGCACGAATGGCATAACAAAGAAGCCGCTGTCTCGACGGTGGGCTCGGCGAAATTGTGGTTCAAGTGAAGACGCTTGATACATGCAGCAAGACGAAAAGACCCTATGGAGCTTTACTGTAGCTTGTTATTGGATTACGGTTTACACTACGTAGTATAGCTGGGAGCCTTTGAAATATCCCTTGTGGGGGGTATGGAGGCAACAGTGAAATACCAGCTTTTGTGGATTGTGATTCTAACCTATACCCGTGAATCCGGGTTGGGGACAGTGGCAGGTGGGCAGTTTGACTGGGGCGGTCGCCTCCTAAAGAGTAACGGAGGCGTTCTAAGGTTCCTTCAGGCCGTATAGAAATCGGCCATTGAGCGCAAAGGTAGAAAGGAGCTTGACTGTGAGGACGACGGTCCGAACAGGTGCGAAAGCAGGACTTAGTGATCCGGTGGTCCCTCGTGGGAGGGCCATCGCTCAACGGACAAAAGCTACCCTGGGGATAACAGGCTGATCGGGCCCAAGAGTTCACATCGACGGCTCGGTTTGGCACCTCGATGTCGGCTCATCACATCCTCCCGCTGAAGCAGGTGGGAAGGGTTGGGCTGTTCGCCCATTAAAGTGGTACGTGAGCTGGGTTCAGTACGTCGTGAGACAGTACGGTCTCTATCTGCTGTATGCACAGGAAACTTGAGAGGAGTTGTCCATAGTACGAGAGGGCCTGGATGAACGAACCTCCTGTATATCAGTTGTCTCGCCAGAGGCATAGCTGATTAGCGGTGTTCGGTAGGGATAAACGCTGAAAGCATATAAGCGTGAAACCCGCCTCAAGATAAGGTTTCCCTGGTAGATTAACTACCCAGAAGACCCCCGGAAGACTACCGGGTTGATAGGCAGAGTGTGTAAGCACAGTAATGTGTTCAGCTAATCTGTACTAATAGGTCGTGAGGCTTGGCCATATTCTTTAATCCAGATTGAAGAATAAGTGTAAAAAAACACTTGCGCTTTTCTAAAATTTCTGATATCATAACTGTTGGAAGGTTTGCGATGACCTGTTGCAACTAAACAGCGAGCACGTTTCCAACACTCTTAAAAAGGAGTTGCCTAAACGCTATTCCTTTTTACAGATTTGTTCTTTTATTTAAGAGGCTGGAATGAGACTGATAATAATTCCGAAGAGGCAACACCCGTTCCCATTCCGAACACGGCAGTTAAGCTCTTCAGGGTCGATGGTATTGGCACCCAATTCGGTGCTGAGAGAGTAGATCGTTGTCGGTCTCATCCCAGCCTTTTATCTTTTAGAATTTGAACCCCGCTTCCAACGCGGGGTTTTTTGTTGCCTTTTTGAAACCAGTTTATTGGGGGCGGCCGTAGAGGGTAGCTTATAACGTGGGGTGTTGGGGCGTATTGAACCCCCGGCGCGCAGGAGTGCAACCGCTTGGGTTTATAATGTGGGCTTTTGTGGTTTTTGAACCCCCATCCGGCTATGCCGGGGAATATTTATTTGTGTTTTTGCAAACATTAGCGGAGTAATGACGGCGACAACCCCGCTTACAAGCGGGGTTTTGGTGGCGGTTTTGCACGCGCTAGCTACACCGGGGATATTTATAAATCCGGCGCACAATAAGCCCCAGACTTACACTCGGTGGAGTGAACGAAAACCCCAATACTTGAAAAACTTTGTTTTTCATGGTGTTTAGTGGCAATGTCTATATTTAAGTGGAAACAAAACGGCGGCTAAATTAACGTATCAGAAATGTCTGGAAAGCCGGTTTCAGGGAGGCAGACTTTCCGTTAGAGATAGTATTGAAATCTTGTTGAAACTTAAACAGCCTAAATTCGCTTTAGAGTATTTACAGAAAATGGCTGAACAAGCGGAGCCTGAATATCTTTTCCCGCTGGATGAATTGCGTGCCCAGATATACCTTGTTTTAGGTCAGTCGGAACAAGCACAAAAAGCAGTGCAGCAAGCCCATAGCTATTATGAGCAAAAAATCCAACGTTTTGCTTTGGATGATAATGCCTATGCGGACTTTGCCCAGTTTTTAATGAATAGCGCACGCTATCACGAGGCACTACTAGCGAATGCCAAAACCATTGCCTTGTGCCCGGATTGCTATGATTATTATCTGATGCGGGCTTATATTTATGCTCAAACAAAAGATAAAGTCCTAGCCTGTGAGGTGCTTTGTAAAGCCAAACAGATAGGTAGTCTTACGCAGCAACGTTATGCGACCTTAGAACGCGGAAAAATCTATGAATTGTTAGGGAATTATAACCGGGCGGAAAAGGAATATCAAAAAGAGGAAGAACGTCCGGGCCTTCGGCGAGATTATTTAGTAGCCCTATATCAAAAAACGGGACAATCGGAAAAAATCCAAGCCGTTGAACAGGAGTTGCGCCAACGTGCGGAATTTGATGAACGTGTAAGCGAGAAAATGCTGGAAGAATTGCTGGGTTAAAGCGAGAAAATTTCTCCGTCTTTTAAAATGCGCGTAGGTACCTGAAACAGACGTTCGTAATCGTTGGCGCGTGTGGTATGAATGGGAATTAGTAGTCGGGGGGATAATTTTTGCACCAACCGTTGAAGTGTGGAATAATCCCCATGGCCGGAAGTGTGCAATAGGGTAATTGGCAGATTATATTGTTGGGCATCTTGCACAAAAGCGTTATCATCTTCTAAATATCCTTCCCAAGCACTGTGGATTAAACGCACTTGTTGTGTGCCCTTTAATAAGTGTCTGCGCAACACAAAATTATCTTTGACGATATATTTTTCCAGAGCGGAAAAAATTTCTTTAAGTGTAATTTTTTTGCGGTTATATTTGGATAAATGAGCACGCAGTTTGCGTGTTAAAGAATTATAGGCAAAGTATACACGGATATTGCGCCAATTCCATTGGGGAATAGATTTTCCTAAATGGGCAAATTGTTCAAGCACAAAGCACGTATAAGGGTCTATAACAAGTGTTTTATTTAGCGCGAGAGCGGATTTATAAACCGATACAAAGCGATCTAAATTTTGGGCAGAAAAGTAGATAATGGGTAACTTGCTTCCGGCTAACGCTTTTTCTAAACGTACTTGCAGATTTTCTTCCGTTTTCGTTTGTTTTTTAGGGCGGCTTAACGTGGTGCCTTCTAATAGTAAATAATCCGGTTTTGGGGCATTGGCTAATTTTTTAGTTAAATATCCGCATTTACCATGCGTGCGTAAATCGCCGGTGTATTAGATGCGCTTGTTACCAATGCAGATTTGATAGGCAAACGACTCCGGCGCGCTATGGTCTACCGGAAGAGATTTAATAGAAAATGTGCCGATTTTTACAGTTTTATTAGGTGATAATGGGATTAAATGTAAATGCGAAAAAGATTGCCCGAATAATGGCGCAATGTGTTGCAAGAAATTGACGGCGGCTTGGCTGGCATAGACAGGGATTTGCGGGTTTAGTTCGGTTAGTAGACCATAGTGGTCCGGGTGGGCGTGGGTTAAAAAAACAGCGGCTATGTTAGGCTCTTGGTCTTGGTATACACCACAGATAGGTAGCCGGTAGTCCCGCGCGGGTTTCTTTTCTTTGATAGAGATAAGTGGTAGCCCAAAATCAAATAAAAGGCGTGTTTCTTCATCGGTAATTTCTACGCAATTGCCACCTATTTCATGGGTGGCACGGTGAATGATGAGGTGGGGAGATGTCATATTATTGGGGCGTAATCCAGGCTTTGAGACGCTGGGTCATTTCCAAGTGGGCTTTCCAATCGGGCAATAAATTTTGCCGGTAAATACGGGGATTTCCCATCTCAAGAAGGGCTTGCTGCACCGCTCGTAAAAAAGGCGTATCCTGTTCCCATTCTTGCGGTACCAGTACACATAAAATTAAGGGATTTGCCAGCCGGACGAGCGTGTTGGGCTTGTTTAAAAACGAAATTGCTTTGTTTTCTTCTTGGGCTCGGCGTAATAGAAAATAATAATAGACTAGTTCATATACGCCGTAGCGTAGATTGTTGGAACCCGTTTTTAATTCAAACAAATGTGTCAGGTAGTTGCCTTGCACGCGGACTAAATCAACGGCAATTTTCCCATGGAAAGCAAATTGATTATACAATTCGTTAGGGTTGCTCATAACCAGCAACCGTTCGTAGCGCACTTCTTCTTCCGGATTTTGGGAAGTATGATTGTTAGCCACGCTTTGGCGCAATTTTAAGATGTTTTTTCCGTTGAAAGTAAACCGATTAGCCTGCACCAGTAAGTCGGCAATAACCTCGGGTACCGGCCGGGCGAGCCAACGGGTTTGTTGTTTTTTGTTTCTTGGAATAAAAGCGGAAAAACTCGGGTGCGGATGCGGGGTGGTTCCTGACATTTTAATAATCTCCATTCGTGCATTGTAAACAGGTAATTCCGTTGGCACGCCACATATCTACTACACTTTGACGGTCATCTACAGAAAATAAAATCTCTTTGCCTTGCGCCTGTAATGATTTTAGAATATCTTGTTTTATTTCGCAATCATGACGGAAATCCGTATCCCCGCGCATTAGTAACGTATCAAACGGAATTTTATGAAACGTCAGCCATGTTTCGGTTACTTTGCGGAAACGCTCTTGCCTTCCGGATACCAAAATAATCTCGTAGTGCTGGCTTTCGTATAACGTGTGGTACAGTTCCACGATGGGGGTATTGGGCAAGTCTTTATCCATGTTGGCATTAAAATTTTTCCAATCTTTTTTACCGTTGTGTAAAAATTGTTCCCGACCGTTTAAATCGGCTAGTGTTCCATCTATGTCAAAAATAATTGTTTTTTTCATATTTACCTCATTGTAGCATAAAAAGGATAGCAAACAAGAGCGACAAGGTGTTGTCGCAACAGTTTGTTATCCTAGTTCTATGACAAAACAAGAAATGGAGTTCATTATGACGTTTAGTCTGTTTAAGTATTTCGACGCTATTTTGGACGGTGTGGAGCAAAACGGTCTTGCGGCGCAATCTTCACTAGTGGAAAGCGGGCGGTATAAATGCCATAAAACCGTATTGGCTGGCAAATTATATGATGATAAGGGGCAGTCCTTTCGGCTGACTTCTTCTAAAAAGCAGGGTAAAAAGTTTCTCTACTATTACAATGGGGTGGGTGGGCATTATTTACCCGTGGAGCAGTTGGATAGATTTGTACCAAGTATGCTTAAAACGGCGGATTTTGACGATATAGAGCCGTTAGCGGATATGAGTGCCATTACGGATACTCAATTGGGCAGGTGGATTAGCAAAGCTACTTGCCAAACGGTAGGTAAAAAACATTATTTAACGGTGTTTTTGGATGAAAAGCAGGTAAAAACTGATTTGGGGAATTGTCCCAAAATGTCAGGGCAGGTTGATGCCAAGCCCCTCAAGATAGAGCGCATAGAAGATACAATTTATCTTCGGGATAGTTTTATGGTGGATAATATATCTTCTGTGCGTCTACGTAATGGGAGTGCGCGAAATATTTTAACAGTACGGCAACTAAATGAGAGTTTGTTGCGTGGGGTGGCGCGTGGGTGGCAACTAAAAAAGCGTATGGAACAAGGCCTTAATATCCGAGAATTAGAAAAAGAAATGCACATGACGAAACGTACGATTATGCGGTATATCAATTTGTGTTATTTATCGCCGCGCATTGTGGCGGATATTTTGGAATATAAAAACCCTGCTAATTTAACGTTGAGGGAGCTTATGAATCTTGCCGAGGGCCAAGTAAGTTTTGAGGAACAGGAACATTTATGGCAAGGAGAAATATTCCTGCCATGATTCTAAGATTTCTTAATGCTAAAAATTTTTAATAGTTCCTCTTTCATCAATTTTCTTCTTTCTTTAAAAAATTCATCAAAATCTTTAAGTTCCAAAGATATTCCCTCAGGACGAAAATCCAACTTATTGCCTTCATTTACCCACTGTTTTAGTGGAGTTTTCAGCTTGTGTTGGTTTTCTGAGCCTTCAAGAAACTGTAGATTTGGTAATAGATCTTTCATGTTTTGCCATTCTACAATTTTATCTTCGGAAATATTTAATTTTCTCAATTTTTTTGTTGCAAATAGGGAATCTGCATGGCAATGATCTTGATGAAAAGTATTTTGACTTAATTTAAGATTTGGATATAACAATGTCAGTATAGTATAAGTTTTTGGACCTTTTTTATAGTTATCCATCCAATAATCAACATCCTTTTCCGACACGCTAAAAGTTCTATCTCCAACTAATTTAACTTCCGCAAATAGGGAAAGCGCAAAAGGAGTCTTCTGACATTCAATATTTTTTAGAATATTTCGCGAAGCGTTAAGAGCTGAATTACTTGCTACACCAAATAAATTTTTAGCCATAGCAACGGATAGAAATTTTTTAATCTCTAATTGTGCATTTTTGCTTTCAATATTCCCTCCTTTAAATATATAATAGGCAATTGGCATAGTAGCATTGTAGGACGTTAAATTCTCATCGCACAAACCTATGTTTGTTAATAGATCGGATAAGGTATTTAACGTATTGTCAATGTCTTCCCAATTATTTCGTATCTTGCCTATAATATCAGATTTGAAAGAAGAAATTTTCAGATTGGTATCTGCATCTATTAGCACTAGCATTAGGCGCATTACAAAATCCCTATGGAAATTGAAACCATCGCCTTTTTGATTCATATTTTTGATACATTTGTCGATAATGTCTTTTCCATTATATTTTCCATCTTTCCAACCATCTATTAAAGTGGAAAATAGTAATTCTGATTTTGTTAATTTATGTCCTGCTGAGTTTACCTTAACAAAAATATCCAATGCTTTATCATATTCTTTTTCGGAAATGCCGTAGTAATGAATCAGAGAATTATTTGAATTATCATCTAATCGATCAAATAGATGTGCTAAATCGCGAACAGATTCTTCTTTAAAATTGGTTAATGATCTCGTCAGTTCAAAAGAATTATCATATTGTAGTAGCTCTTTAACTTTGAAATAATTTCCATTGTTTGCTTCATCTTGTGTCAGAAAACAAAAGCGTTTGGGTATATTTTCATCTCCAATTTCTTGATTTAAGATCTGTTGATAAAAATCAAGATTATAATATAATTCACTTTCTTTCCAAGAATTAGCTTTCTTTTTAGCTTTGCCCCGACCTCCTTTATAATAGGTGTAAGTCCCATATAGGGCGATATACAAAGAGGTAATTCGTTGTTGACCATCAAGAACTATATAGTAATTGGTTTCTTTTTTAAAGACCGGTTGTGCAGCATTATTGGAGAATGAAAAATTTTTTGTATAGTCTCGTAAAAACTGATATAGGTTAGGGCGTTCATTGTTGAGAGTTTTTCTATCCGTTTTCCAAAAGATGCATGATCCTATCGGATAATCGTTTATTATAGATTCAAATAGTTGCTCTATTTCAGTATAGTCCCAAGTATAATTCCTTTGTATGTCTGGTAAGAGCAATGTGTGTTCGTCTGCAAATTTAAGGGCATCAAAGGCACTCATGTTTTCATATTGATTTTTAGTAGCCATATTTTCATTTCTCCAAAATATCTATTTTTATTCTATAAATTTTATTAACTATAAATAAAGTTGGATCCTAAGAATTTGGCGGTTAGAGAACAAGGCCCGGAAACGGGCCTTGTTCATCTCTCCAAATACTACTCTAAAACCTGTATGGATGAAAATTCCGGCCGCGCTCCGTCGGGAGTGGGGAAAACAAGCCAACAAAAAAGGCGCCCCATACGGAGTGCCTTAAAAAATGGTGGGGCAGCCGTGCGTGATGGTTTCCTCTCTCTAAAACCCGGACATTGCCTTCCCTGTTTATCAGGGTAAAAACAGGGAATTTTGCCCATTTTGGGATAGTTTTGCGGATTTTGGAAATATATTCCAATAAAATGCCTCGTCGGAGAAATTTAGATAAAAACACTCCCAATTCCCTAAAAGAGAGAACAGGGAAAAAACAGGCTAAAGCAGGAAAGAAATTAATATTTTAGAGCTCTTTGTCTGTTTTTATTCTTTTATGAAATAGACATTGCCATGAGCTCTAGTAATTGCCACATATAGCTTGTTTCTAGTAGAGATAGGCAACTCTTTAAGCCTGTTAGCTTCATATTTGCTAAATGTGGTTTTGTTTAGCATTACACATATATCAATATATTTATCTTCTCCTTTTGTTTCGCCCCAATTTTTGTGGTCTTTTCCATGTTTCTTTGAATTTTGAAAATGTAATTTTATTATATTTTGATTCTGTAAAATTTCTTTAATTTGTTGTGAATCAGAAACGAATATAATGGTAGAATTACGTTCGGAGTTATGAGAGGATATCTCAATCCCCAGATTGTTTGTGATAAAATGACAAATGTTGGGACTACAACGCCAACTCTTGGCAAGAAATGTTGTGTCGCATATAAACCCTTGGTTGGTAAACTGGGATTCATATATGCTTTTATCATTAAAAAGATTTTGATTCGCATTGCCATCTCTACTGGTATTAAAAGTATGTTGATAAAAATCTCCGACGAAGAGCATGTTTAGTTTTGCAGACATTAGCAGTTTTAGAAAATTAAAATCACGCCCGGCAATATCTTGTACTTCATCAATAATAAATTCATCGAAATATTTTTCTAAACGTTGTTTTATATTTTCGATGATATTGGCTTTCTCCAACAAAAGAGCTAAACGATTAGAATAAACATATTTGCTAGGAGATATGTAATAATCAAGACAATCTTGTCGTATATATCGATTTCGATTTTCCTCGTAAAGTATGCCTTTTAGCTTTAATTTATCTGCCAATAATGGTTTGTAACAAAATCTATATAAAAATTCGAAATAACTCATTACTACAATATTTTTTGGCCAAGTTTCTTTAAAATGTTTGATAGTTTTTGTGCAGAGATTTCTATAATTACCCGTTGTATAAGTAATTATTAGAGAGCGTTTGTCCAGAGATAGATTATCAACAATATATGTCGTTTTCCCAGAACCAGCTACAGCAAAAATTACTTTCTTATCCATTCTATAGCTCTCTTTATATATTCAGGAACTAGTATCTCCGATGATTCTGACAACAAGGCGTATGCGGCTTCTGTTTTATTATTTAACATATATTCTTGGGCCGAATCACCAAACAAACGATCGCATAAAGCTTTATTATCTTCGTACAATACAACCTCAAATGTGTATTTTTTTTCATCTGATTCATAGAAGATCTTTATATTCTCTTTATTTGCATACTCTTGATACTTATCTATACAATGTTTTTGATGGTTTTTATCATTATCTGTTATTACCGCAGCTTTACTGTTTGTTAATTTAGAAATATCAAGATATCTTTTAAAACTTAAGCCGCGTATATTGATAATATTAACCCCATCTTTTTCTGGTTTGCATCCTACACAAGATTCGTAGAAATTTTCCATCAACATGAATTCAGCCGGGCCTTCTACAAGTATCACTTTATTGGCTAGTGTGAATTCTATAATGTTGGCAGCTGGAGCTTTCATAAAATATTTTCCAGTTTCTGGACTTAAATCTTTGAGCATAATCGGATGATTATCTTGATTGCTGTGTATAATTAATAAATTTTTTAATTCTAGCCGAGAACTAATTAAGCTATTATGTGTCGTAATAAATAATTGGCACTGATTAGTGTCGGTTATTGTTTGAATAAGTTTTCGCAAATTAACAGGGCTTAAATGATTCTCTGGTTCTTCAATCAGAATAGCATCGCTACCATCGCCGGCGCGTCCTAATGCAAAATCTGTTTTTATAAGAGTCTGTTTGCCCATTCCTTTGCGATCAATTCCAATTTCGTTTTCATAAATCATTAAATCAGATTCAAGAGCTATTGCAGCTCCACTTTTTAGTCCAAATGTATAATGCTTTTCTGACTGTAGTAGATTGTTCAAGGATGTTAAATTATTATTTTGAAAATTCATTCGCATTTGTCGATAGCTATTCCTATGATGTGCTCTTTCTTTGATATTATTTTCAGTATACTGAATATACATGTCGTGAACAAAAGCATTGGTTGTATACTCAGAATTCATACATGAACTATCTATGAGAGTACTGCGAAATCGTTTTTTATAACCGCTATACCTTTCGTCTGCAAAAGTAGAAAAACGAATCGAATAGAAATCATATGGGAATGCATCTAAAGAATCTGATAATATATAGGCAATATCTGCTGTACAGTCTTGATTGGGCTCACAAACTAATTTTATACCATCACATTCTATTCCATCTAAATTATTGTTTCCATTCATTCTAAAATCATAATTTCCCTGTATATAAAGTTCAATTCTGAGTTGAGGGAGATTTTCAAAAGTTCTTTCCCCTGCATTAAATTTTTTTACTGCATCTATATTCAATAATCGGTCTAGTCCAATAGCTTCAATTCTTCTTGTATTGCCACCACTTACTAAATCAATGGCTTCCAATATACTACTTTTCCCCGCTTCATTATCGCCTACTAGTATGTTTATTTGTTCGTTTGGTTCTATCGTATAGTCAGTAAAACGTTTAAAGTTGATAAGTCTTATCTTTCTTATTTTCATGATATTTCCTTGTTTTATATATCCAACTTTGATTATATCACTATTGCAGGAGAGGAGTTCAGTTTTTTCTTGGTTTTTTGCATAATTATTTTTTAATTTTAGCGAAACTAATTTATACAAATTTTATATGATATCTCTCATATGCAACCAAAAAACCTTAAAAAATTAAACCGTTTGTTGTATTTGCTTAATATCTTGGACGGCGGAGAAATCCGCGTTCAACGCGAAGCGCGCGAGCTGGACGTGACCGAACGGACTATTCAGCGCGATATCAATGATATTGATGCGGGCGGGTTTCCCGTCTATAAAGCCTCGCCGGGCGTATATAAGTTTACAGAAGGGTTTTCGCTTAAAAAAATGAATTTAACGCAGGCAGAGGCTTCGCTTTTGCTCGTTATGCAAGATGTAATTTCCCCATTGGGTAAATCGTTCCAAAATTCGCTTGCTTCGCTCCGGCAGAAGGTGCTAAACGCGCCCGAAGAATCCCCGTTTTATATCAAAATGCCCGCGGGCAGTAAATACGAGGAAACCAAAATTACGCGCGTGTTGGAGCAAGGAATCCGTACGCATACGGAAGTGTTGATGTCCTTGGCGGCCGATACAAGCCGGAAATTAACCTACGAGCTAAAACCGCTTAAAATTATGAATTATGACGGTTTTTGGTATTTATTGGGTATCAACGCCTATAAAGAAGTGCGAAAATTCCGTTTAGACCGTATTTTGGATGCCATCAATACCGATAAGCCGTTCAAAGCGACCAAAAACATCCGGAAAATCTTGCAAGAAAGCCAAAATATTTGGTTTGGGGAAAAACGGGATAAAAAAGTGAGCTTTTGGGTTCCGGCGGAGTTTGCGCCGTATTTTGAGAAAAAAGCGTATTTTCCGTTGCAAAAAATCCTAAAAAAGCAGAAAAACGGGGATATTTTGGTGGAAACGCGCGTGAGCAACTACCGCGAAATTATCCCCACGGTACTCAGTTGGTCGGAACACATTACGCTGGTCGGGCCAATGGATTTTAAGGAAATTATCAGCCAAATTTTAGCACAGGCGGCAAAAAGAATGCGGGGTTAAAAACCCCGCATTTAACAAACATCCAAAGTAATTTAGTCTACCGCTTCCGCAAGGAACTCCAATACGAAAATTCTCGTTTGGAGCGCGTCTATTATGTTGAATTTTTTCGGCTGCTTTACTTAAATATTTCTTTAAAGTCCTCTCTCTGGACTTTGAAATCATTGTATTTGGCGACGGGAGTGCCGCTGTCGTTAAGCAAAACAATCCATGTTTTGTTCATGTGTTTGCCGGATTTATGCTGAGAACAGGCTTCCAAGTACTGTTGTGCGGAAAATAACCACATAATATCCGGTATTTCCGCATAGAACAGATAGTAATAATTAGGCCGGATTTCCGGGTTTTTTACCTCAAACCGGCCTATTCCTTTTTTGCCCACTTCGCCTTTGCGGGCTTTGATTTGAATTTCAAAAAACTGCCCGCTTGGGGATTTAATGACACAGTCGGTTCCGTCGTCATCTACACAAGGTTCAAAGCATTTAAACCCTTGGGACATTAACCTGCTTTCCATTAAATATTCGATGCGTTTTGCATATTGGGCGCTGCGTCCATCAAAAAATTCTTCAAGTACCATATATTCTCCTATTTGTTATTTCGTTGCCACTCTTGAATTTCCCGCTGGCATTCTTTAATTTGGTTGTTTAAGCGTTCCTCCGTATATGGGCCGGCATGGGAAAGGGAGTCCGTTTCCCATTTGTAGCGGGTGGAACTTTCCTCTTGTCTTCTTGTTCTTATTTAGCCTTACAAACCGGCTAAACATTTAGTAAATGATAGAAAATATTTCCGACAGACGTTTGTCGTTTTTGATTAGAAAGATAAATTAGGCAATAAAAAATCGGCAATCTTTCCGGGTAGCTGAGAACCGACCCAAAACGATATGCCGCCAGCCTGCTCCCGTAAGGGTGCGTCCTAAAAGACGGCTTCGTTTCCGTTTCTCAGCTCGCTGGAGTAATCCGGCGGGGCTATGCCAGACGCATAACGCCAAAAACAAGCCAAAAGCAAATTGTACTACAACAACTCTTATATTATAGGCTTTTTTGCGCAAATAGTGGTTGTTTTGCCTCAAACGTCCTTAACCGTACGGCAGTTAAATGAAAGTTTAGTGCGGGGGCTTGCCCGCGGATGGCAACTCAAACGGCTACTGGAAAAGGCAAAACCATTGCGGGAACATGAAAAGGCCAGAGGCATGAACAAACGGACGTTCGCTAGGTATTTGAATTTGTGTTATCTTTCTCCGCGCATTGTGGCGGATATTTTGGAATATAAAAACCCTGCTAATTTAACGTTGATGGAGCTTATGAATCTTGCTGATAGCCAAATGGATTTTGCAGAGCAGGAAAAAATTTGGATGTAATATGGTAAGATATAATCAATGAGAGAAAATATGAAAAGACTATTTCTAATAATGGGTATTTTGATATCATTGGCAGCATGTGCTACTCCGTATGAACAAGCTCGCAAGCCAACTGCTGAAGGTTATTTTGATACCAAGCTTCAAGACAAAGTATATGATGTTACATTTAATGGAAATTCGGATACAAATTTTAAAATAGCAAAAGATTACGCTCTTTTACGTGCGGCAGAAGTGTGTTTGGAAAATGGATATCAAACTTTTCAAATTATAAATACCGAAAATAACTCTATAGAGGATATGTCCGTTTCAACGCATACCGTAAAATATAGTACAGGATATTCCTACTCTTATTCTACTGTGTCTGAGTCAAAGGAGCCTCAAATAAGTATTGTTGTTTTATGTTCTCCTGCCAATGACCTATTTTTTAAGGCACAGGATTTAAAAGATAGTTTGCGCGCTAAATACCGCATAAAATAATTTTTGGATCTTGCGAATTTGGCAGTTAGAGAACAAGGCCCGGAAACGGGCCTTGTTCGTCTCTATAAATACCACTCTAAAACCTGTATGGATGAAAATCCTAGCCGCGCTCCGTCGGACGTGCACCCAATAAGCCAACAAAAAAGGCACTTCGTACGGAGTGCCTTAAAAAATGGTGGACCGGACAGGACTTGAACCTGTGACCTCCTGCGTGTAAAGCAGGCGCTCTACCAACTAAGCTACCGATCCTTAAATTGTTCCTTTAACTAGGACAATTCTTATTTTAGCAAAAAATTACGTCCCGCTCAACTGTTTTTTATGCTAGGACATTAAAATAGTTCAATGTGCCGTGGAAAGCAAGGGGCCGCGTGCGAAAAATAATCCAACACGCGCAAAAAATAAGTCTGCCGCATGGTAAAAAGGCGCCGCACGCCAAAAATGCCGCGCGCTAAAAGTAAATATCCCACATATCAAAAAGACCGCACACCAAACCCCGCCGCACATTAAAAAATCACCGCACGGTAAAAAGCAAATAGCCGTGCGGTAAAAACAAGCAATCGCTTATTTTCAATAGGAAGATTATTCTTCCGCTTTGGGCGTGTATTTTACAACATTAAAAAGTAGTTAGTATTTCCAATAGAAAAATTATTCTTCCACTTTGGGCGTGGTGCGGAGCCATTCGTCGGCTTCCGGCCCCCATTTATCCTTTACCGCTTGCGGGATTTTATACAAAATGCTGGTGCATTTGGCCGAAACGGTGCCGTCGGGCAGGATAATTTCCCCTTCCACTTGCGCGCGGGAGCCGCTGTCTTTCAGCACTCGGCCCACGGCTTTTAAGGGCGTGTTGGTGGGGGTGTTTTTCTTATAAACCATTTCCATTTTCAGCGTCACCATCAGGCGGTTGAAATCGTTATCCAACAAAATGGCCCGGCCGGACGTTTCATCTAAAATCGTTGCGATAATTCCGCCGTGCATGGTGCCGGGGTAAGAGGAGTAGTTGTCGTCCAAAGTGAATGTGGTTTCTACTTGGTTTTCGTCGTAATTGTTGAACCATTCCAAATGTAGGCCGACGGGGTTATTTCTCCCGCAGGCAAAACAGCCTAAAGAGGTGGGTTGGCGCAGTTTTTTCATAAAAATCCTCCTAACATTCATTATACTTTTTTTGTAAACTAACATTATGTCCATAGAAACAGAATTTAAGTGGCGGGCGACCGCTGCGGCGGATTTTGATAAAATGCTTTCTGCCGTGCGCACATTAACCGGGCGCGCCCTGCCCCCGGTGCAGATTTTGCACATTTCGGATGCTTATGCGGATACGCCGGACGAAGCGCTTTCCGCGCAGAAAATAGCTATGCGGGTGCGCTGTACCGACGGTGCTTACGAGGCAACCTTAAAAACTAAAACCCGGTTGGAAAATGGCAAAGCAGTCCGCCGGGAAGAAACCCTGCCTTTGCCCGGGGCCCATACGCACCGGGAGGCTCTGGCGGCCTTGCGCTCCCGGGGCACCTGGCAAGGGGTGGACGTGGCGCGGCTGGAGTTCAAATTTTATATCCAAAATAACCGCCGCGTGTATACTTTGGTTCAGGCGGGTGCTATTTATGAGCTGGCCTTGGACGAGGTGGAAATTACCGCGGGGGAGCGGCGGCAGAATATGCTGGAAATTGAGCTTGAGTTAAAGGCGGGCCCGGCGGAAGATTTTTGCGCGTGGGCCCAAAAATTGGGGGAAATCAGCGGCTTAAAAGCGCCGGAATATTCCAAGGTGGCCACGGCCACCGCACTTTGGAAAGGGGAAATAAAATGAACGGAATTTGGGCTTTTTTAATCAGTTTGGTGGCACCGGGGGCGGGGCAGATTTTCAACGGGCAGTATGTGTTAGGCGGGCTATTGGGGGGAATGTTTGCGCTGGGCAAAACGGCCCTGCTGCCGCTACTTATCCGCCTGCTTAAAATCCGCACGGAAGTAGCCGCCTTGAAACTGGTGTATTGGTTTAATTGGGCGTACGGGCTATGCGTTTTGTTTGCTATTTTCCAAGCGGCAGTGGTGGGGTTTGAGCAGGCGGAGCGCCACCCGTGGACGGCCGTTATCAGCGCGTTTGCCATTGTGTGCGTGTATAAAAACACCATGAAAGAAATTTTATTTGCGGCCCTGTGCGGGCGCGCGGGAATGTATCAGCTGGTGCGCCCGGTTAGAAAATCTGCGGCGAAAAGTCAAGCGCCCGACGGAAACGGAAAATAAAAAAGGGGCTTGATTTTTTCAAAAATATTTTTCTAAGACGAGGTTTTTTGTTGCAATTTCATAGTAATTGTGGTATTATTTTTTATGAGGTTAAAACTAGTTGTCTTAGGAGAACAGTATGGGCAATAAAAAACCCGCAAAAAAAGTTGCCGCCGTTAAAAAAACGGTCAAAAAAGCAACTGTTAAAAAGGCCGCCGTCAAAAAGCCGGTAAAAAAAGCGGCTGTTAAAAAGACGGTAAAAAAAGTAGTGGCTAAAAAAACAGCCGTTAAAAAAGTGGCCATTAAAAAAGCCCCCGCTAAAAAAGCGGTTAAAAAAACCGTAAAGCCTGCCAAAAAAGCGGCAGTCAAAAAAACGGTCAAAAAGGCTGTATTAAAAAAAGCAACAGTTAAAAAAACTGTTGTTAAAAAAGTGGCAAAAAAAGCCGTTGTTAAAAAAGCAACCGCTAAAAAAGCCGCCAAAAAGACTACCAAAAAAAGATAATTTAGTTTCTAAAGCTAAAAACCCGCCGGGCAGCAAACCGGCGGTTTTTTGTATTTATAAATACCGCCCCGATAAACCCTGCCCGGCAAAATTTCTGGCAAAATTTCCGGCGGTGGGGGGTATATTTATAAATACCGCGCCGATAAACCCCGGCGTTTTCTGTTGCGCCCAAAACCGGGGCAAATTCCCGGCCCGGCACTTTGCGGGGGCAAAAAAAACTCCTTGTACCGTTTTGCTATCAAAACAAATTTAAGTACAAGGAGTTTTTTATTACCGGAAAACCGTTTTTATTTGATGTGGTAGAATTTAGCAATAATAGCCCATGCTTCTTCCGGCGTGTCTACAATTTCGCAAGATTGCGCTTCTTCCGGCGAAATAACCCCGTAAGAGGCCAAGCCCGGGATGTTCACTACCGTATTCCAAAATTCTTTGCCTACCAGCACTATCGGAATATCCTGTTTTTTGCCTGTTTTTACCAGGGTTAAAATTTCAAACAGTTCATCAAACGTGCCGAACCCGCCCGGGAAAACCACAAACGCTTTAGAGCGCATAACCAAATGTAATTTGCGGATGGCGAAGTAGTGGAACAGGAAGGCCAAATCTTTGGTGATGTATTGGTTGGGGTGTTGTTCGTGCGGTAAAGTAATGTTGAAACCGATACTTTTGCCGTTCTTTTCAAACGCGCCGCGGTTGGCCGCTTCCATGAGCCCCGGGCCGCCCCCGGTGACGACGGCAAAACGGTCGCCGGCGTGTTCAATAACCAGGTTGGCAAATTTGCGGGCCGCTTCGTAATACGGGGCCAATTTTAATAGTCCTTCGGCCTCATACAAACGGTGTTGCAGGTTTTTGTCCCCCGGGTTTTTGGCTAAGGCTTCTTGGGCGGCTTTTACTTTGCCTTTGGCTTCTTTTTCTTCCCGCACGCGGGCACTGCCAAAGCAGACAATTGTTTCTTCTATATGGTGGTGTTGGAGGTAAATTTCCGGCTTCATTACTTCCAGCTCCATACGCACAGGGCGCATAACGTCCTGTTTTAAGAGTTGTATATCTTCGTACGCTTTAATATAAGAATGTTCGTGTTCAATATCCTTTACGCTCATGGGAATACCTCACTTGTTTTTCCAATTTAATATGCGTTGCTCAATCTGTTGCGCGTTCAGGCCCAGTTGTTCGTATAACTGGGCCGATTTGGCGTGTTCCACAAACCGGTCCGGTATGCCCAGGCGCAGTAAGCGGAAAGCGGCCCCTTTATCGGCCAGATATTCGGCCACCGCCGCCCCAAATCCGCCAATGAGTGCGTTGTCTTCCACCGTCACTATCCGCGGGGAAATTCGGAGGGCTTCATCCAAAATTTGGGTATCCAGGGGTTTTACAAAGCGCATATTAATTACCCCGCAGGAAACACCCTGTTTTTCAAGCGCGTTTGCCGCTTGCAACGCCGGGTGAACCCGGTTGCCGATGGCGGCAATAGTTAAATCGGTTCCTTTTTTAAGCCACACGCCTTTGCCGATGTCCAAGGTTTTCATTTTGGCGTCCATTTCTACCCCGAACCCGGCTCCGCGCGGATAGCGCAGAACAAACGGCTTCCCGCAATAGAGCCCGGTTTTAAGCATGTGTTGCAGTTCGTTTTCGTCCGCCGGGGCGGCTAAAACCAAGTCCGGCACACTGCGTAAAAAACTTAAATCAAAAACCCCGTGGTGGGTGGGGCCGTCTTCGCCTACCACTCCGGCGCGGTCCAACGCAAACACCACAGGCAACTTTTGCAACGCCACATCATGTAAAATTTGGTCGTAGCAGCGTTGCGCAAACGAGGAATACAGCGCAAACACCGGCTTTAACCCGCAGGCGGCTAGCCCCGCGGCAAAAGTGGCGCCGTGTTCTTCGGCAATCCCCACGTCAAAATAGCGGGTGGGGAATTTATCCCTAAACGCGTCTAACCCCGTGCCTTCCGGCATGGCGGCGGTAATGGCGTTGACGGTGGTATCCTTTTCGCCCAGTTTTACAAGCGCTTGAGAAAACGCCTGCGTAAAAGTAATGCCGTTGGCTTTGCCAATCGTGTCGCCGGTTTCCACATCAAAAATGCCGATACCGTGGAATTTGGTGGGCTTTTCCTCGGCCGGTTTGTAGCCTTTGCCTTTTTTAGTGACAACGTGCAACATCACCGGGCCTTTTACATCTTTTACGCTTTCCAATACTTCTATCAGCTCTTCAATATTATTCCCGTTTACCGGGCCGAAATAGCGGAAACCCATTTCTTCAAAAATCGTACCGGGGAATAAAATGGCGCGTGCTTTTTTGGCCAGTTTGGCGGCGTTGTTGCCCAAATCATCAAAGCGTTTTAAGAAGTTGGTGGCTTTTTCCTCGGCCAGTTGAACGTATTGTTTGGTGAGCAGTTTGGTTAAAAATTTACCCAAAGCGCCTACCCGCTGGGAAATGAACATCTGGTTGTCGTTCAAAATAACCAGCATATCCGTAGCCAACAGCCCGGCGTTTTGCAGGGCTTCATAAGCCATGCCGCCCGTTAAACAGCCGTCGCCCACAATGGCAATCACTTTGGAATTTTCCTTTTTTTGGTCACGCGCAATCGCCATGCCCAATGCGGCGGAAAGCGCGGTGGATGCGTGCCCCACTCCAAAGGAGTCGTATTCGCTTTCGTAGCGTTTGGGAAAGCCGCTAATCCCGCCCTTTTGGCGGATGTGTTCAAACGCGGCTTGGCGGCCCGTAAGCAGTTTGTGCGCATAGGCTTGGTGGCCGGTATCAAACACAATTTTGTCTTGCGGCGTGTTAAATACATAATGCAGGGCGGTAATAATTTCTACCGCGCCCAAACTGGAACCTAAATGCCCGCCGTTCTTGCTGACGGTGGAAATAATCGTGTCGCGCAATTCCTGGCACAGCGTGGGCAGGAGTTCCTTTTTAATCAGGCGCAAGTCCTTTGGGCTTTGAATACTGGGCAAAACTTTCATGAATAACCCCTTGAATTAATAAGTGCGGGTTTTGAAAAAATCCGCCATGGCGTACAGCGGCCACAGGTTTTTCTTTTTTACATTTTTTAAGCCGTCCAACGCTTTTTGGGCATTGGCAATTAACAGCTGGGCGTGTTTGCGGCTGCCTTCCAGCCCATACAGGCTGACGAAGGTTAATTTGCCGTTTTCTTTATCACTATTGGATTTGCCCAGTTGTTTGGCGGTGGCCGTCACGTC